>UMKW01008133.1_pt1 | contig 19334 bp, 11 predicted proteins | sample 1966391 | NCBI WGS metagenome assembly UMKW01 (sample SAMEA4836183, study PRJEB28245) | human gut metagenome | biome: gut microbiome; material: fecal sample | place: Denmark | collected 2008
GCTACATGCCGCACCCGATCCCGGCTGGCCACCAATGCAATATACATCGTGTCTGCCGACAACAGATCTTTATAGCAGGCAAACTCCACCGCTACTTCTTTCGGCCGCAAAGCCTTTCGTACCTGGCGGGAGTCTATCCTGCAAAACTCATCCAACGACTTTCTGTCCGCAACCGTTTTCCTATCCAGCAAAGCAATGTGCCTTCGCAACAACGCCACGTCATATAAGAATTCCGGACAAGCCTCTCCCAAGGAAAAAATTTCCGATAGCAGCGGTTTCTCCTTTTTCCAGAAATCCAGCCGGTTCTGCTCGGTCATCCCGACAAAATTCCGCTTCACATAGTCCAGTTCCGCTTTATAGAACGAGCGAAACAGACGTAACGCTTCCTCCCGTTCTCCCTTCTTTAGCAAAATCTCCGCTTTCTTCCGCAGCGAGATGATATAGTCCGGATGTTCGGTACCGATAGACGGTTGTCCGCCCTGCCACGCCAGTACCGAATCAATATGGCACAAAGCCTCTTCATAAAGCTTTAGCTCCGCTTCAACAACTGCCAGATTGGCCAATGTCAGGTAATAACGTTCTCCTTGTAGTGCAAGCGACGCCTTTTTCAAGTCCTCGTAAGCCCCCCGGTAGTCATGCATTTCCCACTTGATAAACCCTTTGTTCTGCAGCAGCGTAGCCTGTGTTTCCTTCCCGCATCTGTCCTCCGGCACCTGTTCCAATAGTCGGATGCCCTGTTCCCAGTCGCCCATATAAGCATAGGCCACAGCCAGGTTGGCAAGCCGCTTCCCCTCCTGCTGTTCCTCCGCAAATTCCATACCGGCCAGTAGATCCACCACTTCTTCATAACGTCCGGTCTGCAAAAGCACCCCAGTCTTATTAAACAGGATTCTATTTTTCAGCTCCGGTGTATCCGCCAGTGCTTCCGCCTGTCCATAGTCAGCCAAAGCCTGCCTGTAATCAGCCAGTTGCTTATAACAGACCGCACGGCTGTTCAGACAGTCCATCCGTGCCGTCGGATCAGGTGTAGCAGCTATCACACGCGAATAGAGTGCCACAGCTTCCTTGTACAAGCCATTAGCCCGTGCCTCGTCCGCCTGCCTGAAATCCGCAATCCAGCTTTGTGCCTGAAGCTGCACCGAACACAACAATCCTATCCACCACCATTTACACATAGAAACCCTTCTCAATTTACTGCAACTACAAAGGAAGCTTTCCGATCTGCCCTGTTTTCAATCCGGAACAGAAAGACACCTTCTTCTTCTCCCATATTCCATTCTACCCAGGCTACTCTACCGTCCGGTTCCGCTTTTCCTGCATATTCTTTTCCGGTAGCCGTTTCTACCACCGTCAGTGTCAGTCCGGCTCCCTGGGCCGAAAGCAACATCAGCTGGCACTGCCCGCTCCCCATTGCCTTGAACTCCAGTGTTCCGTGAGCCGGCACCGCCTTGTTCATCACCAGCAAATCAGCATCCCCCACACCATCCACTTCTCTCATCAGGCTGATTTCGTCCAGCGGCACAAAATCAAAGTTATGGCGCAGCAGCGAGTCGGCAAATTCTGCATCAAAGTACACTTCCGGCACCTTGTCCGCCTCTTTCACCCCTGTATCTGCAGCCACCACATCCTGCCAGGTACTCACCTTGACCCGTCCGAACCATTCCTTGGCTTCATACAGATCATATTTATCCTTTTCCTCCATGGCCTCCAGCATTTTCAGGCAACCGTTCCGATAGTCCGCCATCGGTCCGGACATTCCGGCCTGCTGCGCCCCTGCCGAGATGGATAATCCAACCAGCAGACATACGATCCATCTTTTTTTCATGTTTATCATTGTTAGCTATCTTTATACATCAATTCGCGTCCAGCAAGACGAACGGCGCCCAGTAGAAAGGCTGCGGATATACCTTCCGCACTTCATCTGTCGCCTTCCGCAAAGCCTCCCGTTTCGAAAGGCCTTCCAACCAGTAGCGGTAGAAAGCCGACATCAGCAACGAGGTAGAATGATCGTTGACACTCCACAGACTCACTAGCAGCGACCGAACGCCAGCTTGCTTGAACCCACGCGGCAAACCGAACACACCCTCATACGAATAGTTCCCCAGTGCCGTCTCACAGGCCGAAAGCACCACCAGCTGCGTATGTTGCAGATTCAGTCTGGAAACCTCGTCAGCAGTCAGAATCCCGTCATTTTCTCCGGTATCCGTTCCCTTTCCACACCAGGCTGTTTCCGCATTGGCCAGCGCCACTCCGGCCCGATACATCGCATAATCCGGTTCCCGGTTCTGGAAGAAAGGAATATCCAGTGCCTGCTTGCGGTTTGCCACAAAAAATCCGTGTGTAGCCAGGTGGATTACCGCCGGGCCGGTTGCTGCAAGTTCCTTCAATGCCTGTTCGCTAGCCTCCATTCCTTTCTTTACGGTGATGTCTTCCATGTTCCAGTTGTTCCGTCCCAATTCAGCCGTTATGTCTTCCACCTCCCGGTTCGTAAAGGGCAGATACTTGAAGTGATCCTTGCTCACTCCCCGCTCCTCAAAATCATCGATACCGAAATCGTCTACTGTTCCCCTCACCTGTTCTGCATTCGTCGTCCCTGCCAGCAACCGCTGTTTCTCCGAATAGAAGATATTTCCCATCAACAGTGCACTCTGCGGCCGTTCATCGCTTTGGGGTCTCAGCAGCATGGCAGTCGTCGTCAGCGGACACAAATCATACTTGTCTATCAAGTATCCCCCGTCCGGTGTGGCAAAAGCAGCAAACGACAGGTTGTTCAGGATTCCCGGCGTAGCATAGTACACCGTTCTGACTCCCTTCAGACACGGCTCCAACGGCGCCCACAGCAAGGCATACAAGTCCAATGCCCGTTCGTTATACAGCTTGACAGCCATCCGTGCCGACGTCTTGGCATCCAATGCCTGCAATCCCTTCATCAGTTCTTCGTTTTTCCCCAACCGTACAGGAATCGGTTTCCGGCTGTTCTTCTTTAGGATAAGTGCCATGATGTATTCCCGCGAAAAGACAAATTCAATGGCTGCCTCGTCATCTTTCAGTTTCTCCCTGATCTGGTGCCAGCTGGCCTCCGTTGCATATCGCCTGCGATAAGGCTCGGACCGTTCGATGAGCTGACGCTCCAATGCGTCTATCTCATAATTCAGCTGTCCCATACTCCGCATCTGTTCATTGAATGCAAGTCCCAAGACTCCGTAGTCCACCTTGAAATTCTTCCGTTCCAGCTGCAGCCGGTTCATCTGCTCTACCAGCCGGATCAGTGCCGTGTCCTTCGAAGCCAAGATGGCCATACGCGTTTGCCGTTGCGAACGCAGCTGCATTCCCGTCCTATACAGCACGGCGTCATATACTTCCGCTGCCAACTCTTCCGGCATCTGCTCCAACAGACAGGTCAACCACATGGCCGGATCCCGATAAGTATCCATAAAATTGTTCTGTTCGCTCTCTGTCATCAGCTGGAAATTCCCGTCCATCATCTCCTTCACGTTGGCATAAAAAGCCCGAGCCGGTGCCACCATTTCTTTCCATTTCCGCTCTTCCACATACGTGTTACAGAGTCTCACAATTCCTTTCAATTTATCATTCACAGTTACTCTGGGCGAAGAAGTCAACTGTTCATACGCCTTTTCATAGAAAGGAACTGCCTCCTGTTTCTTGTCCATTCCCCAATACAAGTCCCCTAAGTCAAACCAGGCATCCCAATCATCCGTTTCCTGTTGCTCCACCAGTTCCCGGTATGCCAATAGGCAACGGTCTCTCTCCGCTTCGTTGTATTCCATATGCTGATAATACAAAATCTGAGATCTCACCAGATTTCTGTAAGTAACGTTCTTACTGAAATTCTTATCCTGTTCCCTAAAAATCTGTTCCAATTGCCCGAATATCTCCTTCACATTGGGAAACATCCCTTTCAGGTACTTCATTTGTTTTTCATACACAGCTCTATCATTTTCATGCAAAGCATCCACGTCCATATTCTTTGTCCATACCATGGACTGCGTTGCTATATCAAGAAATTCAATCAACAATGGAGTGACATAATTCATCATGAACAAAGGATCCTGTCCATTCTGTGCATATAGCATCTGAGATACCTGCAAAAGAGGCATCAGGAACTCGTTTCTCTGTACCATGTTGTAAGCATTTTCTCCCTTTACCAAATAATAGCACCCCCACAAATAATCCAACAGAGGAAGCGATCCTGGCACATCTTTATTCCGAAACATTTTTTCCATCTGCTCCACCATCAACTGCTTGGCCTCGACCATTTCGTTCAAACCACTATACATCAGTTGAATTTTCAAGGTGAACATTCCCAGATACTGCATGTCATATATATTATCCCCATTCCGTTCCAAACACAAGTCGATGCCTTCATCCAGTATAGTGACCGCTTCCTGATACCGTCCCCTTTCGATCAGGTACTGCGCAGCCGTCTGATAATTCTCCATCCAGACATCCGGTTCTTCTTTTCCCCGGACCAGTAATTTCTTTCCCTCCTCAAAGAGGCGGTCACAGTCCCTGCTATCTTTGTTCATCAACTCTCGGATATAGGCCAGTCTCAACAGGAAATTGGCCCGTTGGGCACAAGGATCCTCCTCCGTAGCGTTCTCCACCAGCAGCGCATACTGTTCTTCTGCTAGCCTGTAATCCCGGATGCCAAACAGAAATTCCGCATAATTTGCCATAGCCACTTGATAATCCGCCCCCTGTTTTCTCATCCGTTCAATCAACTGCGGATAGGCAGCCCGCACCTGTTCTTCTTTCTCTACCTCATTCTGACATACGATCAACTGGAACAGTTCTTCATTCAAGCTGACAGGCGACTCCTTCCCATAATATCCCTGAGCGTCCGAACAGACATACGCCTGCATTTCTATAGCCTGTTTCATGTTACCTACTACCGAATAACAGTCCCAGACAATCAGTCTTCCCAATGCCAATGACAATCCACTGGGGTTGTGGTATTCCCTATATAGGGCATAAGCTTGTTCCAGCTTGCCTGCCGCTTTTTCCGGCTGCCGATCCCTAACCGAAGAATACAGCCAATACAGCATATAGGCTTTTTTCAAGGGCTGGCCGGAATAAATCCGTTCCATCGTCTGGTCCCATTCATCCAGCAGTCGGTCCGCTCCGAACGGATAATCATACACCGCAATCAGAACAACATTCGTCAGCATATTGAGATAATACGAATTATCCTCTCCCAGATACCGCTTGAATCCCTCAACCATCTGCGAACAGAAAATGGCATCGTGGTTCTTCATGCCACTCTTCCACCGGGCCATCCACCAATCTAACCGCGCCAACAGGCTCTCAGACGATTCTGAAGAATAATAAGTATCCGCATACAGTTTGGCTGTCCGACACGCCTCCTCCAACTCCTCATTCAACAACTGACTGTTTATCTCAAAATTCAATTGACACCTGCGTATCATGACGAGCTCCGGATGCCCCTCCGAATAAAGCTGCCTGTACAGCAAGACAGCCTTTTCAAAATAGAAGCCCACATTACTTATCGTTCCGTTCGCCAGAGACTTGTAGGGAGTATTCTCTATACCTCCCACACGTTCTTGTGCCAGCTTCAGTTCGTCCACCTGCGACATGGACGATTTCACCTGAGCCAATGTAAAATAAAGAAATGCCCGCGTATGGTCCACCGTCTTGTCATCTGCCGGATACAGGGCCAGCGCTTCCTGTTCTGTACGCAACACGTCCTCGTAATCACGCGGATCGTCCACCAGATTATTACGCATCCTATTGGTAAACTGGGACAATTTCACGATGCAGAGCAAAGCCTTCGTCTCACGGTCCGGCTTCTGCTTCACGGCCTGTTGCAACATCCCGATCAGTTCGTCCGTCGGTTTCACTACGTCTTCCATATTCACCAGCTGGCTGAGATACAAATACCTGCACCAGCCGGTCACGACGTGTTCCCGCCCCAGCTGCTCTTCCGCCGCATCGGCTACCCCTTTCAACGTACCCAGTAAGATAGCATACTTTTCGTCTACCTGTCCGCTCTCCAGCCAGTCCAGGTAAGCTCCCAGTTGTGGTACCCACTTCTCTGCCACCCGCAACAAAGCCTTGGCTTCCGGTTCTCGCAGGCCGTCCAGCACGGCAAAAGCCGCTTCTTTCAGCAGCGCTTCCTTACTCAGTTCTTCCCCTTTCGGATAGTGCTCGCTCATCCACTTCCGATGGGTTTCTATCCAGTCATAGGCCGATTGTGCCTGCACCGCCTGCCCCAGTACAAGCAGGACGGCTACCATAATCCATTGCAAGGCGGTTCTTTTCATAGCTTATCTTTTTTCCGATCCGTTATTCCGGTGCCAGTCCCAGCTTGTCAATCACGTCCTTGGTGATAATTCCGGCCGGTGCCTGCAGGGTAGTGATTACCCACGACTGTGCCAGTTCGTCCCAGCGTTGGTTGGAAATCGTCTGCCAGCCGTTTTCCCAGATACTTTCCTTCTCCATCAGTTTCTTGCGGCGTTTCCGGTCCTTCTTCCAGTTTTCCCGATACTGTTCGGTCACGTCGCATGTCTCCTTCAGTTCGATTTCCAGTTTGTATTCGCCGGTTCCCCAGATATTCTTATAATTGTCGTCTTTGTCGCGATACCCCATGTACGAACGTGGCACGATAAAACTCTCTCCCACAATCTTGTAGACCGGTTCCTCATCCCGATTCCGCACATACCTCAGGAAGCCCTTCTCATCCAGCTCCTCCGGATCTACCGGCACATTCAGCACAAATGCGCCCAGTTCCTGGTTCTTCTGCAGTTGTACGATTTCATTCATCCACGATGATATCAGCTTGATATTCATCGACAAGGTAAAGTTGTCGCGTTCGGCAAAGGAATATGGCAGATCCAGATACGTGTTGGGCAGGTTCGAATGAGTTGGACTCACGATCAGCGTATCCAGCACCAGTTCAAATTTCGAATGCTTCACAATCCGGTCAATCTTACTCCGATCGATATGGCACGACAGGTAGAAGACCGTATCGTTGTCCTCCAGCCTCAGGCAACCGATACCGTCAAAGCGCATGCCTTTCGGGTCCATCGCCCCTTCGAACGAAGCTTCCTTATAGAAATCATTGATTTCAGACACCGTGCTGATCTTTGTTTTGTATATATTTTCGGCTTTCACCGTTTCTTCCCACTCTTCCTTCAGCCGTGCGTTCCGGGTCAGCAGACTGCCGATAGCATTTACGCCCAAGTCGATAAAAGATGTCACATATCCCGAAGCGATTCCTTTCAACGATTCTTTACTTGCATTGAACAAATCTCCCAGATACCCTCTGTCCTTTCTGTTCACCAACTCACTATGCCTGGCTATTTCTTCCCCCAGGTCATTGCTTGTATAAATAAATGTCTTGAACTCTACCTGCTGTGCACTTCCCTGTAAGCACGCGCATAAACTGAATAAAAGAAACAATGCGTATTTCATAATGACTGAATTATAAGATTATCCCAATTTTGCATGCAAGGTCATCCTCTTGTTCTGACTTTCACAGATTAAGCTCTGTAAAAGAGTTCCAAGAGTTTTCATACCCTACGTGTTGCAAATATAATCCGATTTTTACAGAAATTCAACGCATATCTTGATTTTTTCATCCGTAAATTACCAGATTACCATATAAAAGAGTTCCATTCATCTGTTAATCAAATACACCTCAAAATCCAATATACATTCTGAATTATTCGAAACGAAACGAACCATTCCAAAATAAAAACAGAATATATAACCATTCTTATTTTGATATTTTATTTTTTTGACTATTTTTGCAGCATTACATCTAATACTATTATCAATATTATGAAAACAAAAACATCTTCCATCTCCATCGTTCAGGGAGTTCTCACTACTCTCATCCTGATTTCCTATCTGTTACCGTGGATCACAGTTTCTTTCTTTGACACCACCCAGTCTATATCCTATCTGGAAGCAATTGTCCAATCCGGTAAACTACTGAACAGAATTTCTGAGATGTCTTCAGACTTTACAATGCACATGAGTGCCCAAGACACAAAGATAACCGTCTTAATTATAGCAATCTATCTTACACCTATTCTAACCTTCTTCAACACCATTTTCCAGTGGGGACCTAAAGCGCCACGCGTTGCTTTCTATCTCAATCTGCCACCTCTCCTGCTTTGCATAGCTCTCCTTTCTTTTATTATCAAGCACAATATAGATGTCAACGATATACTGGGTTTTGGATTCTATCTGTCGATGCTGGTTTCCATCCTATCAGCTTTTGCTGCATGGACCAGTATTGGCTTAAACTACTATAAGACTTATAAGAGATATCTGAAGATATTAACCTGGATTCTTTTTATACTCATAGTCTGGATGATCGTTTTCAAAATGCTTCTATTTTATATCCCAATGGGAAGTAAAGTCGCACCTTATATCATGTTATTATCCACCATTATTGAAATCCCCTTGTTTATGATTTCACTCCTCCATTTTCCTTTCATACCCTACGCATGGATCATCGTAGCCCTGACGCGTAAGCGACAGCTTGCCCAAATAGCAGCAGAAGAAGCGACTCCGCCAACCGAATCCCAAGAAATATCTTCTCCCAATCCGACACGAACCTGTCCCCAGTGTGGCAAGCCGTTAGATTCTTCCTGGAAAGTTTGTCCCTATTGTGGTCATGATCCCGAAAAAGAAAAAGAGGAGCAAACCGAAGCAGATAATCTCCGATTCGCCCCTCCTCAATACAGAGAGCAGAATTAAAATTTATATACTTTACAAATCATTTTTTCAGGTACGGACGACATTTATTTTCTCATACAGCCGCTCCGCAATGATTCATCCGTACCTGTTTTTTACATTCTATCATCAATAATAACTGATTATTCTCTTTTCCGTCAAATGTTCCGTTTCCACCACTGTCTTGTTCTCACCTTCCCCTTCCTCGTTGTATAACGTGCTTGTAGTCTTACGCTCTACGTCTCTTTGGATCCAATTACCTTGCTCATCCCATTCACGGTACGTATAAACATTTTCCTGTTTCTCCATTCCCGTTTCATATCCATACTCCTTGGACATAGTTACCGGTCCGTTTTCTTTTCCTTCGTACGTATATACTTCTGTCACTCTCGACATATATTCTTGATAAGCATATCGTATGACCCTTCCCTGATTATCAAATTCATATTCAAAAGGAAGTTCAATACCCTGTTCGTCTTCCTCCCTGCGGAGATTGTCCTCACAGCTGATCTGAAAAGGACCGATGCCGTTTATCTTATAGCGGGTCGGACTCTCATACTCATACACGTTACTCCCACCATCCTTCCAAACCACGCTTGTCAGGTTCCCGAGGGTATCAAAGTTAATGGTATAATCCTCGTATTCGACACTTCTCACATCACCGACCAGGCCATACCCTTGAACAGCCGTAAACTTCAGTTCCTCCGGGCGCTGGAACTTACCCGATTTTGCCGTACAGCCCAGCAATAATGCAGCCACTGCACACAGACATAACACATGTTTCATACCGATTTAAGTTTTACAGGTTTTTACTGTCTGCAAAGATAAATCTTTCTTATAAAATTCCAAACATTTTCTCAATTTATTCACCTCAAAACAAGGGCACTCCTTCCCCGGATCCAGTTCCCGATGGCCTACAACCAGCGCCTGCGGAAACCGCTCCTTCAGCTCCCCGACCAGGGCCGACAGACTGACCTTCTGCGCCTCCGTCCGCGTGTCCTTTGCACAGCCCTCCGCGTCCAGCCCGCCTTCGTAGCAGATGCCGATGCTGTGACGGTTGTGGTTGCGGCAGTGCATCCTCATCACGACATACACGGCGCTACACCAAACACACCGGCCAAGGCTGTCGCCACGGTCACAATAATCTTGAGCACAAGGCTCCACACGTTTTTCTTTTTCGTTGTTGTTTCGCTCACTTTGCTAATGGATAATTAAGAATGGATAATTGAAAATTGAGAATGGATAATTGAGAATTGAAAACTGACAATGACCTGCGGACAGGCTAATTATCCATTTTCAATTCTCCATTCTCCATGATTACAGCGGACTTCCTCCTTCCTCGTCCTCGTTGTCACTGCCTCCCGGCGTCGTACCGCCTGTTCCGGCCGTCTCGCCGTCTACCACATACTCGGACAGCTCGCGAAGCGTACCCTCCAGGTTGAGTTTCGCGTTGCTCAGCTCGCCCGTGGCACGTGCCCGCAGCTTCAGTCCCTTCACGTTTTCGCTCACCTTGAACTCGGCGGCACTCGGAGCCCCGTGGTCGCTGACGATGCCCACCGAGAAGATGGCCAGGTCGTCCAGCTTCACGTTCTTGCTGTCCAGAATCAGCTCCTTGATACAACTCACCATATCCGCCAATACTCCCTTGATCACACCGGGCGAAAACGGCGTGTTGTGTTTCGACATGTGCTTGGACAAGGCGTCGATGTCCAGCGTTTCCTCGATCACGGGGCGTGCATACCACAACCCATTCAGCGGACTGTTTTCTCCAGTCACTTGATACTTTTTGTAACGAATCATTTTGTTAATTGTTAATTGATAATTGATAATTGGAAATTTGTTACCACAAAGATACACCCTCTCCTTCCACCCGTTTCCCCTTCTCTCCACCTCCCTACGCTTTTGTACCGTTATTTTCGTTTAAACCTTTGGAAATCTGATAGAAAAGGTGTAAATTTGACGTATGGAAACCTTTAAGATAAAGACATACGGGCGCACCGAACTGGCCCTACTCTACTCCCCCGAACTCTCCGCCCAGGGAGCCTGGCGGAAACTGTTGCGATGGATCAACCATCATCCCACCCTGGGCACACGCCTGGCCGCCACCGGTCTCACGTCCCATTCCCGCGTCTTCACCCCCGCCCAGGTCCGCCTCATTGTAGAAGCGCTGGGAGAGCCTTGAGACAATTGAAAATGGAGAATTGATAATGGAGAATGGGAAATAGGGAAATGGGGAAAAAGTACACTTCAATTTTCATTTTTAAAACAAAAATCTCTACATTTGTCCCAAGAGAAAAAAGGAGGGACCATGTTGAGAATCAAAACACAGTGGATCTGTTGGGCACTGTTGCTCTTCCTGTTGCTGGTAAACAATGCGGAAGCGGAAGCCCAGTCGGCCGATGAACTCATCAACGAATATCGGGCCTGGATGGCGGAACACTATCCCCGTCCGGAAGGTATGGACACGGAAACACTGTTCAGAACAACCCTCTGGGCCATCTACGACGGACAGCGCGAACCGGAAGTCAAAACCCTGCTGCGGGCAGCCGCCCAAAAGGTCCCCGAGCTACAGGCTTATGCCGACTGGCTGGACAGCGGAAAAAGCGATCCGTGTTCCGAAGCAGGCACCCGGGCTCTCCAGGCACTCACCCGGGCATCCGGCGAACAGTTGGGCAGCCGCCACCTGACCACCGCATGGTGCCGCCTCCTCCTTTCCATCCAGCTGAGCACGACGCAGGACGTCACCGCCCAGGTAGACCAGCTGATCAAAGACCTGCAACAACCCACCACCGGGACCGACCGCGAAAGGCTGTCCCTCCTCTGTGCAGCCAGACTGACCCAGTTCACCAACCGTCTGTGGGATCGGTTCGTCGAAGATCCCGAAACCTATCCCGAGCTGCTCGAGACGGAGCAGGAAGTCCTCACCCTCTACCCCGTCCAATCGGAAACCGCCGACCACACCCGGGCCTTCCTCTACTACCTGCTGGCAGAAGCCAAGTCTACCCTGAGCCATCAGGTGGAAGCCAACCGGGCACAAGACCAGTTTGGCTGGCAGAACACTACCGGATACAACACCCTGAGCAACGGAGTGATGAGCAACGCCAGCTTCTATTACTACCAGGCCTACCAGCTGTATCGCGTCCTGTACCCCGAAGGACATCCCGAAGTCATCCATCTGATGCGCTCCTACAACATTTTCATATTCAACAGTTCAACCGTGGATCAATCGATATTGCAAGGCGTCCAGCTTCTGGACGACTACATGCAAGCCTATTATCCCGAAGGCTCCGTAGAACGTATGCTGATCCGCACAGACCTATGGGCCTGCAGGCTGCTGATGGGAGAACCCAATCCCGATGCCACCGATTGTCCCACACTACTGAAAAAACTGGAGCAATGCTGGGGCACAGACAATTACCACTACGTCAACCTCCTGGGATTTCTGGCAGCCTTTGCTGGAGCCAGCGGCCTTGCCGAAGCCGAAAATATACTGGACAGCCTCGATGCCCTGCTGGACCGTCGCTACACAGCCCAACCACTGAAGAAAGCCTACCTGCTGAACTCAGTCTATTCATCCTTGAAAGACCGTTTCCCGGAACGGGCCACCGAACGGATGACACAAGCCTATACGCTCTACCGCACCCATCACGACAGCAGCATGCTATCCATCACGCTGGGAAGACAGCTCGTTGAGAATAGCAAAACCAGATCTTCAAACAACCAGCTGGCTGTAGAAATGCAAGGTTACGTATGCGCCGACACCAAAGCCCGTTTCGGAGTCTCCTCTCCCATCACCTTTGGCTCGGAGCAAGACCTGGCCATACTCACGGCAAATATTGACATAGAAAAAGCGGATGCACTGTTTTCCGATCTCATTGCCCGGATGCAAGCAGCAGGAGTAGACTGTACAGCGACCCGTAACGCCTACCTCGACTGCCTCTTCTCCGTAGGAAAATATCCGCAGGCTATCGAAGTATGTCGTCTGTTGATAGAAGATACAACTCATGGCACACAGAACCAAAAATGCAATCAGTTGCTGATGTACACCTACCTGTTGGGAAAAACCGGAGGCAGCGAGACGGAAAGAGCCGACAGCTATGCAAAGGCCACCCAAATGTTCACAGCCATCGAAGACTCCTTGAATTTCAGCACCTATAGCTTTGAACTGGCAGCCTATTACCTGATAGAGAAGGGACGCTACCAGGAAGCCGTGGACATGCTCGACCGTGGCATCGCCCTGAACCAATGGCAAACCTGGGGCAACGTGGCAGACCCACAATACCTGTCCATGGCAGCTCTGAAAAACGAAATCCTCTACGACAACCTGAATCAGATGGTCGAAGCCAAAAGACTCATCAACCAACAGCTACAAGACTACACCCCCGATCGTATCACCTACTACACACCAAATATCCTGAGCTTCCTGATACGATGCTACAACCTGATATTTACCGAAAGCAGCAATGACTTCGCTCAACTCGCCCCTCTTATGTCGTCCATTATGCAAATCACAGCAAAATTGTGTGCCCAAAGCGGAAACGACCCACAATTCTTGATGCTCTACGTGACAGAGATAACCACTATGTGTGTTGACTTTATAATTGACACGAAAAAGATGGATAATCAATTCAACAGAGAACTTATGACGGACGAACAAAAAAAGTTTTGGCAACAATATACAGATTTACTGTCCACCTATCAGGAGCCAATAAAAAACATGATGATATTACTTGAAGAAGAATTTGAAAAGTTCGGCTTCACTCCCCAGACAAGAAACAAATATGCCACCCTCATCTACTACCTGGCACATTATTATCAAACCCTGGAGTCCAATCCTCAAAAAGCACTCCACTACATGAAACGGTATGTAGAACTGCAAAAGAATCAGCCTCAGAAGGCTTTTTACGCCTGGATTGCCCTGGGCGACTTCTATAACGGACAGCAGCAGCCCACTCAGGCATTGGAAGCCTATCTCGAAGCAGAGAAGCAGCTTCTCCAGCTGGAACAGATTGCTCCCGCCGACCACACCGCCCTGGAAAGCCGTCTGTGCGGCCTCTATTACCAGCAGGGGCAGTTCGCAAAGGCGCTCCCCCACGCACGCAGCTTTTACACCTCCATCCGCCGGATCATGGACGGTAATTTCCAGCTGATGACCGAAAACGAGCAGAACAACTTCATGGAAACCTATATGGACCCGGCATTCTGGCTCACCACCCTGCTCGAAGCGATGCCCGACACCCTGGCAGCCGAAGCCTACGACGCCGTGCTCTACCGCACCGGCATGCAGCTGCGCTCCCAGCGGCAGACCCGTCAAGACATACGCCAGTCGGGCGACAGCCTCCTCGTGGCAGCACTGGACAGCCTCGACCGCCTGCGCATCCGTCAGCGCAGCATCCCGATGAAGGCCTACGAAAACCTGCAGGACACCCAAGCCGCAACCGAACAGAGCCGCCTGGCCTACGCCGCCAACGTGCTGGAACAGCAGATCATCGAGGCCTCCGAACCCTACCGGAAACGCTACGCCCTGCATGTCAGCTGGGACGAAATACGGCAGAAGCTGGCCCCCGACGAAGCCGCCATCGAGTTCGTGTACGCCGGCAAACACGTTATGGCACTGGTCGTCAGGCCGGACAGCCCGTCTCCCCGCCCGGTTCGGCTGGTGGAGAGCGACACCCTGGTGACCCGCCTCAAGGCACTGGACGCCAACACCTCGGCCCGACTGGCCGTCAAGCTCTACAACGAACAGGCCATCGACCTCTACGACATGTTGTGGGCACCTCTGAAGCCCTGCCTCCAGGGCGTCAGGACGGTCTATTTCACCACGCCGGGCATCCTGAACAACCTCTCGTTCGCCGCCTTCGCCACACCCGACGGCAGCTACCTGACGGACAAGTACCGCTTGCGCCAGCTCACCACCACGGCCGCCCTGCTGAAGCCGCGTGAAGCCGGACAGACACCTCGCTCGGCCCTGCTCATGGGCGACATCTACTACTCGCCCCGTCAGCAGCTACTGGCCGACAGCGGACGTGCGGACAAAGCCCGGGGAGCGGACGACGACCTCGCCCTCGACGACTTCGACAACCGGGGCGTCAGCCGCGAACATTTCAAGTACCTGCCTTTCACGGGCGACGAACTGGCCAACATCGAACGCAAACTGACGGAACACCGCCTCTCCTCCGCCGACCTCACCGTCCGCAAAGGCGCGTCGGCCACCGAAGCCGCCTTCAAGGAGCTGGCCGCCCGCAAGCCCGAAGTCATCCACCTGGCCACCCACGGATTTTTCGTGGCCGACGACCGCGACGCCTCACGCATCCCCTACTACCGCCAGCGGATGCAGAACATGACCAACTCCATGCGTCGTGCGGGCATCGCACTGGCAGGCGCCGAAGCCGCCTGGTGTGGAGAGGAAAGCCACGACGAGAACGACGGCATCCTGACGGCCGACGAAGTGGCCCGTTTCGACCTCCACGGGACGCGCCTCGTGGTGCTCTCCGCCTGCGAGACGGCCCTGGGCAACTATAGCTTCGAAGGCGTCTACGGCTTGCCGCGTGGCTTCAAGCAGGCTGGTGTCGAGTCGCTGCTCGTCAGCCTGTGGAGCGTCAACGACCGCTCCACCTCCCTGCTCATGTCCGAGTTCTACCGCTACTGGCTGGAAGGAAAACCCGTGCGCGAGGCGCTGGAGCAGGCCGTCCGGGAAGTGAGAAAACAGTATCCGCAGCCCTATTACTGGGCGCCGTTCGTGCTGCTGGACTAGCGTTCCAGTCCTCCACTCCATCCTTCCAGACCTCCGCTTCAGCCGTCCAAACCTCAACATTTTTTAAGCTCAACGCTCACGTTTACCCCTTGGACGCCTTGTCGAGCGAAATGGCCTCTAGAGCCGTTTATAGACTTTTCCTTCGTGTTTCAGCACGCCTCGTTCCGTCATTCTTTTCAAAATCCTTCGCACGCTCGATTCCGGCAGTTCCTGCCGCTGCGCCTCCTCCATCAGCTCCCTGTAGGTGAACGTCCCGGGCAGCTTCTCCAGCACCGGTAGCAGGCGGGCGAAGGGCTGCAACGGACGCACCCGCCTCTCGTAGGCAGGGATGGACGAACTCAGCAGCAAGGCATGTTCCAGCAACACCGCCGCGATGGCCAGCGATGCGTCCAGGTCCTCGTCCGAACAGTAGCGCGTCGACATCGCCCACAGCTCGTCCTCCCCCTTGCGCAGGGCTGTCAGCACCGCCGCGATGCGTGCCGCTATCAGCCCCATGCGCATCACCGACGACGCCATGCGTTCGCCCCCTTCGGCCACCACCTCCTGCAACTTGCGGCTGAAGAAAGTCGAGTGGCGCCGCCACTGCTCCCGCGTCAGCTCCACGTCCGTACGCCGCCCCTTCATCATCTCGTGCATCTTCAGCACCCGCTTGCCCAGTTCGCGGAAGTGCGTCCGCAGGTTCTGCACCTGCCCCTCCGCACTGGCGTCGCGCCACACGTATTGCGGCTGCACCTGGTAGGCCGCCAGTCGGCTGAAGAGTCCGTCCTCCGTGTTGTGCACCAGTGACAGGAATTGCATCGGCGTGCCCGTCATGCACAGCGCCAGCATCGGATAGGGCACGAACACCGGCTTGCCGTCCACCTTGAACGACGAGCTGATGGGTTCGTGGTGGAAACAGGCGCGCAGCACGTCGTCCTGCTTGCCGTAGTCCTGCCCGATGGCGGCCGACAGCGCATCTATTTCCGACGTATGCAGCACGCCGGACACCTCGCGGTTGGCCCACAGCTGGCGGTAGAGCATGGACTTCGACGTGTTGGGCGATATCTGGAAATAGATGCGTTCCGGCTCCTTGGGCTTCGGTTCCGTCTTCTCGCCCTTGCGTCCCTTGCGCATGCGCTCGCTGAAGTCCTCGTTCCACTGTTGCAGCCGGGCCTCGTAGGCCGCCTGTTCCTCCTCGCCGCGGGCCAGGTAGTAGTCGTGCAGCGGGTGCGACAGGTAGGACACCTGCGTCACGATGCCTTTTCCCGTAGCTGCCGGTGCCACGACGGCAAAATACAGGTGCGGACGCATGTCGTGGCGGTCGTAGTGGAAGTGCACGTCCGGCAGGCAGGCGCTCAGGTGAGTCAGCATCGCCATCAGCACCATGTCCCTCTCCCGCCGGTCCATGGCCACCGTCAGCCCATCCTTCAGCAGCTGCGGCAGGCCGTCGAAGATGGCGTCGTCAAAGTAGGGTAACGCCCCTCTCAGCCTTTCATTATTTTCTGACAAATCCAGTTCCGCGTCCCGATCGTCCGCTTCGACAGGGTGTCCATAGTGGCGGTCGTGAGCGTTGAGCTTATTTTTTTCGGACACGTATTCCTCCGATTTCCTGCTCAGATAGCTGTATCCATCCGATAAGCATTTCCGAATTTCTGACTCCGAAAGTGTCGTACTTTCCAATTTCCCCGTAACCAGCTTTTTCAGCTCTTCCAGCTCCTGCGGCGAAAGGTTTTTACATCTTGCCGTCCGTCCCAGCTTCAGCAGCAGCTCGTGTCGGTGTCCCTTCTCGAAGCCGTTCTGTTGCAGGAAGTAGTCCAGCATCCCCTGCAGCATGCCGCTTCCCTCGCCTTGTGGTTCGCCCCCTTCGGTGTCCGCCTCCTGCTGCATCCGGCGCTTCGCTTCCAGCCGGTCCTCGTCCGTCTCCAGTCCGCGCCAGGCCATCATCCGTGCCCCGTAGTTCACGTACAGCTCCTCGTCGTGCGCCGCGCTGCACAGGCGTCCCACGTTGCGGCACGCCTCGTCCACCTGGCATCCCGTCCGCTGTTCCATCCACCGCCCCACGACGCGATACGCCCTGAGGTACTCCTCCGTGCTCGTCACGTCCACGCGGATCACCGCCTTCACCCCTTCGCCGGACACTGACGTCCAGGCCAGCATCACGCAGTCCGTCATCCGCAGCCTTTCGAGCAGTTGCGTGCGTGCCGCCCCCACGTGGTCCCAGTCGAACATCATCAGCCCCGTCAGCCGCTTCAGGTCCTTCTCCTGCCTCCCCCCTTCGAACACAGCGGCCAGTGTGGCGGCAGGCAGCGCCCGTTTCACCCGTGCCGCCTCCCCTTCGCTTCCCTTGGCCGTCAGCCGGCGGTATTCCTCCGTCAGTCGTTTCACCTCCCCGTTCGTGCGTATCCAGTCCACGAAGCGGGCCACCGTCATCTCCATCGGTTCCTTGTCATACAAATTGCGGAACCCCGAAATCATTGTTGTCTCCATAGTTTAATTGATAATTGAAAATTGATAATTAATAATTCTTCATTCCTCATTCTTCATTCTTCATTTTATTCTTCATTGTTCATTAATCATTGACAAATTTCCTTCTTCTTTCTCAATCCTGCAAATCAGAAAATACGGGCATAAAATCCATTTAGACGCACTACACAGGCACTATTCCGCACATTTATCCCAACATCCCCGTTTAAAATAAATTTTCATTTTCACATATTAGCCGGACAAACTTTTAAATCCTGTACTTATGAAAAAGATTTTTCGTGTCGAAGTATGGATCGACGATAAGCACTTCCATACCCTGCAAGGCGAAGTAAGTCATGTCCGCAACCGCCGCCTGGCCCTGACGCAGATTTTCCGCAACATCCTGCGCCAGCTCTACACCCACGGCCATCTTCCGGCCACACACGAAGAGTTCCGTACCCTACGCACCTTGCGTACCCTCGTCAATCGTCTGGAGAGCCATTTCCAGGCAGAAGACTGACAACGGACAGCAATAGCGGTTAGTAACCATCCGGTATGGAATACTAACCGCTATTTAACACCGCCAAAAATGATGAAGAATAAAAGAAACTACATACAATAAATGTCCAGAAGGTAGTCTTTCAATCGTTGGGCCTCTAAATTAATATCATCTGCCGATCCACGATTCACCAACATAAAAGAACTCGCCTCCTCAAAATAAAAATGCTCAAAAACACGATTGCCAATTTTTCTCAAAGTCAACTCCTTGTATATCCTGAATCGCTGATGAAAAATTTATAGACAAATGCCATATCAAAAGCGTCACCTTGAACCGGTGACGCTTTCTGTATAAAAATCAAGTTATATGGTTTAAGACTATCTAACACATCAGAACATCTTACTACATGAAACATAAGGTTCTGACAACCCTGATACATCAAAGCTCTTCATTTCTTTCACCAGACTACGATAATCTACTTTTTTTATTTCAGACATAGATTGCCAGCCCAAACGTTCAGCCTTCGTTTTCTTCCCTAAAGAAGTCTTCCCATTTACGACTATTTCAGATGTATGTAAAAATGAACCCATATCTTTCGTTGTTATCTATCGGCAAAGGTACAAATTAAAATCAGATCATTTTTCTATCAGGCCAATAATTTATAATCCATACTACAATTTTAACATTTTCATATCACCTCAAGCCAAGCCGAAGGATCTTCCTGGAAGTAAACACAAAAAATTCTCAATTCTCAATTCTCAATTAATGAAGCTCCTTGGACGTAAAAATAAAAAATTCTTCATTTTTCATTCTTCATTCTTCATTTATTTCGTATCTTTCGATAAGCTAGGCGGCACCTTGGAAGTAAAAATAACCTTAATTCCGCAACACTATTACAAATATAACTTTTTAAGT
>UMKW01071573.1_pt1 | contig 18997 bp, 19 predicted proteins | sample 1966391 | NCBI WGS metagenome assembly UMKW01 (sample SAMEA4836183, study PRJEB28245) | human gut metagenome | biome: gut microbiome; material: fecal sample | place: Denmark | collected 2008
GAGGAAAAAACCGTGTTCCTGCTGCTGGGGCCGGAGGGGGTGGCCCTGCGGCAGCGGCCGGATACCGGACTTCTGGCGGGACTGTGGGAATATCCCCATGTTCCCGGACGGCTGACGGAGGAGCAGGCGGCGCAGCAGCTGCGCGCCTGGGGCCTGACGGCCCACCGGTGGCTGCGGCAGCTGGAGGCCAGGCACCTGTTCACCCACATCCGCTGGGACATGACCGGCTACCTGGTGCAGGTGGAGGGCCGGGGGCCGGAGGATTGGCTCTGGGCCGATGGGACGATACGGGCCCGGCTGGCGGTGCCCTCCGCCTTTGAAAAATTCACGCGGGCCCTGCCCGCAGAAGGAGAATGACGATGGCGCAGCTTTATTTCAAATATGGGGCCATGGGCTCCAGCAAAACCGCCAACGCTCTGATGGCGCGGTTCAATTACGAGGAGCGGGGCCAGGAGACCCTGATGGTGAAGCCCCGCCTGGACACCCGGGACGGAGATCACATGGTTACCTCCCGCATCGGCCTGACCCATCCCTGTGTGTATTTTGACGAAATGCGGGCCCGGCCCGATGAGGAATTGCAGAAATACGCCTGCATCATCATTGACGAGGCCCAGTTTCTCACCAAGGATGAGGTATTTTACCTGGTCCACCTGGTGGACGACTGCGGCATCCCCGTGCTGTGCTACGGCCTGAAGGCAGACTTCCGGGGCCAGCTGTTCGAGGGCAGCTATTATCTGCTGGCTATGGCGGACAAGCTGGAGGAGGTCAAGACCGTCTGCTGGTGCGGCAAAAAGGCTGCCTTCAACGCACGGTTTGACGGACAGGGCCGGGTGGTGAAGGAGGGCGAGCAGGTGGTGCTGGGGGCCAACGACCGGTATACCAGCCTCTGCCGCCGCCACTGGATGGCAGGGGACCTGGGCCCGGACTTCGATATTCACAAGGTATGAGATGCACCCTTTGCCCCCGGCTGTGCGGCGCGGAGCGCACGGAGACGGCGGGAAGCGGCTTCTGCCGGATGCCGGCAGGGCCGGTGGTGGCCCGGGCAGGGCTCCACATGTGGGAGGAGCCCTGCATCAGCGGCACCCGGGGCAGCGGCACGGTGTTCTTCTCCGGCTGCACCCTGGGCTGCGTATTCTGTCAGAACCATGAGATCTCCGCCCAGGGCGTGGGAAAGCCCGTGTCCGTGGACCGGCTGCGGGAGATCTTCCGGGAGCTGATCCGGCAGGGCGCTCACAACATCAACCTGGTGACGCCGGGACACTTCGCTCCCTGGGTGGCTCAGGCCCTGGAGCCGTCCCTGCCGGTGCCGGTGGTGTGCAACACCGGCGGCTATGAGCGGGTGGAGACGCTCCGCCTGCTGGAGGGCAAGGTGCAGGTATATCTGCCGGACATGAAATACGCCCTGGAGGAGCCGGCCCGGCGGCTGTCCGGCGCCGGGGATTCCCCCGCCGCGGCGCGAAGCGCCATATGCGAGATGTTCCGCCAGACGGGACCCTATCAGCTGCGGGACGGCCTGCTGGTGCGGGGGGTGCTGATCCGACACCTGGTACTGCCGGGACAGCTGGACAATACCCGCCGGGTCATTGACTGGGTGGCGGAGACCTTCCGGCCCGGGGAGGTGCTGTTTTCCCTGATGAGCCAGTACACGCCCCAGCCCGGAGCCGTGGGCCCGCTGGCCCGCCACGTTACCCGGGCGGAGTATCGGGCGGCGGCAGCCTATATGGAAAACTGCGGCATCCGCGACGGCTTCACCCAGGAGCGCACCTCCGCCCGGGAGGAGTATACCCCGGCATTTGACCTGACAGGGGTGTAAGTGCTGCCCACTTCAATAGATGATTTTTGAGTTTCTGCAAAAAAGTACTTGCTTTTTCCGTAAGTGTACATTATAATGGTGGTAACGAATGAGGTAATGGAGGGTTATGTTACCATGAAAAAGATTCTTGCTATGCTGACGGTTATTGTGATGCTGGGCTGCATGCTCTCCGTCACTGCCTTTGCCGACGGCGGCTATGTTCCCAGTCCCAAGCATGACGACAACACCGATACCACGCCCACCTCTCCCCAGACCGGTTACGACCTGGGCATCGGCAGCGTGGTGATGACCATTGCCGTCAGCGGCGGCGTGGCCTATGTCTGCACCAAAAAGGCCCGTGCCCGGGCATAAAACGTCCCCATTTTATAAAGAAGGAGCCCCATAAATGCTGTGCCGTTTATGGGGCCTTTTTTCCGTTCTGAACAAAGGAGAAATGTCCTATGAAGCGTCCTGTGCGCATCCTGCTGACGGCGGTGGCCGTTATTGCGGTGATCGTGTGTGTTTTCTGCATTCTGTTTATCATCCAGTATGCCCGGGGCAAGTCTGTCAGCGATAAGCTGGGCAGCGGCGTCCGCTCCGGCCAGGTGGTGGAGCCCCTGGACCCCCAGGACGACGGCAAATATATGGCCATCAATGTGGACTTTGACAGCCTCCACGACGTCAATCCGGAAATCTACGCCTGGATCGAGGTGCCCGGCACCAACATCAACTATGCCGTGGTCCAGAGCGCCGCAGACGACCTGTTTTACGACGATCACGGGGTGGATCGGTCCTATTACTCCGGCGGCAGCATTTTTTCCCAGCGGTACAACACCACCACCTTTCAGGACCCGGTGACGGTGCTGTATGGCCACAACCGCCAGTCCCAGACCATGTTTGCCCAGGTGAACAACTTTGCCGATGCGGAGTTTTTCGCCAAAAACCAGAAGATTATCGTTTACACCCCGGACAAGGTGTATGAATACACCATTTTCGCCGCCTATCCCCACTCCAGCGAGCACCTGCTGCTGTGCCATGATTTTACGGACCCCCAGCAGTTTGCAGACTATTTTGCCTCCCTGGGGGAGGCCATCAACGCCAATTACCGCCGGGACCTGTTTCCTCAGGCAGGGGATCGGGTGCTGACTCTGTCCACCTGCTACCGCCAGAACCGCATGCAGCGGTTTCTGCTCCAGGGTGTGCTGACGGAGACATATGACGTGGTCAAATAAACGACCCCAATGAGATGAGGAGACCCTATGGAACAGGAAAAACAGACCCAGCCGGAACAGAAGAAAAAGCGCCTGTCCACGCCGCTGCTGATTTTCATCATCCTTATGGCGGTGACGCTAACGCTGTGCGCCGTGGTGGCGGGGATCTGGCTCCACGGGCGCAGCAGCCTGCGGAACCAGGGCGCGGCCCCCACCGACACCCCTGACGATACCCAGCAGCTGGACAGCTACACCGTCCTCCACGACGGCAAATACTACCGCTATAAGGACCATATGGTGAATCTGCTGCTTATCGGCGTGGATTCCGACAATAAGCCTGCCGCGCCCCTGCCCTATGGCAGCGACAACCAGGCGGACGTGATCCTGGTGGCGGCCCTGGACACCGACGCCAACCGGATGACACTGATTTCCGTGTCCCGGGATACCATGTGCGATATTGCGGTGCTGGACCAGAACGGTCAGGTGTCCGGCGCGGCCCACACCCAGCTGGCCCTGTCCTACTCCAACGGAGACGGCCTGTATGAGAGCTGCCGCCTGTGCCAGGAGGCGGTGTCCCAGCTGTTTTACGGCTTGCAGTTCGACGGCTGCGCCGCCTTTTATATGGGCGGCATCGGGCGGCTCAACGACGCCGTGGGCGGCGTCACCGTCAGTGTGCTGGACGACTATCCCTTCACCGATGTTCCCGACGGGTGGAACATGTACCCGGGCCAGGATGTGACCCTTACCGGGCGGCAGGCGCGGCTGTATATCCAGGCCCGCCGGGGCGATGCCACCGGCAACGAGGACCGCATGAAGCGGCAGAAGCAGTATATGCTGGCCCTGATCAGCCAGGCCAAGGACCGGGTGGCGGCCAGCCCCGCCAGCGTCGTTCCTCTGTATAACGCCGTCAGCGACTATGTGCTGACGGACCTGGACCTGGGCAAGCTGTCTTATCTGGCCACCCAGGCCGCGGGCATGAGCTTTTCCGGGGACATGCTCCGGGTTACCGGCGATGCTGTTCTGGGCCAGGGCAACCGGGTGGAGCTGACGGTGGATCAGGAGGCCCTGTACGACCTGATTCTGGACGTGTTCTATGAAGAAATACCGGCTCCCACGGATACCGCCGGGGAATGACCGCGCATAAATCAGCCCCTCCGGCCTGGGCCGGAGGGGCTGATTGTTCAGTCGATGATGCGGCTGAAGCTCATGCCGCTTTTCTGCATGTGTACGTCCAGACGGACCCGGTCGCCGCGGATATAGCTGCGGGTGTACTCATAAATGCGGCCATCCTCGGTGCGGGTGCGGCGCTGATGGTAAAAGGCGCAGCTGCCGGGCTCCACGCCCAGAAGGCTGGCCCGGGGGGCATCCAGGATCACGGATTCATAGGTATCCTCCGCGGAAAACGGTGTGATGCCCACATGGTACAGCAGACTGTAGAAGCTGTGGGTCTGGACCATCTCCCGGGTGAGATTGGGATAGATGTACTGAGGATAGTAGGAGGTTTCCAGGATCAGCGGCTCCCCATCCACATTGCGGATGCGGGTGAAGCAATAGACGTGGGTGCCCTCCTGCAGGTCCATCCGCTGGCAGATGGCCCGGGTGGGGATCACCACGCCGAAATCCACCAGGGTGGACGACGGCGTCTTGCCCAGGGAGGAGACCTCCGTGGTGAAGGAGTAGCGCACGCCCCGGCGGTTGCTGTTGGGGTCGGCCACGAAGGTGCCCTTGCCCCGCTTGCGGACCACCAGGCCCTCGTCCTCCAGCTCGCCGATGGCCTGGCGGGCGGTGTTTCGACTGATATCCAGCGCCCGGCACAGCTCCGCCTCCGACGGCAGCAGGTCCCCGATCTTCAGCGCGCCGGAGGAGATCTCCCGCTTGATGATGCCCACCAGCTGGGCGTACAGGGGAATGTTGCTGCTCAGGGACAGCCGGCTGTCCAGGATCGCGTTGTGTTCCATAAGATAAGACCTACCTTTTTCGGCACAGTGTTGTACTGCGTACATTCGGGATATTCTGATTGTACCATATACGTTTGGAAAAAGATAGTCCTATTTTACAATTTTGATACACAATTGCTACGAAACCCGTTAAATAATAAACGGAGTGCGGTTACTTTTTTTCCTCCATGGTCTTTTGCAGCCGGTTCAGCCGGCGGATGATCATGGCGGTGCAGATGATCACCACCACGCAGGCCACGAAGAACATGCCCATGACACTGTCGTGATAGCTGCAATAGCGCAGGGCCAGCCATGCGCCCACAAGCAGCAGAACATATCTCCATACAGCCTTGAATAGCTTCCCCCAGTCCAGATCAGGTGCGTTTCCCATGGCGGGCTCCTCCTTTTATGTTTCAGAATATCTCTTATTATACAGCACGATGCACAAAGAAGTAGTTACAAAACGGATACAAATCAAATAAACAACCGTTAAATACAAATACCGGCAGGGAATCCCCCGCCGGTATCTGAGTGTTTCAAAAAAGTCAGTCGCCTTCCCGCATGCGGTAGCCCACGCCCACCTCGGTGAAGATGTACTGGGGCTGGCCGGGCGTCTCCTCGATCTTGCGGCGGATATTGGCCATGTTCACCCGCAGGATCTGGTTGTCGGCCTTGGCCTTGGGACCCCACAGCTCCCGGATGATGAAGTCATAGGTCAGCACCTTGCCGGCATATTTGCCCAGCAGGGCCACGATCTTGTATTCGTTCACCGTCAGCTTGGCGTTTTCGCCCCGGATCAGCACCTGATGCTTGTCATAGTCGATGGTCAGGTCCCCGGCGGTGAATTTGCCGGACTGGGCGATCTGGGAATTGGCCAGGGTGGTGCGGGTATGGCGGATGGCGGTGCGGATGCGGGCCAGCAGCTCGGAGGTGCCGAAGGGCTTCACCAGATAGTCGTCGGCGCCGTAATCCAGGGCGTCCACCTTGTCGTGCTCATGGTTCCGGGCGGACACCACCACCACCGGCAGGTTGGACCATTTGCGCACGGACTTGAGCACCTCCATGCCGTCCATATCCGGCAGGCCCAGGTCCAGAACAATCAGGTCCGGGCAGTGGGAGGCGATCATGGTCAGCGCTTCTTCACCGCTGCCCACGATGATGGTGTCATACCCATTGGCGTTGAGGACCATGGAGATGAAGTTGCTGATGCTCTGCTCATCCTCCACGATCAAAATCTTATCCTTGATCTTCATGTTCTTCCTCCTCCAGGGGTAGGTCCACGGTGAACCGGGCGCCGCCCCCCTTTTTGTTTTCTCCTTTTATTTTGCCGCGGTGGGCCGCCACCACGGTTTTGCACACGGACAGGCCAATGCCCATGCTGCGGGTGCTGTCTCCCTGCTGGGCGCTCTGGGTGCCGTCGAACAGGTTGTGCAGCCGAAGCTCCGGAATGCCGCGGCCGTTGTCCTCCACGGTGAACCGGGCCCACCGGCCGCGCTTTTCCAAGGACACCGTTACCTGGGTGGTGGTGACGCCGTGAACGGCGGCGTTTTCCAGAAGGTTCGTCAGCACCTGCTGGATCAGCAGCGGGTCCATGGGCACCAGAAAGAAGTCCTCCGGCAGGTCCACCCGCACGTCGATTTGAGGATAGCTCCGCCGGAATTTGCCCACAGCGCCCTCAATGACCTCCTCCGCTGCCTCTGGGGTCTTGGTGACCCGGGCGTCCTCTCCCGCGCCGATGCGGGTGATGGACAGGAGGTTCTCCACAATGTGGATGAGCCATTGGGCCTCCTCGTTGGCGTTTTGCAGCAGCTCCCGCCGCTGCTGCGGTGTCAGCTCGGCATCCTGCTCCAGCAGGACGTTGGTGGCCCCCACAATGCCTGTCAGCGGGGTGCGGATATCGTGGGATACGGCCCGCAGAAGGTTGCTGTGGATCTTTTCCCGCTCAGCCTCCCGTTCCATCTCGCTGACCCGCTTGGCCCGGCTGGTAACGATGCCGGTGGCAACGCAAATAGTCATCATCACCAAAAACGTCAGCGGGAAGCCGGCCAGCGTGAAGCTGACCTCCCAATACGGCGGGGTGAAGATATAGTCCACGCTGAGCACTGCGAACACGGCGATGGTCAGACTGAAAAAGAAGCCGTCCGTCAGCAGAGCCGTCAGGAATACGTCCAGCAGAAAGATCATGGACACATAGCTGGTGTCGTTTTGGGGATCGAAGTTCCGCAGCACCAGGCAGCAGATCACCGACACCAGATACAGCGACACGGACACGATGAAGTCCTTTCCGGAATAGGACAGCATGTCCGTCCGGAACAGGCGGGTCCGCTTCAGCCACTCCTGGGGCCAGCGGATCTGAAAGTGCTTCAAGGTCAATTACCCCTCTCCCCTGGTTGATGACAGTATTGTATCATATATCCGCGTTAAGAAAACGCTAAAAACGCGTTAAGATGATAGATTTTTTTCGACAAAACTGTGAGGCCGCGATTTCAGGCGCTTTCCCCGGGCTTGTTCATAAGTTTTTCATTTGCATAGCCGGGGGCGGTGTGGTATACTATATATGTATTTGTATATTCTGGTGCTTTGCACCTTTTTTATCAGCAGAAAGGAATCAAACTATGGGACTGATCCAGAAAATTTTCGGAACCTACAGCCAGCGGGAGCTGAAGTCCATTTATCCCATCGCCGACAAGATCGAGGCCCTGGAGGACGAATACCGCCAGCTCACCGACGAGCAGCTTCAGGCCAAGACCCCGGAGTTCAAGCAGCGCCTGCAGCAGGGGGAGACCCTGGACGATATCCTGCCGGAGGCCTTTGCCGCCGTCCGGGAGGCGGCGGACCGGGTGCTGGGCCTGCGGCCCTACCGGGTGCAGCTCATCGGCGGCATTGTCCTGCATCAGGGACGCATCGCCGAGATGAAAACCGGTGAAGGCAAGACCCTGGTGGCCACTCTGCCTGCCTACCTCAACGCCCTCTCCGGCAATGGCGTTCATATCGTCACCGTCAACGACTATCTGGCCAAGCGCGACAGCGAGTGGATGGGCAAGGTCCACCGCTTCATGGGCCTGACCGTGGGCCTCATTATCCACGACCTGACCAAGGAGGAGCGCCAGGCTGCCTACGCCGCCGACATCACCTACGGCACCAACAATGAGATGGGCTTTGATTACCTGCGGGACAACATGGCCATCTATAAGAACGAGCAGGTCCAGCGGGGCCACAGCTTCGCCATCGTGGACGAGGTGGACTCCATCCTCATCGACGAAGCCCGGACGCCCCTGATCATTTCCGGCATGGGGGAAAAATCCACCCAGCTGTACGACATGGCGGAGGCATTCTCCTGCCGGCTGAAAAAATATGTGGTGGCGGAGACCGATGACAAGGCCGCAGAGGACGAGAGCCTGGACGCGGACTACATTGTGGACGAAAAGGCCCGCACCGCCACCCTGACGGCCCGGGGCATTGCCAAGGCTGAGGAGTTCTTCCACCTGGAGAACCTGTCCGACCCCGAAAACAGCACCATCGCTCACCACATCAACCAGGCCATCAAGGCCCACGGCACCATGAAGCGGGACGTGGACTATGTGGTGAAGGACGGCGAGATCATCATTGTGGACGAGTTCACCGGCCGTCTGATGTTCGGCCGCCGGTACTCCGAGGGCCTGCATCAGGCCATCGAGGCCAAGGAGCACGTCTCCGTCCAGCGGGAGAGCAAGACCCTGGCTACCATCACGTTCCAGAACTACTTCCGCCTGTACAGCAAGCTCTCCGGCATGACCGGTACGGCCATGACCGAGGAGGAGGAGTTTGCCACCATCTATAAGCTGGACATTGTGGAGATCCCCACCAACCGTCCGGTGGTCCGTATCGACAACGAGGACGCCGTGTACAAAACCGAGCAGGGGAAGTACCGGGCCGTGATCCACCAGGTAAAGGAATGCCACGAAAAGGGCCAGCCCGTCCTGGTGGGCACCGTGTCCATCGAGAAGAACGAGCTGCTGAGCCGGATGCTGACCAAGGAGGGCATCCGCCACAATCTGCTCAACGCCAAGAACCACGAGAAGGAGGCCGAGATCGTGGCCCAGGCGGGCCAGTTCGGGGCTGTTACCGTGGCCACCAACATGGCCGGCCGTGGTACCGATATCATGCTGGGCGGCAACGCCGAGTACATGGCCACCAACGACCTGCGCAAGGCCGGTTACACCGACGAGGTCATCGCCGACGCCACCGGCTATGCCGAGACCGACAACAGTGAAATTCTGGAGGCCCGGCAGATGTTCGCCGACAAGCTCCGCCAGCACAAGGAGGAGATCTCCGGCGAGGCGGACCGGGTGCGCCAGGCCGGCGGCCTGTTCATCATCGGTACCGAGCGCCATGATTCCCGCCGGATCGATAACCAGCTGCGCGGTCGTGCCGGCCGCCAGGGCGACCCCGGCGAGACCCGGTTCTACATCTCCCTGGAGGATGACCTGATGCGTCTGTTCGGCGGCGAACGGGTCCAGGCCGCCATGGAGCGCATGAAGATCGACGAGGATATGCCCATCGAGAGCAAGATGCTCACCCGCTCCATCCAGCAGGCCCAGACCACCGTGGAGTCCCGGAACTTCCAGGCCCGTAAGTCCGTGCTGGAGTATGACGATGTCATGAACAAGCAGCGCGAGATCATCTATGGCCAGCGCCGCCAGGTGCTGGAGGGTATGGACGTGAAGGACGTCATCATGAACATGATGAACACCTCCATCACCCACCTGGTGCAGAATGCCTTCTCCGGCGTCCATCACCTGGATATGACCTCCTGCCAGGAGCTGCTGCGGCAGGTGGAGGGCCTGTACTTCCCCAAGTACGCCGTCCGCTTCACCCAGGAGCAGCTGGACACCATGGACGCCCAGGCCGTCATTGATGCCTTTACCCAGGCCGCCGCCGCCTACTATCAGCAGAAGGAGGACGAATTTACTTCCCCCGTCATGCGCGAGGTGGAGCGCGTGGTGCTGCTGCGGGTGGTGGATGAATACTGGATGGAGCATATCGACGCCATGAGCGACCTGCGCCAGGGCATCCGCCTGCGGGCCTATGCCCAGACCGACCCCATCATCGCCTACAAGAAGGAGTCGCTGGAGATGTTCGAGGAGATGATCGCCGCCATCCAGGACGAGACCGTCCGGCGGCTGTACTCCGTGCGTTTGCAGAAAAACGAGGAGGTCAAGCGCCAGCGGGTGGCCAACGCCACCTCCGAGAGTGTCGGCGGCGACGGCACCGTGAAAAAGCAGCCCCGCAAGGTCAAGAAAATCGGCCGCAACGAGCCCTGCCCCTGCGGCAGCGGCAAGAAGTATAAGAACTGCTGCGGCAGAAACGCGTAACGGAGGGTTTGCCCATGTCCTTTCTGGCCCATGAGGAAAACGGCCTGCTTATCAAGACCAGCACCGTCCTGTCCGGCGTGCGCCACGGCTTTTCCACCCGGACAGGCGGCGTCAGTCCGGCCCCCTGGGATTCTCTGAACCTGGGGGTAGGCCGGGGCGACGATATGGACCGGGTCCGGGAGAATTACCGCCGCCTCTGTGCCGTGCTGGGTACGGACGAGCACCGGGTGGTGCTGAGCAAGCAGGTCCATGAGGACAACGTCCGCCATGTGACGGCGGAGGACTGCGGCAAGGGTCTGTTCCGGGAGCGGGACTATACCAGCGTGGACGCCATGATCACGGACACGCCGGATATTCCCCTGGTGGTGTTCTCCGCCGACTGCGGTATCATCCTGCTGTACGACCCGGTGCGCCGGGCCGTGGGCGCGGCCCACGCCGGCTGGCGGGGCGCCGCTGCCGGCATCGTATATAAGACCGTCCGCCGGATGCAGGAGACCTTCGGCACCGACCCACGGGACCTGCGGGCCGCTATTGGCGCAGCCATCGGCCCCTGCTGCTTTGAGACGGATGCCGACGTGCCCCGGGCCCTGCGGGACGCTCTGGGCCGGGAGGCGGAGCCGTATATCACCCGCCGGGGGCAGAAGTGGCATGTGGACCTGAAGGGCGTTAACGCCCGCTGGCTGGAAAAGGCCGGGGTCATGCAGATCGACGTGTGCCCCGACTGCACCGCCTGCCGCCCGGACCTGTATTGGTCCCACCGGCGGATGGGCCAGGCCCGGGGGGCTCAGATCGCCATGATCTGCCTGTGAAAACGAGGTATTCCATGAAAAAGCGCATATTCGCGGCGCTGCTGGCCCTGTGCCTGACGGTGCTGACCGGGTGCGACTGGTCGGACAACACCGACGACATTTTCGGCACCCTGACGGATTATTACAACGTGGAGAACAAGGATAAGGACAAGGACGTGAAGCTTACATCCTTCGCCTTGCCGTATCTGAAGGGGGAGACGGCGGACCCCATCACCTGCCCCGACGGGGCCCAGCTGACCCTGGGGACTCTGCTGTACGAGGGGCTGTTTGCCCTGGACGGGCAATTTGAGGCCCAGCCCGCCCTGGCGGAATCGTATACCTACGACGCCTCCCGCTATACCTATACCATCACCCTGCGGGCCGCCTCCTTCAGCGACGGCACCAGCGTCACCGCACGGGACGTGGTGAACGCCCTGCGCCGGGCCCAGACCTCCGCCCGTTACAGCGGGCGGCTGGCGGAGGTGTCCGACATCTGGGTCAGCAACGGAGCCGTCCGCATCAGTCTGACGACGGATAACCGCAGCTTTGTGTCCCGGCTGGATATCCCCATCGTGAAGTCCGGCACCGAGAGCAGTACCTTCCCCATCGGCACCGGCCCCTATGCCTACAGCGGTGAGGGCGGCGCCCACCTGGCGAAAAACGCCTCCTGGTGGCAGGGGAAGTCGCTGCCCCTGGACCGCATTGAGCTTACCGCCTGCAAGGACACGGACTCCGTGTCCTACGCCTTCTACGCCCGGGAGATCCAGCTGCTGTTCTGCGACCTGACCGGAGCCGATACCTCCAATGTCTACGGCAGCGGTGATTATACCGATGCCGCCACATCCATCATGCAGTACCTGTGCCTGAATACCCGCCGCGCCCCCTTTGACAATCCGGCTGTCCGCCGGGCCATGACCCTGGGGGTGGATCGGGCGGGCTGCGTCAGCGCGTTTCTGCTGGGCCACGGCATGGCGGCCCACTTCCCCCTGTCCCCGGTCAGCGACCTGTATCCCAAGGAGCTGGAGACGGCCTATTCCCCGGACGGCTATGCCTCCGCCCTGGAGGCGGCGGGCCTGCACACCGGCAAGACCCGGAGCCTGACGCTGCTGGTGAACCAGGAGAACAGCTTCAAGGTGTCCACCGCCCAGAAGATTGCAGCGGGTCTGTCCCAGTATGACCTGCAGGTGACGGTGCAGGCTCTGCCCAACGAGGAGTATCTCCAGGCCCTGCAAAACGGCGATTTTGACTTGTGCTTCTGTGAGGTGAAGCTCACCGCCGACTGGGATCTGCGCCCCCTGCTGCAAAGCTATGCGTCCCTGAACTTCGGCGGCTATGCCGACCCGGAGACGGACCAGCTGCTGGCGGGCCTGTGCGCGGCGGAGCCTGCCGGGCGTGCCGCCGCCATGACGGCCCTGTGCAAAAAACTGGCGGACCAGGCCCCCATGGTCCCCGTGTGCTTCAAGAGCTATTCCGTTCTGCTGCCGGCCGGCGCGGCGCTGCAGCCCATTACCCCCACCGCCGCCAATCCCTTTTGCGGTATATCCGATTGGAAACTAAATATGAAATGAACCCCCTGAAAGAAGGAACACCTATGAAACAAATCCGCGCCCTGGAGGTGCTGCTGCGGCAGCATGGGCTGCTGGCGGCCCCGGCAGACCGGGACGCCGCCGTCACCGGCATCTGCAACGATTCCCGTCAGGCCAGGCCCGGCGACCTGTTTATCTGCAAGGGCTATGGCTTCAAGCCGGAATACCTGGAAATGGCCCGGAGCCGGGGGGCCGTGTGCGCCCTGGCGGAGACAGACTTTCCCGGGGTGGATATCCCCTGCGTCCGGGTGTCGGATGTGCGCAAGGCGCAGAGCCTGGCGGCCCGCTGGTTCTACGACGAGCCCTCCGACAGCCTGACCCTTATCGGCGTCACCGGCACCAAGGGCAAGACCACCACCTCCTATATGATCCAGGCCATTACCAACGCCCTGGCAGGCCGTCCCACGGGCCTCAGCTCCTCCGCCGGGCGGTATTGCGGCGGTCCGGATGTGGACATACACCTGACCACGCCGGAGTCTCTGGATTTGCAATGGCTGTTTGCCCAGGCCCGGGACCATGGCCTGCCGTATATGACCGCCGAGGTATCCAGTCAGGCGTACCAGGTGGAGCGGGTCTATGGCGAGCATTTCGATATCGGCGTGTTCCTGAATTTCAGTGAGGACCACATCTCCCCCAAGGAGCATGCCTCTATGGAGGAATATCTCCAGTGCAAGCTGCATCTGCTGGAAAACAGCAGCCGAGCGGTGATCTGCCGGGAGACGGCGCAGTTTGACCGGGTGTACGACACCGCCCGCCGCTGCTGCCGGGAGACGCTGCTGGTGGGCATGGACCGGGACGACTGCGACCTGACCGTCCGCCAGGTGGAGAAGCTGGAGCACGGATTCCGGTTCGCCGTTCAGGAGCGGGGCGACCAGACGCTGCACCACTATCATCTGGCCATGGACGGGGATTTCAATATCGAAAACGCCCTAGCTGCCATCGGCGTGGGCCGCCTGCTGGGGGCCGGTCATGACCGGATGGCCGCAGCCCTGGACAGCCTGGTGGTTCCGGGCCGCATGAACCGGTACGAGGGCGGCGGCGTCCATGTGCTGGTGGACTGTATGCACAACCGGGCCAGCTCCCAGGCCCTGCTGACGGACCTGAAGCGGGATTATCCCGGCGCGCCCATCACCGTGGTCACCGGCATCGCCGGGGGCCGCTCGCCCCAGCGGATCCAGGGCATGGGCGAGATGTGCGGCAAATATGCTGACCGCATTTTCTTTACCACGGACAATCCGGATTTTGACGACCCCGGCGACATTGCCAGCCGCTTGGCCCACGCGGCCGCCCAGGGCGGCCCCGCCCGGGTCACCATTCAGCTGGACCGCACCCGGGCCGTGGAGCAGGCCATTCTGGAGGCCCCGGCAGGCGCCGTCATTGTCCTGGCCGGAAAGGGCAACGATGCCATCCAGCGGGTCCGGGGGGGATATGTCCATTACGACTCCGACCCGGTGGTGGCCAAACGCGTCCTGGCCCTGCGGGAAAAGAAGCAGTAAATCAAAACCTCCGGCTAAGCCGGAGGTTTTGATTCAGCGTGACAAGGAACCCCTGCTTTCGCCGCATGAAAGCAGGGGTTCTTTGACATGCTGAAAAGCTCCCGATTTCTTACGAAATCAGGAACTTTTTGGTGGAGACTGCTGGACTCGAACCAGTGACCTCCTGCGTGTGAAGATACGATGAGCGCCGGAAAGCGTTGTGCCGCAACGCTTTCCGGCGCTTTTGCGTGCTTTCGGCCCGGTGGGCGATCCACTGTGTCCGCCCGATACTGCCCGGTCGTTTCCGCATTTGGGTCACGGTTTGGGTCAACCCTGCGATGGCGCAGAAATGACCACGCTGTAATTAAAGAATAGGCGTACCGCCTATCGACTTCCTTCAAAACAGTCAAATCCTGTGGTCGCGCACCCATTGGAGAAGCGAGTCGTAGTCCATTGTGCCGGAGGCAACGGATAATCCGACCTCCACAACCTCCTCATTGGTACACTCCATGTGTATCCCGTTCACTTCCAGAAACGTCAGCATAACGTACATGCCGATGCGCTTGTTGCCGTCCACAAAAGCGTGGTTGGAGATGAGCGTATAGCCGAGCCGTGCGCCCTTTTCCTCCTTGGTCGGATAGAACTCCTGCTCGCCGAAGCCGGCAAAGGCGTTCTCCAATGCGGAATCCAACAGGGCTTCATCCCGGACACCGATACTGCCGCCTGTTTCCTGGGCGATGAGCTTGTGGAGCAGCAGCACCTTATCTTTCGAAAACTTGATCATTTTGCCAGCTCCATAAATGCGGGCTTATACTTTTTCAGGATGCGCGCCGCCACAACGTCGATCTTCTCATCATCGGTCATATCGATCATGGGGGACACATCCAGATCCACCAGCATATATTTGGGTTTGTTGTTCTTGAAAATCACGGCCTGCCCGTTCTTCTCGGCAATGCGCGTAACACGCGAGAAGTTCTGATTCGCTTCGGTGACCGAAACGATCGTCTTTGTATCAATGGTCATGGTGAACACCTCCTATGCTTATTATACCCGTATATAGGTAAAAATCAACCTATAATTTACGCATTATTTGGCGCTCGCAACCAACCGCAGAATGTAGGTGATCCGGTTGCGACGACGCAGAAATGACCACGCTGTAATTAAAGAATAGGCGTCAGACCTTCGGGAGGTCATCGCAGGACAGCAGCTTTTGTTTTGCCTCGCGGAACCAGCGGTTTTCCGGCTCGATCTGCAGCACATACTGGACTCGTCCCAATAGCTGCTGCCGGTAGCGCTCCGTATCAGGAACGCCGTCTGTGCGAAGCGCTGCGTGGCCGCCCCGCAGGATACTGTCCGCCAGGCCAAAGCGCAGGGCGTAATAGACCTCTTGTCGAAGTGATCGCTTATAGCCGGCCGGCACGGATACCTTCTCATTGACGGTCAGACCGGTCACGCTCTGCCGTCCGGCGTTGGTGATAAAATGGGTCTTGGCCTCATTCAGGTCAAAGCCCATCTCCGCCAGCATATTTTTCGCCTTCGAATAGACGGCGAACAGCGGACGATTGGCGGAAAAGGTCAGGTCATCACAGTACCGCGTGTATACGATGGCGCGCCGCTGGCACCAGCGTGCCATGTTCGTATCAAAATTCCGCATGACCAGATTGGAAAGCGCGGGAGAGGTGGGCGCGCCCTGCGGCAAGACACCGTCTTTGCAGCAAAGAGAGGTCAGCAGAAAACCCACCTGCCGGGAGAAATACCGGGTGTGAAAGGCGGCGGAGTGGACCTGCTCAAAGCAAATGCTGCCGAAAAAGTCGGAGATATCCAGCTTCAGGAGATACCGCTTGCCCACATGGGGCGCGGCGTTGCCGCTGAGAGTGCCGCCCTTCCGATAGGCGGTGGCCTGCGGTGCGACAGGCAGATAGGCGAGGAGATCCCGGCAGATCTTCCGCTGCCAGCGACGCAGCGTGTCGTCCGGCACGGACAGTATGCGCACATCGCCGTTACGCTTGGGGATGGTGACGGGGTGATATGCTGCCGCCGTGTGCCGCGCATAGTAAAGGAGCTTTTGCCTGCTGGTAGAGAGAAACGCCGCCAGCTGCCGGGCGTCGTACAGGAACGGCAGCTGCGGGTGAAAGCAGTGAAAATCCAGCACCATATCCGCCGCAGCCTGTATGCCGAATTTGGCCACGAAGTCTGCGTCCGGCGCTTCAAATGTGACCGTATCCTTCTCGATTTTCATAGAGGCCCCCCTAACATAGAATCAGCCCCGTGCAGTACAAAGTGACCTGATATAAGCGGAGTCGAATTTCTAATCACGGCGTGATTCGCGATTCGATGGAGCGGTATCAGGTGGTCGCTTCGCTTGCGAAGCGTGCGTCCTCTTGGTAAACAGAGCGGCGACTCGCCACCCTCCTCAAAGTACGAAACTTTAAGCTGTACACTACTGCGCGGGGCTGATCTTCGGTTGTGCTTATATGGTAAAGCACTTTGACGAGAAAGTCAAGCGGATGGCTGCGCCTCCTGCCCGTACCGGGTCAGTGCGTCCATGATCTTGTGATACACCACTTGGTTGGGGTAATAGCGGTAGTCGGCAAAGACGGAGATGCCGGTGCCGTTGAAATACTCCAAAATCGCGGCGGCGCAGGCGGCGCTGCGGCTCTGCCCGTACTCGCACTGGCAGAGGATATCCAGCCCGTCCGCCCTTGCCTGACAGATAAACGCCGCCAGTGCGTCCGCCTCCGGCATATAGGTGTCGTAGTTCAGCCCCACATCCGGCAGAGCCGTCAGATCCAGATCGTGAACGACCACGGTGAACACCCGCGCCGCTTTGCCGGCGTAGTCCAGCGGGGGCATCGGGACAGGCTTGCCGATGGAGGGTGGGTCGCAGAAGGAGATCACCGCCGTGCGGGAGAACGTGTCGGTACGCAGCAGTTCCTCGGCGGCTTTGCGGGAACAGATGGTCACGTTCATAGATATACCTCCAGTTTTGTATAGTTCGCGGTATGCCCGCAGGGACATACCGTTGCAGGGAGACTCCTCATCCTCCGTCTGCAGCTCGATGTCATACTCCCAGCCGCAATGCGCACAGATCCAGTACATATCCAGCGTGGGATGGCCGCAGACGGGGCAGGTGACGATGCGGAACATACCGGAGCGGTATTCCGGCGTGTTCTTCAAATCCTGTTCATTATGCATGAGGTCCCTCCCAGCTGATGCAATTCAGACAGCCGCCCTGTTGGGCGATCTCCCGGATGTTGACGGGCACGATCTCTTTGCTGAAAAGCTGCCGTGCGAAAGTCTCAGCCTCGGCATCCTGCTCAATGCCAAACACCGGCAGGAAAACCACCCGTTCCGTCTCCAAATAGTTCAGGTAGCAGCCAACGGCGCTGACCCCACCGGCCGGGACAAAGGGAAAATCCACCGCGTCCAGGCCGCAGTCCTGCACCGCTCGCTTCACCTGCTGCTCAAAGCCGCAGGATGACAGCGGCCGATTGCACAGCACGGTGCGGTCGTCGAGAAATCGCGTCATGCCGTCGGCGTGGCCGGTCATGTCGCTTTTCAGAGAGGGAATGATCAAAACCTCCGCCTCCAGCAGTTCCGACAGCTCACGCATCAGCGCGGCAGACGGATACTCCGGGTTTTCGGAAAAGACACGGTCGCTGATCAGGACGCGCGCCCCGGACGGCGAGAACACCACGTTCCCACCATCAAGGTTGATATTGCTGTATGTAACCGGCAGACCGAGCTGCGGAGCAAGATCCTTACGAAAATCGGTCCTCAGAACAGGATCTTTTTTCAGATAGGACGGCTCATAGCGGAAGGATACCAGCTTTACGGAGCCTGTCCGCACCGGCATGAAGTCCCGCACCCAAACATCCCGTGTGCCATCCAGCAGCGCATAGGGGACATCGTGCGCCGCCAGCGCCGTGAACAGCGTCTCTGCGTCGGTTGGATAAAGCACAGGGAGGAGAGTGGAAAAACAGAAAGCCATATTACTCCAGTTTGAAAACCATATCATATTGTTCTCTGCGAACTTCCTTTGAGACGCTCCTCAACGCATAGGGAGATGGGGAATAGAGCCGAACGACTTTATATGTTTTTTTGTCGATGACAATTGAAGCATAGGTTTTTGCTTTATCCCATCCCTCATGATAGTGTTTGTCTGATGATTCGTTGACCCATTTCAAAATATTTGCACTCTTGTTTGTGTAAATCAAGGTGTCGATTTTCGGATATTTATGCAAGATGGTCTTTAAATCATCACGCTTTACTATGTCATGCAGTGACTTGTCATCCGCCTTTCCGTCTTTATGCACACAGCTTACAACCATGTCCACCACACCCATATGAAGGTCGGCCAAAAGCCTTTTGCGCTCATCGATGGCTTCCTGTGTATTTGCATAAGTCAGTCTTTTTCCTGACGCGTCAGATACCAGTTCCCAAAAGTAATTATCTCTTGAACCGTAATAGAAATTAACATCATCGTCGTACAGCATTTCATCCGTGTTACAAAATCTGTAGGGAGGCATGGTTCCTATAATCAGTTTTGTGGCTCCCTCTGGGATTTCAGGTGCAAACGGATGAGTAGATTTTTTGTTCATTCTAATACCCTTTCTCTCCATTGATGTTCTCTTGTCTTTAGGTTGATCGTTCCGTCTTTTCCAAAGGTTTCTCAGTCATCATAACAGAGCGTGCCGAAAAATGCAAGTTCACCAATTTCTTGGAACTTTTTTCACCAATTTAGCCGCTGGTTGCGCCAGCGGATGCGCTCCGCCGCGTAGCGCCGATACCATCTTGCAGCCTCCTTGTAATGCTTGTCCGCCTCGTAGATCCCCGCCAGCCGCGACATGGCGG
>UMKW01054241.1_pt1 | contig 18885 bp, 22 predicted proteins | sample 1966391 | NCBI WGS metagenome assembly UMKW01 (sample SAMEA4836183, study PRJEB28245) | human gut metagenome | biome: gut microbiome; material: fecal sample | place: Denmark | collected 2008
TGACGAGTATTCTGTTCTCTTAAAAAGCGATTGGATTCATCTACACGAGTTAGACCATCATTCATTTGTTTTTGAATTTCTAACGACATATCATTAAGTCGAGATAATTCTTTATCGTGCCGCTTGAGTTTGTCCTCATGCTGTTCCACAAGTTGTTCTAATTCCATAACCCCTGCTTTCTATTCTTTACTAGCTTCAAAATTAGCCAACAAAGCTTTAGACTGATTGACTGCCGAGCTAACCAAATTAGCTATGTCTTGAGCTGCTTCTGGCGTGCCATGAAATACCGTAGGGTCATTAATCATGAAATTTGCATTCATTGCCCCATTATTGAATGTTGTGAGAGTAAAATTACCTGCATTCTTATCACCGACAAAGATGTCAGTAGTTGTGTTTGTTGTATTTACTTTTTCCATTTTTTTTCTCCTTTTATCCTATTGGGAAACCACATCCACCATTAACTAAATTTGAAGTTGCTGATACTGCTGCTTGGCACCTTATAAAAACACCTCCTGCCGAATTAATAAGCAAATCCCATGCATTATTATTCCCTGATATCGGATATACTCTATTTATACTAGGAATTGCAATACTTCCTGCTGGAAGCGAAGTGGCTTGATACCATTGGTTTGCATTCATCTGAGGGACACTCAAGCCTGCAATAGAGAAAAATTCAACCCCGTTTTGTACAGAAAATTGAATTGAACCGCCACTAAACCCACCCATTGGCGATAAGATTGTCCAAGGAACGTCAGTAGAAAGGGTAAGACCTTTGGATGTTAAAGTTGCAGATTCAGTAGCATTACCAACATATAATCCCATCTCATTATTACCAACCTCAATGAGTCTAATACTGGAAATAATATCTTGATTTTCACTTAAACGTTGGAAAAATAAACCTGTAATTGCATCAAATCCCATAGATTGAGTATATTGCAATACGTTATCTAAGGTCATTGTTTCAGAAATATTGATTCCTCGATAATTAATTACACTATTACCAAGATAATGATGATTACCTTGAGCAACGAATCCATAAGAAATATCATTTGTGATACTTCCGGCTTCGACATCTCCAAGTGTTGCAGTTACAGCAGAAAGTTCTGTAATTGTTGCAGTATCAATATTTGCTAGTTTAATAGCTGCATTACCAATCATTGCGTTTGTAATCCATGCATTTACTGCTTGTATGTTTTGCGGATTTAATAACCAAATTTGCCAAGCCGTACCGTTCCATACATAGATTATATTTGATAAAACTGTGATACCTGTAGCGTTCAATGGTTCTGTTCCAGTATATTGCCATAACATATCTAAAAATTTATTTGTTGGCTCTGTATTTTGTTGTATTACTTTACCGGGATTACCATCACTTCCAGCAGGACCAGTTGGGCCTTGGTCTCCCTTATCGCCTTTAACACCCATCATCGCAACTGAATAACCTGTTTCAAATGAGTTGTCTGTGTATGTCCAAACAGTCTTAGTCCATAGGAATTGTCCAGCAGGAACACTAGGCACTGTGGAAGTCCAACCGCTAGACGGTGCTTTTGTTCCGCTTGTTGAGCCTGCGTATGTAATGGTCGTAGTTTTGATACCAACACCATCTTTACCAGCAATTCCGTCATTACCGTTGTTTCCGTCTTTTGCAATATAAGTTACTGAGTAACCTGTTTCAGACGAGCTGTCCGTGTATGTCCAGACTGTTTTAGTCCAAAGATACTGACCTTTTACGAGAGTGGGAACAGAACTTGTCCAGCCAGTGCTTGGTGCAGTTGTTCCGCTTATTGAAATAGCGTATGTGATAACAGTGGTTTTTATTCCAACCCCGTCCTTACCTGCTCTTCCGTCATGACCATCTGCTCCATCTTTCCCGTCATTCCCTCGTATCAGACTCCAAGTGTAGTCCGATGGATTTGTGCTATCAGCTTGCGTAAAGTCTGTGTACTTACCGATGTAGCTTGGCCAGTCGCTAGTTTTTGCTTCGCTAGCTGAGGGCATATGTGGAGTAGCTACTGAACCCTCTTCCCACTTATGTCCAGCAGTCCATAAAGTACCCGAGCTAGTCATATTGTATTGTGCATAAATTCTGTCCCCAGTTTTCAAAGTTACCTGAAAAGAATTTCTCAACCAATCAAAATTACTTCCTATACCCTCGTCTTTGATACGTTTATCATTTAGACTAACTATTAATTGTACGTGTGACGACTCTCCTGCTGAACTTTTGACATAAGCCGAAAAGGTATAGACTCCGTCTTTTGGAGCTATAAATTGCTTGGTTATTCCACCCCATGAACCTACTTTTCTCTTAACGCTTAAACCTTTATAAGTTCCGTCATTTTCCCAGTTCTCACGACTCCACCAATCTCCACTAAAATCTTTAGTGCCTTCTAGCAAGTTCAAATTCGGATAAACAGTTGTGAAACCGTCCGTACCGTCTGCGCTGTAAGACCATGCTGTGTAAAAATATGGAGTCTTACCGTTCATTGCAACAGAATAGCCTGTTTCACTCGTACTGTCAGAATAGGTCCAGACAGTCTTAGTCCACAGATAACTACCTTCTGCAACTGTTGGAACTGTGGAAGTCCAGCCACTGCTTGGTGCTATCGTTCCGCTTGTTGATTGTGCATAAGTTATTGTAGTTGCTGTAATTCCTACTCCATCTTTACCAGCAATTCCATCATTACCGTTGTTCCCGTCTTTCGCAATGTAAGAGACTGTATATCCCGATTCACTCGTTCCGTCTGAGTAATTCCAAACTGTTTTCGTCCAGAGATATTGCCCTTTGACTAAAGTAGGGACTTGTGAAGTCCAGCCAGTTGTTGGTGTAACTGTACCGCTTGAAGATATAGTATATGTAACTGTGGTTGAACGTAGTCCAACACCGTCCTTACCTGCTCTCCCATCATTTCCAGTATCTCCCTTATCGCCTTTATCACCATAAACTGCTTTTTGTTCAATAACATCTTGCGTTAAAGGTGCTAAATTGAAAGTTGTTCGAGTGATAGACCATAGATATTTATTAGTAGCTGTCGTTGTTGGTTGAGTAGTGAGCCAACCTGCGTCTGACCAAGCTTGCGTTGGTGTTGCAGTAGTCGTTGTCAAACGCCACTTTTGAGAAACGTTTGTAACAGAACGTCCATTTGTTCCATCATCCACATTAGTGATAGTCACCGACTGACTACCGACTACTTTGCCCGCAACCGTTGCTTTAAAGCTATAAACTGCCTTATCTGCAACTCCGCTGGCATCCACAGTGATTTCTTGAACGTTCGCAACAACCATTCCATCTTTCGACCATTCGTAGCTGTCTGCGACTGTTTCAGTTGTTGCAGAACCTTTGAAAATATGAGCTGATAAAGTTGTTGAACCAGTGCCATTTTTGAACTGTGTGCCATTAGTTGTGTCGATACTACCAATATATGGAGTAGCTGCATCGACTAGATTTGAAAGTTGAGATTTCAAATCATTTGAGATTTGGCTTTGAAGTCGAATATAATTTGAAAAAACTAGAGTATTTTTAGTGGGATCTGTTCTTGAAATTTCCATTTCAGAAACACGAGCTGACAAAATTAAACCACGAACTCCATTAGAATCAATAAAGTTATCATCACTGATTGTTACTGTGTCCCCAATTTTTAAAGGTAAGCTATTACCAACCTCTGAACTTACTAATAGGCTTGAAACTGAGACTTTATAAGTTATAATCCCATAAGCAAACTTCTTGAATTGGCTTACCGCATAACCCCATATTGCATTAGCTGAAGTGTAATCAGTAGTGAAATTCTTTCGAATCCATCTATCCCCTGTTGATGATTGGATTTGAGATGGATATTTAGCAAGAGAAAGAGGCGCAAATGCAGTATCAGCATTTTTTCTTTTATAAAACTCCTCCACACCATCTGAATTGACATAAGAAAACTCACTTGAATTCCAATTTAATCCGTCTGCTCCAGTTATCGTTGTAGCATTAAAAATTTGAGTTTTATCTACCGTTCTTGAAACACCGGTAATATTAGTATCTAAAGTTAAAATGACATCATCACGGTTCGTTCCTACTCCTTGAAAATTTACTCCGTCATTTTCTTTATAGATATTGAGAATGATTTTATCTAATGTCCCATCATTGTTTGATTTCGTAATAAATTCAAACTCTGCATCAAAGTTTCCAATAAGAGAAATTAACCGTGCTAATTTACTTTCTTGACCATCATATTTTATTACTCGGCTTAAATCAGAAACTTCATTGATTCCGATTGTAATTTGAGTATTATTGATAAGCCCCATTTGGTCAAAATACCATTGGATATTATGACTTGCTGTGTTTTCTAGTGGCTCACATTGTTCTAATCTGAGTTCTAAATTTAAAGAATAACAAGTCACTGTGAAAGTCGTATCGTTATCTTCATCAACTGTCCCAACACTATAAAAGTGATCATCACCATGTTCTGAAAAACTAAAATATGCATCTTCATTTAAAAATTGGCAGTAATCTTGTAAAATACCGTTTTTCTTTTTATTTACTGAAAAAGTAAATGTTGAAGCCCCTTCTGCTAAATAATGATGTTCTACGTCATTAAAAAAGCTTGGTGCTCCTGGAGATTCACTATCTAAAAAGCCAACCTTTTCAAGATGTGAATCATGAATATTAATTAACATTATAAATAGTTCTCCTTCCATGTCAGTTCTACTTGAGGTGGCGTATGATTGAACGCTGATTGATTAATAATAATTGTGCTTTCTCCTGGAGGAATGCTGAAGAATTTACCTCCATTAACAAAATCTTTATTTGTTGCGACTCCATTAGTAAAAATCTTGTCATTCTCCATATCAATTTCAACAACAGAACCTGCGGCATAACGATTTGGAACATTGGACCAAACAGAAACTTTGTCTTTTCTGTATGATATATTTCTCAATGATAAGTTAGTCATGAATTTATTTGATTGAACATATTGCCCGATATAAATATAGACTTTAGCAATTTCTACAGTTTCTAATTCTGGAATAATTGCTTTGATTCGTGAGCCTTTCCAATAAAATTCTAATTGGCTTCCAGTTTTAATAAAATCCGAATGGCCAGTCCTCTCATTAAAGCTGGTATTGTTCATGCTACCAGCTCCATTTCCCTCACCATTGTTAGATATGAAGTCGTTACTTGCGTATTCTCGTGGGCTATTCCCCCCTACCCAACATTTCATTGATGCCTTATTGCCAACCATATCTCCTTTAGAGACACCATATCCGGCGACTAATTTATCGTTCTTATCAGTAAATAAAACTTGCAATAATCCGGTCTGGCCAAATGCACCAGCCCAAGCAAAGATATTAAAATATGAATAGAAATTAACTGCTCCAACATGACCGTTTGAATCTGCTGGTAAAGTCATTACTTTCATACCACCAGCTACTCCTTGTCTAGAATCAACAGTTCCTTGGTCTTTTAATCTCAACCCATCTGTTTGAAATTCAAGTTTTCCGTTCGTGGCTAACCAATTGTTTTGAGGATTAGGAGTACCAGGTGCAACATCTTTAAAATCAGAAAAGCTAGTATCAGATGCACTATCGTAAAGCTGTTCGCTCATAGGATTAGTTACTCCATCAGCTTCGTTTATATTCCCAAGACCAATTAATCCCTTTACTCCAACTATTCCAAAATATCCATTTTCTGAAACATTAGTGAGCTTAATCTTTGGAAACGTTGGTAAAGTCCCCTTATTATTGACCTTAATTTCAATTGATCCATTTGTTTTATTAGGAGTTATAGTTCCATTTTCTCCGCCAGAATTGGTTGCATTTAAAATATTTGATGTGACTGATTCAGCATGACCTGAAGGTACCAAAAAAGTTATAGTCCCTGTAGTATATTTACCGTTATTATGTTCAGTAACCTTAATTTCGCCGTCTGCAATAACATTCCAGTAAATATTAGGATCGTCAGAAAAGAAGAGTTTTTGCAAATTTTTTTGACTAATTATCGGAGAAAGCTTTTTTTTGGTTTCAACTATGTTATCTAGAATTGTAAAATCAATTTCTAATTTTTTTGAAAGTAATCTTGAAGCTATCACGTCAGAGCCGTCAGAATATCTGTCATAAATGCTATTATTCATGGCTGTAGAAATTCCACGTCTAACATCATTTATTATCATTAGTTTCATCAACTCTATATCGCCCAGTTTTACAGAGCTATAGTCCATTCTAAATATTACCTCCACCGATTATATTTGATATTTTTTGAATCTTTTCTTGCTCATAGTTCATATCATTAACTACGGCAGCTGCAAAAACTTTGCCATTAATTTTTATATAAATAGGTCTATCCTTCAAGCTGTCAACCGAATTAATTACCTTTAAAAGTAAATCATTAGTTTGTGTACTATTGTCGCTGTATGGTGTATTATTTGCTGAAAACAGCGTAGAAGTTTGTAAGTCAATATTTTTTTCAAGTAAAGCACTATTATCAAATTCGGTAGATACTGGTAATGTTACTCCTGTACCTACCAAGCTTTGAAGATTATCTGCTACACCAGAAATATTTTTTTGAACTGATTTAAAGTTTTCCATCAAGCTATCATTGAAACCACCCATAATAGCTTCACCAGCTGGAATTAGTAGTTTTCTATCATAACTAATTGGTCCTTTATGTTCTTTAATCCAATCAGCAATTCCACCTACAAATTTCTTTCCGGCTTCCCATGTGCTTTTAAGCCCACCGACAAATCCATCAATAATCGCACGACCAGCACCAGCTAAATCAATATTTCTTAAACTATTGAAAATACCTTTTATTCCATTAATGATTCCAGAAATTGTTGAAGAGGCGCCTGAAATAATCCCTGTTATTCCGCTCCATACTCCTGACATTACTGAACGCAAACTATTTCCAGAACTTCCTAAGCTACTGAAAAATGATTTGATTCCATTAATTATTCCACTAATTCCTCCTCCAACTACAGAAATAATTGAGTGAATCCCATTCCAAGCTGTAGATATAACATTCCTTAAAGCACCACCTGCAGAGCCTAATCCTGTAAAAACAGCTTTCGCTGTGTTTATTATTCCACCAATGCCACCAACAACTGTAGAAATAGTAGATTGAATTCCAGACCATGCACTAGTGATTAACCCTTTGAGTGATGTACCAGCTGCCCCAAAGTTTGCAAAGAAACCAATTGCTGTACCAACCCATTGAGCTACAGTTGCAAGTACTGGTGCAAATTCTTGAAATTTAGCTAAAACGGCAGCAATTATTGGAGTAAGAAATCCAACTACAACACGAATAGTGTCAAAAGTTGCTGATAGTGCGAGCATTGCCCCTTTCAAAATACCACCAATAAATGCCCCTAATACCTGAAAAGCTGGCATTAAAGCTCCTGCAATAACTGTTGCTAAAGGTTGAATTGCATTCCACATTTTTACGAATGAATTTACTAAAGTATCTATTGATGGTCCTATAATCCCCATCATTGTAGTAATACCATTTGTAATTGCAGGTACTAATGCAGATATAATAGCTTGAATTCCACTAAAATCAAGTTTTGAAATTCCAGAAGAGATTGTGTCAATCATCGGTTGTACGGCAACTGATATTGCTTCAAAAAGTGATGGTAGCTGCCCGAAAGCAACACTTAAAGTGGAAATAACCGGCATTACAGCAGAAATGACATTAGAAAATAATTGTGGTAATTTACTAAATACTCCCATAATTTGAGTACTGATTGGTCCAATTGAAGATAGTAAACTATCAAAAACTGGTTTTAAGCCTGAGACAATAGTTTGAAAACTTCCTTGTAGGGGTGATAATATCGAGCTGAACTTTGCAGTAAAGTCAGAAAACCCACTTCCAATCCCATTTCCTAATTGTGAAGAAAGTTCTTTTCCGGCTGCACTCACAAATGTCGAAATCGCTCCTGGCAAAGCCTTGAAAATATTTCCTACCATCGGAATGAAGTTCTTAAATAAGAATGTTGATGTCGTTGACACTAACGCATTCAATGGCCCTTGCAAATCACGGCCTAGTGATAAGTTCCCCAGAACATTAGATATTGCAGCTTTCATTGAATCGAATGACCCACTAAATGTTGACGCTGCTTCTTTGGAAGTTGTACCCGTGATGTCCATTTCTGTTTGGATTGCATGAATCGCTTGTGTTATATCTGAGAAGTTTGAAATATCATACTTTTGACCAGTAAGCTTTTGAGCATCAGTCAAGAGTCGTTGCATTTCTTCTTTTGTACCACCATATCCCAGTTTCAAGTTATCCAGCATGGTATAGTTTTGTTTCGCAAAACCTTGATAAGCATTTTGAATATCACCAACATTTGTACCCATTTTATTGGCATTATCAGACATATCAACAATTGCTTGGTTTGACAAATCTGCCGCTTTAGCTGTATCTCCATTCAATGATTTAATCATTGATGCAGAAAAACCTGTTACGGTTTCCATATATGCATTCGCAGACATACCAGCCGTTTTATAACCTTCTGTTGCATATTTTTTTACTTTATCTGCATTATCTTTAAATAGAGTTTCAACCCCACCTAATGATTGTTGTAAATCAGCTCCTTCAGAAAGTGATGAAGAAATTAATTTACCAAGTGCTGCTCCTGTTGCTACCACACCAGCTATTGCGGCGACCTTTAAGGCAGAACCAATTTTTAACCCTGCACTATTCCCTGCCGACTCAGCTTCTGGGTCTAATATCCCAGACATTGAACCTGATATTCCTTTGGCAGATGGCATAATTTGCACATAAGCTTGTCCTAATTCTGTTGCCATTAACTTCCTCCTCCTTTTTGAAATAGTTGCTGACGATATTTTTCAAAATCCTCACCAGAATGAAATCGGATTTTTCTATCAGTTTTTTCTTTTGGTTTATTGATGATATCGGTAACAAGTTTTGGCCTATTTTTACCTTTCTGACCATCTTCTGTTTTAAGCCATAAAGACATACTTAAACGGTCTTGAATCCCAGCTAAAAGAAGTGTATTGATTGGGAACTTTTGTCCACTCATCTTCATTTTTATCCTGGATTCTTCATTCAAACCTATAGAAAAAACAGCTATCTTTAGAGGAGATAGCTGTTTGTAATCGTAAATATGATAAATTTCTGCAAGGTCGCACATTAGCGCTTCTTCATCAAACTTTATCATTCTGGCAAGGAGAATTAGTTTTTTATTTTATTTTGAGCTGCAAAAATATCTTCAATCGTTTCTCTGATTTTGTCAGTTGAAACAAGACCTTCTTCATCTCGAAGATAGTTTTTTAAATTTTTAGATTGACGTTCTCCCAATAAGAGATTTAATACTTTTGGTAACAGAAGGGGATTTTCATCAACTTCTGACAATGTTTCTACCAACTCGAAATTATTTAAACGTTCAGTTGTAATTTCATAACGAAATCCGGATTTTGTTGTTCCTTTTAACATATTTCTCGCTTTCTTTATTTAATATTTACAGGGTCATTAGAGTTAAACAGCTGTATCGAGTATGTAGTCGTAGTGAGAGTTGCCAACTTTATCTGGTAAACCAGTAAGAGTAATCTCAAATCCAATAGCATCAGAGTCGTTATAAGAAATATCTCCAATTTCAGATACTTTCCCTTGTGGAATCACAATTCGCTTAAATACTCCATCACGTACTGTCATATCAATGACAACTGGATGCTCAATAAGTTCTTTTGAATTAGCTTTGACTGTAATTCCAGTTTTAAGGGTTCCGGTTACATTGTCAGCCCCATATACTTCTTTAAGTACTTCAACATTCAAAGCTTCAATCAGCGTATAGCTAAATGTATCTTCTTTTTCTGTCTGTACTGTAGCAACCGTATCGCCACCCCAAGCTTTGATACTATCAGATTTTGGTGAGTTTTTATTTTTTAATCCATCTTCTGAAATATATCCCAACGGTTTAAAAGCAACATTTAGTGCTGTTTTTGCATCAGTTGGTAAAGCTGTACCTTTTGGCGCTGAGTAAATAGCACCATCAATTTTGGGCTTTGCAGTAGTTACATTTTCTACTTGTGCCATTTTAATCCTCCTAATAATGATTAATATCAAATACCGCTTGATAGCGGTATTCTTTAGTTTCTGTGTCAGTAAAGTTGTAGTCACTGTTCAGTGATACATTGCTAATTTCATTTAGTTCGATTAGCCGTTCTACAACTTCTTTCAATTGTTCATTTAGCTTTGCTGCTTCATACATAGAAGGAGCATAGCTCTGAAACGCAAATGTTGAAGATAAAAGGTGATTGCTCTTGCTACTACCTGTTTTTTCAAACAAAATATAGCTTAATGGCATCTCTCCTTTTTTCTCCAAAAAAGACGATACCGATAAATGAGTATCAAGAAAATTTTTAATAATAATCTCAATCATTTAACGCACCGCCTTTAAAATTGTATTGTTTTTCATGTTGTCACGCTTTGCTTGATAAGTTTCGGCAAATACCATCGCATTAGCACGATTTTTACCAACATGCATATCTTGACCATAACCTGGTCCACAACGCTGTTTAACAGCAGATGCTTTTTCTTTAAGAATTGCTTGCATTTCCGGTGATTTCATCATACTAGCAACTCCACTACGATTTAATTTGAATAGATTTTTAGCCATAATGTTCCACCGTCACTTTCTTGTTCCAATCTAATGGAATAAGTTCCTCGATTCCTTCAAGTGGTTCTCCAAAAGTCCGCCACGTTTTACCAAAGAATCTAACTTTTTTATTTTCCCAATCATGAGTATCCTTTTTTGGAATAGCTAGAGTATAGATTGCTTTTTTTCCTGTCAAAGTAAGCTGATTAACAATATCATCCGATGAAGTAGGGGAAACCAAGACATTGTTGACCTCGATTTCCTTATCTTCATAAATTGGGTTTCCAAAAGGGTCTTTTCCTGTTTCTACATTGTCAATCAAAGTTACAGCAATTCCCTTAATTATTCCCATAAAAATCAATCACCCCAAATCTTTGTTTTTTTAGTCCTAAACGGCTTAATTCAGAATTTTTTATGAATAAACCACCTCCAGGAACAAGATATGAGCCAGAAACAGAGTAACCAAGCGCACTCTCTGTTGTCTGAGTCATGGGTTCTTGATCAGTTGATGTCATAAGCGTTCTAGCAACAATATCTACCGTAACTGACTTTACAACACTTGCAAAATATGGAGGTTTTTCAGAAATCATTACATCTAAAGCCCTCCCCACTTTATCAGCTTCTTCACGTAAGGAATCTGAGACAATTTCAAGCAACTTTTCAGCTCGTTCTTTTTCATCTCCCTTTAAAGGGCGCCATAGCATCGTTAAATCATCAACTGTAGCAAAAGGATTCATATTACTCCTTTCCTTGCTCCATCATCAAATCATAAAGCACTTGTTTGTTTGCACGTTTATCATATCTAATACCGAAAGCATCAAGTTCTTGCATAATTTGATCTTTAGTAATCCAGTCATAGTTCCCATCTACATTTGATTCTTCCACCACTTGCTCTTGTTCAGCTTTTTTGGAGTCTGCATCATTAGCTTGGATATCTACAACAGCTTCTTTCGATTCATTTTCAAGTACCCAATCTCCGCCAGAAATTTTGAAATCTGTATCAATTGTAGCTTTAGTTAATGTATTAAAGTATCTCATTTAATACCTCCTTATTAAGCAGCTTCAGTTACCCGAGCAAATTTAGTAGCATCAAGGATACCCCAACCGAGGAACAACTCCGCACGAATGTAAACTTGGTTATATCCTTTAAGGTCAAGACCTGAGTTGTCTGGGTCACCGTATTGGATAACTTCGAGTGGTACTTCTTTCGCGTAACCCCATTTAAAGCCGTTAGCAAAATCTCCGATGATGGCGCGGTCATTTTGCGTCAACGACATATCAGATACTGTCTTATTGACATCTACTGGCAAGCCGTTGATAGTGTCAGGTGTTGCGCCCCATTTCAATTCAGGGAAAAGTGCATTTCCTTGCAAGTCTTTTTGCTTAGCGAGGGCTGAACGGAATGATGGATTGATTGCAATACCAGTTACATCAGCATCAACACCAGTTAACAACTCTACCGCATTTTCAATAGCGCCGTTGGGATCTGCAATGCCTCTTGGAGCTTCAACTTTTTGCGTAACTTTAGAGTCAAAGTGGTTTGTCCCAATAACAGCCGATGCTGTACCTAGGCGAGGGTTGACACCGTGAAATGCCATTAAGTCAATACCACGAGCAACTTTTTTAGCAAAACCGTCATTAAACGCCTGCAAGATGTTAATTTTTTCTTCATCTGATGCGTACATAAATTCGTCTGAAATACGCGCACCGTACTCAACTTTGATTGGAACCATTGTCTGTGGAGCAAGCGTTACTCCGCCGTGAGTTTTCTTGCCGCTTTCAGCAACGACATCAATTTCTGAATCCATTGTAAACGTGAAAACTTTTTCGCCGTTGAATGGAATAGGTTTTTGAGCTGACAAGCGTGCGATTGAGCTTTTTCCAGCTACTTTGCTGATTAGGTCTGTGACCAATTCTGGGTCAAATAATGTTCCTTTGTTTAATACCATGTTTTATTCTCCTTCTGTTTTTAGTCCATCGACTAATTTACGATAAGCTCCATCTTTTCCGTCACCCAAATTTGGTTCAACATCTTTAAGTGGGGCAGGTGGAGTTTGTGGTTTAATGAATCCGCTGAAACGTTCAGCATCAGCTTTAAGTGATTCTTCATCATCGCCTGAAAGTCGGTCAGCCAAATCTAATGGCAAACCAGCTTTAATAGCAATAGATTGTTTGAGTTGAGTTGTTTTGTAACCACTGATTTGTTTTTCATAATCAGCTTTTTCTTGTTCCCAAGACTTTGATTCTTCAATAGTTGCTTGATATGCAGTGTTATCTGCTTCAAGTGCAGCAATTTTAGTTTTGAGTTCATCGTAATCAGCAAAATTAGCTTCAATCGTTTCTTTTTGGCGTGCCAATCTTGTTTCAATGATTTGGTTTAACTCTTCTTGTGTTTTTGGTAAATTGTTTTCTGACATAGTCAAATCCTTTCTCCTGCTTGCCCGGCAGTTCGGTAATTTTTGGTACAAAAAAACGACTTAAAAAGTCGTCTAATACCGTATTTGTTGTTTTTTCTTCGGCTTGTTATTGCTACAAGCCCAATGCGCCAACAACGCACTGTCCATTAAACTGATATCCATATCATCAAATTGTGATTTATATCCAAATCCACCACTAGTACCGATATTTCTCTTGTCACAGTTAGTGACTACAGTAGAAAGTGAAGGTTGTCCAGAATGGCAAAAGTTTTTTTGAAAAATCCCTTGTTCCCATAGGGAATTAGCATTGATAATTTCTTTTACAGTTGGTAGTATCGGTTCTTTCAATTTGAAATCTTTCATTTCACTCGTTAAGATACTTTGACCACTTTGACCATCAATAACAACTTTTTCAACATCTGCTTTCTTTAAGAAATTAATAATCCATTGGTTGCCATTCCTTATGGACTGACAATCGATTGTTTCAACAAATACCTTTCCTGATAGTGTTTTAACCGCAATACTCATTGCAACATTTGCACCATCATTCCCATACTTAATACCAACAAAGAGCTTCCCTTTGATAACTGGCAAACGATTAACCTTGAGCGCATTCCATTCTTGCTCTGAAATGACTGATTTCTGGTTATATTTTGGCCAATAACCAAGACGTTGAACATTATGGTCCAACTTATCTTCACCAAGTTCGGCTTCGATTTTACGTTCGTTTAAGTGATAGCCCATAGATGGATTAGAATTGTACCAGGCTTCGACATCATGAATGTCCTTGACATCTTCAACCGACCACTCCGCCCAACCTGAATACTTTGCTTTCCCAGCTAAGGTATTATCTCGATAATTTGTAAAAACAGTTCCACTTGATACTGGTGTTGGAGGTGTTCCACACATTATAGTCATTGGATTATCACTGTCAGTAACAGTATATTTCAATGCTGATTCTTGCTCGGTAGTATATTCCTGAGCTTCATCAATGAATAAAATATCAAATCCTTCTCCAAGACCACCACTTGATGTTCTTGTTCTGAACTGAATTACTCCACCAGACTCAATTAATTCCAATCTTTCTTGCCCTTTAGCTTTGATAGATTTGAAATCTTCTCCTTCAACATAACCGCTATCTTCAAGATATTTTTTTAATTCCTCATAAGATGAGTGGGACGTACTAATTCGGTGTGCTGTATGAAGAATGCTTAAGCCTTGTTCAAGCGCCCATAATTCAAGGATATATACAATTTCTGTTTTACCATTCCGCCGTGGGATTGAATATCCAAACTTTTGGTGTGTCCATAAACCATCTTCATCAATGGCCATAATCTCTTTCAAAAGGTTCTTCTGCCATGGATAACACTCATGTTTAGATTTTTCGTAAATCTCAATAGCTTCTTGATATTTTGTTTCAGTAAATGGAAGTATTACCGATTGAGTAGGATACTGATTGCCAAATCTTTTTTCAGCAGTCATGTTACTCCTCCTTCAATCTAAATGCATGATAACCCTGTCGCTGGGATGAGTTATTTTTTACTTTTTAGATTCAAATTCTTACGTTCAGCAATCTTTGCATCTTTATCTGGGTCAACCCAGTTTTTAGACCAAACATCTTGACGCTTTTTATCAATATCTCTAGGGTCGTATTCTACTGTGCAACGGCAACGCTCATGACGATGATACACGTCACTTGGAACCTTAGGATAATCGTATGAACCCGCCAAATTTCTACACCAATCGCATGCTTTACCTACTAACTTTCGTACAATCTTGGGTTTTAAACCTGCTTTTGCTTGAAAATCAATATTTTTCTTAAGCGTATCATCAACAACACTCTGGCTAAATGTTACTATTGGCTCTTTCAAAAGCCAAAGTATTTTTTCAAAATCATCTTCACTAGAAATACGGTTAACAATGCCATCAATTCTATCTTGATTGAGTTCTGGCACTTGTGATTTTAATTTAAATCCAGCTAATTGATTAAGTTCACTTTGAACATCCGTTGAATACCCTGAAATTAAATCAAAATTTTTCTTCAATATGAAATTGAACAATCTATCTGCAATGTTGAAATACATTTTTCCGTCAGGTAAAACATCTACTGTTACATGAGTTCCCAAAACATCAGATAAAATTTGACCAACTTCAATACCAAATTCATTTGCTTGAATATAAGTTGCTTTTTTATTTTTTAACAATTCCATCGATCGCTTCAACTTTTTACTATTTGCTGCTCTTTCATCAAAATCTTGATTAATTTTTTCTAAAAGAGGTGGTAAAATATCTTCCATTATTCAGCTCCTTTAATTCCAGTTAAATCACGAATAGTATCTTTATTGATGAACTCAGGAATTGCTTGATTGAGTTTAATTGCTCCATCTCCAATAAGACTTAACATACTTGCATCAGCTTCAAACAATGGTTCCCATTTCGGTTTTGTTTTGCTAAATTGTTCTCGCAAATATGGAACATCATCACGCAAACATGCTGCAAGATAAGCTACATTTAGTAATCCTGCTCCCAAACTTCGTTGAGCTTTTCTGCCAGCCAATCTTAAATTTTCATGACTTGCCTTAATTGCTTCAACCGATGATGGATTATCAGAAACGAATCCTAAATCATCAAGAGTTAACCCAGTTTCACCAGCGAAACCAGCCGCTGCAGTTCTGAGTTGTTCAGTAAATGGCGACATGCTTGGTTGAGTAAATTGTCCAAGAGTTGGTTTATCGCCATCCTCATCTTTCGTGAACTGTAGCATGCTTGAAACTGTCGCTTTCCAAGTTTCCATTGGTTCCGCATCATCACTCAATCCAGTTACATATTTTTGAGGGAAAGAATAAAACTCAGCAGTTACATCAGCTCTTTCAAGGGTTCGTTTTGCATTGCTTTGCCAATACATTCCTGAACGTGTGATACGGGAACGCCCAAATGGACGAACTGCATCAGGACGGTGAATGATAGGCACTAACAATGGATGACCTGTTGGATTAGCAATCGAAATATTATTACGTGAATCACGATAATAATAATCTGTTCTATCAGGCAAGAAATGAGCTTCAAGAACAATATTATTGTTTTCATCTCGTTCTAAAACTGCATATCCCTCTGTCAGTAATCCAGTAATTGGGTCAATGATTCCTGTTGCATTGGTAGCTTCAATAACTTGAAGTCGTACTGCATCATTTTCACCTTTAGAAATATAAATAAAGCTACATGATGCAATAAGTGCTGACAAAACAGCACTATCAAAAAATATATCAGGATTATTTTCCTCAAAAATTTCATTTACTGTAAAGTCATCATTTTCAAATTCTCGAAAAACAAGACGGTCTGCAAGACTATCAACTCCTTTTGCACACCACCCTAATATTGAACGATATTGTTGGCTTAATGCTTGTGGAATTGTAATCCCTTTGAATCTATCAACATGCTTCATTGCATATTGCTCATAGCGCATTTCTGCTCTTCGTTTATGAACAGATAGCTTAAATCTCAGGTATCCAATACCTTTTTCAGTCAATTTTTTGCTCCTTTCTAAAGTCGCGTGAGAAAAAATGTACAGTGACGGCGTGAAGTACGGAGTGACCCAGAGGGAGGGGGATATGCCCCCATAGTTTAGCTCCTAAGCTCTTTAAATTATTTTTAATAATATCTATCATAAATAAATTAAGATACATAAGAAGACCAATCACGGCTCTGTGGTAAGTTACGATTACCTAATACCTTTGGTTCTTCTTGCTTCACATTGAATAGCTTGTCAGACTTCTGGCGGTTGCAGGTCCAGTGAGCAAGCTGTAAGTTATCCATCGCTGAAGGATGACCACCTTTGTTAATTGGAATGATGTGGTCAACAACTGGACTCAATGGATCAGGAGCTTTCAATCTCTTATCGATTGGCTTGCCACATATTCCACAAGTGTTCTGTGTCTTTAAAAGAATCTTTCTATTCTTATCAAAGGCTACACGATGCGCACCAGTACGGTCAGCACGTAATGCTATGGGAGGTCACCTCACTTTCTCCACACAAAAAGCCAACAGAATATATCCGCTGGCTTTATTTGTTTTATTTGATGATACTATAATACAACATTTATCTTGTCAGTTTTCGCCCAAAAGGTGACAAATTACCAGAAGCCGTCACATATCTCATCATACTTCTCAAGTATTGCTCTTCTCTTTCTAAAGTATTGGCGCTCAGTTATGTGACACTTATCAGCTATCTCTGGTACTGTATAACGTTTACCAGATAACCAACGGTAGTGGAATACCAATTGCATATCTTCATCCTCTCCAAACCAATCTTGTAACTCATTGATTCGGTTCTTAAACTCATATAGACTTTGGAGTTTACTGTCAGCATCCCATTTCATAACCATATCTTCTACTGGCTTTGAGATTATACTTGACCTACCACCACCTACATTATTATCATGTGATTGTTTAACTTCTAACTCATACTTGCGATATTGAATAGCGTGGTCAATTCGTTGACACATAAAGAGCTTCTTCTCTATAGCTTTCAAGTCGCTGTCAGTAAGGTTATATCTTCTACTCATAGTGTCTTAACTCCTTATATTTATGATATAATAGTAGTTAAGAAATCTGTTTTTAAAGCCCGTTGCCAGCGGGCTTTTTTTGTTTAATTAAAAGAGTTAATTCCAAAAGCGACCACTATAATAAAAATCACAGCTAATATTGCAAATATCCATAACCCGATAATCTTAGCTAGTAAATATATACCTAAAACATACAGCATAACCAAAGCAACAATTCCAGTTGCAATTAGTAATGATTTACCCATTTCTCCTCCAGTTGAGTTTAGCGAGTTCCTAGCTCAGTATGATATAATTTGTTAGACCATAAAAATATAAACGTTAGAATTCACAATTTCGCTCAAGCTTGGTCAGCTTGGGCTTTTTTTTGCGTTCAATCCATATGTTTATCAAGCCATTTTTCAGCTTCTGTCATTCTATTACTTTCTTTTCTAAAACTGTGTTATTTATTTTTTGTTCATCCTCGGAAATCAGCCAGTCTTTCAATTCTCTTGCTTCATCGATTGTTTCTTTGCCGAGACCTTCAAAAACCATCCATTTATTACCATTCTTTTTTTCTACAAAATATTTTGTTTCACCACCTAAAGTTTTACCTTTGACAATTCTATAAACTTCTTTATTAAAATTGTTGTAAATTTCATCAGTGTCATTGATATTTTGAATATCTTCAATTTTTTTAGCTACAAGTAAATCTAAAGCCAGCTTCATGAATGCGCCACCTATTAAAGCTACAAGCGTAAAAAATACATAATCTAGTAAATTCATACTTTCTCCTCCCCGAACACGTTCTCAGACTCATCAAGGTCTGAGCGGTTGAAATCTTGTGAATGGAATTTTTTACTCCAATAATCTTTCAACTCAATTCCGCATCTTTCACAAGTGATAGTCCCATAAATATCAACTGGGAAATCCCACTTATGCCCGAACAGCTTACACAAAAGTTTCATTGGTTATCATCCTCATCAAAAGGTTTCAGATATTCTTTAAATTCTTCAATCTGCCGCTCAATGTTTTTGAGAGCATTCTCAAGAGCTACTTCAATATCAACATTGTCTTTGAATGAATCTCTATTCTGCCAGATAAATTCCATGCGTGTTGCTGATTCATCAATTTGTTTTGCATAATCAGTAATATAATTAAACTTATACTGTGTATATCCTAATTCTTGTTTCATTCAATCCCTCCCCACCAGTCACACACTTTGATGACCAGCGATATTAGTTTGTCGGTCATTTTTCGCACTCGTCAAATAAAATCATCTGTCCTTTCTTTTCTTCTATGAGTGGAATCCAGTCAGGAAATTTACTTTCAATATGTTCA
>UMKW01012390.1_pt1 | contig 18699 bp, 23 predicted proteins | sample 1966391 | NCBI WGS metagenome assembly UMKW01 (sample SAMEA4836183, study PRJEB28245) | human gut metagenome | biome: gut microbiome; material: fecal sample | place: Denmark | collected 2008
ACTATGTCACCACCAAGGAGAAGATGGACAAGGCCATCGGCCAGATCCGTACGGAGCTGGAGGACCAGGTGAAGGTGTTCACCGACAATGGGCAGCTGGTGGAGGCCCAGCGGATCCGTCAGCGGACGGAGTACGACATGGAGATGATGGCGGAGCTGGGCTACTGCTCCGGCATCGAGAACTACTCCCGCATCATCTCCGACCGGCCCGCAGGATCCGCCCCCATGACGCTGCTGGACTTCTTCCCGGATGATTTTATCCTGTTTGTGGACGAGAGCCACGTGACGCTGCCCCAGGTCCGGGCCATGTACAACGGCGATCACGCCCGGAAGGACTCCCTGGTAAAGTACGGCTTCCGGCTGCCCTGCGCCTACGACAACCGGCCGCTGAAATTTGAGGAGTTCGAGGAGCGGATCGGCCAGGCGGTGTTCGTCTCGGCCACGCCCGGCCCCTACGAGCGGGAGCGGGCGGACCAGGTGGTGGAGCAGGTGATTCGGCCCACGGGACTGCTGGATCCCAGGGTGGAGGTCCGGCCCGTGGAGGGGCAGATCGACGATCTCATGGACGAGATCCGCGCCCGCGCTGCCAAAAACGAGCGGGTCCTGGTGACCACCCTCACCAAGAAGATGGCGGAGGACCTGACGGAGTATCTGAAAAATGCCGGCATCCGGGTGCGGTACATGCACTCCGATGTTCAGACCATCGAGCGCATGGAGATCATCCGGGACCTGCGCCTGGGCGAGTTCGATGTGCTGGTGGGCATCAACCTCCTGCGGGAGGGCCTGGACCTGCCGGAGGTGAGCCTGGTGGCCATTCTGGACGCCGACAAGGAGGGCTTCCTCCGGTCCGAGACCAGCCTGATCCAGACCATCGGCCGGGCGGCCCGGAATGCCGAGGGCCTGGTCATCCTCTACGCCGACGAGATCACCCCCTCCATGCGGGCCGCCATGGACGAGACGGAGCGCCGCCGGAAGATCCAGGACGAGTTCAACCGGGCTCACGGCATCGTGCCCAAGACCATTGTCAAGGACGTGCGGGAAATCCTGGAGATCTCCAAGACCGCCGAGGAAGAGCCCGGCAAGGGCCGCCGCAAGCGCAAGCTCTCCGACCAGGAGCGGGCGGCGGAGATCGCCAAGCTGGAAAAGGAAATGAAGGAAGCGTCCAAAATGTTGGAGTTCGAGTACGCGGCAGTGCTGCGTGACCGGATCATTGAATTGAGAGGGCAGCAGTAGCTTCCTTCATTTTCGGGGCCCCGCACTGCGGGGCGCGCCTGAGGCGCGTCAAGCGCTTTGCCCGAGAGGGCAAAGCCTTGAAATCGGCCGGATTCACTCCGGACGATTTGAGTGAAATCAAAGGGTTCCCGCATGGCGGAGCCATGTGGGACAATGAAGGAAGCGTCCAAAATGTTGGAGTTCGAGTACGCGGCAGTGCTGCGTGACCGGATCATCGAGCTGAGAGGGCAGTAACACTTTGTGCTCCATATATTCAGGTATTCATGCAGAAAATCGTCTGCCTTGCTTGATTTGGAGGTGGATTGTATGATGAGAGAGCCCGAAGTAAAAGCATTGCTGGAGCAAGCTTTTGAAGCGCTGTTTCCAGGCTTTCTGATGTCCTTGTCTCGTAAACAATATGCAAAGCTCCGGATCGAGCGGGAGCAGTATACGGCGCGGGATACCTGCGGCTATGATGAGGCGCTGCTTATGCTGAGCGGCTGTGGCACTGTTATAACAAATGTGTCCAATCAGCGGATTGTGCTGTTCATAGAGAGCGGCGCTGCCCAAAGAAATCCCGCTGTGGCAGAATTGGAGTTTTTTGACCATTCCATCACAATTACCACATGGGCGAAGGAAGGGCTGATAGACCAAAAGACGGCGCAGAGAGCCTTGCAGGGCATTCGGGTTTTGCTGGGCCATTGAGGATTTGGGGCCTGTGTACTGCACAGGCACTTATCAGTGCACCGGCGGGCCGGAGTGGCTGTGGGGCCCCCGTGGGGATCCGCCCCCCATTCTCTTTTTGACAGCGCCAAAAAGAGAACGGGCCGCGGCCGGTCCAAGAGAAAAAGCGCCGGGTGCCGGACTTTGCACCGCAGGCGCAAGGTCCGGCAAATACGAGAGTCGAGCGAATCGGTCCGACAGATGTTGGAAGCCCCGTCGACCCTGCGCCGTCCCCCGGTGGTCGAAATACCCCGGAGCCGCACAGACCGTGCGGCGGATGACCGGGGCGCAAGACCGCATTTGTCTCTGCTCCTGTCTCCGCGCGTTACGCGCTGCCCCGGCGGACGCTGTGGGCTTTTCCGGTGGGGGCCGGGCCTTTCGGCCAAACAAAAAAACGGCCCTCGGGCCGCGAAAAATTTCATCTTTGGGAGATGACGGTATGTGGTTTTTGTTTGCCCTGCTGTCGGCGGTGTTCGCTGCCCTCACGTCCATTCTGGCAAAGATCGGCATTGAGAACGTGGACTCCAATCTGGCCACGGCCATCCGCACCACCGTGGTGCTGGTGCTGGCCTGGGGCATCGTGCTGCTGACGGGAAAAATCGGAGGGCTGGCCGACATCGGCCGGCGCAGCTGGGTGTTTCTGACCCTCTCCGGCGCGGCCACGGGCCTTTCCTGGCTGTGCTACTACCACGCCCTCCAGATCGGCCAGGCCAGCCGTGTGGTGCCGGTGGACAAGTTCAGCGTGGTGATCTCCCTGGTACTGGCCTTTCTGGTGCTCCATGAGCAGCCGGACCTCAAGACCGTCCTGGGCGGCGTGCTGATCACCGCCGGGACCTTCATGATGATCTTGTAAGCAACGGGCGGACGGCCGCCTGAATCCATGCAAAGCGAGCGTTTTACGGTGAGAGAGAACAAAAAGAGCGCCGCCGGGGCCTGCGCCTGCATCCTGGCGGCAGCGGCCCTGTGGGGCATCATCGGCGTGTGGAACCGCCGCCTGATGGCCGGAGGACTGTCCCCGGCCTCCATCGTGGTGGTGCGGAACTTCGGCGGCATGGCGCTGCTGTCGGCGGTGTTCGCCCTGCGGGACCGATCCGTGTTCCGCGTGAAGCGGGCCCATCTCAAGTACTTCTTCGGCACCGGCGTAGTGAGCGTAGTGCTGTTCACCCTGTGCTACTTCACCTGCCAGAAGCTCTGCTCCCTGGCGGTGGCCTCCATCCTGCTGTATACGGCGCCCTCCTTCGTGGTGGTGCTGTCGGCCATCCTGTGGAAGGAGCCGGTCACAAAGCGGAAGCTGGCGGCCCTGGGGCTGACGCTGGTGGGCTGCGCCCTGGTCTGCGGCGTCTTTGCCGGGGACCTGACGGTGACGGTGCCGGGGATTTTGCTGGGCCTGGGAGCGGGCTTTTTCTATGCCCTGTACAGCATCTTCGGCCGGTACGCCCTGGCCCACTACGATTCCATGACCGTGACGGTGTGGACGTTTTTGTTCGCGGGCCCTGCGTCGCTGGTGCTGCTGCGGCCGGCGGAGATCGCGGCGGCCTTTTCCGGCCAGCCCCGGCTGTGGCTGACGGCGGCGGGGCTGGTGGCCTTCTCCACCGTAGCCCCCTACATCCTGTACACCCGGGGGCTCAGCCAGGTGGAGGCGGGCAGGGCCAGCATTATGGCAAGCCTGGAGCCGGTGGTGGCGTCCCTGGCCGGGGTGCTGGTGTTCCGGGAGCCCATGAGCGCCCTCACCGCCGGCGGCATCGTGTGCGTGCTGGCTGGCGTGTATATTCTGAGGTGAGAGAACGATGGCAAAGAAAAAAGAGGAAAAGACCAACGTCATGCGGATCCTGGATCAGAAGAAGATCCCCTACACCGCGCGGTTTTATGACGACAGCGAGGGGCCTGAGGGCACCCGGGAGTACGGCGTCCACGTGGCGGCGGCCCTGGGCCAGGACCCGGCCCGGGGCTTCAAGACCCTGGTGGCCCGGGGCGCCTCCAAGGGCATCTATGTATTTGAGGTGCCCGTGGCGGAAAACCTGGATCTGAAGAAGGCCGCCCGGGCGGTGGGGGAGAAGTCCATCGAGCTGCTGCACGTGGCGGAGATCAACGCCGTCACCGGCTACATCCGGGGCGGATGCAGCCCCGTGGGTATGAAGAAGCAGTACCCCACGGTGTTCCATGAGACGGTGCTGGACTACGACACCATCTATATCTCCGCCGGAAAGATCGGCGCGCAGGTGGAGCTGGCGCCCCGGGCCTTACTGGACCTGCTGGGAGCGGACACGGCGGACCTGATCGTGGAGCAGGGATAATCCCAGGTGCAGCCCCAGGGCGAAGGCATCGGCGGACCAGCGGAGGTAGCGGTCGAAGAAGGCGTCCTCCAGTTTCAAGCGGGCTTTCTGGTCCGGGGCACACTGCTCCAGCAGGGCGGTGATGGCATCCTCGTCGTAGTTGTCCGCCTCCTTGAGAACGGAGCAGCCGTAGGTATCAAACAGCGCTTCATAGATGGGGTTCATAAAATACCCTCCCCAATAACGACTTTATATGTCGTTCTATGCTCTTATTATACGACGCGAAAAGTCGTATGTCAAGGAGAATATTATGGACACATTACAGATAATGGGACAACGCTTGCGAGAGCTGCGGACCGAGCGAAAATTGCCCCAGAGGGAACTTGCGGGAGTTTTGAATGTTACCCTGCGGCATTACCAGAGGGTGGAACATGGAGAGATCAATCTTCCTGTATTGACATTGTGCGCCCTGGCGGATTACTATGGCGTGACGACGGATTATCTGCTGGGCCGCAGCGAGACCCGGTAGGAGCCAGACTCAGCGCCGCGCCCGTAGGGGCGGATTCAATATCCGCCCGTTCCTGCCCCGTCAGGCGCTCGCATGGGATTGCCCTTTCCTCGTCGGGCCGGGTTAGCTACGGGCTCCCCGCAGGGGATTCGCCCCCCATTCTCTTTTGTCTTGACAAAAGAGAATGCGCCGCGGCCGGTGGAAGAGAAAACCGCCGGGCGGCAAAACGCTCCGTTCGGAGCTTATTTGCCGAAGTACGATGGTCGTGCGAATCGGGCCGCCGATCCCCGCCGGTCCGATTCGCTCGCCCCCCGTACTCACGAACAGGCGGGACGCCTGTTCGTCCAAGCGTGTTTTCTTTTGGACCGTGCACGGCCCGTTTTCTTTTCGACAAGACAAAAGAAAATGGGGGGTGCAGTCCCCCGGGAACCTCCCGGCCTTCGGAAAAAGAATTACTCGCCGCCATTGCGCGGCATTTGAACGAAATAAAAGGAGAACCATCCCCCATGCAGGACAAGATCATCGTCAAAGGCGCCCGCGCCAACAACCTGAAAAATATCGACGTCACCATCCCCCGGGACAAGCTGGTGGTGATGACGGGCCTCAGCGGCTCCGGCAAGTCCTCACTGGCCTTCGACACCATCTACGCCGAGGGACAGCGGCGGTACGTGGAGTCTTTAAGCTCCTACGCCCGGATGTTCCTGGGGCAGATGGACAAGCCGGACGTGGACTATATTGAGGGCCTCTCTCCGGCCATCTCCATCGACCAGAAGACCACCAGCAAGAACCCCCGCTCCACTGTGGGCACGGTGACGGAGATCTACGACTACCTGCGCCTGCTCTGGGCCCGGGTGGGCACGCCCCACTGCCCCAAGTGCGGCAAGGTCATCCGCCAGCAGACCATCGACCAGATCATCGACCAGGTTCTTGCCCTGCCCGAGGGCACTCGCATCCAGGTCATGGCTCCGGTGATCCGAGGCAAGAAGGGCGAGCACGCCAAGGTGTTTGAGGACGCCAAGCGCTCCGGCTACGTCCGGGTCCGGGCCGACGGGAACCTCTACGAGCTGGACGAGGAGATCAAGCTGGAGAAGAACAAGAAGCACAACATCGAGGTCATCGTGGACCGGCTCATCATTCGTCCCGACATCCAGCAGCGGCTGACCGACAGCGTGGAGACCGCCTCCAACCTCTCCGGAGGGCTGGTGATCGTGAACCTGCTGCGGGAGGAGCAGGACCTGATGTTCTCCCAGAACTACGCCTGCGAGGACTGCGGCATCTCCATCGAGGAGCTGACCCCCCGGATGTTCTCCTTCAACAACCCCTTCGGCGCCTGCCCCACCTGCACGGGTCTGGGCAGCCAGCTGAAGGTGGACCCGGCCCTGATCGTGCCGGACGGGTCATTGTCTATCCTGGAGGGGGCCATCCAGGCCAGCGGCTGGAACAATATCCGGGGCGACGGCATCTCCCGGATGTACTTTGAGGCGTTGTCCAAAAAGTATCACTTCTCCCTGACGGAGCCCTGGGACACCCTGCCGGAGGAGATCCGTGAGATCATCTTCTACGGCACCGGCGGGGAGAAGCTGGAGCTCCACTACGACCAGCCCCGGGGCAAGGGTGTGCTGTACCAGCCCTTCGAAGGCATCTGCAACAACATCGAGCGCCGCTGGCGGGAGACCCAGTCCGACGCCAGCAAACGGGAGCTGGAGGAGCTGATGGCGGAGTGCCCCTGCCCCACCTGCAAGGGCAAGCGGCTGAAAAAGGAGTCCCTGGCCGTCACCGTGGGCGACAAGGACATCGATGCTTTGACCCGCCTGTCCGTAGTGGACGAGCTCCAATGGGTAGATCGGCTGGAGCTGACGGAGCAGCAGCACCTGATCGCCGACCGGATCCTCAAGGAGATCCGGTCCCGGCTGGGCTTTCTCCAGTCCGTGGGCCTGGGATATCTGACTCTCTCCCGCAGCGCCGGGACCCTCTCCGGCGGCGAGAGCCAGCGGATCCGTCTGGCTACCCAGATCGGCTCCAGTCTCATGGGGGTCCTCTATATCTTGGACGAGCCCTCCATCGGCCTCCACCAGCGGGACAACGACAAGCTGCTCTCTACGCTCCGGAATCTCCGGGACCTGGGCAACACACTGCTGGTGGTGGAGCACGACGAGGACACCATGCGCGCCGCCGATTACCTCATCGACATCGGTCCCGGTGCCGGCATCCACGGCGGCGAGGTGGTCTCCGCCGGTACGCCGGAGGAGGTCATGGCCGATCCCAACAGCTTGACCGGCCAGTATCTCTCCGGCAAGAAAAAAATCCCGGTTCCCTCTGTGCGCCGTAAGGGCAGCGGAAAGTTCCTGAAGGTCGTGGGCGCGGCGGAGAACAACCTGCGGCACATCGACGTCACCTTCCCATTAGGAACCTTTACCGTGGTCACCGGTGTCTCCGGCAGCGGAAAGTCGTCCCTTGTCAACGAGATCCTCTTCAAGCGGCTGGGGGCGGAGCTGATGCGGATGAAGGTCCACCCCGGCAAGTGCGACCGGATCGAGGGGATCGAGTATCTGGACAAGGTGGTCAACATCGACCAGAGCCCCATCGGCCGGACGCCCCGGTCCAACCCGGCCACCTATACGGGGCTTTTCAACGACATCCGGGATCTGTTCGCCGCCGCCCAGGAGGCCAAGAGCCGGGGTTACGGACCCGGCCGGTTCAGCTTCAACGTCCGGGGCGGCCGGTGCGAGGCCTGCTCCGGCGACGGTATGCTGAAGATCGAGATGCACTTCCTGCCGGACATCTTCGTGCCCTGCGAGGTCTGCAAGGGAAAGCGGTATAACCGGGAGACCCTGGAGGTCCACTACAAGGGCAAGAACATCGCCGACGTGCTGGACATGACCGTGGACGAGGGAGTGGAGTTCTTCTCCGCCCTGCCGAAGCTGCGCAACAAGCTCCAGACCCTCCAGGATGTGGGCCTGGGGTACGTGAAGCTGGGCCAGCCCTCCACGGAGCTCTCCGGCGGCGAGGCCCAGCGGGTGAAGCTGGCCACGGAGCTGAGCAAGATCGCCACGGGAAAGACCATCTATATCCTGGACGAGCCCACCACCGGCCTCCACAGCGACGACGTGCGAAAGCTCCTGGAGGTCCTCCAGCGGCTGGTGGAGGGCGGCAACACCGTGGTGGTCATCGAGCACAACCTGGATGTCATCAAGTGCGCCGATCATCTCATCGACCTGGGGCCCGAGGGCGGCGACGGCGGCGGCACCATCGTCGTCACCGGCACGCCGGAGGAAGTGGCCGCCTGCGAGAAGAGCTATACGGGCCAGTACCTCAAACGGATGCTGGGGTAAGGCGGGGTGTCAATGGGTTGAGGTGATTTTCAAACCGATAATACCCACCAGCAAAAGTGCTGCGAAGAGCAGCCGAAGGGCGGTGACCGGTTCTTTAAAAAGAATGATCCCCACTGCCACGGCGCCCACAGCTCCGATTCCCGTCCAGATACCATAGGCTGTGCCCAGAGGGAGCACCTTGGTGGCTTGGGCGAGAAAGAAGAAGCTGAGAGTCATGCCTGCCACAGCTATTACGCTGTACAGAGGGCGGGTAAATCCCTCTGAGAGTTTCAGAAAGGTGGACCAAAAGACCTCCAACCCGCCTGCAATGAACAAATTGATCCATGCCATGACCATTGTACCTCCAAAACAAAAAATAGCGCTTGTTTTCACACCTGCGATGGCCTGACGGTGTGAAAGCAAACGCTTCTGTTCCACTCGGCAGCGGAACAGCGCACCTAATATAGCCGATTTGAGCGGTGTTGTCAAGCCGTCTCTTCTCAAAAAAGAATGCTCAAATGAAAGAAAGTTGAGGATCACCTATGTCTGAAATCAAAAATGTCGCCATGATCACCGTCTGCGGACGGCCCAATGTGGGCAAGTCCAGCCTGACCAACGCCCTGGTGGGGGAGAAGGTCGCTATCGTCTCCAACAAGGCCCAGACCACCCGCAACCGTATTTACGGCGTGGTGGAGCGGGAGGACACCCAGTTCATCCTGCTGGACACTCCGGGCCTCCACAAGCCCCGTCACGCCCTGGGAGAGTATATGGTGAAGGTGGTCACCTCCAGCCTCTCCGACGTGGACTGCGCCCTTTTGCTGGTGGAACCCATCGCCCATGTAGGCGCCCCGGAGCAGGCCCTGATCCACCGCATCCGGGAAGAACATCTCCCCTGCATCCTGTGCATCAACAAGATCGACACTGTGGAGCCGGCGGAGCTGCTGCCGGTGATCGCCGCCTATAACGAGGTCTGGGACGGCTTCGATGCCATCCTGCCCATCTCCGCCCACACCGGCGCGGGGCTGGAGGAGCTGATGGGCGAGCTGCGCAAGTACGGCCAGGAGAGCCCCCGGCTGTTCCCGGAGGGCCAGACCTCCGACCAGCCGGAGCGGCAGATGATGGGTGAGATCCTGCGGGAGAAGCTGCTGCTGTGCCTGGACAAGGAGATCCCCCACGGCACCGCCGTGGAGATCACCAAATTCTCCGAGCGGGACAGCGGCGTGGTGGACGTGGACGCGGTGATCTACTGCGAGAAGGCCAGCCACAAGGGCATCATCATCGGCAAGCAGGGGGCCATGCTGAAAAAGATCAGCTCCCTGGCCCGCCGGGACATGGAGAAGTTCATGGGTACGAAGGTGTTTCTGGAGACCTGGGTGAAGGTCAAGGAAAACTGGCGGGACAATATGAATTACGTGAGAGGCTTCGGCTACCGGGACGAATAAGGCGGAAGGAAAGCAGTATCCGCCGCCCGCCGGTTTTCCGCCCGCCTCTGGCGGGCCGCCGCAGATGCAGCGTCAAGCGGTCCGCGGAGCGGACCCTTGAAATCGCCGGGATTCATTTTCGGCGATTTGAGAGCAATCGCGGGGTCCCCGCCGGAGGGGACATCCGGTGGGGCAAACTGGCGGGACAATATGAATTACGTGAGAGGCTTCGGCTACCGGGACGAATAAGGCGGGAGGGGAAGAAGAACTCCCGCCCGCCGGTTTACCAGCCGGACAGACAGGAGGCGTTTTTGATGGAAGAGAGAACCACCATCGTGAAAAAAAACGGTAAAAACAGGAATCACGTTTGGCAGCGCCCTGGCCATGGTAATCAGCTATACCACGTGGCAGTCCGTGGGCTGGGCCATCGTACACGGTCTGCTGAGCTGGTTCTACGTGATCTATTTTGTGTTGCTGTACTGATCTCTGCCTGTCATTTCCACCTATAACCTTCGACAAATTCCGCAGACTATCCCTGTAAAAGGAGGTCTGCCGTATGAGATCGGATTCTGAAATCTATTGGGAGATGTTCTGCCTGACCGGGGAGCCCCTGGCCTATATGCTGTACCGTTCGGCGGAGGGAGAGCGCCCTCTGCCCTGACGCCCGGGGCGGCGTTTGCCGCCCCCATGCCGGAAGGAGGGAGGAGCCGTGGCGTCCGTGCCCTACATCGTGACCAAAGGCGTCGTCCTGCGGGAGACCGAGACCAAGGACGCCGACAAGATCCTGACCGTTCTGACGGCGGAGCGGGGAAAGATCTCCGTCATCGCCAAGGGGGTCCGCCGCAAAAGCTGCAAGTACGCCGCCTGCGCCCAGATCCTGACCTACTCTGAGTGGACCCTCTTCCAGCGGGGAGAGTGGTTCTACGTCCGGGAGGCCTCCGTGGAGGAGCAGTTCATGGGGCTGCGGGCCGATCTGGAGGCCCTGGCCCTGGGGTGCTATCTGGCGGAGCTGACTGAGGCGGTCACCGCCCCGGAGATCCCGGCGCCGGAGACGCTGCGCCTTCTTCTGAACGGGCTGTATGCGCTTTCCGCTTTACATAAGCCGCCGGCCATCGTGAAGCCTGCCTTCGAGCTGCGGCTTCTCTGCCTGGCCGGATACGAGCCCCTGGCGGACAGCTGCGCCTACTGCGGAACTCCCGATCCGGAGAACCCCATGCTGGACGTGGTCCAGGGGGTGCTGCGCTGCGGCAAGTGCGGCGTGGGGGAGCGGCTAAAGTCCCTGCCCCTGTGCCGGGACTCCCTGGCCGCCCTGCGGCATATCGTGTACGGAGAGGCCAAGCGGCTCTACTCCTTCACCCTGGGTCCTGAGGCCCTGGGACGGCTGAACGCCGCGGCGGAGGCCTTCGTCTCTGCCCAGCTGGAGCGGGGATTCCGGACCCTGGATTTCTACAAGAGCCTGCAGCTGCCGCCAAATTAGAATACAAACCGTAATATTAACCATCGTTTCTACAAAAAGGAGCAAAATATGACGGAATTCCCCCTCGGCGGCTACCGCCTCTTGGTGGATGTGGAGGCCACCCGGGCTTACTACGCCGCCCACAACGAGCCCTGGATCACCTGCGAGTGCGACGGGTGCCGGAATTTCGCCCAGGCGGTGAAAGACCTGCCTCAGGCGGTAAAAGACTTTTTTGACGCTCTGGGTCTGGATCCGCAGAAGCCAGGGGAGCTGATGTACTACCAGGGCACGGTGAAGGACCTCTCCGGCGGCGGGTGGTACCACCTGGTGGGCACCGTGCTGGAAGGGTCCTCCCGGCCGGGAGATTACGAGGTGTTCCCGGCGGGGTGGCATGAGCTGGCGGAGGGCTTCTCTGTGGGCTTCAAGAACGAATGTGACCTGCTGCCGGAGGATTTTCCCCGGCCCTGCTGCCAGATGGAATTCAACCATGTGATGCCCTGGGTGCTGGCGGAGGCAAATCCCTACATTTACGAATGACCATCAAGTGAGATCGCTTGACAGGAGATCAAAGCTATGAGCGAACTGTTTGACAAATCCATCCGCACCCTGGAACTGCCCCGGGTGCTGGAGCTGCTGGCGGACCAGGCGGTCAGCGCCGCCGCCAAGGACCGCTGCCGCCGCCTGACGCCGGAGACGGAGGCGGAGGAGGTGCTGCGCCTCCTGGACCAGACCGACGCGGCACGGGCCATGATCGGCCTGCGGGGGAGCCCTTCCTTCTCCGGTGTGAAGCCGGTGGCGGAGGCCCTGGACCGGGCGGACCGGGGCGGCAGTCTCAATAACCACGAGCTGCTGACCATCGCGGATCTGCTGACCGCCGCCCGCCGGTGCAAGGAGTACTTCAACGACGAGGCAGCGGAAAAGACCGCTATCGACCACCTGTTTTTGTCCCTCCACGGCAACCGCTTCCTGGAGGAGAAGATCAAGCGGTGCCTGCCCGACGAGGACACCGTGGCCGACGCCGCCAGCACAGAGCTGGCGGACATCCGCCGCCATATGCGCGCGGCCCAGGCCAAGAGCCGCCAGATTTTGCAAAAGATCATCTCCTCTCCCAGCTACTCCAAGATCTTGCAGGAGACCATCATTACCCAGCGGGACGGGCGGTTCGTGGTGCCGGTGAAGGCCGAGCACAAGGGCGACCTGCCCGGCCTGGTCCATGACATCTCCTCCACCGGCGCCACCCTTTTCGTGGAGCCTATGGGGGTGGTCCAGGCCAACAACGAGTTCATCGAGCTCCAGGCCAAGGAGCAGAAGGAGATCGAGCGGATTTTGGCGGAGCTCTCCGCCGAGGCCGCCGCCCACCGGGAGGACATCCAGTGGGACTACGACGCTCTGGTGCACCTGGACGTGATCTTCGCCCGGGGGCAGCTCAGCTACAAGATGGACGCCGTCCGGCCGGAGGTTCGGCGGGATGGGGCCATCTCCCTGCGAAAAGCCCGGCATCCGCTGCTGGACCCCAAGACGGCAGTGCCCATCGACATCCAGCTGGGCGGGGACTTCGACACCCTGGTCATCACCGGCCCCAACACCGGCGGCAAGACCGTGAGCCTCAAGACGCTGGGCCTGCTGACCCTGATGACCCAGTGCGGCCTCCACATCCCCGCCGGGGACCGCAGCGCTGTGTCCGTGTATGAACAAGTGCTGGCGGACATCGGCGACGAGCAGAGCATCGAGCAGAGTTTGTCCACTTTCTCGGCACATATGGTCAATATTGTGGCTATTTTGAAGGAGGCGGGCCGCCGCAGCCTGGTGCTGTTCGACGAGCTGGGGGCCGGCACGGACCCGGTGGAGGGCGCGGCGCTGGCTATCGCCATCATCCAGGACGTCCGGAAGCGGGGGTCCAAGGTGGCCGCCACCACCCATTACGCGGAGCTGAAAACCTTTGCCATGACCACCGCCGGGGTGGAGAACGCCTCCTGCGAGTTCAACGTGGAGACGCTGAGCCCCACTTACCGGCTGCTGATCGGCATTCCCGGCAAGTCCAACGCCTTCGCCATCTCGGCGCGGCTGGGCCTGCCGGCGGAGGTCATCGAAGCGGCCAAGGTCCAGATGAGCGGCGAGAGCGTCCGGTTCGAGGACGTGCTGACAGAGCTGGAGGCCAAGCGCCAGGCGCTGGAGAAGCGGGAGCTGGAGGCGGACCGCCTCTACGCCCAGCGGGAGGAGGACGCCCGCAAGGCCCGGGAGTTCCGGCAGCAGATGGAACGGGCCAAGGACAACGCCCGCAGCCGGGGCGAGGCAGAGGCCAAGCGGATCGTCCGGGACGCCCGGGCGGCGGCGGATCAGGTGTTCGCGGAGCTCAGCGAGATGCGCAAGGCCCAGGCCAAGGCCGACCGGGCCCTCAACGACAACGAGGCCCGGGCCGCCCTGCGACGGACCCTCAACGAGGCCGAGGAGGCCGTCACCCGCCGGGACGCCCGGCAGGAGCCCATCCCCAAGCCCAGCCGCCCCATCCGGGCGGGGGATCTGGTGGAGATCCCCGGCGTCAAGACGCCGGCGGAGGTGGTGTCCGTGGGCAAGGACGGCACGCTGCAATTAAAGTCCGGCATTTTGAAAATGAAGGCCAGGGCCGACGAGGTGCGGCTCATCGAAGACGACGAGCGGGCCGCCCGGAAGAAGGCCCCCGCCGTCGCCATCCGGCAGAACGCGGACCGGGCGCTGCGGTCCTCCGCCGCCCGGGAGCTGGACATCCGGGGCCTGGAGACCCTGGAGGCCGAGGGCGTGGTGGAAAACTTCCTCTCCGCCGCCGTCATGGGCCGGCTGGAGACCGTCACCATCATCCACGGCAAGGGCACCGGCGCCCTGCGCAAGGCCGTCCACGACATCCTGCGGCGGAACAGGGCCGTCAAGAGCTTCCGCCTGGGCGTCTACGGCGAGGGCGAGAGCGGCGTCACCGTGGTGACGCTGAAATAAATGCGGATGGGGAGCCGGCCTTGTAAAGACCGGCTCCCTTTGCTATACTGGGGAAAAAGAGAGGAGTGACTGCCATGCAGGCATTGGAGAGACAGTATCACATCGACTGCACTGCGGAGGACGTGGGCCGCTACTGCATCCTGCCAGGGGACCCGGGCCGTGTACCCGCCATCGCCGCGCTGTTTGAGGACGCGAAGCAGGTGGCCTGCAACCGGGAGTACAACGTCTGGACCGGGTATCTCATGGGGGAGAAGGTCACCGCCTGCTCCACCGGCATCGGCGGGCCTTCCGCCGCCATCGCCATGGAGGAGCTCCACAAGTGCGGTGCCGACACCTTCATCCGGACCGGCACCTGCGGCGGCATCGCCCTGGACGTTCAGTCCGGCGACATCGTGGTGGCAACCGGGGCCATCCGGTTCGAGCACACCAGCCGGGAGTACGCCCCCATGGAGTTTCCGGCGGTGGCGGACTTCCAGATCACCGACTGCCTGGCCCGGGCTACCAAGGCTTTGGGGCTGCCGCTGCACACCGGCATCGTCCAGTGCAAGGACAGCTTTTACGGCCAGCACAGCCCGGACGCCTCCCCGGTCTACTATGAACTGAAGCAGAAGTGGGAGAGCTGGAAGCGGCTGGGCGTCAAGGCCAGCGAGATGGAGTCCGCGGCGCTGTTCGTGGTGGCGGCGGCTTTGGGCTGCCGCTGCGGCTCCTGCTTCCATGTGGTGTGGAACCAGGAGCGGGAGGCCGCCGGCCTGGACCAGAAGATGAGCGAGGACACCACCGCCTCCGTCCGGGTGGCGGTGGAGGCGCTGAAGCTGCTGATCCAAGAGGACCGGGCCGCTGGCCGCTGAGCCCCCACGACCATACATAGCTCTATATATCATCAAAAGAGGACCGCCCGTGGGGCGGTCCCTCTTTTCTGTGCCTCGGGGCGGCGGTCCTGGGGGAAGGCGAGGGCCGAGGGCGGGCACATCGGCGGACAGGAGAGCTATCTTTTTTAGCTTGCCTCTTGACAAGTATACTTGGTATATGCTATGTTTTATTTGCAAAGTAAACTTGGAAAAAAGAAAACTAAACTGTGCAGGGAGGCTTTGCTATGGACCGCGATGAGATCCTCAGACGCAGCCGCGAGGAGGGAGAGGACGAGGGCGATATCTTCGCAGAAAACCGGGGCCGCCGCTTCGGCGTGGTGGGTTTTTCCCTTATGTTTGCCGTATTGCAGGTGTTCGACCTCATCACAGGTCAGGCTTCGCATAACATACGAGCGCTATTTTGGTGCTATGTTTCTCTGGAGTCCTGGGGCAGGTATCGTATTTCGTCTGGGAGGATCCTGTTGGCTACGGCTGTTCTATCGGCAATGGTGTCTTTGTGTGACCTGGCTTGCTACGTGCTGGAGGTGCTGCGATGAGGGGCGAGGCCACGGGACGGCAGACGGGGATGGCCCTGCTGGCTGCTGCCGCTCTGGTGCTGACCGTGGTCCTGCCGGGGCTGGCTCAGCCGGTGGAGTGGACCGCGGTACTGGAGACCTGGGAGGTCCTGCCTTGGGGCGGACCGCTGTGGTGGCTGCTGCGGACAGCGCTGGCCCTGGCGGGCGGCGTTTTTTGAAAACGGACGGGAGGAACGAGCAATGGAAGAACGACTGAGCAAAGAGGAGATCTTGGAGCGCAGCCAGCGGGAGAACCGGAACGGGGACGAGATGGAAAAGCGCGTGCGCATCGAGGGGGAGTCCTTCAGCCTGATCTTCGTGTTTGTAATGGGCATCGTGCTGCTGGCCTGGAAGCGGATCCACGGTCTGCCGGATGAGGACGTGCTGGCCATGTTCTGGACGGCCTGTGTGGCCAACCGGATCTATCGGCTGACCCGGCGGAGGGATACCTCCGACGTGGTGACGCTGCTGATCTCCCTTGCCTTTTTGGGGTACAATCTGGTAAAATTCTTTCAGATCACCGGATAAGGGAGGGGCGCGGAATGGACCGGGAAGAGATCCTGAAAAAGGCGCAGGCCCAGGGCGGGGACCTGGATGAGCGGGAGCAGCGGATGCTGGGCGTCTCCTTCGGCTTCGGCGCCGCGGCGATGGCGCTGCTGTGCCTGATCCTGGCGGCGGTGCGGCTGCTGGAGGGCGACCAGGCCTATGACTACGCTGCCATCGTGTTTGCCTGTCTGGCCGGGGCCCAGGGCCATCAGTACTGGAAAACCCGCCGGATGCTGGCTCTGGTGTGCGCCGCGGTCTGCACGCTGGTGTGTGCCGCCAACCTGCTCCTGCTGTTTTTGGGGTGACGTCATGGACGATCAGCTGATCTTAAAAAACCGACTGAAGGTGGCACGGGCGGAGAAGGGGCTGTCCCAGACCCAGCTGGCGGAGCTGGTGGGCGTGTCCCGGAATACCATCAGCTCCATCGAGACGGGGCAGTTCAACCCCACCGCCAAGCTAGCGCTGATCTTGTGCATCGCCCTGGACAAGAAGTTCGAGGACCTGTTTTATTTTTGACCGGGACGCCGGAGGGCCGGATGTTCCGGATGAAACCCGATGGAAAAAGCGCCGTCTCCGAAAGGAGACGGCGCTGCGGCTGTCGGATGACCGGAAGATCCTGCGCGGCGGGAAGGAAGAACGTTACGAGAGGAACCCAGGAGGGGTTCCTCTTGTTTTCAATTATAAGTTTTTTGTATTTCAAAAAACTTGCTCAGTCTGTCAAAAAGTTTTTTTGACAGACTGAGCGCCGTCTCCGAAAGGAGACGGCGCTTTGTTCACTCGTCGGTGCGGACGCCCAAACGGATGTCCCGGATGTCGTAGGGAGCGGTCTGATAGACGCAGTAGTTCAGCCAGTTGGCGTAGAGCAGGTGGGCGCAGGAGCGCCAGTTCATCATGGGACGCTTGCTGGGGTCGTCATTGGGGTAGTAGTGCTTGGGGATCTGGATGGGGACCCCGGCAGCCACGTCCCGGTGGTACTCCTTGCTGAGGGTGTCCCGGTCGTACTCCGCATGGCCCATGAGGAACACCTGGCGGCCCTGGTCAGTCTTGACGGCGTAGACCCCGGCCTCCGGGGAGGAAGCCAGGACCTTCAACTCCGGCACCGCCTCGATGTCGGCCCGGTCCACCGTGGTATTGCGGGAGTGGGGGACCCAGAACTCGTCGTCAAAGCCCCGGAAGAGGATGTAGTTGGGGTCCTCCACCGTGTGGCGGAACACGCCGAAGAGCTTGTGTGGCAGCTGCCGCTTGGGGATGCCGTAGTGGTAGTACAGCCCCGCCTGGGCGCCCCAGCAGATGTGGAGGGTGGAGTGGACGTGGGTCTTGCTCCACTCCATGATCTCGCACAGCTCCTGCCAGTAGTCCACCTCCTCGAAGTCCATCAGCTCCACCGGCGCGCCGGTGATGATGAGACCGTCGAAGGTGCGGCGGCGGACCTCGTCAAAGGACTTGTAGAAGGCCAGCATGTGGGCCTGGGAGGTGTTCTTGGACACATGCCCCCTGGGGGCGATCAGCTCCAGTTCGATCTGCAGGGGGGTGTTGCCAAGGACCCGGGCCAGCTGGGTCTCCGTGTCCACCTTGGTGGGCATCAGGTTCAGCAGGAGGATTTGGAGGGGGCGGATGTCCTGGGTGATGGCTCGGGTCTCCGTCATGACGAAGATGTTCTCCCGCCGCAGGACCCCGGTGGCGGGCAGTTGGTTGGGGATTTTGATGGGCATATTACTTCACCTGCTCCAGGGCCTGGGCGATGTCGTCGATCAGGTCCTGCTTGTGCTCCAGGCCGCAGCTCATCCGCACCAGGCCCGCGGGGATGCCGGCGGCGGCAAGCTGCTCGTCGGTCATCTGCCGGTGGGTGGAGCTGGCGGGGTTGAGGCAGCAGGTCCGGGCGTCGGCCACGTGGGTCTCGATGGCAGCCAGCTTCAGATGCTTCATGAAGGTGCCGGCGGCTTCCCGGCCGCCCTTGAGCTCGAAGGACACCACGCCGCAGGAGCCATTGGGCAGGTACTTCTGCGCCAGGGCATAATAGGGGTCGTCCGGCAGGCCGCAGTAGATCACCCGGGCCACCTTGGGGTGGTCGTGGAGGAACTGGGCCACCGCCAGGCCGTTTTCACAGTGGCGGGCCATGCGGACGTGGAGGCTCTCCAGACCCAGGTTCAGGTAGAAGGCGTTCTGGGGGGACTGGATGGAGCCCAGGTCCCGCATCAGCTGGGCGGTGCACTTGGTGATAAAGGCGCCCTCCTTGCCGAACTTCTCGGCGTAGGTGATGCCGTGGTAGCTGTCGTCCGGAGTGGTGAGGCCGGGGAACTTGTCGGCATGGGCCATCCAGTCGAACTTGCCGGAATCCACGATGGCGCCGCCCACGGCCACGCCGTGGCCGTCCATGTACTTGGTGGTGGAGTGGGTGACGATGTCGGCGCCCCACTCGATGGGCCGGCAGCCCACGGGAGTGGGGAAGGTGTTGTCCACGATCAGAGGCACGCCGTGGGCGTGGGCGGCTTTGGCGAACTTCTCAATGTCCAGCACCGTCAGGGCCGGGTTGGCGATGGTCTCGCCAAAGACGGCCTTGGTATTGGGGCGGAAGGCCGCGGCCAGCTCCTCCTCCGTGCAGTCCGGGGAGACGAAAGTGGTCTCGATGCCCATTTTCGCCATGGTGACGGAGATCAGGTTGAAGGTGCCGCCGTAGATGCTGGAGGAGGAGACGATGTGGTCCCCGCACCCCGCGATATTGAACAGGGCGAAGAAGTTGGCGGCCTGACCGGAGGAGGTCAGCATGGCGGCGGTGCCGCCCTCCAGCGCCGCGATCTTGGCGGCCACATAGTCGTTGGTGGGGTTCTGGAGGCGGGGGTAGAAGTAGCCGCTGGCCTCC
>UMKW01018208.1_pt1 | contig 18437 bp, 24 predicted proteins | sample 1966391 | NCBI WGS metagenome assembly UMKW01 (sample SAMEA4836183, study PRJEB28245) | human gut metagenome | biome: gut microbiome; material: fecal sample | place: Denmark | collected 2008
GCTCTATTAATTTCTTTTGCTCGTTCTCATTTGCACCGACCGCAGTATAAAAACAAGCACTGAACATCGTTATAGTTTTCACTGTTCAGTGCTTAAATTTTTACTCTACAAATTTACAATATGATAAATCAACAAAGCAGTTAAGATTTGACTCATTTCTGTACAAGCCCCAGTCTGTATCGTATGCTGTTGTATAACTTATTATCGTAAACTCTGTACCATTCGGAATTGTGTTCCTAACTGTGCTTGTCGGGTTAGCCTGTGAATACACATTTATTTCAGTAGGACAAGCAACACGATATTTACCAATTTTAACACTTTGTAACTGATATGTTTTTCGCCAAGGCGTGCGTATTATTTCACCACTATTATTGTAAATAAAACGATATGCACAAAAGCTTTGGTGATATATAGTTTGTGCTACTCTGTTTTCTGTACCAACATTAAGAATAACAACATCACCGCTTGCAAAATCAGTAGGGTAATTAGTTAAAAGACTTGCTCTTGTACTGAACGCACCGATTTTTGTAATAGTGTCTAAGTCAGTTGTTTCTTTAATAACATTGTTTGCACTGCCGTCAAAGTTAAGTAATATACGATTTGCATTGTACCCATATTCAACCTTGTTTGTCATATTTGCAGGTGGATAGTATCCCTCAAAATTCCACCTTTTGATATATGTACGGAAGTTATTACTGTTAAGCTGTTCAATAACTGAATTAGGAACAAGCCTGATAAGAGGGTAAATTGTAGATGTTACTAATGTTTGAATAGGTAATGTAAATTGCGTTCCAAAAGAATGGAATTGAGCAGAGAAAACCTTGTTGTCATCCTCAACACCGTCTTTGTTGTTTGCAAACGCTACATATCTTAACCCCTCGACAATTTCATTAATAACAGTGGCATCTATAACAGACGGTGCAAACAGATACATTGTTCCAAATTCTGAAACATTAGCAAAGTCTTGTAAATAGTAACCAGTTCGCATATTATCTATGGTGCAGTTTGCAAAGGAACAAACAGCATTAGGTGGTAACACAAAAGCATATGTTTCCTTAAAATAGTCGCTGTAATCTTTTGATATTTCAGTATTATATAATGCACCAAGCTGTTGCCAAATATGTACATTGGTAAATTTATCATCAGAGCCAGTATATACGCCTCTTTGGCAATTTTGGATAATTAAATTATTGAAGAAATTGTCAGTGCCTCCTGAAAAAATACCATAAGTGTTCCAAGGGTATGGATAAGTTTTATTACTTCCCGATTTCGTAAAAGAGCCTTGTTTGAAATTACGAATTGTAGAGTTAATCACTCTTGTTTCAATTACATATTCAGGAATATCGCTCTTGATACTACCTAAATATAATCCCTCTTTCAAGAAATGCTGAATAATGATATTATTAATAAGTAACCCTACACAGCGATTAGCACAAACGGAATATTTAACCTTGTAATTAGTATCAATTATGCCACCTGTAATATGCGAGCGATATGTTATAAATTGCTTTGTTCTAGTTGTAGCGTTAATTGCAATAAAGTAATCATTCGGATTACCGTCATATAGTAATCGTGCATTATTAGACAAGTCAAGAGAGATTTCCATAGCGCTAAGTGGCTCATTGCAAATAAAAGTACCGTTTGGTACATAAAGAGCAAGTCCATACGAAAGCAAAATATTAAGAATATTTGAGCAATCGTACTCTTCACTTTGCCAACTGTCGGGCGGGTATTGACCTAATTCCGCTGGAAATTTTTTGCACCCATATTTAAGAATGTTAATAGTAGTTGTACCTCTGTCATTATTCTGTACATTTGAACCACTTTCATCAAACTTTTTAGCGTTAATAACTTCTAAAGGTGTAAAATATAGGTTTTCGTTTCTTAATGACTTGATAGACATTTCATTAATACTCTCATTAGAGGTTAAGTAAGTATTATTACCACCGTCACCCTCGGTGTAATAGCCCTCGGTTGTTATAATTCTACCTGTGTTATAAACAGCATTTTGCATATCATTAACTGTTTTAGCTGTTCCAAAAAGTGCTTGAAAGCTACCGTCACCAATCATACGATTGATAATGTTGTTAATTTCTTCGCTCACATCCAAGTTGTCAAAGTATTCGTTTACATAGGTTTGGAGTTGAGTAAAAGCAAGGTACAATTTACCTATATTTTCCTCTGCTGTTGAAATATCTTTGATAGCGTTGTTCAGATAATTGACAACCTTGTCAAGAAGTTCGTAATATGACAAGCTATCATCATATACAAGAGGTAGCACTTTTTGACACCAAAACATAAACCTATGTTGATTAGAATAACCGTCTAATTTCGGAATAAAATCTGCGTGCATTATATCACCTACCATAAATTAAAAAATAAATCAGATAATTCGTCTATTATCATTTTATCAATGTTAATAAATGTTTCTCTGTACTTCTGTAACATTTCAGCATATGTCAAATTATTTCTTTTACCTTTAACAGTTAAAGTATTGTCATTCTTATTCCAGCCCTCATTTTTTTCATCAGTTTTATTTTTACTTAGTTTCTCTTGTGTAACACTGTCATAACGATTGTCAAATTCTAATGTATTAACATCATTTCTGTTTGAAAATTGTTGAGTATTAACATCTTTTCTATTTTCAAATTGCGTTGTGCGTGTGTCATTTCTTCCAGTAAAACTTTTTTCTGTATCATTTGTAATATTGTTATAAGTTTCTACTTCATTTGTGGTATAAGTTTCTTTTTGAGCATAGGTCAAATAATCTTCTGAAATAAGACCATCCAACCCGCCCTGTGGGGTATCACTTTTAGTTGTAATTTTTGTAGGTGGTGTTTTATCTGTGCTACCAGTAGTTGTAGAAACATCTTTTTCAGTACCCTTATAGTCCGTAGAATTAGTTTCTTTGCCCTCATAGCTTGTAGTGTTTGAACTACCACCATTATAATTTGTTGTACTTTTTTCTTTACCATTTTTTGTATAAGTGTTAGTATCTATTCCGCCTAAATTTTGAAAATCAATTATTTTCTTTAAGTTATTAAGAGAAAGACCGTCAGTAACTTCTGTATAATTAATGTCAGTAAACACATCAAATTCCATTAATGCAGATTTATAGAGTTGATTATAATACGGCATAATGTTGCACAGTTTAGTTTGTAAACGCAATTTCCATAACCCAACAGTTTCCTCACAGATTTCTCTTGTGTAATATGTCCTTAAAATTTTAACTTCAAGTGGAACCCTATATTCTTCATCAAATATAGGAAAATCAAAGTTAAATATTTTAGGTGCAACTGTTGTGAGAATTTTGTTGATTTCATTAAACCCTGCACTCTCGTTATTATATTCACTTTCGCATATAAATCTCACTTCGGTTGTGTAATTACTCATTGTCTAAAGCACCACCCTCACCGTCAGAATTAGGCTCGCCCTTAATTGTGTCATTTGCTTCATTATTTATTGATTGGTAATCTTCACGATAATCGCACCAAATATTTAGCCCAAACATTTCATTAATTTGTTTGCAGGCTTGCCGTCTTGCTTCAAGTCTTGAATATCTGCTTGCGATAGTACCGCCTTGATTTCTTATAACTTCGTCAGTTATCATTCTTTCTTTTTTAACTGTATTAATATTTGAAATACCTAAATATGTCAAGGCTTCATTCCAAATTCTTGCCTTTAAATCTGATAATTTATCACACATATAAGGTGCGTCTGTTTTAAGTACTTTAAGTGAATTAGGACTTAAATTTTTGTCACCATAAATAATAGGCTCGTTGCCGTCATATTTCATATATAAATTCTTCATAGTTAAACGCTGACTTTCGGCACAAGTAATTAATATAGGTGTTTTTTGTGCATTAACATTAACATCAATAATTCTGTCAATATTGTATAATCTTCTTGCGAACATTTCAATATCCAGCATACTGTTAGTATGAATTAAATTGTTAAAGATAATAATGCTGTCTGTTTCATTTAAAATTTTATTGTAACCATTTGAAGCGTAAGCTGTTCTAATGTTTGGTATTTGATAAACATTAAAAGTACCACCAATCATAGTGCGTAAAGCTAAACATCCAAGAACATCATCCTTAAAGAAAACAGCCATACCGTCAGAAAATAATGCTAACTCTAAAAATCTTACATCAATAGTAGGCGGTAGATTTTTCCATTCAAACATAGATACAGACAACTCCAAGAGCCGATTATAATACTGTATAAATGTAGCATTATTCATTGAAGCACTTTCCCAAAATTGGCGATTTTTAATTCTTCCCAAAATTTATCACTCCTTTATACTGTATTGTCTAAGTTATAATTACCCACTTCGTCACCTTTTTTCCAAAAGGTTATACCCTTATCGTAAATAGAACAAATTTTACGCATATCGTCAGCAGGAATTGAGCCTTTTATTGTACATCCTGCTGTTTTAGTATAACACCAGTGTGGGCGTACATCAGTATTAGGTACTTTATTTCTATTAGTAGCATATCCAAAACGAGAAAAATAATCGTCAATACTTTTAGCAATTTCAGGTCTGATAGTTTTTATCATAATGAAAAAATCTATCATATCGTTCCAATACATTGTGTTTCCTGTTGCGTTAGATTTTGCCTGTGGCGGTTGTAATTCAGCCTGTTTCTTCTGTGCCATTAAATCTTTAATACCATTTAGGATTGAAACACCACCTGCCGCAAGCCCTATTATGGCGTCACCAGTAAGAGCGGTCATCATACCTGCGGTATTTCCCCCTTGTGTCACGATAGCAGGTACACTTGCTTTTGCTTGTGCCAGCCATTGAGTGTACATATCGGTTGATGTTGGTAAAAAAAGCGAAGTGTCTAAAGAAATAAATTCTTCTTTATTTTCACTCATACCCTTGTAATTAATTGGGTAAAGCATAGACGGTGAGTTGAGATAACTGTCTAATAGAAGATAAAAAGAGGGCTGACGGTTAACAAAATATTCTAACGGATATTCTGCACTATCACCACTTAAATTAGTAACATAAAGTGTCATATAAGGTGATGTTAATAATTTTTTGTTGCGTGGAACATAACTACCAATACTGTCCAGATTGAACTCAATAGTAACTACACGCTTTTCGGCAGTAAGGTTACTAAGGGCGACACCAATGCGTAGGTCAATAATAGCCTTTTGTGCTTTTGCACGATTGTCCTCTATTTGCGATTGGTCGGTAATATTGCCTGCAATTCCACGCCCATTTACCCAGTCTATAAAATTAGTTGCGTATGGAAAATGCATAGGTGTTAGCCCTGTTGGTACTTCTTTATTATTCATTGTGTAAGCCCCATATGTGCCGTCTTGATAATCTGGCCCGACTGTGCTTTCAGCAATTATACCTAATTCGGCTGAAACACCTGCTTTTTTATGTTGCTGTACAATGTAATCTCCGAGTTCCAAATTTTCGTCTAAGGTATGCTCGCCTGCGACATCAGTTGCGGAGTGTTCTCGTTCAACAAAGCATTCTTGTAACTCATAGTCAAAAAACCAAGTTTGCATTACATCAATTTCAAACTCAATTTCTGAAACACCGTTGTTAATATACTCAACTGATTTAATGAAAGCATAAAACCATTTACTACCGAATGCAGAATTTTGGAACATTAAATAATTACAGTCATAAAGACTTTCAGCATTTTTCGCTACACGAATATACCCGCGCTTAACACGCTGATATGTTTGTTCTTCAAAAGTATATTTAGCTAACCCACTAAAGTAACTACTTTGAGCTGACCTGTTAGCAAAATAAATAGTATGTTCGTGTGTAACATCTAAGGGCACATTATGTAATATTTTTATCGTGGTGTTAGGATTTATATACATTATTATCCCCCTTTCATATTTTTACCCACCCTTACCCAAACAGTTTAACTGTTTTCACTTCAATAATTTTTTATTCTACTGTTATAGTAGCTGTACCTGTTTTGGTCTTATCAAAAGTAGAGGTAGCTGTAACAGTAATAGTTGTGTCTTTTGCAACACTTGCACCGATTGACACCTTACCGAAAATGTCAACTGAAACACCGTCTGTAATGTCTGTACTCCAAATTACTGATTTTGGGGCAAAGTTTTTAGTAACAACATCAACAGAAAGCTGAACATCCTGTCCAGCAACAGTTGTTAAAGCAGACGGTGAAATCGTAACGCTTGTAACAGACGGTACATCTGGAACAAATACACTTGCGTTTGCAAATGGTGAAACGCTGAAAGTTTTCCAAATATGATACCAGTAATTCCAATACAAGCCCTCGCCATTATACTGCTCGGTAAATTCGTAAAGGTTATCAAAAATCATAAACCAATTCTTATCAACAAGAACAGCAGGAATTTCATTCAACGCTGTCAATTCATCTTCGGTAAATGCTGTATAAGTTTTATCGTTAGCAAATAACTTATTAAGTCGCTCGACATCCATTGTACCGAAGCTGTCAACAAGCACTCTATGTCCTGTAAATTCTGCTTTGTCCATATTGAACGCAGAAGCAAGAACTTCAACATCCATAATAGCGTCAAAGTTGCTGTTTACAATAAGATACTGACTGTCTTTATCAGCATAATTGCTTACACCTGCAACATTGTACTTTGTTGACATAAACTCGTAATTGTTGCTTACACCCTTAATTGTACTTGCTACACGCTTCATATTTGTTTCGCTGATAGCAGGCACAGTAACAGGATAAAGTCTGCCATTAAGAATGTTCTTTGCAAGCATATATTTCATTGTTTGAAATTCATCATAGTTTGCACCAGCGTACATACTGTTTACAATCTTTGTGATAAGGTCAGTAATGCCCTCCCAAGAAAGAAAAGCCTGCGAAAGCTGTTTGTTCTGTATTGTCGCCTTGTAAAACTTCTGATAATTAATGCTGTGAAATGCCGAGCGAACATCAGGAATTTCTCGTGCAAATACCTTGCTTTCAGAAGTTTCAACATCGTACTCAAAAGGCTTTGCAATGTTTACGAAAATTTCTTCGATTGTTTCGCCAAATTCAAGTACACCCTGTTTAAAAACAGTCCAAGGATTTGAATACATTTTTGAGGTAATCATAACCCTGCCGATACGATTGATAAGTGCGGAAAGAAATTCGTTCTGTAACGCTGGAAATTGCATAATAATTCCACCAATTTCCTTGATAGAAGCAAGCGAATTTTCAGCCTGTGGAACATAATCTCTGTAATTTGTACTTGCACCATTTCTGATTGCATTTAAAATGTCAACCGAGTTTTTTGTTAATGTCTTTGTTTTTGGAATAGTAGCCATATTTTATTACTCCTCTCTTTAATTTGATTATTCAAACAAATCATCAACTGTAAGTGATGAACTGTCTTTTTCTTTTTCTTCGGTTTCAGCAGGCGGATAATTTACGCTTCCCGAAAAGAAACGGTGTGCGTATTTCTTTTTCCAACTTTCATCAAGTTCGTGGTACTTTTTTTCCCAGTCAGTGCCGTCACCATTTGCACGCTCTTCAAGTGCGTTATATGTGTCTGACATATCCTCAATGAAGCTAATGGCTTCGTCAGAATTATCTGTTCCGACACGATTGTGTATTCTTTCAAAAAATTCATCACGCTTTAATATGGGCATATTATCACTCCTTATATTTTTAATAACTTTTTATTTACACAAAGAAAAGAAAGTTTCTTCTCCTGCAATGCCGTCAGCAATTAAACCCTGTTTTGACTGATAACTTTTAACAGCACAATCCGTGCCAATCCCAAAAATACCGTCAAATCCATTTGTTGAATATCCGTTACAAATAAGTAAACCTTGCAAAATTTTAGTTATATTACCAGTTGCACCAAAAGAAACATTGCATATTTCAGACTTAGTTTTATCTCCGAAAATGCCGTCAATAACAAGGTCAGCATTATACTGCTTGTTAAGTTCAAGTTGTAATGAAGCAACTAATGCTTTCTTTGTTAAGTTCCCGAAAATTCCGTCAACTATTAAATCACTTTTATAATTAACATTTAACCACTTTTGTACAGCTTCAATATCTAAATTAACAGGTGCTGAAATGTTTGTCGAATGTTCATTACAAATAAGTAACCCTTGCAAGATTTTAGTCATATTATCTTTTGTGGCATTAAAAATATTGCATATTTCAGTTTTAGTTTTATCTCCAAAAATACCGTCAATAACAAGATTAGAGTTATACTGTTTGTTAATTTCAGTTTGTAACGCTTTAACTAATGCTTTCTCTGTGAAGTCACTCAAAACACCGTCAGCTATTAAATTACTTTTATAGTTAGCGTTTAGCCAATTTTGAATATCTTTAACAAATGTTGAAACATTTGTTGAAATTGTTGAATTTTTTATAATTGAGGGATAATCGCAATATGAGATATTCATATCTACATTGCAATTAATGCCGTCTATTCTTCCTGTGCTTGAATACTGCCAAATTTTACAATTCGGGGGATAAGTAGGTTTTTCAAAATCATACTGTGCTACCCACTTGTCATATTTTCCTAAGCGAGTAATATCAAGCCTATCTTCAAATCCCGATATTGCCGAAGCATAAATACCCACATAATATTCACGATTTATAAGATAATCACAAAAAGCAATACTGGCTGTTGTAGCACCATATTTCTGTGAGGGTAATGTTAATTCAAGGTCAAGAAAAATTGGATAATCAAAACTTTTTCCTTTGATAATTTTTGCAAAGTGTTCAGCATTTTTTGTTCCTTTTTCGATTGTATCAAAATCACTTCCAACAATGTAATAACAACCGATTTTAAGACCTGCCTTTTTAGCATTGGTGTAGTTGATTTCAAAACAACTGTCTGTATAGAAACCATCATCAGAGCCACCAGCTTTAATAATTACAAAATCAATGCCATTTAATTTAACCTTTTCAAAGTTAATAGAGCCTTGCCAAACAGATACATCAATTCCCTTAAATGTCTTTAGCATTTTCGTCATCCTCTTTGACTTTCTCATATGTTTTATGAAAAATATCGGGCTTACACGGATATTTTTCGCCATTTACACCTGTGATAATGTAATCACCGATACTTGCTATCATATCACCCTCAAGGGTATGAATAATGATTTCCTTATCAGTTTGTTCTGCTTCAATTATAACAGGCTTTTTTCTGTACTTTTCCATAAGTAACTCTCCTATAATTGATTATGTTTTTTACTTCATTTTTTCTTCGTCCTCTTTTTGTTTTAATTTTTCAAGATATGGTTTAAATAATTTTCCCAAAACAGGGTTTACTTCTGCAAGATTTTCCATACAGCTTATTAATTCCATAACGCAAATATAAGCTGACACCACACCAAGCAATGGTATGCTTACGCCAATATTCACATAATGGCTACCATATTCCAATAAACCTGTACCAAAAATTGCAATAACTTCTGCCAGTTTGTGAAATAAACCCTTTCGCAACGCTGTACTGTTTAATTTTTTATTGTAAAGGGCTTTAATAATGCCTGTCACAATGTCAAATAAAATAAAGCACAATGTTACAATGTAAATTGCCATAGATAAATCACCACCTTTCTGTATTATTAATTATATCACAATTATTGACAAATTGCAATAGATATGGTATAATTAATTAGGATAAAATTGATTGAATTTATCAAATAAGATAAAATATTGTACTAACAGAGAGGCGAATTATTTTAATGATTGAATACTATAATGGTACTAAATTGCTGTCATTAAAAGACCTAAATGGTAAAACACCTGAAATATATTTATGCACTACGAATAGAACAGGCGGAAAGACAACATATTTTGGCAGGCTATGTACTAAAAAATTTACTGAAAAGCAAGAAAAATTCGGACTGCTTTATCGGTACAATTATGAACTTGACGGTATTGCTGATAAATTTTTTAAAGATATTAGCTCATTATTTTTTCCAAATTTAGTTATGCGTTCAGAGCGTAGGGCACGAGGTATCTATCACGAATTATTTTTGTGTAATAAGGGAGAAGATACTGAAAAGGGCGGAAAAAGCTGTGGTTATGCTATTTCATTAAACAGTGCCGACCAGTTGAAAAAATATTCGCATTTATTGTCAGATGTCAAAAGGCTAATATTCGATGAATTTCAGTCTGAAACAAATCACTATTGTGCTAATGAAGTTGAGAAGCTAATTTCAATTCACACTTCACTTGCAAGAGGTCAAGGAGAACAGTCAAAATACTTACCGATTTATATGCTTGGTAATCCTGTTTCAATTTTAAACCCATATTATGTACAATTAGGAATATCAACTCGGTTAAAATCTGACACAAAATTTTTAAAGGGTGACGGTTTTGTTATGGAACAGGGTTATGTTGAAAGTGCCAGCATAGCACAACGAGAAAGTGCTTTTAATAGAGCATTTTCAAGTAATAAATATGTTGCTTACGCAAGCGAAAATGTGTACCTTAATGATAACCAAGCATTTATTGAAAAGCCCATAGGTAAATCACGATATTTAGCGACTTTAAAATATAAAAATAAAGAGTATGCTGTTCGTGAATTTGCAGACGAGGGAATTATTTACTGTGATGATAAGGCTGATATGTCTTACCCAACAAAGTTAGCAATCACAACAGCCGACCATAATATTAATTATGTAATGCTAAAAAAGAATGATATTTTCTTGTCGAATTTAAGGTATTATTTTGAAAGAGGTTGTTTCAGATTTAAAGACTTAACTTGTAAAGAAGTTATATTAAAATCCTTATCTTATTAGGTATCAGAGTGTGTAAATAATTCTGAATAAGGCTGGATAGCACAGTTGGAATATACTGCCAGCACTATTATTCGGTTTCGCTGACCGCTTTTTTATTGCATACTTTAATGATATAAAAACCCTATGCTTTTTTTGCATAGGGTTTTAACTTTATCTCATTTGATAAGTGGTATCTACTAATAGTACACCCCCTCTAATTCTTTTCGGAAGAAGTTTAGAGGGAACTATTAGCCCAACTTTAAAGTCTGTTAAATCACGCTTTACTGATAAAAATTCTTTTTCTTCGTCTGTGTATTTTTCACCCTCTTTTATTACATTATCAGTCATTGATTTAATGAATAAATTTTTGCATTTTTCGGGCATACCTGCACACTTAACATTATAGTATGGTGTATCAATAGGCTTTAAATTTTCAGCTATAACACGCTCTATGTATGTTTTCTGTCTTACAAAAATAGCTTTATCCCAACTTGCTTCCAATTTCCAACAGCAAAAGTTTTTATCATCTACCTTAATACCTTTTATTTTTTCAGCAGGTAAATCACAATGAATACTGTCAGTGTCGGCATAAATAAAACCGCATTTATCCACACCATAATAATTTTTTTGTGCTGTTCTAATAGTAAAATTTCTTGCATATGAAGTAATTGCACTCCCGACTGGAATATATCCTGCTTTTTTGTTGTCCTCACACACAGAAATAAACCCTAATGATTTATCTTCTTTTACATATGCAACCTTAAAACTACTATCTGTGTTACTTGCCATTTTGCCGTATAGGTTATTTAAAAATAGTTTAGCCAATTCACGCTTTGCCCCTTTGCTTTCTAATTTTATTTTTTTATATTTTTCAATATATCTGTCAAAAATACCGATAGCAGAATTAAAATAACAGCCGTCTAAGATTTCAAAGTCAACTAACTCATAATGTTCTTTGATTAGTTCATAATCTGTCATTGTTAATGTCATTTCAACTCTTGTATCACAAAGTTGTTTTTCTCGATTATAATAATGCGTATAATATTTATTAGTTTTGGTATCAAAATAATCAGAAGAAGCTAAGCACTCATTACTTTTATAAAGTAAATTACCTTTTAATTGTATAAATGGTAAATATCCTGTCTTTATATAAAATCTTGTTTTCACTCTAACAAAATAATATTTATCGGGGAATAATGCTTCATTCGGGATATAATTACCAGTCCAAAATGTTGGCTCACCTATTGGATAACGATTTCCACTTTCACTTGACATCATAGAGGGATAGAGGGAGTTTACATCAGCAGTAGTACCATTGTTATAAATTTTGTTTTCTTTACCCTTTACTAAATAGCACCATCCACCTCTATATGAACGCCTTACCCATTCGCCCTCATTTTTATATTTGTGTACAGTGGTATCTAATTCATTTTTGTATAAATCGGGGAACATTTCATCATATTTATTTTGTCCTGTTATTTTTTTATATTCAGCTAAACAACAAGAGCCAATAGTTAATTTATTGTGCCCCTCTGAAAAAATAATTTCTAATGCTTCTTTTAATACGAGAACATCATTAGCAATGTATTTTTTTTCTTCATCAGTAATTGGACAGCCAGCATACCTAAATCCTGTGTATTCCATTTCCAGCTTTTGGTGTTTAGTTTTAAAACTTTTACCAATTCGTCTTAAACTAAATGGTAATAATTTTAAGCTATCTCTTAACTCTATTATATGGTTATTAACTTTGATAATTATATAATACCATTGTCCCATTTCTGAAATCGAATATTTAAATGTTTTATTTTTCATTTCTTTAGTGTCTTGCCATTGAACAAGTACACCGTCACCGCTTAAATCATCATATGCTTGTTCATAACCTAAATCAATTAACAAATATGAAAGCCAAAAAGAGCCGTCAAATTTTAGGTTGTGGTAATATCCACACACATTGCAATTTAAAGAAGTAAAGTAGTTGAATTGTTCTTCAATCGAATGAAAAATTTTAACATCTTCTGTATTTAATTCTACGCACGCAGAACTCCATACTTCTGTGTTCTGTTGACCTTTATAAACTGTTGTTTCAAAGTCACAAGCAAAAGTTTTGAATTTTCTAATCCTCATAACTATCAGACACCAATTCATTCTGTTCTTGTAATTCTCCAAGTTCCTGTGCTTCTTTTAAAGTAGGTATTTCTCCACCTTTAAGCAGGATAACTAATTTTGAACTTAACCGTTGCCAGTTTCCCTCTTCTTCTTTACTACTTGCCCAATATACAACATCAATACAGTTTGTAATTTCAAGTGCATTATCTTTGGCATATTGTTCCAATTCACTTAATGCGTTTTGTTCTTCATATTTTTGTATTGTATTAAGCCAAATGCTGGAATAAAAATAAGCTGGCGAATAATCACTTACTGTTGATTTTCTTTTCCAAATATATCTGTAATCTTCATCGGGTTCATCATCAGTTAATTTTTTCATAACATAATCAATGTTTACTAACCGCTCTCCGATTTCATCAATCACATCAACAGTGGGATAATACTCTGTACCACTGCCTGTGTCACTATCGTTTGTAATTTGTTTCTTTTCTTTTGTTTCAGCAGGTTTTTTATTTGGTGCTTTTTGCTTTGATTGAGTGGGCTTTTTATCTACTGATTTCTTTTCTTTTGTTTCAGCAGGTTTTTCCTTAGTTTTCTTTTGCCTTGATTGTGCAGATTTCTTTTCTTTTGTTTCACCAATTTTTACAGGATTGATTTTAATTTCTTTATTTTTTTGTCGTGTTTCTTTAGCTTTTAAATTTGCACGATAACGCTCTATTTTTCTGCCCTGCTGACCTGTAAAAGTTTCTTGTGAAATTTTATCATAATAAACAGCTTTATCGTATAAATTAGACGGTTTAATATTTTTTATTTCCTCTAACTTTTTGCGTGTTATACGCTTAGGTTGTTTTGGTAAAACATTATCGTCAAATTCGTAACCTCTTTTTCTGGCATTACGAATAAATCTCTTTATTCGATATAATTCTTTTTTAAATGCCATTTGATTAGTTGTTAATTTTTGAGTTGACTTTCTTTTCATTTTTTCTAAACCCCCATAAATAGCAATTCCCCACCGCTATAAAAAACGGTGGGGTATAATGTAGTAAATTATACTATTGAGCAGGTAATAAACTGCTTGCCTTTGTAGTTTTTACTGTCGAGTTTGTAAATCTCAATCTCATAATCTTCACCCGTACCGCTCATTTCTTCAACGATTTCTGTAAAGGCTTCAAAGAATGAAGTCGAACCTGTTACATACTTGTTTCCTGCTGTGTCAACTACAATGTAACACTGAAAATCTTTGTCCTCTTTTGACTTTTCATTGTGTATATCAAGTACAGCGTAGTAATCTGGAGAAATGACAAGCGGTGTGACATTGACTGCTTCGTCAAGTTTAATAGCGTTTCTTGTGTCTTTCAACATAACACGCTCTCTTGCCGTAAGTTCCTTTGATACTGAATTGATTTTTACTTCGTAATCTTTCTGCATAATTTAGCACTCCTTGTAATTTTAGTTTTAGTTGTTTTCTTCTGTTGCTTCGGTTACTTAGTCACAAATCTTGCCGTAATCTTTACGAGGCGGAAGTTCGTCAGCCGTTGCAATAAATTTCTGTTCACTCATACCATACAGCTTTTCTTCAACAGTAAAGCCAACAATGTGAACAGCTTTCTGTGTATCATTGTTGATAACCTTTTTAACTTCTTTGAGCATAGCTTTTTCGTCTTTATAAGTACGAGGAAGCGTTACCTGCTCATTGAAAGGTTCGCCGTTTACAATGTCTAAACAGAGGACATTTACATTAGTTGTTTTAATGGTACGAGTTACCTGTGGGGTTCTTGCCATAATTTTTTCACTCCTTTTTGCTGTTTTAGTTTTGAATGTGTGTTTGATTAGGTAAATTCGGGAGTTGCACCCAACAAAGCTAACTGTAGATTTACCATATAGAGGGCAACAGCAGTGGTCGCCCTCTAATTTCATATGTTTGAGGGGGTGTAGACCTCTATTTGAGGTTATAATTAATTATATCATATTACTGGCAGGTTGTCAATACTTTTTTCGATATTTTTTGAGTAAAATTTCAAAATAAATCAGTTTTCTGACAACACTTTAAGGGCATTAGTTACATCATTACACAGGTGTTCGATTGAACATTTTTTACACTCATTGAAGTCACATTCATAACCAATTAGCGGAAAAATTTTATCAATCATAGTGTGCAAAATTTTCTTTTCATATTCTGAATAGTTAGATGTATCAAAGGTTAGATTATTCATCCTGCTTTCCTTTCTCAATCACCTTTAAAGCGTAAGCGTGTGCTAATTTTATGTCAGAGCAAAGTGTTCTGATTTCACACTCTGAACATTTATTATTTTCGCAAGAACCTATTAAAAAGAAATTTTTTAAACCGTCTGCTAAAATTTGCTTTTCTTTTGATGTGTAATTAGTTGAGCGAATTGTAATCATTTTTCGTCATCTCCTTTTGTATTAAGCAGTGTGTCATAACTAACTTCATACCCCTCGTCTTTAAGAACTGAAAGAGTGATAATTATTGCTGTATGAATATATCCGTTCACATCAGGGTAAAACGCAAATAACCCCCACTTGCCATTTTTGTAAATTTCAATGCCATAGCCCTCAAGACTAAGCACTGTCATATAATGTACTCTTGCTTTTCTTCCCATATTAGCTTACTCCTTTTTTGTTTATAATCATTTTACACCCAACACAGGGTACAGGTTATTACTCTGTACCCTCTTTTGTGATTTATTGATAGTTTAATTTTAATTACTATCTTTCCAAATTTTTGGCGTGCCGTCAGCATTTACAAGTAAAGTCAAAATTCCAGCATTACGATCATATTTTGACATTGAATACATTACTTTCGTATCTCTATCAACCAATATCGTTACATTTGGATATTGCGTGCTTCGACCTACTTCCACAAACATATTATCAATGTTATTTGATGTTGTTTTAGATTGACAGGAACACAATAACAGTGCAAATGCTGAAATCATTATGGCACAAATAAATGTCAGAAGTACATTCTTTCGCCTTAACAAAATAGTCACTCCTCTTTTTCTGAATTACTCTGAACAATTTTCTTAACGCAATCTGAACAGTAACAACCCTCATAGCCCTCTATCTTATATAGAAAGCACATCCAGCTTCTATTCCATTTGCCGTTATCGGTACACATCTTGCAAGAGCCTTGTCCCTCACCCTTACATTCAGTGACTTTCAAAGATTTTTTACTCATATTAGCACTCCTTTTTTTGATTTTTAGGTTTACACCCGACACCGTGAGGGTGCAGGAATTAATCTCCTGCACTCTCATTCTCTTCTGTTTCTGTTGCTTTGCGTGGTGGTAGAATTTTTGCGTGTTCAATAAATTCTCTTTCAGTCATACCGTAAAGCTGTTCGGTATAGCTGATTGATTGACAAGCTACAACCTTAAAAGTTTCAGTTTCAGCAATACTTTTGTACATCTTTAAAGCTGTTGCATTATCAACCTTGCCTATTAATTGTGCGGTAATAACTTCAACATTTGCTGTTTCAGTGTCAATACACATAAATTCGGCTGTTGTAACTGTAATTGTTCTTGTGATTAATTTTTCTTTACGCATAGTTTTTACCTCTTTTTTAATAATATTTTGAGTTTACACCCGACACGAGGGTACAGGAATTATTCTGTACCCTTTTTGTGTATTATACTTCAATAATATTAAGAATGACATAATTTTCGCCTATTTCGATATATGCTTCCATTTCAGCTAATTCAAAATTTGGTGCTTCAATTACCTTGTGATAAATAATTCCGTTAGGACACCCAAGCCTGCGATAATATACTTCATAATTTTTCATAATTTTTAACCTCTTTTTTAATATTTTTGAGTTTACACCCGACACGCAAGGGTACAGTGTTTATTCTGTACCCTTTTTTGTACTTAATACTTAGAGCAATTCGGTTTCGATAAATTCAGTATCACTTTTTCGTGTGTACTGAACAACTGGTAATATTTCTGTGGGCTTGTCAACAAAGTGGATTGAAAGACGAATATAGTCGATTTTGGCAAAAATCGTCACATTCAAATAAATTTGTATTTGTCTGTGCTTTAAGTACTCCCGATAGGTGGATATATGCTTCATCCAAATGATTAAAATACCACCCCCCGTCAGTGTCAGTATTCGTTTCCACTTCAAATAGCACTGTGCTTTCTAATGCACTTGTTACCATTTTTCTTAATTCTGATAATGATTTCATATTTGTTACCTCTTTTTTAATAAAATTTTGAGTTTGCACCCGACACCTTGAGAACGAAGAGGTTATTCCTCTTCATTCTCAACATAAAATTCCTCTTCATCCATTCCAATTAGTGACAAAACATAGTCAAAATCGAAAATGAATAAATCGTGTAAATCTGTATCAGAAATTCCGTCAATGTATTCACTATTTAGTTCCGCTTCTAATTCGTCAAGTTTGCCCATTTCGTAGAGTTTCTCAATAACTTCCTTAACATCTGAACGGCACTCCTCACGGAAATCCCATAAAGATTTTTCATAATAAACTTTCATAATTTTAACCTCTTTTTTAAATAATTTTTTGAGTTTACACCCGACACACGCTAATATTAGCGTGTTAACGGTACAAAATGCCGTGGTAATAAAGAATGTGGATAAAACTCGTTGTATATTTGAGTAACCTGTTTTGAAGTAGTGCGTGAATACTTACCGACTTCATAAAAACCTAACAAATAACTAAAAGCTACAACAGTTTCATATGAACGGTACGGTAATACTGTATATTCCTGACCGTTAACAGTCACAGTATAAAAATCACCTAAATATGCATTAGTTGTCCTAAATCGTGTCCACTTAATGCAATTGATATTACCCTGTAATTCATTTCTTATAGCATTTGCAATTTCATTTGATAGCATAATTTTAACCTCTTTTTTAATAAATTTTGAGTTTACACCCGACACACAGGATAAAGTTATCCTGTGATTTTTTGTGTGTTTCGTCGCAATTTTCAGCGTGACGGATATAATATATCCGTTTTCACCTATAGATAGTATATACCTATTTTTAACGCTTATACACAGTATAAGCGGGTTACACTCGTCAGGGGTGTTTTTCAAAAAAGAGTATAATATTCAATTGTCAAGGTGCATTGCACCATTTTAGAACGCTCTCACAGCGTGCAATTCAGACAGTGCAACGGTGTTTCAGTTTTTCCTTACTGCTTTTTAGCAAGTGTAAAGGTGAACCCTTTACTATTGATATTGTACCACAGATTTGACTGTTTGTCAATACCTTTTTTTTGAAAAAATCAAGAAAAAATTTTCAGTCAGTGACCGTCAAGGTGTGTACTGCAAAGGCTCTTGACCTTTTCTACTATGTATTGTACCACAGATTTGACTGTTTGTCAATACCTTTTTTTGAAAAAATCAAGAAAAAATTTTCAGTCAGTGACCGTCAAGGTGTGTACTGCAAAGGCTCTTGACCTTTTCTACTATGTATTGTACCACAGATTTGACTGTTTGTCAATACCTTTTTTGAAAAAATCAAGAAAAAATTTTGAAAAAATCGCAACTACCAGTTGCGCCCTCATTTTTGTTCGTCATTTTGCACAAAAATGGGGCAAATGGTGTACCGATTTTCGTCGAAATAGAGC
>UMKW01035176.1_pt1 | contig 17952 bp, 15 predicted proteins | sample 1966391 | NCBI WGS metagenome assembly UMKW01 (sample SAMEA4836183, study PRJEB28245) | human gut metagenome | biome: gut microbiome; material: fecal sample | place: Denmark | collected 2008
TGCTTTACCGTTTTAGGAGCTAGGCACTTCGGGAAGTCAGGATATTAGCCCTTGTCTAACACAATAAAATCAGCTTTAGCTATTGTAGACGAACCTCTGTTGTCCCAGTTGCCTCAACATTATTTGTTGTTAATGCCGACTCAGAAGTGTGTTGCGCAGCTGGACTCGTTACCAACTTCATACGCTCATCAACCTCTGCTTGTGAGAGGATTTCAAAAGCTGTCACAACACCTCTAACGCCAGAAACTCGAGAAGCTATATTAGCGGTCTTAGCAGCTTCTTGAGACGTCACTAAACCCATCAGATAAACGATATCTCGATCCACGGTCACTTTCATTTGGTTAAGTGAAATGCCGCCCGTGGCAACAATTCGAGAGCGAACCTTCCCAGCTAAAGTCGAATCAGACATTCTTTGAGTTAAGGTCGTTACAGGGCCAACCCAAAGTTCGTTAATTACGCTGGAGACTTCAAGGCTATTGCGTGCAATCTGACCCGCAAGTTGCTTATCCGCTTCAGTAGCGACTTCACCGGTGAGCAAAATACGCCTGTTGTAGCTCGTCACGGTTAAGTGAATATTGTCTTTGATTTGCTGAGTAATCTCATAATGCACCCGACTTTCCATTACGTTATCAGCCATCTGAGCACCCGTTGTACGGCGATCAGTTGTCACCAAGGCTGTTGTACCAACCGCTCCGCCCACGACCAATGGTACACATGCTGTTAAACTTACCGAACCAATGGCCGCAGCTGAGAGCGCTATTAAAAAAGTCTTTACGCGCATATCTACGCTCCTTACTAAAACTTTTAACAGTATAGCCCGTGTTAAATCCTTTCAACGTTAATTTTTATATTTAAAAACATTTCTGAGTCATTAAAACCTATGTGGAAAAGATCTGAACAAACCAGTGGATAACAACAAGCGGTTTGTGGATAACTCAGAAATGTGGAAAAAGCTCAAAAGTTATCCACAATAATTCACAAGTAATCCAAAGGTTTACCAACGATTTTATCCACAACTTTCTAACAACCTATCTATTTGATTTATAAAATAAAATCTAACTTATCCACCGATTTTTTTAGACTTATTATTATTACGATTAAATTTAAATATAAATAAAGAAGTTAATAGTGAAAACCCGGCTCAATGAAATTACCTAACCAATGAAAAGTTTCTAAGATAACAAAATTGAGAAGTGAAAATTGTGGATAACTTTGGGGATAAAGTTTGGATTGTTCTGCAAGTGACTGTTCTAACAAGAGAAAAAAATTAACTCGCATTATTATGAGGGTTTTAGCTATCTTGTTGATTTTAAAATATTTTTCTTTGTTTAGATAACACTCAATATCCTGAGTTTTAAGCGAAAACCCCCATCTTTTCAGTGCTTGAAAGAGGGGTAAAAAATGTGGATAACTTTGTGCATAAAGTGGAAAGTCTTAGAAGGAAAAAGCGATACCCGTTCGTTGATTTGAACAGATATCGCTTTCAGTCGGATTAGAGAGACTCGTATTGGTTGATTAAAGCCGAAATAGAACTTTCTTTAGTAATTCCAAACGGAATTAAAACACTGGGTACAGCATCGGCTGTCGATTGAAGATGTTGAATCTGATCATCAAAGAAAATATGAGGCCGTAGTTGCTCTAAAACGTATTTTTTAGGCATTCCGTCCATTAAGAAAAGTTCAGCTGCATTCATCCCCCAACTTTTAAGGGTTGTGATCAAACGTTCTTCACTCGGAGCCCCTCGAGCAGTCACAATAGATATACGAATGACAGGTTCGTAGTAAGGATCGTTATGCCCGCGCTTTTCCATATCCAGTTGTTGGAAATAGGCCAACTTTTTGAAAAGCTCCGTTAGTGGGCCAGCATTATGAGGAGAATTCACCAAGCTGGATTCGTACTCCTGAAATCCTTCTAACCCGGCTTTTTTGAATTGCTTTTCGCTGTCATCGTCAATGACTACACCATCAAAGTCAAAAGCAATGCGTAGCCCATGATCTGATTCGTCATCTTTGACTTGAGTGGGAAGTACGAGACCAGCCGGGTAGCCTAGTTGAGTTGCTTCTAAAACACTTTGACTGTTAGCACTTAAAAATAATGATGCCCCATATGCTTTCATATAGGGAAAAGTCGGTTGACCGGAAGTAAATGCACCGCCTCGAATGGGTAATTTGTAGTGCTTACAGGAGTAAAAGAAGCGTTGTCCGGACTCCGGACTGTTTCTAGACAGTACTATTACACGAAATGGTGGTTCTTCTTTTGGGAAGTATTCGTTCAGGCTAAGTAGCCGCCGGATAAAAGGAAAAGCAACCCCGGGAGCTAAAGGCGTTTGAGCGTGTTGTATTTGATAGTCGCGGTACGCCTCAATCCCCTCTTGTTCAAAGATACTATGTTCGGCTTCTAAGTCAAACAATGCTCGAGAGGAAACCGCAACGACTAATTGTTCGGGTTTTAATTGTTGCATACTGGCCTCTATCGTAATGTTTCGAAGCCGCTGTCGAAAAAACGACTTCGAAATCCAGATTGTTAAAAGGCCGACAGGTTAAATGTCAATATTGCTGACTAGCAATGCGTTGTCTTCAATAAATCGACGGCGAGGTTCAACATTGTCACCCATCAGCATGGAAAATACGTTGTCAGAGCTAGCAGCATCTTCCAAGCGAACCCGCAATAAACGGCGATTTTCAGGTTGCATGGTGGTTTCGGCCAATTGTTCGGCGTTCATTTCCCCCAACCCTTTGTAGCGTTGTCGTGTAAGACCTGAACCGGCTTCATTCATTAGCCATTGAATGGCTTCTTCGAAGTTTTTAACCGGAGCAGATTTTTTGCCACGGACAACTTTTGCTCCTTCTCCAACCACACCCTTAAGAGTTTGGGCAGTAGTTACCAAGGTGGCGTAATCGGCCGTATTCAAGAAATGGGAATCCAATCTTGAACGGCGGATATTTCCGTAAACTGTGCGTTCAATGCTCAAATAGATGCGATCTGATTCCGCTTCTTTGCACGCTGTGATCTTCAGCTGCTTATCTTTGATTTGTTCGTTTAAGGCGCGAGCTGATTCTTCTGCATGAGCCATATCGGATAAATCCAGTGTGATACCGGAAGCAACCGCCAACAGTACAGAGCGATCGATTAAAAGGCTGAGACGTTGAAGCACTTCTGAGCTGGCAATGTAGCTGTCAGAAAGACTTTCAAGCTCCGAGCCACGAATCATATCTCCTTTATCAAAAGCCTCTTGGTCACGATAAAGGGCGGCGTCTTGCAGTGCGATCTCCAAAATGACCTTGTTGTATTCGTGGTCATCTTTGACGTAGATATCTTTTTTACCAACCGTGATTTTGTAGAGAGGCGGTTGAGCAATGTAGACATAACCTCGCTCGATCAAAGGCGTCATTTGACGATAGAAGAACGTCAAGAGCAACGTCGAGATGTGAGCACCGTCAACGTCAGCATCGGTCATAATAATGATTCGGTGGTAGCGAAGTTTCTCGATGTCAAAGTCTTTACCAATGCTACAACCCAAAGCAAGTGCCAAAGTTCGAACTTGCTCACTATCGAGCAACTTTTCGTGGGAAGCTTTTTCAACGTTCAAAATTTTCCCGCGTAATGGCAAAATAGCCTGATTTTTACGGTTACGGCCGGATTTTGCCGATCCCCCTGCTGAATCACCTTCCACGAGGAATAGCTCGCTTAAGGCAGGATTTTTTTCTTGGCAGTCTGCGAGCTTACCAGGCAGAGATCCCGACATTAAAACGGATTTACGAGTCATGTCTCGAGCTTTACGAGCAGCTTCACGGGCTCTCGATGCCGCTACAATCTTTTCGCAAATTGCGTGTGCTTCAGTGGGGTTTTCGTCTAAGTAAGTCGCTAGTTCAGTATTAATGACTTCTTCGACAGCCGGTCTGACTTCACTAGAGACAAGCTTGTCTTTTGTTTGTGAACTAAATTTCGGTTGAGGGACTTTGACCGACAAAATGCAGGTTAAACCTTCACGCATATCTTCGCCGTCAATGTCGGATTTTAGTTTTTTATCAAGCCCTTCTTTGGAAATATAGTTTTTAAGCACGCGCGTCATTGCACTGCGAAGACCAGTCACGTGCGTACCCCCGTCCTTTTGGGGAATATTATTCGTGTAAGCCGTTAAACGTTCGTTATACGTATCGTTCCATTGCATGGAGACTTCCACGGTAACTGGAACACCTTGAGAATCAACGGTCTTGAGTGCATAAAAAGGCGTTTTATGTAAGACGGCTCGATTTTGATTAATGAATTCAACAAATCCGCGGACACCGCCTTGGGCATGAAAACGTTCCTCTTTCCCCGTACGTTGATCTAGCAAAAGAATGTTGACGCCGGAATTCAAGAACGATAATTCGCGCAAACGCTCAGAGAGACGTTCAAAGCTAAACGTGATATCCGTGAAAATTTCTTTATCCGGATAGAAGTGAACCAAGGTTCCTTGTTTGGTGGTTTCTCCCAGTTCAATCATAGGAGACACTTCAACGGGGCCGTTAGCAGTTTCAACGGCTTGGATTTGGCGATTATTTAACTTACCGCGAGAAAATTCAAGATGATAGGCTTTGTGATTACGGTATACAGTCAGTTTGAGCCACGTTGACAATGCATTAACGCAGGACACGCCAACCCCGTGCAAACCGCCAGAAATTTTGTAGCTATTTTCAGAGAATTTTCCGCCGGCGTGTAATTCAGTTAAGGCAATTTCAGCCGCACTACGTTTAGGTTCGTGTTTATCGTCCATTTTAACGTCGGTAGGAATACCTCGACCGTTATCTTCAATGGACACAGAGCCGTCCGTGTGCAATGTCACGATAATTTCGTTGGCAAAGCCGGCTAAAGCTTCGTCAATGGAGTTATCCACAACCTCGTAAATCAAATGGTGCAAGCCTGATCCATCGGCTGTATCACCGATGTACATCCCAGGGCGTTTACGGACTGCTTCTAAACCTTCTAACACGACGATGGCAGCTGCACCGTATTCGTTACCAGTTGCGGTTTTATTTTCTACATCACTCATGAACTCAAACTCTTCTTTATAAAACTTTTAATATTTTTTAGGACGTTTTCTTTCAAAAAACACTTGTCCTAAATGACTGAAATCGAGCATTCAATTGATACGACACCCGCTCTAACTGATGCTAGGGCGGGTGTGTTTCAAAGCTCGCTCAGTGAGTGCGCATTAGGTGCGCATCGGCATAACAACATACTTGAAGGAGTTGTTATCGGGCATCGTCACAAGCATGGCACCAGTGTTGCTTTGCAAAGCAAACTGTACTTCTTCACTACGCAAGTTATTCAGTACGTCTTGCAAGTAAAGAAGGTTGAAACCGATCTCGATATCGATCCCGTTGTAGTCAATATCCAACACGTCTTTAGCTTCTTCTTGATCGGAGTTCGTGCTTTGCACGGTCAGCGCATTGGCCGTCAGCGTCCATTTGACGCCGCGTAATTTAGCATTGGCCAAGATAGCCGTACGTTTGAGAGCTCCGATTAACAGCTCGCGCTTCAAAACGAAAATATTGTTGTTATTGGTAGGAATCACGCGGTTGTAATCAGGGAATTTACCTTCAACAAGCTTGGAAGAAAGCGTGATATTGCCCCAAGAGACACGAATTTCTGTATCCGAAATTTCAACCGTGAGATTTTCCTCAGAATCAGGAATCAAGCGCAAAAGTTCAAGCACGGTACGGCGAGGCACAATGCATTGAACCGGCTCTTCGAGCGCTTGCTCAAGCTGAGCTTCGCAATATGCCAGTCGGTGACCATCGGTCGTCACAACGCGAATAGTATTGCCTTCAATGGCCAAAAGCATTCCGTTTAAGAAGTAACGGATATCTTGTTGAGCCATAGAGAAATGAACCAATTGCATCAAGTGGCGCAATTGATTGGAGGCGATGATCAAAGTTTGCTTGAACTCTGATTCTTCTCGATTGGGAAACTCGTCTGCCGGTAACGTATTTAAGCGGAATGTACTTTTACCTTGCTTGAGCTCAACCGTGGAGTCGCTAGGAGAATTCTGAGCCAATACAACTTCAGAACCATGATTTAAGGCACTGATGAGACTCTGCAACTTAGCAGCATCAACGGTTACGCTAATATCCGGCCCTTCTGCTCCAATATCGGCAAAGGTTTTAATTTCAATGTCAATGTCAGTAGCGGTAAATTCAACACGAGTGCCGATCTTGTTGATCAAAATGTTTGACAAGATCGGTAACGTTTGACGTTGCTTGCCAACAATGCCGCCGACAGCTTGAACCGGAGTGGCAAAAGCTTCGCGCGTACTTTTAATGATGTCCATTCCCTTTTCCTTTTATAAGATCAGAACACAAAGGGCCTCTGCCCATTTGAACATAACCCCCTAATTTTAGTGAAATTTAGGGTTGTTTGCAGAGTAAATTCCACCGTTTGTTCGTTAATTTTTTAGCATTTGTTCCAAAACATGGATTTGGTAGTTTAAATCCTTGTCTTTACTTCTTTTTTCCGCGATGGTACGGCAAGCATGCATTACGGTTGTATGGTCGCGTTTACCGAACCTCTCCCCGATTTCAGCCAGACTACTTTGAGTCAATTCTTTGGACAAATACATTGCAATCTGACGTGGGACCGCCACCGTGCGAACTCTCGTCTTGGAGTACATCTCCGCTAATGACACTTTGAAGTATTCGGCGACAACGCCTTGAATGCGTTCGACGGTTAATTGTGCTGTTGATGCGACCAAAATTCCCTGTAAAGCTTCGCGAGCTTTTTCAACTGTCAAACGTTGGTCATTTCTAAATTGTGCAAAAGCTATGACACTGGTTAGAGCCCCTTCGAGTTCACGAACATTGCTCTTGAGGTGTCGAGCAATAAAGTAGGCCACGTCAGTCGGCAAATCATAATTTTTGGAGCGAGACTTCTTCTGCAAAATGGCTACACGAGTTTCAAGCTCAGGAGGCTCTACTTCCACAGAAAGCCCGGAAGTAAATCTGGAAACTAGACGTTCGTCTACATCTTTTAAGCTATAGCTATCACTCGTGAGAATGATTTGCTTGCCATGCGGAACAAGCTTTTCAAAAATATCGAAAAGCTTTTGTTGACTTTGGCGTTTGCCGGACAAATATTGAACGTCATCAATGAATAAAGCGTCAATATTTTGATATTTATGATCAAATTGAGTGTACTTATTATCTCTAACGGCCGTAGTGAAGTCATTAATAAAAGTTTGAGAACCGACGCACAACACACGAGCTTGCGGGTTGTTAGCTAACATACGATTGCCAACAGCGTGCATAAGGTGCGTTTTTCCTAAACCTACCCCACCGTAAATGAAAAGCGGGTTGTAGTTTTTACCCGGATTATCCCCTACGTTTTGAGCGGAAACGTAAGCTAATTGATTAGAAGATCCTGCCACAAAACTTTCAAATGTTTGTTGGGGCCGAAGTCCAGAAGCATAAGCCTGCTCTGTGGGGGTTTTATGGGTAAAGTTAAGCGTTTCCTGGCCGACTTCTACTTCAGTGTCGGTTCCGCTTTGGCGGTATTGAACCGTAACGTTTTCTTGGCAAATTTCAGATGCAATAGTACTGATGATAGTGCCGAATTGGCTTTCTACGGTTTCAAGTTTGGGCAAACTCGCATGGCCCAATACGAGTGTTTTATTAGCATCATCCCAATCCAAGCACTGTAAAGGCTCAATCCAACGGTTGTAATCCTGGGCGCTGTTGAGAGTAGCCGCTAATTTTTCTAAGCACTGTTGCCAGAATTGCATTTAAAACTCCTCGAATGACTCCCCTATCCTTAGAACACTTACATCGATTGAATACAAATCAATACAGCGGTCGGGATCATACGATCTAAAAAAGGCTCAACATGAAAAGGTGCTTTACTAAGAGCCGCAAAGTAAGAAATATAGCAGTGAGCGCTCAACGTAGTCGCCCACGTGTAGACAAAAAAGCTTCCGTAGTTTTTGGGAAGCAAGGTGTATTCTACTGAGAAAAAAGAGCATCGTTTTAAGGTGGTTGCTTAAAAAATGTGCAAACCCATTTCGACTGCTCAAAATCTTTCAATGCACAACTTTTGAAACACAACATATTGGATAAATTTTTTTTTTATCTAAACCTTGTACTTTTTTGACACGTCTCTAATTGTGCTTATTGGAAATACTAATTTTTTGTTATCTCAAGAGGGATTTGGCAAAAAGACTTGACAAAACATAGGCTTTTGTTGTGTAATACCATGTTTTTCACGGATCGATGGCGTCAATCGAAATTTTGCAAGCCTTCGTTTGTGAATGGGAGCGCCCAATCAGGTGTTCCTCTGTATCAATTTCTAATATTTGATTTTCAAATATTTTTCAAATTAAGGATTAGTCATGGCTACCAAACGTACTTACCAACCGTCCAAGGTCAAGCGCGCTCGCACGCATGGCTTCTTGGTTCGCAGTCGTACCAAGGGCGGTCGTCGTGTCCTGGCTGCTCGCCGCGCCAAGGGCCGTCACGTCCTCGCCCTCTAATTGCAGAGGGACTCACGGCGGACACCAGCCGTGAATACTACGGTTGATAAACCGAATGGGCTGCCTCGAAGTATCCGTTTGATTAAATCAGCGGAGTTCGGGGCGGTTTTGTCTGCAAATAAGCAAGACCTCATTCGAGCTTTCTCGGATTTTTTTGCAATCAATGCATTAAAGACATCCCCAAAAGCTCGTATTCGGTTCGGATTTACTGTAGGTAAACATAATGCTCGTCTATCTGTAGAGCGAGCATTAGTTAAGCGGCTTTTAAGGGAAAAAGCCCGTACGAGCCGTCTTCATATCTTAGACGCGATCGGTGATCAAGAGTTTGGTCTCGACATTACTTTGCGTTTGAGAAGGAAGTTGCCCGATTGTTCCGACGGTTTGTTGAACAAGAAGGCCCGTAAAGAACTGCTTCGAAACGATATTGATAAGCTCATGGATATCTTTCTTCGGAAAGTGTCCTCCAAAGGATCTGATCGTGACGGTTCTGTCTGAATTTTTAATCGCTTTGATTAAACTTTATCAGCACACGCTTTCGCCTTGGATCGGTCGTGAGTGTCGTTTTTTTCCAACGTGCTCACACTACTCTATTGAAGCTATCAAGCGTTTTGGAGCAATTAAGGGTGGGTGGTTGATGATTGCACGAATCGTGCGGTGCAACCCCTGGGGCGGTTATGGGTATGATCCCGTGCCGTCAAAGTTCTGTTGGTTTCCTTGGCGAGACAACAAGAACTGATATTTTTTGACAACGATAGAAAAAGAGAGCCCCTATGGGACGCGATTTACAACGAGCTTTTTTGTGGATGATTTTCCTGTTGGCAATTTTCATGCTTTGGGATGCATGGCAAGTGCACAACGGCAAAGAATCCTTCTTCGGAACGCCTCAACAAATTGAAGAGCAAGTTTCTCAAAATGTTGCGCAAACTGAGGCTGAGCAAACGCCGGTTCAAGACAGTCGTGCTGTTGCCTCTGAAGTTAATGTGACCGTCGCTTCGCCGGTCGTTGTGACAACTGACAATTTCAAAATGACCCTCGATGCCAATGGTGCTTCGGTGGCTCGTGTGGAATTGCTCAAAGAAAAAGAAACGCCTGATTGGAAAAAGCAAGGCTTCTTGAGCTTTATTTTTGGCAAGGATGAACAAGATCCTGGCAATGTAGTGCTCTTTAACACTTCTGCTCAACAAGTCTATAAGGCTGAGAGCGGCTTGGTAGGCGGTAACTTCCCCAACCATCGTACTGCATTCTCGTTGATCAGCGATAACTTGACCATGAAAGAGGGTCAAGATGAGTTGCAAGTGAAATTCCGCGCTACGCAAGGCAATGTGGAATTGGTAAAAACTTACACTTTCCGTCGAAATCACTACGGCATTGACGTTCAATACGACATTACCAACAAGGGTAACGTTGCTATTTCCCCGTCCGTGTACATGCAATTGACGCGTGATGATGGCAAGGTGAGTACTGACAGTGCTTTCTACAACACCTATACGGGACCGGCAATGTACACCGAAGAGGAAAATTTCCAAAAGATTTCCTTTGACGATGTAGCAGACGGTGATGCGAAATTCCCGGCCAAAGCTAATGAAGGTTGGGTTGCTATGTTGCAACACTACTTCTTGACTGCTTGGGTTCCTGCTGAAGGCTCCTCCCGTGAAAACTATGTTCGCCAGCTCGATGAGCATTTGTTTGCCATCGGTTCTATCGTTGCAGCTGGTGAAGTGGCTCCTGGGACAACGAAGTCCGTGCAAAGCACTTTGTATGCAGGTCCTCAAGATCAACGCCGCTTGGAAATGATTGCGCCGAATCTTGATTTGGTCGTCGATTACGGTTGGTTGACTTTCTTAGCTAAACCCATCTATAGCTTGCTTGCTTTCTTACAAAGCATTGTGGGCAATTGGGGTTGGTCCATTGTCTTGTTGACAGTGTTAGTGAAGGCTATTCTCTATCCGATTTCAGCCTCCGGCTACAAGTCCATGGCACGTATGCGTGATGTGGCTCCGCGCTTAAAGGCGATCCAAGAGAAGTATGCTGATGACAAGCAAGCTTTGAATCAAGCCATGATGGAGTTGTATCGTCGTGAAAAGATCAACCCGGCTGGCGGCTGTTTCCCGATTCTCCTGCAATTACCTGTGTTCTTGGCTCTTTATTGGGTGTTGCTTGCTACGGTTGAATTGCGTGGATCTGAATGGCTGCTTTGGGTCAATGATTTGGCAACGCCTGATCCGTACTTCATTTTGCCTTTGTTGATGGTTGCCACCATGATCATTCAAATGAAGTTGAGCCCAAAACCTGCTGATCCGACGCAGGCTAAGATGATGGCAATCATGCCTGTAGTTTTCGGTGTAATGTTCTTCTTCTTTGCTTCTGGTTTGGTGCTTTACTGGTTGACGAACAACATCTTGTCGATTTGGCAACAATGGTACGTTAACAAACAAATTGAAGAAGAGCGTCGCAAGAGAACGATCTCCTAATAGAAAGCTTTCTTCATAACTCAATCGGCCGCATATGCGGCCGATTGTTCAAGGAGAATGTGTTATTCGCGGTTTTTGCCGAAAATCAACAAAAGCGGCCATAACCAGACAGAGAAAAACCAGAGAATTATGAAACGCAATGACAGCTTCTTCGTTTCATTTTTATAGGTTTTAAAGAAAATAGAAATAGCACCGCATATCACCCACAACAAAATCACGCCATAAACCATAACGCGGATTTTGTAAGTGTCGCCAAGGAAGGCTGCAAGATAGGCAGAAACAGGTACAGACAAGGCAATAGCGCAACAAGCTCCAATCAGTGCATTGCCGAAAAAAGAGGGGAATTGTGAGTGTTCAGACATGATTGATAGGCACTTCAATTTCAATGAGCTCAAATGTACCAAAAAAATGTCCCATAATCAGCGGGAAAGTGCTTGCAGTGCGATAATTAAAAGCTAAGTTTTTAGTAAGGGCTTTGAGATGACTGTTTATACCGACAAAGAACCGATTGTAGCGATTGCAACTGCCCCGGGAAGGGGTGGGGTTGGCATTATTCGTTTATCGGCCTCTGATGAGGTTATACAAGCCTTTATAGCGAAATATTTCTCAGGAGAGTCAGAATTAAAAGCTCGATTTGCTCACTTGAGAGCTTTTCGCGATGTTTATGGGCAAGTAGTTGACGAAGGTTTAGTCCTATATTTTCCGGCTCCGAAATCTTATACGGGCGAGTCAGTATTGGAACTACAAGGACACGGTGGTCCTGTTGTTTTAAAAATGTTGCTTGAAACTATTTTGAGTATCGGCAAAGAGTGGCAAATGCGGTTGGCCGAACCGGGAGAATTTACCAAACGAGCTTTTTTAAATGGCCGATTAGATCTGTCTCAGGCCGAGGCTGTAGCGGATTTGATTGACGCAACTACAGAAGGAGCTGCGCGAGCTGCCTCTCGGTCTTTGAATGGGAAATTTTCCGAAAAGATACATGAAATTGCTGGTGCTGTTATTGAATTGCGGGCACTCATTGAGGCCATACTGGATTTTCCGGAAGAAGAAATTGATTTCATAAAGAGTACCCACGCTAGAGAGCGTATGCAGACTATTGTGGAACAGTATGATGCATTAATGCACATGTCTAAACAAGGTTCCATTTTACGAGAAGGAGTTACCGCTGTACTTGTTGGAAGTCCTAATGTTGGTAAGTCAAGCTTAATGAATTATTTAAGCGGTGCTGATGTTGCTATTGTGACCGAAGTTGCAGGTACAACTCGTGACAAAATTGAAAATGAAGTGAATTTGGACGGCGTGGCTTTGTGTCTTGTGGATACGGCCGGTGTTCGAGATACTGAAGATAAGGTCGAGGCGATCGGTATTGAACGTACGCTGCAGGCAGTGGAAAAGGCAGATGTTGTTCTTCATTTGTTTGACGCTACTGATGAGTTGACCGATGATGAAGGAGCTGCAACCTTAGAGAAGGTTCGAAGCAGAGTAAAGCGGGGAGTGCCGGTTATTAATGTTCTCAATAAGTGCGATCTTGGTGAGAGCTCCAAGAGTTTTAATAATCAAGATGTAATCAAAATCTCTGCTAAAACTGGGCAGGGGATTGATAAGTTAAAGAAGTGTTTGTTGGATATTGTGGGTTGGGAAAATAACCCTGAAGCAACCTTCTTAGCTCGAGAGCGACACTTGCAAGCTTTGGAAAGAGGTAAAGAGCACTTAATATTGGCTCAGTCTTTTGTTTTGATGGAGCCGCCACCGATGGATTTATTAGCAGAGGAATTGCGTCTTGTTAATAATGAGCTCGGAGAAATTGTTGGAGAAACAACACCGGATGATATTTTAGATATTATTTTTAGCCGGTTTTGTATTGGTAAGTAATTGATTTTAAAGGATAATTATGTAAATAATTATCCTTGTTTCACGTGAAACGGTGAAGAACATGGATTATCCTGTTAAGTACGACGTTATTGTTGTTGGATGTGGGCACGCCGGTGCTGAAGCGGCTTTAGCGGCAGCAAGAATGGGGTGTAAAACATTGTTGATTACTCATAATGTTGAGACAATAGGCCAATTGTCTTGCAATCCTTCTATTGGCGGGATTGGAAAAAGTCATTTGGTAAAGGAATTGGATGCGCTGGGCGGGGCAATGGCTCAGGTTACTGATGAAGCTGGTATTCAATTCCGTATTCTGAATGGCTCAAAGGGGCCAGCTGTTCGAGCTACAAGAGCTCAAATTGATCGTGAACTTTACCGTGTAGCAATGCGGAAACGCATTGAAACTCAAGAAAATTTATGGGTTTTCCAACAGGGTGTAGATGACTTGATTGTTGAGGGTGGTCGAGCTGTTGGTGTGGTGACCCAAACAAATGTTCGTATTTACTCGAAAACAGTTGTTATTACAGCAGGAACATTTTTACATGGTTTGATTCACGTTGGTCTGGAACATTATCCAGCTGGTCGAGTAGGGGATCCTGCTAGTATTCGCTTGGCACAACGATTAATTGACTTGGGTTTGCCTAAGGGGCGATTAAAGACGGGTACGCCAGCTCGAATTGACGGCCGAAGTATCGATTTTTCTAAATGTGAAAAGCAGTTGGGTGATTTAAATCCTGTTCCTGTTTTTTCGATTTGGGAGCCGGCGATTGAACATCCCAAACAAGTTCCGTGCTGGATTACAAATACAAACGAGGAAACGCACAATATTATTCGAAATAATTTAGATCGGTCTCCAATGTTCTCTGGAATTATCGAGGGGATTGGTCCGCGATATTGTCCTTCGATTGAAGATAAAGTTGTTCGTTTTGCGGATAAAACTTCTCACCATGTGTTTTTAGAGCCGGAAGGACTGTCGAATAATTTGTATTATCCCAACGGAATTTCGTCTAGCCTTCCATTTGATGTTCAAATTGCGTTTATGCATACGATACCTGGGTTGGAAAATGCGCATTTTGTGCGTCCGGCTTACGCAATTGAGTATGACTATTATGATCCACGTGAATTAAGAACGTCGTTGGAAACAAAGGCTATTCCAGGGTTGTTTTTTGCGGGACAAGTTAATGGAACAACAGGGTATGAAGAAGCTGCTGCACAAGGATTGTTAGCGGGTTTAAATGCTGCATGTCAGGTCTTAGAAAAAGAGTCGTGGACGCCACGTCGAGATGAGGCATATTTGGGCGTAATGGTTGATGACCTGATTACTAAGGGAGTCACAGAACCTTATCGAATGTTTACTTCCCGGGCTGAATATCGCTTGAGTCTGCGTGAGGATAATGCAGACGAACGATTAACGGAAATCGGTCGGAAATTAGGATTAGTTGATGATATCCGATGGGACTTCTTTAATCGTAAAAGAGATCGAATTGCTAAAGAAATTGAACGCATGAAGAGTACTTGGGTTCATCCTGGAATTGTTTCTAATGAAGAAGCTGTTCGAGTTCTTGGAACTAGTATTGAAAGAGAGTATTCACTCTTTAATTTGTTGTCTCGGCCGAATGTTTCACATGAAACATTGATGAGTTTGAAGAAAGAGGATGGAACACTCTTTTCGCCGGGTGTTGATTTAACTCGAGGTGAGCGTGAACAAGTTGAAATTGGCGCAAAATATTCGGGTTATATTAATCGCCAAAAGGAAGAGGTTGCAAAGTTATTGGAGCATGAAACTACACCGATTCCTCAAGATTTTGACTACGATAAAGTGCGCGGATTGTCCTTTGAAGTCAGACAAAAACTTAAAGCTCATCGTCCCGAAACTTTAGGCCAGGCCGGTCGAATTTCTGGTGTTACGCCAGCTGCAGTGAGTCTATTGCTGATATTTATCAAATCGCGTCGTTATAACGAAGCTAAATAAGGGGATAGTGGTGAGTTTTCTCGATTTAGAAGCCCTAAAACAAGGTGTATACGCTATCGGCCTTGATTTGTCGATTGAGCAGATTGATCAGCTCGATCGCTTTTCTGCGCTACTTTTTAAATGGAATAAAACATACAATTTGACTTCCATTAAGGGCAAAGAAGAGGTTTTGACTCATCATATTTTGGATAGCTTGTCAGTTATTCCCTATTTTGATCGTTATTTACACGATCAAGCACGTTTACTTGACGTGGGATCCGGAGGGGGATTACCTGCTATTCCAATAGCAATTTGTCGTCCCAATATTCAGGTTGAACTTGTAGAAACTGTTGGTAAAAAGACAGCATTTTTAACTCAAGCATATATAGAGCTTGGTCTAAAAAATGTAAGAGTTCACAATACGCGAGTTGAAAGGCTCCAATCCAAAAAATATGATGCAATTTCATCTCGGGCCTTTTCTTCACTTTTATTATTTACCAATTTGTCAAAACATCTTTTGAAAGATGGTGGTGTTTGGTTGGCAATGAAAGGACATTTACTTAATGAAGAATTGTCTCAATTAGATGATTTTGTGAAATTGGGGAATGTGACCGAAATTGACGTCCCACAGTTGCATGAAAAACGTCATTTAATTGTTTTGTCTGCAATGGAATAACCGTGTATTTGTTTATGGTATTTGTTTAAATTGCACAATATTTAGGCAAAATGACAAATATATCAACAAAACCAAACTGATATGTGATAGATTGTTGTGTTGGTTGTGAATTATATTGCCTCAAAATTGTGCAATGTTGCGAAAAATCTAAATGTTATATTTTTGAGTTGATTGAGTGTTTCATGTGAAACAATTTTTCTCAAGGGATGCTTGATTTAAGTCGAGCTTTTTTGAGAATTTTTTGTTTTTATATGTCAGAATGCAAAGGAGTTAATTTGGCTCCTTTTTTTTTGCGTGGGTAGTGTCGTGTTTGACCAAGCATTGAGCACGTTTTTATATGCGTTCGCATCTTTTATTCCTGTCTTGAATCCGTTTGGTGGGGCGTTGTTCTTTTTGGCGTTAACGCCAAATATTGACGATGAAACTCGCAAGATGATGGTGAATCGCATTGTGCTTTACTCAGGCATCATCTTGTTGATCTGTTTGTTCGCGGGTCATCTAATTCTGAGTTTCTTCGGTATATCGATGGGGGTCTTGCGTGTAGCCGGTGGATTGGTGTTAATCTCAACGGGGTGGAAGGCTTTGAATGAAGCTACCCATGATGATTCAGACAGTGGAAATATTGAACCGCCAAAATCGCGCAAAAAGCTGTTGTCGATGGCTTTTTATCCAATTACTTTGCCGTTAACGATGGGGCCGGGCATGATTGCAGTGTCAACTGCTATTGGTACTGGTGTAATTGGGCATGGTATGGCTGATTTGATCGGTTGTTTGGTAGCTGTTGTTGCAACACTAATGACGATTTATGTGTGCTATCGATATTGTGATCGGGTTAGTGTTGCCGTGGGGGCTACTGGCGCAGATGCATTGTCGCGCGTGTTTGCATTTATTTTGTTGTGTATTGGTGTGGCTATTTTCTGGCAAGGTTTTACTGAATTGTGGCTCGCCATGCCAAAGAGTTAAAGGGATTGAAATATGGCTTTGACGTTTTGTGTTGCTAATCAAAAAGGTGGTGTGGGTAAAACTACAACTGCCGTGAATCTGTCTGCAGCGCTCGCCAAGCTGAAACAGCGCGTTTTGCTGATTGACTTGGATCCGCAGGGGAATGCAACTACCGGTAGCGGAGTTAGTAAAGACTCTATTACTGAAACTGTTTATCCGCTTCTTTTCGGAGAGGCTACATTTGACAATGTTGTCGTGCACGCCGAAGAAGCTGGCTACGATATTCTGCCTGCTAATCGCGAGCTGGCAGGGGCTGAAGTTGAGTTGGTTCAACTTGAAGACCGAGACGAGCGTTTAAAAAACATCTTGATTGAACAAGATGATAAGTACGATTTTGTTATTATTGATTGTCCGCCCTCTTTATCAATGCTGACTATTAATGCCTTGTGTTCAGCGCGAGGCGTAATTGTTCCTATGCAATGTGAATATTTTGCAATGGAGGGACTGACGGATTTGGTGAGTTCAGTCCGTCGTATTCAAGCTGCCAAAAATCCCAAATTAACGTTAATCGGGCTCTTGCGCGTTATGTACGATCCCCGCGTCACATTGCAGCAACAAGTCAGTGAACAATTAAAGGAATATTTTGGCGATAAAGTCTTCAAGACAGTCATTCCGCGTAATGTTCGTTTGGCAGAAGCTCCGAGTTATGGGTTGCCTGGCGTGCTTTATGACAAGTCTAGTAAAGGGGCTAAGGCGTATCAAGAATTCGGTGCTGAGTTCTTAAAGCGTATGAAGAAATTTAAAAAAGAATCCAAGGAGTAACTGATGGTTGCAAAGAAAGGACGGGGAGGCCTGGGTAAAGGTCTGGACGCCTTATTAGGCAAAAAGGAAGAAGTAGTAATTACGCTGTCGGATGCTGGCAACGATACGACTTCAGAGATTGATATTGATAAGTTGCAAGCAGGGCAATATCAACCTCGTACCAAGATGGATCAGGCTTCTTTGGAAGAGTTGGCTCAATCGATTAAAGAGCAGGGGTTGATTTCACCGATTCTTGTGCGTCCGATCAGTAAGGGACGATACGAAATTATTGCTGGTGAACGTCGCTACCGTGCCTGTATTCTCGCGGGATTAAAGAAGGTTCCTGTTCTAATTCGTAAGATATCTGATGAAAAAGCCTTAGCTTGGGCTTTGATTGAGAATATTCAACGTGAGGATCTAAATCCTCTGGAAGAGGCCGCAGGTATTCAGCGATTGGTGACAGAATTTAAGATGACGCACGAGAGCGCATCGCAGGCTATCGGGCGAAGCCGAACAGCGACGACGAATCTTTTGCGTTTACTGAACCTTGCTAAACCCGTGCAAGATCGTTTAATGAGCAATGAGATTACTATGGGTCATGCCCGTGCATTGCTAGGGTTGGAACCGGCTATGCAAGTGGCCGTAGCTCAGGAAATCGTCAAAAAGGGACTGTCTGTTCGTCAAGTGGAAACCCTTGTAGCGGCGATGACAATGAAAAAGGGTAAGGATAGTAAGAAGC
>UMKW01030888.1_pt1 | contig 17725 bp, 19 predicted proteins | sample 1966391 | NCBI WGS metagenome assembly UMKW01 (sample SAMEA4836183, study PRJEB28245) | human gut metagenome | biome: gut microbiome; material: fecal sample | place: Denmark | collected 2008
GCATTCCGTTTTCGTCTTGGCGGTTACGCATTTTGTAATCGGCTGACCTTTCTCGTTGTAGTCTATAACAACCCGGCCTTCCCACCGCCCGTCTTTTCGCAGGCGGAGCGTTCCATCCCCATTTTTTCTGCGCTTAGCTATTTTTATCCCCTCCGTCCGACATAATCTCATCCATAAAGCTCCCCACGATAGCGGAAGCGTTTCTCTGCATATCGGTGGTCACATGGGTGTAGGTGTCCAGCGTAAAGCTGGCGTTGGTATGCCCGAGGATTCCCAACAGGGTTTTCGCATCCACACCGCCCGCCAGCGCGTGAGTGGCGAAGGTGTGGCGCAGATCGTGGAACCGAATCAGCGGAAGCTCCGCCTGTTTTAACAGTGTTTTTAATCGGTGGTAAGCATAGTCGGGGTGCATCGGTTTTTCGGGTTCATAGATATTCGAGAATATCCATTCGCTGACTGCCGTTTCTTTTCGCTTCCGCAGAAGTTCCGCAGTGCTCGGCGGCAGGACAATCGTGCGCGTTCCCGTCTCGGTTTTGGTTTCGCAGATATTCAATCCGCCGCCTTTCCTTTTAGCAACCGAGCGCCTCACTTTCAGCTTTCCGTTTTCCGCATCGAAGTCCTCCCACTTCAGTCCGCAGATTTCACCCCGCCGCAGTCCTGTGGTCAGCTCGGTGTAGAAGAAATCGTACCACCGTTCATCCTGCCGAATGCGTTTCATAAATCTGTCAAGCTGTTCGTCATTGAGTATCTGCTTCGGCGGATAATTGTTTTTGGGAATCGTTGTGCCAACCGTTGGGTTTTTAACAATCAGCCGTAGGCGCACCGCCATATCCAGAGCTTCGTGCAGCATCATATGAATACCGCGCACCATACTGTCGGCAAGCTCTGTACCGTGCAGCTTGTCTGGTTTCACACGACCTTTCTTTTTGACGGTGTTATAGAATTTTTGAAGCTTCTGCGTGGTCAGCGTCGACAAAGGTCTGTCGCCGAGATACGGTTTGATTTGATTTTTAATCATCGCTTTGTAAGAATCCAGCGTGCTTTCACGAATCGTGAAGATCATATATTCATTTATCCATTGGTCGAGCCACTTGCCGAGCGTCATATTCGAATCCTCGGTGAGGTCGGCATCGCGGTACATCTCGATGCAGTCGTGGAGCTTTACGATTAACTCCTTTTGTGTTCGGGCAAGCACATAGCGGTGAATCGGATCGCCGTTCTTTTTGTGACCGACAACGATGCGGCCTTCCCATCTTCCGTCTTCGCGCTTGCGCACCATACCGTCTCCCGACGGTCTTCGTTTTGCCATAGTATCACTTCCTTTCGCAGTACAACACAATACCACATACATGGCGGAATATCCAGCTAAATTTGCGGTAAAATTCGCAACCCCTAAATCAGCGAGGTTAAAATTCGAGCAACCCCTAAATTGCGGTTTCGTAACCGGATTGCAAAAGCCGTACAAACCCTTATGCGGTCGGCGTTGCCGTCCGTTGTTCCTTGCGAGGGGAAAGCAAGGCAACCCCTCGCTTTCTCCTGCTTATTTTCGTACGGAGCGTAAAACTGCCGTTATACCGCCGATTTTCCATGTTTGCGGTCAAATTCGGCGAGTTTTTTCAAAGCTGACTGACACCGTATTTCGCATTCCAAACGAATCATATGTTGCTCGTAATGATACTCCACCGCATCCTCTATCGGGCGGACGGTATAGAGCAAATTGCCGTTACGCTTTTCGCCTTTTTGCGTGTACACAGAGGTCGGCTCGGTTGTGATCAACCGTTTTTTGGTCAAACCGTCCACATGTTTTCTAACGGTGTTTTTGCTCATGCCGACAGCTTTCCCGATCGCTTTGTAGCTCGGATGGCACTGAAAGGTTTTTCGGCTTTCGTAGCGGAGCAGATATGCATAGACAGCAATCTCACCGGTGCTGAGATCTAAGCTGAAAATATCATTCGGCAGAGGAAAATAATCCCGGATCGCATCACGCTTTGGATATCGGGTGAATTTCAAATGCTGTCTCCCGTCTTTTCTTCGACCCATGCGCGGAATTTCTCTTTCGGTACGATAAGCCGTGAGCCGATACGCAACGACGGAAATCCTTTCTCGTGCATCAGCTAGTAGCTGCTTGAGATGGAGATACCGAGGAGCTTGGCTATCGTTTCAGCATTAAGGAACAACGGCAGATCCTCATAAGCGGTGTAAACAGATTCTTTCATTGGTTTTTCCTCCTGTTAAATTCACACGGTTTTTCGCCGTGTTATGTAGAGGACTGCTGTTTTGCAAAACAAAAAGGCCCGCACTCAATCCCGATGCGTAGTTGCATCGGTGATTATGTAAGTGCAAGTCTGAAACTCAAAACAGAAATATGTGTATTCAATTGTCGGTTGCTTTATTTACTTGCAGTATGACATATTGGAAAAATTCTGTCAAGTTTTTTGCGCCAACAGTGTATATTCCGGCGCTTTTGCGAGAATACTGTTTTCTTTGTTTTCTGCGGTGCAGATTTTAACCGTGCTGTGTCGAACTGAAAATCGCAAGGCCAAACCGCAAAATCGGCTCGGCCTTGTTTCTGCTTATTCAATCCTCTGACGGTTTACACAACACTTCAGTCATGATTCTCGCCGCGAGCTTAAAGCCGCTGATAAACGCTTCACGCTCATTCATATCGTGCAGTTCCGCCTCGCAGTCTTTGAGCTTTTCAAAGGTTTCTTTTAGCTGAGCCGTAAGCGTCGGTATCAAGCTGTCCTGATGCCGAATAACATAGCTCAACACTTCACTGTAAGCACTCCTGCGCTTAAAACTGTGTTCGTGCGGAACGATATTGCCGTAGTACAGATCTTCAAGCGTTGTCATTTTCATTCCACCTCACATAAGAAGAGGACGACATGTCATCGGTCATACCCGACACCGTGTCGCCCTCATTTTTCATTTTCTCTGCCGCAATCAGCGCGTGCTTGACAAGCAGCATTTCAAGCCAAGTATGCTCGTCATATTCCGACGGACGCCCATTTTCGAAGAAGTCTTTCATAACTTCTCCCAAGATACCGTACTTTTCTCCCGCACTTTCTCCGCGCACAATTCTTCTAAACTCATCTGTGCCATATCCGCACCTCCTTTGCAGTACACAACAGTACCACAGGTCGAGGCGGAAGTCCAGAGAGAAAAAACTTTTTTATGATTCTTCACATAAAATATCTGAAATCATACGGTTTATCATATATGGCTTCATCCTGCTTTGACATGCGAGATAACACTTTTGCAAAATCAAGTGTTACAGGAAGAATCTTATAAAGGCTATCCCCGCTATTCCAATTCATCTTTGTTAGCATTAGTATTTCCTTTGCCAGCACATCAGCATCTGCTTGTCCATAAAAACGCTTAACAAGAACAGGAGACGGGATTCCTCGTCCGCTCTTATAATAGTTTCGATTCCTGCCAGCCAATTCATCACTCAAGACGCATCCATGTGTCCATAAGAGAAAACTTTCTTCGTTCAAAGATACAACCGTTCCTCGCTGAAGGGCAAAACCATATGCGTCTGCTTGCGCATAATCTCCGAATCTAATCCCGCGCCAAGAAGAATACTCTTGTATTTGAATCAGTTCTACATCCACACCTTCAAAAGCCTGAGTTATTCCTATAATCTCATCCTTCATAAACGGAGTTGTTTTATGTATTACAACCCGTCGTATTTTAGATGCAGGACAACAACGATAATACTTTTCTCTTAAAGCTGTCATCATCTTTCTAGCTTCATCTTTATCCATGTAAGGATTTCTCTTACCTGCATACAGTGGATTACTTATTTTTCGTAAAATCATCCGCACACCAGTTCCAGTTGAATCAAACAGTTGACTGCAACCAATGCAAATCCCCTTCTTTTCAGACTGGGCATATCCAATTCCAATGTATACGGTATCTTCATCTATCGCTTTAGGATGCCAAAGAACGCCTTGTGATTTTGCATATAAACTAGTAGAAAGTCCCCAGAACACTTTGCATGGGTCATACGAATTTGTTGAGCGTTCCTCAATAAATTGTACAGCGACACCTTTTTCTGTTGCATACAGTTTTATCGCATCGTGTAAATTAAAATCGGGAGAAATATCCGACGATTCTCGAAAACGAGAAAAACTTTTTGGAATGTAAATAACTAAAACATCGAACTCAAATCTGCGTGTTGCAAAATTATTTATACCGCGCTTAAGGAAATCAACAAATTCACTTGCCGGTTTTGCATTAAAATAAGAACCTGGATATGTTACACAAAGTGCCGTATTATATTCACTTGGAATAATCAGTTCTCGGCGATATATAGTTGAAAACCCCTCGTAATTCGGTAGAAACGCATCTTTTTTAGGACATGATTGAGAATTCAAACCATTCAAATGCTTTAATATGTTTGAAAGAGTCTCTTTTGGGGATAAAACAGCTATCTTTATGGGTGTATGCGCTGTTTCTTCCGAAACATACGAACAATCAATAGGTCCGTACTTCACCAATCCTCGCAATTGATTGATTGAACAATTTTGCTCATCAGAATCAGAAAAACACATAATAGGTTCATCAAAAGAATACGCATTTAATTCATTCCACTCTATTCTTCTGTTAAGTCCTCCGCAACTAGTTGCAGGAGAGTGAAATACAACTGCCATATCCTTATATTCAAAACATATAGCGCCGTTTTTTCGGAATAATCCCTCCCAATATTTAAGTTTTTCGTTATATTCTTTGTTGTACATCGTTGAAATGCGTTGATTAATTTGATACTGATAATCTTGTTTAGGTAGCTTTTCTCCGTTAAGCTTGCTCACATGTACAGTAGGTAACAAACATAAATACAATTGTGGAGAAATATACTCTATCGCTAATTCCACAGCTTCATATACCAATAATCCTTTTTCGTTTTTTTGCGTATTAGGAAGATAGTAGCGATTTTTTGCGTACCGCACAAATCCTTTTGATTTTAAGTGTTGCTCAATTAAATCATAAAGCATTCCTACATATATTGAATTATGTCTCCTTAAGATATGCCTCTCTATATCTTCCTCCAAAATCTCCGATTTAATATGATTTGCAAACGCCTTTTGCAAATCATCGACACTATCAAAAGAATATATGCAACCTTTGAATAATGCGGCAATAATTTTCTCGTCTCCTACACATTCACGCAATTGCTCCCACTTCGTTATATCAGTTTTAAAAATCTTACACTTAGGAAATTCTGCAATGGAATACGCATTCAGTTTAATAAAGGAGCGTATAGGCGATTGTGTGAAGAACATTGGTTTTCTCGCATTCATGCGAGTGCGCCATTGCTGATCAATTAACGCGCAAGACAATCCCGAGCATTTATAAGTATCATACAATAAATCATCAAAACCGTCTGTTTCAACAATTTCTGCAATCTTACCTTTTTCTCTAGCTTTTAAAATAAGATTCTCAACCCTTTGAGAAACATTTCCGTCCCTTATGACAGTCCAATACAAGCCTTTGGAAAGGAATGCCGGATCATCAATGTTATCCTCTATGAAATTCATAATTGAATTGTCATTGCCGGAATAACCTACAACAACGAGTCCTCTACCCATCATAGATTGTTTCCAGTATTCATAAATCGCTTTTTCTAAAGCTTGCAACTCCTCATCCGTATTTTGGAGAGTGTCATATCGAAAATCACCATGTAATTTACATATGCAAGGGTGTTGAGGATTAAAATTTGGAATGCTCGTTGAGTTAGCAGAACTGCAAACTAACATATCCTTTTGTGGATCAATAATGTTTGTTGCGGTTTCTACTAAAGAATCGAAGTTTGTAGTCCATATATTTTTGATTTTATTTTTAGAAATCAACTCAGCAAGACATAAATACCCAAGAGATGGATTTTTATATGCTACTTGCTCATCTATAAATCTCTGTCTAGATATTGCAATAGGATAGCATTCCTGAAAATAGTAAGAGTATTCTTTGGGATCATTTTGGGGAGGATATGTTCCCTTTTTATCAAAATAATCTTGTAGCATATCTCTGGTCGAAGGCAAATAGAGATCTTTATATTTTTCAACAGAAACACGATTCTCATTACAATATATCAACCGTTTAAAGTACCAAACCAGATCTCCTCCTGAAGGAATTCCTGAATTAATAGAAGCACCGGCGCCTAAAAAGAAATCTATCTCTCCGGGGCTCATAACGCTTATGCTTCTTACCAATTGATCTTTTGTAATCATGTTTCTTCCCACCCGTTTAAATTAATACTCCATTACAATGATCTACTTCATGCTGGATGACCTGCGCTGTCCAGCCGGTGTAGGTCTTAATTCGAGTTTGTAGTTCCAAAGTCTGATACTTCACCTTGATAGATTTATAGCGTTTACACGGACGCAGATCACCGTGAAGAGACAGTCATCCCTCCTCGGTGTTATACGCACCGTCTTTTTTAATAATCTCGAGATTTAGCATCACCGTATATACAGGAACTCGTCCACTCTCGTCGAGAAAATCGATAATGCGTTTCTTGACGCCGATCATATTAGTTGCCATACCAACACAGCTATCCTTGTGTGCCATAAGCGTATCAAGCAAGTCCTGCACGATAGGCAGATCTTCTTTTGTTGAGACCTCAGCCTTTCCTGCAAGGAATATCGGGTCATGAATTAATTCTTTTATCATAACAACTTCACTTAAAGCCAGGCGGTGTCCCTTTTATCCTTCCTTTGGATAGTTTATTTTCACAAGAGTCACACTTTTTGTTGTGTCCTATTTTAGCCGAAGAGTATTTACATCTATAGCACTTGGACACTACTCTCTTAATTTCCTGTCTGTAGCTATTTCTCTTAGCTATTAATTCCTCAACATTCAATGTGGCTATCATAACAACATCAGTTTCGCCGCCTTTAACCTGCAAAATATTCTTTGCTTCTGTCTTGTAGGGAGCCGTTATTCGAGAATCCCCATAAGCAGATGTGTTTGCTTGTACAACGAAACAATGCAAATCTCTCGCGGTTGACTCGACTATTGCAGAAAAATAATTAGTATCCTTATTCAACTGTGGAACGAACAGCAATTCTATTTTTGATTTCATGGTCGCACGCGATGTTATATCAGTAAATTCATAGCATAAAATTGTCGAATATGTATATTTTCCGTTACTAACTCTGTAGTAGTAAGGAATCTCCTGATCTCTGCATATATGCTTGATTCTACTAAGTTCAATTACCTCATCTGGAGCGTAGAAGTTCTTTTCCCTAAACAACATAAATCCGTTAACAAAGCGATGTCCGGTAACTGAAGGAACAAAGTTGCAAACCGTATTATAAGCTTGTCCGGCAACCGTTATATATTGCAGTCCGGTAATTATTGTTATATGATTTTTCAAGGCAAACATAGATATATCCAAAAGCCAAGGTAACGGGAAATAATACTCTGGAAATACTAAAATATCAACTTTTTCTTCTTTGGCAATATTTAAAATCTTAAACAAACGCACTTTGGCCTTTAGTGTCAAGGTTTTTTGAGGCTCTATGATCGCATTCAGAGCATCTTTAACAGAAATATTTGTGTTTACCAAAGCAACTTTAGGGTTGCTTGGACTACTATTTGTTAACCGTATATCAGCACAATTTGGATATCCCTTTGTGGATTCAAATACATATTCAGCCCTTGCATAATCTCCCAGTTGATTATAATCTATAAATTTGTTATGTATCAAGCTAGGATCATCACCGTATCCTCGCCCATTAAACGAGTGCAGATAATCCGCAATATAAAACTCTACAGTGCTAATAAAACGAGGAGACCACTGCAATGCAAATTTATCTAATTCAAATGCTTTCGGAGAATTTTCAAAAAGTCTGGAAATGTTGATTTCTGTTAACGATACATCTGATATTGATGAATAATTGAGTAAAGGATATGCAACCATAGAATGATTTAACATGTTACTTTTTCTAAATAGTACAGCCAAATCTCGAACCCTTTTATTTCTGCCAAAAGAATAATTTAATGCTGTTGTTAAAGCGGTAGCTATGTCTAATTTTTCTTTTAAATCAATGATAAGACGTTTTAAAATTGTTCCTTTCTTCTTTTCTAACAGTTCATCGCTATCAAGCAACTCAAAATTGAGTTTTTTGATTTCCTCGCCTATTTTCACATACATTGATCTAGCTCTTACGCTCTCGCCACATAATAAGTAAAGCTCAAAAAGAGATCTCCAGCTATTAGAATATTCTACGCTTTGACTTCCTTGATAAAACTCTTCTATCTGCTCAAAATATTGGTTCATCACGTCATTGCTAACATGCGTGTTTTTCACCAATCTAAGCAACGCATTAACAAATCTTGTTGCATTGTAATTGTTATTACGCAAGAAACCTAATTCTCTTATTTTGTTACTAATATCGAGATTTTGAATGTTATATGCAGTATTTGTAAAAGAGGAACTTAAAACATCCGTATCAGGTAGCAAATTAGCTTCACTACTATTCATGTGAATTGTTTCAGCGTATATATCAAGCAGAATTGTCTTTTGGTTTTGTGGAAAAAAGAAACAGTTAATCTTATCCTTCTGTATGCGAATATTGCTATAGCCATAAAATTTTAAATCTTGTGCGCCGGATATTGCTACCAATCCTGTGTTAATTAAATACTTATTTATTACATCATCTGATGAAGTCTCATTGATAGTGCCTGTTTCCAAAACAATAAGTATATCATCGACATATCTGTTATAGTATTTCGGAGCAAGCACATTTACAATTTGACTATCAAATCCATATAAGTATATTTCTCTAAGCACAATCGCACTAGTTATACCTATTGGAAAAATACAATTATTTTTTTGTACTTTAACACCTTTTTTATATTTGACTATTAGTTTTGTATACGCATAATATATCTTTTTAATTATACTTGTTAAAAAAGAAAATTGTTCTAGACGGGAATCATTATTCAAAAGCTCGTCCAATTGGCTAAAATTAAAATCTACCGAATAATAAAAGCTTTTTAAATCCAAACACAACAAAAGTGAATCAGTATCAGGATGAATATTTTGAATGGTTTTGAACGCACCATTTCTCCACGAGGTGTATAAGCTGAAATATGGTTTGAATGCGCGATTGGATTTAAAATCTATGCCTTCTATCAAATCCTGAGAAGAAGTGTATAAACTCGGTTTAAACGCCGTAGCACCTGCATACTTTAAAATATCCGGACGGTCTGTAATTAATTTTCCCACAAGGATAGTCCAAAGAAAATCAACAATATATAACTCAATGGGCATATCTATGAAAAAGTTAATCTTGGAAATATTACATGAATGATCTACTGTTGCATTAATTATATTACTTTCCGGTAAAGATGATTTAAATCTTTTGGGGAGCACACGAAAATCAACCTCTTCGATCAAATTATCAAAGAATAAAATATTCTCGTTCGATATATTTTGAGCGATATTTTCTAGTACATTGATAAAATTATCTCTATCGCTTTCCAAAATAGCTAGACGCTTTTTGGCAAAAGCCAAAGTTTTATCATAATACAAATATGCTTTTAGTTTCTTATATGCACCCTGCACCATCGCTATTGCGTTTTCTCTGTTATTAAAAATACTGCTCATATTATCTCCCACTAGGTGCTAATTTTTTATGACAGTATAATCTTGAAAAACCTATTTATATCATTGATATCTTTCCAAGATTTTTTCAACCGCCGAATGTTAGTATATAAGGAATTATTATTCTTCCTATATCAGGGCAACTACTACCTCGGGAATTTTAGAGATCAAACTCTCCTTTTAAAAGATCAACAAAGTATGAAGCAGTTTCCCTATCAAACTGAATTGACTGACTTATTTTTCCCGGCTGTTCTCTATTGCTACGTCCATAGGTGTCGAGCTGAACATAATGTTCACCGTGGCTGTCAAATGTTGAATACGTAGCATACACTGTTTCATGTACTGTATTTCTTTCCTTAGGTAATTTTTCAATAGTTTTGATGTCTATTTGTGCCATTTCTTTATTCCTTCCTTATTCGCAAAGTTTATACCAAATTGCCAGTATTGTCTTTTCTTTTTCATCGGCTATTCTGAGTCCTGTTGTACCCGGAAGCCGGAAATCTCCAGTCGGCACAATTGCCCCAATGCGCGTAGCAACAGATTGAAGCGCTGGCAACGGCAACGACAAAAGTCCGTCTCGCGTTTGAGATCCAGTAAGGCGAGTAGCATCATCATGAATAAACAACTGCCATTTTTCCTTAAAAGGTTCGAGCGCTCTTGTGCCAAAATTTTTACGATTTGTTATATCCAAAATATCAACTGGTAATATGTAACAATCTCCGTTATTACTATCAACGCAAACAACAAAATCACAATCGCTTCTTTCGATCCTTCGGGTTCTGTTTTCTGCATGACGATCAATCTGTGCGCCAGATCTGCCTCCTCGAGTGAGGTTATATGTACCAGACGAAGAGCCTTTAACCTCAACGCGGTAAAGAATATGTTCATAATCAAGCACCGCATCATAAGGCATATCGCGCCATACCTTGAAAAAGCAAAAGAAACCTGCCTTACTAGCTTTTCCTATGAAAACATTTTCATCTGCCGCACCATTAAGGCTTCTAAAAGTACCTTCCGCATCTAAACCAGTAATGTTTCTATTCCACATACTCTATTCCTCCATAAGCATTTCTTTGATTTTTGTAGCGAGTCTTGCAATTACAGGCACCGAAACTGTATTTCCAATTTGCTTATACGCATCATCGATGGTTATTGTATTCGGAAAGTAAAACTCTTTCGGAAAGCCCTGAAAGTCCAGACCTTCTCTCAATGTCATCTTTCGTATTCCGTAATCGTCCCACACCACATGCACTCTATCTTTGTGTGTTCCCATATTGGCAGTAAGAGTCGGACACATTTGATTCTTTGTCCAGCGCACTTCTGTATCAGTTATTCTGTAAATTGCTTTGCGATCCTTCATATGTGCAACTAATCGATCATACATTTTACCTTCTGTGTAGTAATAAATATCGTGTTGCTTTACAGAGCGATTGATAATGTCGCTAGATTTCAAAGTAAGTTCCATCGGCTCGGAATATTGGTATAGACGATTTGATATATCTTCGCGAATTGCAACGATATAAATGCGCTTTCTTATTTGCGGAAGATTTCCGTAATCATTGGATGCAAGAACTCTATAATATACGGTGTATCCAAACTGTGCTAAACCGTTGAATATTACTAGAAAAGTTTTGCCGTTATCATGTTCCATTAAGTTCGGAACGTTTTCTAAGAAAACCACCTTCGGCCTTTTAGCATCAATAATTCTCGTTATCTCGAAAAACAAGTTTCCGTCTCGATCTTTAAATCCCTTTTGGAGCCCTGCAATCGAAAACGGTTGGCAAGGGAAACCTGCTGTCAACACATCACAGTCCGGAATATCAGAAGTTGCAATTCTTTTTATATCGCCTTCAATAAGATTGGTGTTTGGAAAGTTATGACGATATGTTCTGCAAGCGGCGGCATCCATTTCGTTCGCCCATACAATGTCAAATCCGGCTTGTATAAAACCAAGATCGATTCCACCTATTCCGCTAAACAGACTACAAACACTCGGCATAACATTCTCCAAATTCAACGGTTAAAAATCCAAAAGATATGTACCGTCCTCATACTTTCTGAAAGTAACATATGTTTTTCCATAAAGCTCCAACATTTGCTTAGTAACATAACCACCTGCAGGAGCGCCAATTCTTTTACGAATCCATTCACCCAAGATTGCATTACTTTCTACACTGTGCAAGGCTTTGTTTCCTTGCTGTGCCATTCTCATATGGAAAGAACCAAAATCTTTGGTGATCACTTTAAACATCGGGCAGTTTTCATCATTGGGATTTTCTCTATCCGGAAAGAAGCCCGCCTTTTTATCTTTGTGATTATACGGAATATAGGCTTGATTTTGATCTCGCTTCGTTCCGTTTTTACGAATACCCCAGTTAATACCCGAGCCATATCCCGTATCACTGCCGTCCGCACGCAAAAGAGAAACATTCAGTGTGTCAATCGGTGTTTCCTTGTCATAAACTAGATAATCTTTCTCGGAGTTATCAGGTTCAACAAAATTTTCTGCGGTATTGTTGATAACATTCTTTAACTTCTCAGAAACAGACGGATCAAAACAATCAATTGTATCGGGCAAAAGATTCTTATAATAACAATAAGCCTCAAGAGAGTTACACATACTAACAGACTCTCTGCGCGTGTAAAAGGCATTCATGGTATAATTCAAAGAACCACAGAAGGCGATATAAGGCATAACACCTACATGCTCATCCAGATATGTCCAGATATACACTTTCGAATGCACTTCCGAGCCTTGGCAAATGTATCTGCACGAGATTTTGGGCATCTCTTTAGATGTGTTAAGAAATCGAATCATACGACAGATATCTTCATGCTTTTTCTGAGAAAGGCTGGATTTGGTCATACCAAGTATGATTTTAACCGACAGACCTTTGATCAATCTGCTGTTCTTCATGCCTTCCGAAAGTTTTATCATATGGGTTGAGATTCTATCACAATCAGTAAATGCGGTAATAATCTTCAAAGAGGAACAAGGATGCGAAAACTCTGTTCTCGCAGGTGTGTATAAAATGGGTTCATCAAAATCCGATGTGATAAGTGTCGGAATGCCAGTAATATCATCAATTTTTGGAATCATTCATCTTCCTCCAGATTGGCTTTGATCCAAGGATAATCAATCCCCGCGAAACTATTTAATACAGCGGTTATAACTACCTCGGATAATTTGCACGGTACGGCCATGCCGATTTGTTTTCTTACACTGCTATAGTTACCTACGAACTCATAATCGTCGGGGAAAGTTTGTATTCTTGCTCTCTCTCTATTTGTCAATTCTCGATCTGTCCAGTGATACATAAATGTGCCACCACCACCCGCAGCTGTTACAGTATAAGCAGGTTTATTGGGATCAAGTTTACGATGAATTTGACTGATCTTAGTTTTGGTGTGAATTCTTAATTCACTCGGGAAATCCTCTCCCAGCCTTTCCTCTGCTTGCCACACATTTTCACCAGGATTAATATATGACAATCTTCTGACAACCTTATCAGCAAGTTTTCTTACTTCATTATTGGGAGCATTCTTTGGAATATTAGATAATGCAGTTCTCGCAGTTACATCGCACTTAGCATATACTGCAGGATCGGGGACTCTGTACTTCACCGATTCATCTTTGTGAATCCCAACAATGATCACCCTATGTCTTGTTTGCGGCACGCCATATTCCTCAGCTTTATAGAGGTGAACATTCAATTTGTAACCAGCCTCATGCATATCATTTAGAATGATTTCAAAGTCACCTGAACCTGCCGAGCGTATTCCTGATACATTTTCCGCAACAAACCATTTTGGTTGATAAGCTTTAAGCACTTCAATACCATACCAGTATAGTTGCCCAAACTTCTCATTTTCAAAGCCTTGGTGCTTACCAACATTAGAGAAGCTGTTGCACGGGAACCCATAGCAGAAGGCCGTGATCTTTCCAAGTTTTTGAATATCCAATCCACGTACATCGCCGCAATGAACCGTTTCAGGAGATTCGGGGCAGATGTTTTTACGATATGTTTCACATGTATCCGCATCATAATCATTCGCCCAAGCATGCTCAATGGTGAAGGAGCCATCATCACTTTTTGCCCGTAGAGCACCGCACGCAATTCCACCAGGGCCGCAGAACAATTCGCCTAACTTAAATGTTTCCATTTCAGTTATCCTCCTTTTCGGGTATGATTTCTACAATATCATCCATAGTACAACCCAATGCAGAGCATATCTTAACAAGCACATTACTGGAGACTACTGCACCGTCTTTGCCCATCTTAGTGATGGTGGCGATGCTGATGCCGGCTTTTTCGGCAAGTTCTTTCTTTTTCATATCACGGTCGATTAAAAGCTTGAATAATTTTTTATAGCTCGCGGCCATTGTATTACACCTCATACGCAGTTATAAATTTGGCATTTTACCATTTTCGTCATTATACCACATTTCAGACTGAATATCAACGGCTTTCGGCATAGAAATACTGCGATTTCAGCGTTTTTAAATGGTTGCGTTGATCTTTTCATATGTTTGATGTATAATGAATGTGCTTTAAGCACATTGAAACTTAAAGGAGATATAGTATGAGATATTGCGACTTTATCAATCAAACAATTTCTCATGAGAACGGAATTGATTGGAACTATTACAGAAATGATATAGCAACTACAGACATCTTTTGCAGCGAAGTTTCAAGTGAATTTATAAAACAATATTTTGAAAACGGCGAAAAAGCACTGCCCTTGCTTCTTAACCCGGAAACAGCCGATAGGTTTATAACCAATTATTTTACAGCCGGCAGGAAAGAATCTGTGCTATCGTATCGTTTTGAAGAGCAATATCAACTGCCTGCGGAAAGAGCGATACATACTGTTTCGGGTTTCTTTTTAGGATTGCTCATCGAGAATTGTATTAATAGTTTTACACCGCTTTCCCTTGTAAGTGTAAATCATTTTCCGTTTGCATATCTATGGTTCTTAACGTATTTGTATCATGATTACGGATATAGCGTTACAGAGAAAGAAGATTGCACCATACAATATCCACAACGAGCTCCTATTCCAGGTCAAAGATATACTCACTACAAGTATTGCCATCCAGGAGAATATCAAGCCCTTAAAGAAATCAAAAGGAAGTTAGGCATAAATTTGTCGCCGTTTTCTCAATCGGGCGCATTCTCCTTTTTTCTTTCAGGACGAAACAATACTCCTGATTTGGAGCATGCTCTGCTTATGGAGTTAACTCAGCGAAACAACACAGTTTTCGGTTATCCTAAATTGCGTTTTTCAAATGGTAGCAAAATTGCCGAACATCAATATCCAAGTCGAATCATCACAAGATATATGAATTATTGCATCAATGAACGAAAACGTGTAGACCACGGGATAGTTGGCGGATTGCTTTTTTACGATAGAATGATAAAAAAACTATATGCTGGCCTATATTTCTTCGCTGAATGAAGAAAATGTAACGAAAAACCTCAGTGATTTTTACTATCGAAATCGACATTTTTGCAGTGAACAACTCACCATCTTCTCATATATATCTGATAGCATTTTATCGCACAACATTTTTAAACAATCAGCTGAAACACGTGATCTTTACGAAAAATATAAATTATTCGACTTGCTGGAAGAGAATTTCAAAAAGATATCCTATGAGTCTAATCCCTTGCTTTACATTCTCGGAGTTTCCGACACAATAGAACCAATAAAAGTATACCAGAAACACAATAAAAGTCTCTCGGCACAATAATTGCCGATGCAATTAATATAGAATATATTCCGGGGACACGGTCGTTATCTTTTTCAAGTGTCTAAAAAATAATTGATATAAGCCTCTTGTATCAAAATGCAAAAGGTTTAATGGATTGGACATCTGCCGAGTGTTCTGAATTAACAAATGGATCATTTACCTTAAGAATTTAATTCGGCTTTTATTCAAACCTTTTTTCTTTGTCTACTGCGGTGCAAATATTGACTTGAATCAGGTGCTGTTCAGAGTTATAATAACCGTATAAAAAGCAATCGACTCTCGCGTGATAACGAGAGGCGTGTAGTGTGTATTATTCTGCGGAAATTGCTGTTGACCACATAACAGACCACCTACCGTTTTGGAGCACTCGGAAACAGTGGATACAAGAGTGCTAAAGAGCGCGGTTTTCCGAGCGGAAAGGGGCAGAAAAAGCTATTTTTAGCGGAAATTACCCTTATAGGTCCGTTTGGGACCAAGATGCCGCAGGTTCAAGTCCTGTCACCTCGACCATAGAAAAACCGCACTATTAAGACATTTTCAGGCTCTTTAGTGCGGTTTGTTGTTTTTTATTATCCACTTAAAACTATGTAAAAAGGTATAAAAAATTGCAAACAGGTGGCTCAAAAAATTATGCTCCGAGAAAAAATCAAGCTTCTCGGAGCATTTTTTTGCGAAAAATCTGCACAAACTTTTAGCTTGCATTTTGTGCAAGGTAACTATCAAGTTTTGATACATTATTCTTTTTCTTTTGTTGAACAAAATGTGTATATATGTTCATCGCTGTTTCGGGCTTGCTGTGGCCAAGCTGATGTTGCACATAAAGTACATCGTAACCTGCATAAAACAAGTTCGTTGCGTGAGTATGCCTTAAATAATGAGCTGTAAAAGGCTGTATAATCTGCGGAACACCGTTAGGGTCGTATTTACTGCGTTAAGCACCCTTGCATTTGATTGTATAGGTGCTTTTATTTTACCCCGCCGTTGGTTTATACGGCTGAATTTCTACCGCAGGCAAAGCGGCAAGGCAGGGCGGCTGCCCTGATTGTGCAAAGTATATAGGCAGGGTGTTTATTGATGATGTGTATTCAAACGGCAAAAAATCGGACGGTGATTATCCGCTGCTTTCAACCGCAATCAAGAACGGTTTGTTCCACCCTCGCTGTAAGGACAGCACAAGCACCCACTACCCCGAACTTGACGATTTGAGCGGACCTCTCTCCGATGACGAGCTTGCAGAGCTTGACCGCCAAAGAGGACTTGAAGTACAGCAACAGCACGCGGAAAAGCAAGCCGAACGCTTTGACCGCAGGGCAAAATACAGCCTTGACGAGGATAACAAGAAGTTTGCTAAAGCAAGAGCAGACGAGTGGCACGATAGGGCGGATAAGTTGGCGGAAAAAACAAGAGCTTTTATTATCGACGACAGTACGCAGAAATATTATAAACCTGTAGTTGACGGCGGTGAAGAAAAAGACTTTAACAGAAAAAACAGCGGTAAAAAAATTACAGTAAAAGCACATAAGACCACGGGCAGTAATGATATTTATTTATCCGATAAAGTAAAACTGAAACGCAAGCAATTCCATAAGTTTGATAAGAATGTTACAAAGATTTATGAAATGCTCGGTCAGAGCAAATCTGAAAATAAACCTGCTATTTGCATATTATCCCCCGAAGAAATGGGCAAAAATGCAGTTGCAACTTACATACCGACTGATAATGTTTTAACTGTAAATTCAGCTTATTTTATAACTAAGAATTTAGCCGAATTGCAAAAATCGTTTGCTTGTCCTGACAGTGAATTGAGTTCGGTACTTCATGAGCTTATCCATTGGCAAGATGCCGAGAAATACAGACAAAAATTCGGTGAAATTACCGATTATAACGCATATTGCGATTATCTTAATAAAATTTATGCTCCAAAGGTTGAAAAATTGATAAGAAGCGGTTATAATATAAGTGATATAAGCGAGTATGCAAAATTGGAATTTCGTAAAAATGAATTTGATGAGGTACATGCCGAATTTTGTGTTAAGCAACTTTTACAGAGGTGAGATATATGAGGATTATTTATTCGGATAAGGTAAAAGACTTGACTAAATTAATTGAGCCATATGTCGAGTGGAATAAATTTCCCCCTAAGTTGAAAGATGATGCCCCCGATGATATAAAGAAAGCTGAAGTCCTTTGCAATGAACTTATGGAAAAAGAAAGAAAACAATTTCTTGAAGATAATGGCATAATTTAACCGCTCCGTAACAAGAGAGGGTTTGTTATACTAAAAAATTCAATAACCAATTAAAGCACTTAATCAATTGTGGTGACCCCCAAAAGTTAGATTTGAAAGCGTAGTGGCT
>UMKW01003117.1_pt1 | contig 17394 bp, 17 predicted proteins | sample 1966391 | NCBI WGS metagenome assembly UMKW01 (sample SAMEA4836183, study PRJEB28245) | human gut metagenome | biome: gut microbiome; material: fecal sample | place: Denmark | collected 2008
TCATGACCGTCGAACCGCGCGCCCACCAGGGGAATGAACAGGTCTCCGGGGGCGATGCGGCGGCTGTCGCTGGTGACGCCGGTGACGGTGTCACCTCCGGCCTGGAGAAAGGTCCCGCTTACGGCGCGGCAGACGTCCGCCGCCGCCAGGGGCCTCATGCCCGGCCTCCCTTGCGCAGGGCCAGGGATTCGTCCACAATGCGCTGGCACAGGTCGCCGTAGCTGAGGCCCACCTGCGCCGCCTCCTGGGGCACCAGACTGGTGGGGGTCATGCCCGGGAGGGTGTTGATCTCCAGGCACCAGAAGCGGCCCTCCTCATCCAGAATGAAGTCCGCCCGGGAATAGACGCCCAGGCCCAGGGCACGGTGCAGGCGCAGAGCCAGCTCTCCCACAGTATGCCACTGCTCATCGGTAATAGGGGCGGGGCAAAGCTCCTGGGCCCCGTCCTTCTGGTATTTGCAGAAATAGTCGAAATACGCGCCCTTGGGGATGATCTCCACGGCGGGCAGATACCCGTCGCCCAGAACGGCCACCTGGATCTCCCGGCCCCGGATCTTCTGCTCCACGATAACGTGGTCGCCATAGGCCAGCATCCGCTCCAGAGTCTGGGCCAGCTCCTCCCGGGTATCCGGCAGCTCCACGCCGATGGAGCTGCCGCCGTTGATGATCTTCACGGCGCAGGGCACCGGCAGCTCCTGAGCCAGACGGGGGATATCCTCCCGGGTATAGCGCACGTCGTGCCAGGGGGCGGTGGGAATCCCGGCGGCATCCATGATGCGCTTGGTAACGGACTTGTCCATGGCCATGCCGCTGCCCAGATAGCCGCTGCCGGTATAGGGCACGCCCAGCAGGTCCAAGGTGGCCTGAATGCGTCCGTCCTCACCGCAGGAGCCGTGCAGGGCCAGGAACACCAGGTCTGCCATGGCGCACACGGCCAGCACATCCTTGCCCAGCAGGGACGGTCCCTGGTCCCGGCGGCTGCGGCGCACGGCCTCCAGATCCGGCTCCGTGGACAGGACCCGGTTATCGCCGCACAGGCCGTCCGGCGCGTCAAAGATATCGGCGAGACTGCCGGTATAGTCCTCCAGGCCCAGGAACATATCCACCAGAATGGCCTGGTGGCCCCGCTGGCGCAGGGCGCGGCACACGCCGGTGCCGCTGGTCAGAGATACCTGCCGCTCGGTGCTCAGACCGCCGGCCAAAACAACGATTTTCATAGAGATCCCTCATTTCTCAAGGGGACAATGCCCCAAATCACACATTATATCAATATAGCAGTATACCACACTGGTAAGGCAAATACAACTGTTTCCTGCAAAAGCCCCGGGGAGAAAAGGGGAACGGCACGCCCCGGCCCGGGATATTTTAACTTTTTCATGGACAAATGAGCCGGAGCGTGGTAAAATAATCCGAATGTATACGCACGGACCGAGGGAGGAAGCATAGCATGAAGGGGAAATTGATCGTATTCGAGGGGACGGACGGCTCCGGAAAGGCCACCCAGACGGCGCTTTTGTGCCGGGAGCTGGAGACACGGGGTGTGTCCTTCCGCAAGCTGGAGTTTCCCCGGTATGGGGAAGAGTCCTCGGCGCTGCTGCGGCTGTACCTGAACGGCGCCTTCGGCACGGAACCCGCCGATGTCAATGCTTACGCCGCCGCCACGTTTTACTCCGTGGACCGGTTTGCCTCCTATAAGCAGGACTGGGGCGGCTGGTATGAACAGGGGGGGCTGGTCATTGCCGACCGGTACACCACCAGCAATGCCGTGCACCAGACCTCCAAGCTGCCCCGGGAACAGCAGCGGGCCTTTCTGGACTGGCTGTTTGACTTCGAGTATCGGAAGCTGGGGCTGCCGGAGCCGGACCGGGTGATATACCTGGACATGCCCACGGAGCTGTCCGAGCAGATGATGCGCCACCGGGAGCAGGTGACCCACACAAAGGCGGATATCCACGAGCGGAACGAGGCGTATCTGCGGGCCTGCCGGGAAAGTGCCGCCATGGTGGTGGAATATGGCGGGTGGACCTGCATCGACTGTGCCCGGGACGGTGCGCCCCGCACCGTGGAGGATATCCACCGGGAGGTCATGGAGAAGCTCCGGGACCTGCTGGTGGACATAAAATAAGGAAGGGACGCCTGGGCGCCCCCTCCTATGGATGATGTACGTTCAGCAGGAGCAGCAGCCATCGCCGCTGTTGCCGCCGCAGCCGCAGCCGGACCGGGTGCCGCTGCCGCAGCAGCAGAATACCAGCAGTAGGATCACGATCAGCCAGATGCAGGAGCAGTTGTTGTTGTCAAAGCACATGCCGTTCACCTCACTTGTTTTCTGTATGGGCTATTCTATGCCGGACTTGGCTCCGGCGTATCTTGTCCGGGGCAGACCCGGCGAAAAAACAGAAAGGAACCAAACAAGATGTCCGATTATCAGAATTCCGATACGGCCAAATGGGATGCCGATCAGGTTCGCAGACAGACCGGCGAGACGCAGAAGGCCGCCAAGGGGAAGAAAAAACGCCGCTTTGCCTGGCTGATCTACCTGGCATGCGTGATCGTGGGGTCGTGCCTGCTGGCCGGTCTGGGCTGGCTGGCTGTCAACGATGTGTGCGCCCTGAATAAAGCGCCCCTGACCGCCACCATTGAGGTGGAGAGCGGCGATTCCGTGGGAAAGGTGGCTACCAAGCTGAAGAAAGCCGGGCTCATCGACTCCAAGCTGCTGTTTATGATCACCAGTCCGGTGTTCCATGCCAGCCGCTATATTCAGCCCGGCGTGTATGAGCTGAACACCGACATGGACTTCAACTGTCTCATCAAGTCCATGCAGCCTACCGGCGGCGTGGCGGCTACCGTGACCGTCACCATTCCCGAGGGCTACACCGTGGAGCAAATCATCCAGCTGCTGGCGGAGAACGACGTGTCCGACGCCGCAGCCCTGGAGGAATCTGCCAAAAATCATGTGTTCGACAAGTTCGACTTTGTGGACAACGAAAATCTGGGCAGCGTCAGCCGCCTGGAGGGATACCTGTTCCCGGATACCTACGAGTTCTATGTGAAGGAGAATGCCGATTCGGCCCTGAGCCGCCTGCTGTCCAACTTCCAGGACCGCATTATGGACGACCCGGATATTGCGCCGCTGCTCGCCAATTCTTCCTATAGCCTGAAGGAGATCGTCATCATGGCGTCCCTTATCGAGAAGGAGACGGACGGTACCGACCGTGCCGTGATTTCTTCCGTCATCCACAACCGGCTGGAGAACGTGGGCGAGACGGCCCACCTGCTCCAGATTGACGCATCCCTGGTGTATGCCGCCGGACGGGAGATCACCGAGGATGACTATCAGACCCTGGACAGTCCCTATAACCTGTATACCCACCAGGGCCTGCCCCCCACGGCCATTGCCAACGCCGGTAAGGCGTCTATTGTAGCTGCCCTGAAGCCGGATAAGACCAACTACTATTTTTATGTGCTCAACCCCGATACCCAACGTCATGTGTTCAGCCAGACTCTGGCCGAGCACAACGCCAACCTGCGTAAGTTCGGGTGATGGCCGAAGTGAGAAAGAAGCCGGAGCTGCTGGCTCCGGCCGGGGATTGGGAAAAGCTGCAAATGGCTGTTTTATACGGGGCGGACGCCGTGTATCTGGCGGGCACGTCCTTTGGCATGCGGTCCTTTGCGGGAAATTTCAGTGATGAAGAGCTGCCCCGGGCGGTGGAATTTGCCCACCGCCGCGGAGTGAAGGTCCACGCTACCGTGAACACCATGCCCCGCAGCGGCGAGGTGGACCGCCTGCCCGAGCACCTGGAAAAGCTCAACGACGCCGGTGTGGATGCCTTGATCCTGGCAGACCTGGGGGCTTTTACCCTGGCGGGAAAGTACGCTCCCCGGTGCCAGCGGCACATCAGCACCCAGCAGTCCATTGCCAACTATGCCTGCGCCCAGGCGTGGTTCGACCTGGGGGCGCAGCGGGTGGTGCTGGCCCGGGAGCTGGGGATGGACGAGATCCGGGAGATCCGCCGTCGGGTGGACCCGGCGCTGGAGATCGAGACCTTCTGCCACGGGGCCATGTGCGTATCCTACTCCGGGCGGTGTCTGCTGTCCAACTACATGACCGGACGGGACTCCAACCGGGGTGCCTGCGCCCAGCCCTGCCGCTATCAGTACGCACTGATGGAGGAGAAGCGCCCCGGGGAGTATTTCCCGGTGTTCGAGGACGAGAAGGGCACCTACATCATGAATTCCCGGGATATGTGCATGATCGACCACTTGGACGACCTGATGGACGCCGGGGTGGACTGCCTGAAGATCGAGGGCCGGGCCAAGTCCGCCTATTACGCGGCCATCGTAACCGGGGCCTACCGCCACGTGCTGGACGATGCGGCCGCCGGACGGCCCATAGACCCGGTGTGGCGGGACGAGGTGGAGCATGTCAGCCACCGGCACTATTCCACGGGCTTTTTCTACGGCCAACCGGGTCAGTTCTATGAGGATGCCCGGTACATCCGTGATTGGCAGATCTGCGCCGTGGTGACGGACTGCACGCCGGAGGGGCTGGCCACCCTGAGTCTGCGCAACAAGTTTGGTGCCGGAGACGCCGTGGAGGTGGTGGGGCCGGATACGAAGCCCTTCTCCATGACGGCCCCGATGATGACGGACGCCGAGGGCCTGCCGCTGGCAGAGCCGAAAACGCCCCAGATGGTGTTTACCATGCAGCTGCCGCGTCCGGTGCCGCCTATGAGCTTTATCCGCCATGCGGTGGATCTGGGCGGAAAATAAACAAAGCGGCGGACCGGTCGGGACGCCGCTTTAACGGTTCAGGAACAGAATAACAAACAGCCGCGCATGCCCAAGCGCGGCTGTCTGTTATGTTTGGGGGTAGGAAAATCCCCATGGAAAAGATGGGCAGCAGGCGCTGCCAGGTATTTTTAGCGGCGAAGGAGGTAAACCATAGCCGCTCTCGGCTGCAAATTCAGAACTGGAGACGGTTCTCCTTGGACCAGGTAGTCAGGTCCAGCCGGGGATAGCGCCGGCGCAGTTCCTCAGCGGTCTCAGCATCGCCGCCGGTCATCATAATGCGGTTGATCGCTTCCACATCCGCAGCAGGCATGCCGTGGTCGGCAACCTTTCCGCAGTCCTTACAGGTGTAGGTTCCGTTTTCGGAGACAACCACCTCGCTGCTGCCGCAGAATGCGCAGCGATGCATTTTCGTAATCAGAGCCATTTTCGATTTATCCTCTCTTTCTTCAAATCCATGGGTAGGATATCATAGAATTTTGCATTTGTAAAACGCATATTTTCGATTGAAACCATGCGAAAAAGGGTGTACAATAGGGAAAACATCAGAAAAGAGGCAGGTGAGGGCAATGAACGCCACAAAATACCAGATTTTCCTGAAAACCGTGGAATGCGGCAGCTTTACCAAGGCGGCGGCGGACCTGAATTTCTCACAGTCCGGCATCAGTCATGCCATCAACTCCCTGGAGGAGGAGCTGGGAGTAACGCTGCTGAGCCGAAACCGGGGCGGCGTGACCCTGACCGGCGACGGCCGGGCCTTGCTGCCCCAGATCCAGCAGCTGTGCACGGAATATCACCGCCTTGCCCAGCAGGCGGCGGACCTGCGGGGCATGGATGCGGGCCTTGTAAAGGTGGCGTCGTTCTCCAGCGTGTCTGCCCAGTGGCTGCCCATGATCCTGAAGGCCTTCAGCAAGCAGTATCCGGCCATCGAGTTCGAAATACAGACCTGTGACTTTTACGACCAGATCGAGGAGCTTATTATCACCGGACAGGCGGACTGCGGATTTCTGCGGATGCCGTCGCTGAAGGGACTGCAGGTGTATCCTCTGCACCTGGACCAGCTGAAGGTGATCGTACCCTGCGGCCACCCCCTGTCCCACTGCGACCCCTTCCCGGTGGAGGCTCTGGCCACGGAGCCGGTGATCCAGTTGGAGGAGGGCGACGATTACGAGATCCGTGCTGCTTTTGATGAGATGGGTGTGCGGCCTCACGTGCGCTATATTGCCCGGGAGGACCGGACCATTTTGTCCATGGTGTCCAATGGCCTGGGTATCAGCCTGCTGCCGGAGCTGATGGTGCGGCACAGCCCCTACCCCCTGGTGATATGCCAGCCGCCCATGTCGTTTTACCGGCGCATTGCCATCGGCGTCAAGGATGAAAAGGCGGTGTCCAACTCCACCCAGCGCTTTGTGGACCATGTCCGGGCCTGGGTGCAGGTAAATGGGTTCAAGTAAGAATAGCTCTTTACAAATGCACCCCACTGGGATATGATGGAGAAAGTATAAAGATAAAGGAGAAGCTCCCATGATTTATTTCAACAGCGACTATCTGGAGGGTGCCCATCCCTATGTGATGGAGAAGCTCAACGAGACAAATATGGTCCAGACTGTGGGCTACGGCGAGGACGAATACTGCGAGGCGGCACGGGAGAGGATAAAGGCCGTGTGCCAGGCACCGGAGGCGGATGTCCACTTCCTGGTGGGCGGCACCCAGACCAACACCACGGTCATCGCCTCCATTCTGCGTCCGTGGCAGGGCGTCCTGTCCGCCGTCAGCGGACACATCAACTGCCATGAGGCAGGAGCCATCGAGTCCACCGGCCACAAGGTCATCACTCTGCCCACCGCCAACGGCAAGATCACCGCCCGGCAGGTGCAGGACTATGTGGAGTGGCACAAAAACGACGAGTCCACCGAGCACATCGTTCAGCCCGGCATGGTGTATATCTCCCACCCCACCGAGGGCGGCACTCTGTATACCAAGGCGGAGCTGACGGCACTGTACGACACCTGCCGCCGGTATGGCCTGCCCCTGTTCATTGACGGCGCCCGGCTGGGCTACGGCGTCATGGCCGACGGGGCGGAGCTGACCATCCCGGATATTGCACGGCTTTGCGACGTGTTCTACATCGGCGGCACCAAGGTGGGGGCCCTGTTCGGCGAGGCTGTGGTCATCATGAACCCGGCGCTGAAGAAGGACTTCCGCTTCATGATGAAGCAGCGGGGCGGCCGCATGGCCAAGGGCCGTTTGCTGGGCATTCAGTTTGATGCCCTGTTTACCGACGACCTGTACTTCAAAATCTCCCGCCATGCCGACGAGATGGCCTATCAGATCCGGGATATCTTCGTGTCCGCCGGGTACCCGCTGCTGTTTGATTCCCCCACCAACCAGCAGTATCCCATTATGCCCGACGATGAGCTGGCGGAGCTGGGGAAGAGTTTTGGCTATGAATACTGGGAGCGGGTGGACGAGACCCATTCCGGCGTGCGCTTCTGCGCCAGCTGGGCCACTACCCAGGAGCATGTGGACGCCCTGCGGGCGGCGGTACAGGCTCTGCGGAAATAAAAATCGGGGTTCCCTTTTGCGAAAAGATATGATATACTCATGCTGTCTCTGTCCTGTGGACAGAATCAACAGGGGAAACATCAGCGAAATAGGAACATTTTGAGGAGGAACAAGCACATGGAAACTTACGGACTGGAAAAGCTGGGCATCATCAATGCCGCCGCGGTGTACCGCAATCTGACGCCGGCCCAGCTGACGGAGCACGCCCTGCGCCGGGGCGAGGGCACCCTGTCCAACACCGGTGCCCTGGTGGTAAAGACCGGCAAATATACCGGCCGCAGCGCCAACGACAAGTTTATCGTGGACACCCCCGCCATTCATGACGACATCGCCTGGGGCAAGGTGAACCGCCCCATGGACAAGGCCCGGTTCGACGCCATCTATGCCAAGGTCACGGCGTATCTCCAGAACAAGGACGTTTTCATTTTCGACGGCTTCGCCGGGGCGGACCCCAAGTATACCAAGGGCTTCCGCATCGTCAATGAGCTGGCCAGCCAGAATCTATTCATCCACCAGCTGCTGCGCCGCCCCACGGCGGACCAGCTGAAGGACTTCCATGAGGATTATACCATCATTGCCGCCCCGGGCTTCAAGTGCATCCCCGAGATAGACGGCACCCGGTCCGAGGCAGCCGTTCTGGTGGACTATGAGGCCCATCTGGTGGTGATCTGCGGCACCCGGTATGCCGGCGAGATCAAGAAATCCGTGTTCTCCGTGATGAATTACGTTCTGCCCAAGCAGGGCGTGTTTCCCATGCACTGCTCCGCCAACATCGGCAAGGACGGCGACTCCGCTGTGTTCTTCGGCCTGTCCGGCACCGGAAAGACCACCCTGTCCGCCGACCCCGCCCGCAAGCTCATCGGCGACGATGAGCACGGCTGGGCCGACGACTCCGTGTTCAACTTCGAGGGCGGCTGCTATGCCAAGTGCATCAACCTCTCCCCGGAGGGTGAGCCGGAGATTTACAACGCCATCCGCTTCGGCTCCCTGATGGAGAACGTGGTCATGGACCCCGAGACCCGGGAGTTCGATTTCGACGACGATTCCCTGGCGGTGAACAGCCGGGTGGGGTATCCCGTGGAGTATGTCCCCAATGCGGAGCTGTCCGGCATGAGCCCCAGCGTGCCCAAGACGGTGATCTTCCTCACCGCCGACGCCTACGGTGTGCTGCCGCCTATCAGCAAGCTGGATAAGAACCAGGCCATGTACTATTTCGTATCCGGCTTCACCAGCAAGGTGGCCGGCACCGAGATCGGCGTCACCGAGCCGGTGCCTACCTTCTCCACCTGCTTCGGCGAGCCCTTCCTGCCCCTGGATCCCTCCGTGTATGCCGCCATGCTGGCGGATAAGGTGGAGAAGTCCGGGGCCAGGGTGTACCTGGTGAACACCGGCTGGAACGGCACCGGCAAGCGCATGAAGCTGGCCTATACCCGCGCCATGGTCACCGCCGCACTGACCGGCGAGATCGAGAAGGCGGCGTTTGTTACCGACCCCACCTTTGGCGTCCAGGTGCCCACGTCCATTGAAGGCGTGCCCAGCGAGCTGCTGATTCCCGCCAACACCTGGGAGGATAAGGCGGCCTACGAGGCCAGCTGCCGGAAGCTGGCGGCCAGCTTCGTGGAGAACTTCAAGAAGTACACCCACATGAGCGCCGAAGTGGTGGCCGCAGGCCCCAAGGCGTAAGCGAATGTACCCGTACCGGGACGCGCCGCAGCGCGTCCCGGTTTTTTACAAAGCGGCAGCGACAGGAGGAACTATGTTAGAATTGCGTATTCTCGTAGACAACATCGACTATGACTCCATTGCGGAGTATCTGATCCCGGTGGTGGCGGAGAAGCTGCGGCGGGAGGACAAGGGCGGCATTCTGGGCAGTGTCCTGGCCGGAAACCCGGATATGGCTGCCGGTATGGCCCGGACACTGCTGGGAGCCATGAGCCAGGAGCAGAAGGACCGGCTGCTGGTGCAGCTGGTGACCAAAAACCGGGAGAAGCTGCTGGACAAGGGCAACCGGGCCGCCCGGGACAAGGGCATCGGCGTGCAGCTGTGCGACGTGGCGGTGCAGAAGCTCTGACCCGGGTACACGATTTTTTTCCAATAGTCACCGGATTGTCACTTTGGCCTGGTATACTGACGGCAGTAAAGCAAGGAGGCGGAGCATATGGAGATTCTGCGCATCGAGCATCTCAGCAAGGTATACGGCCAGGGGGAGAATCAGGTCCGGGCGGTGGACGACGTGTCCTTTTCCGTGGAAAAGGGGGAGTTTCTGGCCATCATCGGGCCGTCCGGGTCCGGCAAGTCCACGCTGCTGCACATTTTGGGCGGCGTGGACCGGCCCACCTCTGGCAAGGTGTATGTGGACGGCCAGGACGTATACGCCCAGGATGAGGACCATCTGGCCATTTTCCGCCGGCGGCAGGTGGGCCTGATCTATCAGTTTTATAACCTCATCCCGGTGCTGAATGTGGTGGAGAATATGACGCTGCCGGTGCTGATGGACGGCCGTGCGGTGAACAGACAGCGGCTTGACGAGCTGCTGGATGTGCTTGACCTGCGGGGCCGGGAAAAGCACCTGCCCAACCAGCTGTCCGGCGGACAGCAGCAGCGGGTGTCCATCGGCCGTGCACTGATGAACGCCCCGGCGGTGGTGCTGGCAGACGAACCCACAGGGAACCTGGACAGCAAAAACAGCCAGGAGATCGTGGAGCTGCTGAAGCTCTCCAACCGGAAGTACGGTCAGACGCTGGTGATCATCACCCACGACGAAAACATCGCCCTGCAGGCCCACCGGATCATTGCCATCGAGGACGGGCGCATCACCCGGGATCAACGGATCCGGGAGGTGCAAAAATGAACGTATTCCACCGCTTCACCCGGCAGTCCCTGCGGAAGAACCGCTCCCGCACCTGGGTGACCATCGTGGGCATCGTGCTGTCGGTGGCCATGTTCACCGCCGTGACGGAGGGAGCCTACAGCGGCGTGCGGTATCTGGTGCGCACGACGGAGTACACCGTGGGCCGGTTCCACGGCTGCTACCAGAACCTCACGGAGCAGCAGGCAACGCAGCTGAGCCGTGATGAAAAGGAGATCGCGGAGATGTCCGCCTGGCAGACGGTGGGCTGGGGCAATATCGGCAGCCAGAACGAGTATAAGCCGTATCTGCGGGTCATGTCCATGGACCCCGACCTGCCGGAGCTGGTGTCCATCCGGCTGGCCGGCGGACGTCTGCCGGAGAAGGCCGGGGAGATTCTCCTGCCGGAGCACCTGCTGTCCAACGGCAATGTGCGGTACGTCCTGGGGGACACCATGGAGCTGGAGCTGGGCCACCGGACGCTGGGTGGGGAGGAGCTGACGGCCGATGACCCCTATACGAAGGGGGAGACGCTGACAGATACCACGCCCCACACCTACACTGTGGTGGGCTTTTACCAGCGGCTGGATATGACGACGGAGCCCTTCTCCTGCCCCGGCTATACTGCCCTGACCTGTCAGGAGCAGGGCTATCAGACGGATGAATTTTTCCGGGTGGCCCACCCCAGCCGCTTTTACAGCTATATGGAGGGAAATGCCGAGAAATATCCGGGACTGGCGTGGTACTCCAACTCCACCCTGCTGAATTACTATGGCGCCACCCGTATCCTGTCGGTGAACCGGCTGCTCTATGACTTTGCGGCGATTCTGCTGCTGCTGCTGATCTTCTTCGGGTCGGTGTCGCTGATTTACAACGCATTTTCCATTTCCGTGGCGGAGCGGACCCGCCAGTTTGGCATCCTGAAATCTGTGGGGGCAACGAAAAAACAGATCCGCGGCAGCGTCCTGTATGAGGCGCTGGTGCTGTGCGCCGTGGGCATCCCGCTGGGGCTGCTGGTGGGCTGCCTGGGCATCGGCGTGACCTTGTACTGCCTGCGGGGCAGCTTTGGCTTTCTGCCCGGCGGGGAAAGCGGCGGCGCAGTGGAGATGCGGTTTGTGCTGAATCTGTGGGCGCTGCTGGCGGCAGCGGTCATCGGCCTGATCACGGCGGTGATTTCCGCCTGGATCCCCGCCCGGCGGGCGGTGCGGCTGTCGCCGATAGAGGCCATCCGCCAGACCCAGGACGTGAAGATCCGGAGCCGGGAGGTAAAGACCTCTCCCCTGACGGGGAAGCTGTTCGGCTTTTCCGGGATGCTGGCGGCCAAAAACTTCAAGCGTGATCGCAAGCGCTACCGGTCCACGGTGGTGGGATTGTTCCTCAGTGTGACCCTGTTCATCTCGGCTTCGTCCTTCTGCGCTTACCTGACGGGCGCGGTAACGCGGCTCAGCTCCGATGGGATGGGGGTGCAGCTGTATTACAGCGAGGCCCTGCCGGAGGATGTGACCCCGGAGCAGCGCCTGGGCCAGCTCAGTGCGGCCCATGGCGTGGAATCGGGCTTCTATACCGCCGACAGCTACTCGACCCTGTCCTTTGCCGGAGAGGACATGGACCCGGAATACTGGAGCGATACCGTCCGGGACGGGACGGGGGAGAGCAGGAGCGTTTCCTTCTATTTTCTTCAGGACGGGGACTTCCGGCAGCTGCTGCGGGAAAACGGCTTGGCGGAGGCTGACTATTTCCGTGCCGGCTCGCCCCGGGCGGCGGCCTGGGACGCGCTGGAGACCTGGCGCGGCGACGGCGGGGACCACGACAAGCTGTATCGCTACCGTCTGCTGAACGGGAACCGCCTGCCCATCACCGGGACGGAAACCAACTATCAGCCTATGGAGGGCTGGTTCACAGAGGGGGAGCGCATCACCCGGGACGGCGCGGAATATGTGCTGTATTATCCGGTGGACTATATGGACACCTACTATGAAGCACGGGAGCAGGGAGAAGCACCCGACGCCGGTCAGGCCAAGGCGGTGCCGGTGGAGGAGGCCGTCAACAGCGGGACCTATACGGTGGGAGCCATTCTGAGGGAGCGTCCTGCTTTCCTGTACTCTGACAATGGCCTGGTCCTGCTGTACCCATACAGCATGTACGAGGCCGTCACCGGGCAGGCCCGGCCATATGCCCTGAGCTTCTGGTTCCGGAGCGGCGACCATGCCGCCGCATACGAGAGCATGGGCCGCGTGCTGACAGAGCTGGGCCTGAGCCGCTCCGATCTGCAGGATCTGGCTGCCAACGGCGAAAGCCAGCGGGCCATGACAACGGTGGTGAACGTATTCTCCTACGGATTCATCATCCTCATTTCGCTGATCGCCATGACCAATGTGTTCAACACCATTTCCACCTCCATTGCCCTGCGGCGGCGGGAATTCGGTATGCTGCGGTCCGTGGGGCTGACCCAGGGAGCCTTTGCCCGGATGATGGACTGCGAGTGCCTGATTTACGGTTTGCGGGCGCTGCTGTGGGGGCTTCCGGTGTCGGCTCTGGTAACCTATGCCATCTATCGCACCATGGCCAAGACCATATCCACCGGCTTCTATATCCCGTGGTACAGCGTGGCCATCGCCGTGGGCAGCGTGTTTGTGGTGGTGTTTGCCACCATGCTGTACGCCACCCGCCGCATTCGCCGGGAGAATCCCATTGACGCCCTGAAGCAGGAGAATCTGTAGGCGATCGCCGGAACGGCCGCCCCGTGAGGGCGGCTGTTCTTTTTTGCTTGTAATCGAAGGGAATTTCTGATATAATGCACCTGAATGCTATTTTGGGGAGGAAGCCCTGTGGGATATCTGGAAAATTTGTGGAATGCGCTGGACTTCGGCTCCCTGTGGGATCTGCTGCTGCGGCTGGTGTCGGTGTTTCTGTGCCTGACGGTGCATGAAACGTGCCACGGGCTGGCGGCGCTGGCTTTGGGAGACCCCACTGCCAAGCGGGCCCGGCGGCTGAGCCTGAACCCTCTGCGGCACATCGACTGGTTCGGCCTGCTGATGATGGTAACGGTGGGCTTCGGTTGGGCCAAGCCTGTGCCGGTGGACCCCCGGTATTTCCGCCGGCCCAAGCAGGGCATGGCCCTGACGGCGCTGGCCGGGCCGGTGTCCAACTTCCTGCTGGCGCTGGTACTGCTGTTTGCCGGACGGCTGGTGTATGACTATGCCCCGTATTCTGAAGCGAATCAGAGGCTTCTGACGTTCCTGCTGACCACGGCCATCCTGTCGCTGGGTCTGGGGCTGTTTAACCTGATCCCCATTCCGCCGCTGGACGGCAGCAAGGTGTTGTTTTCTCTGCTGCCGGACCGGGCGTATAACATGATGCTGCGGTACGAGCGGTACGGCATGCTCCTGCTGTGGGCGGTGGTGCTGCTGGGCGTGGGTGACAAGTGGATGAGCGCCGCTATCCAGTGGACGTATGAGCTATTCTGCCGCGTGGTCGGCTTTTGAGAGGGTACAGGCAAATTGGAAAGTCCCATTTATAAGCTGGAAAAGGTGGTCCAGGGAAAAGAGGAGCTCCAGGATTTTGAGGGGCCCCTGGACCTGATCCTGTTCCTGCTGAGTAAGAATAAGATCGAAATACAGGATATCCCCATTGCCCTGATTCTGGACCAGTATCTGGCGTATCTGGACCGGCGCAAGGAGATGGACCTGGAGGTGGCCAGCGAGTTTGTGACCATGGCTGCCCACCTGATGTATATCAAGACACGGATGCTCCTGTCCCTGGAGGATGAGGAGGCCAAAAACGAGATGGATGCCCTGATTCAATCTCTGGCGGAGCGGCAGCGGGGCGAGGCCTATGCCCGGGTGCGCCGTCTGGCGGAGCTGCTGGGGCCTATGGGCGAGTTCGGCCGCAGCATCCTGACCCGGCCCCCGGAGCCCGTGGAACGGGGCAAGGTGTATGAATACGACCAGCGGCCCGGGGATCTGGTCATCGCCATGCAGGAGATGACAGACCGGCGGGGGCAGGCGGAGACGCCGCCGCTGCGTGCCTTTGACGAGATCGTCAAGCGGGAGCCCTATCCCGTGGAGCAGAAGGCCAAGGAGATCATCCGGAGGCTGAAGGCGGCCGGCATTACGCGGTTTTTGCTGCTGTTTCGCGGCAGCCGCAGCCGCAGCGAGCTGGTGGCCACGTTTATGGCGGGGCTGGAGCTGTGCCGCAGCCGGATCATCCGGCTGGCGGGACCTGCTGCCGACTGCACTGTTGCCTGCCGGGAGGACAGCGAGGAATAAAACATGGAAGCAATGGAAATGAAGGAAATAGAGGCCGCGGTAGAGGGCATTCTGTTCGCCTCCGGGGAGCCGGTGGCGGCGGACCGTATTGCCGTGGCATTGGAGCTGGACCGGGACACCGTGGACCAGGTGCTGCGCCGTCTGGCGGACTATTACAGCTATGAGCGCCGGGGCATGCGCTTGGTGCGGATGGAGGACACCTGGCAGCTGTGCTCCGCGCCGGAGTATGCCGACGTGATCCGACGGGCCTTTGAGATCCGCAAGCCCGCCAAGCTCTCCCAGCCGGCGCTGGAGGTGCTGACCGTCATCGCATACTATCAGCCCACCACCCGGGCCTATGTGGATCAGATCCGGGGGGTGGACAGCTCGTATACCGTGGGGCTGCTGCTGGACCGGCACCTCATCGAGGAATGCGGCCGTTTGCAGGTGCCGGGACGGCCCCGGCTGTACCGCACCACCAAGGCGTTTCTGCGGGCGTTTCATCTGAAGTCCCTGGACGACCTGCCGGAAATTCCGGGGCTGGAGGCGGATGGTCAGCTGCGGCTGGACCAGGACGGCGCCGTTCAGGATCCGGAACAATAAGCAATAGAAGGGGGATCCCCGCATGGCTGCACTGTGGATACTGGGCATACTGCTGGCACTGATCGTGGCGGCGCTGTTTCTGCGGGTAGGGGTGCGCATTGCCTTCGGGCAGGAGCTGCGCGTTACCGCCGCAGCGGGGCCTGTGCGGATGCAGATCGTGCCGCGTCCCCCGAAAAAGCCCCAAAAACAGAAAAAGCACAAGGAGAAAAAGAATCCGCCTGAAAAGCAGAAGGCAGCGCCCCGGGAGAAGCGGAAGCTGGGCCTGACGCCCGGCGATATCCGGTCGGCCCTGCCGTATCTGTGGAAGTCCTTGCAGGGAGGGCTGAGAAAGACCCGGCAGCGGCTGCGCATTGACCCCATGCAGGTGTCGGTGATCCTGGGCGGGGAGGAGGACCCGGCGGCGTCTGCCGAGACCTACGGCTGGATCAGCGCGGCGGTGTGGACGTTTATGCCCCGGCTGGAGGAGCTGATGCGTATCCCGGACCCGTATATTCACCTGGACGTGGACTATAACGCCCGGGAGACCAAGGCAGAGGGAGAGATCGGTCTTTTCTTCCAGATCAGGGATCTGTTTGCCATTGGCTTTGCCTTCGGTATCCCGGCACTGAAGTGGCTGCTGCGGTGGAAGAAGGAGAAGAAGCTGCGGGAGGCGGCCGCGCAGGCCGAACAGGCCCAGACGGTCCAGAAGACGGAAGAAACCGACGGTGCGAAAACGCCTGAGAACGATAAGAAAGGATGACACCCATGGAAAACAACGAGAGAAAGAACAATTCCCTGACGGAACTGATGGAGGCGTCCATGAGCAAGATCCGCGATATGGTGGACTCCAATACCATCATCGGCGAGCCCATCCAGACCCCGGACGGCGTGACCCTGATCCCCGTGTCCCGGCTGAGCTTCGGCTTCGGCTGCGGCGGCGGCGATTACGGCAAGCAGGCCCCCAAGTTCGGCGGCGCCAGCACTGCCGGCGTGAAGGTGGAGCCGGTGGCGTTCCTGGTGGTGAAGGACGGCGTGACCCGGGTGATGCCCGTGGCGCTGCCTGCCGTGGGCACCGTGGACCGGGTCATCGATCTGGTGCCCCAGGTCATGGACCGGGTGGAGAGCTTCATCGACAAGAAGAAGGCGGAAAAAGAAACGTACTGAGTGAATAGAATGAGGTCATCGCTGTGGATATGGGGTGATCTCTGTGAGAAAACGGATGTGGCTTCTGGTGGGGCTGGCGCTGTGGTGGTGCCTGACGCCGGTGCGGGCGTGGGGTGTGTCCACCAGTGCCTCTGCCGCCGTGCTGATGGACGCGGATACCGGGCAGGTGCTGTATGACCACAACGGCAGCCGGCGGATGCTCATCGCCAGCACCACCAAGATCATGACGGCCCTGGTGGTGCTGGAGCGGGCGTCGCCTGGGGAGGAAGTGACCGTCCGGCAGGAGCACATGACCGAGGGCTCCTCCATGTACTTAAAGCCCGGGGAGCGGGTGACGGTGGAGGAGCTGCTGTATGGGCTGCTTCTGTGCTCCGGCAACGATGCGGCGGCGGCCCTGGCGGACCACTGCGGCGGAACGGCCTCCTTCGTCCGGCGGATGAACGACCTGGCCCGGGAGCTGGGGATGGAGGACACGTCCTTTGCAAATCCCAGCGGCCTGGACGATGACGGTCATTATTCCACCGCCCGGGATATGGCCCGCCTGGCGGTCTATGCCGCCGGGAACCACACCTTTGCGCGCCTGTGCTCCACCCGGAGCGTTACGGTGGGCGGGCGCACCATGACCAATCACAACCGGCTTCTGCGGACGGTGCCCGGGTGCATCGGCATGAAGACCGGCTACACCAGAGCCGCGGGACGGACCCTGGTCAGCGCTGCTGAACGGGACGGCCGGCGGCTGGTGGCTGTCACCCTGCAGGACGGCAACGACTGGGCGGACCATGCCGCCCTGTACGACTGGGGTTTTGCCCAGGAGACCAGGCAGGAGACGGCTGCATTGAACCGGGAGGATACGCCGTGAAGGAGCGTCTGCAAAAGATCATAGCCGCCGCCGGAATCTGCTCCCGCCGGGCGGCAGAGGACCTGCTGCGGCAGGGCCGGGTGCAGGTCAACGGACAGATCGCCGCCCTGGGAGACCGGGCGGACCCGGAGACGGACACCGTCACCCTGGACGGGCAGCCCCTGAGCCGGGAGCCGGAGAGAGTGTATCTGATGCTCAATAAGCCCCGGGGCTATGTCACCACCCTGTCCGACGAGCGGGGACGGCGGACGGCGGCGGAGCTGGTGTCCGGCTGCGGCGCACGGGTGTACCCTGTGGGGCGGCTGGACATGGACTCCGAGGGCCTGCTGCTGATGACCAACG
>UMKW01053113.1_pt1 | contig 17126 bp, 24 predicted proteins | sample 1966391 | NCBI WGS metagenome assembly UMKW01 (sample SAMEA4836183, study PRJEB28245) | human gut metagenome | biome: gut microbiome; material: fecal sample | place: Denmark | collected 2008
TAGGCCGATCTGGTCGTACCAGCGCAGGGTGCGGGTGGTCACCCCGGACAGGCGCGACAGTTCCTGAATGGAATACTCCATAGATATCCCTCCTTGGGAACAGGGTACCAGTTGACGGCGCGTCAAAGTCAAGGGGAACTGCTAAATTTCTTTGATTTCCCGTTGCAGCCGTTCCAGGAATTCTGCCGCCGGGATGCCGTCCAGCTGGGTGTGGTGGAACTGGAAGGACACCGGCAGGGTGGCCCGCAGCCACTTTTTCCGGTACTTGCCCCAGATGAGGAAGGGGTTGTTGTAGCATCCGGCGTAGATGTTCACCGCGCCGTCGATCTCATATCCTGCCAGGGCGGAGGTGCCGATCACCATATAGTCCTCGCCCAGCCCATAGCTCTCTCCGCTCTCCCGGACCTGCCCGGTGAGTCTCCGGTAATCTTGATTGAACTGCTCCAAATCAGTGAAAACAGGGATGTCACAAGTGGCGATGCCGCCGTCCGGCAAGGCCACCACTGTGTTGACGGCCAGGCGGTCGTACTGCATCAGTTTGTCCCCCACCGGAAGGAGGTAAAAATCCTCCATCCCGGCCGCCGCCTTTCCGATACACCAGCACAGGAGCATATTGAATTTGTAACCCCGCTTTCGGCTCAGGCGCACCAGGGCCGTCACATCCAGGGTTTTCATCAGGGTCACCATAGGCATGGGGGCCTGCATCCAGAGCTCGAAGGCCAGTGCCCGGGAGGTGTTTTGTGGATCTACTTCTTTCATGTTGTTCTCCATTCTGTTTATGAAGTCCGGTTTGGTTGGCGGTGGTAAGTATCCCTTATCATAGCATAGCTTATGATCGTGGGCAACCGATCCCCATATTCCAGAGCCGGAACTTGTGGTATAATGAAACATCGTAAACAAAATGTAAGCACAAACAATGAGGACCAAATATGAAACACATTTTTCTTTTAGAGGATGACGAGACCCTGGGGCGGGGGATTGCCATGGCGCTGACAGGGACGGATACATCCGTCACCTGCCATTCCACCTTGACCCTGGCCCGAGAAACACTGGCGGAGGAGCACTTTGACCTGCTGATCCTGGATATCAATCTCCCCGACGGCAGTGGTCTGGACCTGCTGAGGCAGGTGCGCTCGGAGGGCGACACCACACCGGTGATTCTGCTCACTGCCAATGACCTGGAGCTGGACGAGGTTACCGGGCTGGAGGCTGGGGCGGACGACTACATTACCAAGCCCTTCTCCCTGGCGGTACTCCGGGCTAGAGTGAACGCCCAGCTCCGGCGGGGCACGTCTCAGCTCTTCCCTGCCCTGTCCATAGGCCCCTTTACCTTTGATTTTGACCGAATGGACTTCCGCCGGGACGGAACCGCCGTGGAACTGAGCAAAACGGAGCAACGCCTCCTGCGGGTGCTGGTGGAAAATCGGGGCCATGCCGTGCCCAGGGCCGCACTGGTGGACCGGGTATGGACGGACGGCGCGGAATTCGTGGAGGAAAACGCCCTATCCGTCACGGTCAAGCGGCTGCGGAGCAAGCTGGAGACCGATCCTTCCAAGCCGGAATATCTGAAAACGGTATATGGCATCGGCTACACCTGGGCGGTGAAGTCATGACAGGATATGTGATCGCAGGCGTAGCCCTGTTGCTGTCCCTGGCTGTGGTCGCCTATGACCGGTGGCGGACTGTCCGCACTATGAGGCGGCTGGACGACATGCTCACTGCGGCCATGAACGGTAGTTTTTCGGAAAAAAGCTTTGACGAGAGCTGCCTCTCCGCTCTGGAGAGCCGATTGGCCCGGTACCTGGCGGCCAGCGCCCTGTCTGAGCGAAATGTGCGGGAGCAGAAGGATCAGATCAGCACCCTGATCTCCGACATCTCCCACCAGACCAAAACCCCGGTGGCCAATCTTCAGCTCTATGCCCAACTGCTCTCTGAGCAGCCCCTTACACCCCAAGGGAAGGACTGTGCCGCAGCCATCTCCGCCCAGGCGGAGAAGCTCCAGTCCCTCATCGAGGCTCTGGTCAAGACCTCCCGGTTGGAGACGGGTATTCTGGCTCTCCACCCCCAACTCGGCGAGATTACCCCGGTGGTGGAGCGGGCCGTTGCCCAGTATGCCCCAAAGGCGGGGGAAAAAGGCATCGTCCTGACCACACGACAGACCGAGGGCTCCGCCGTCTTTGATCCCAAGTGGACGGAGGAGGCGGTGTGCAATCTCCTGGACAACGCCCTGAAATACACTCCCGCCGGCGGGACGGTAACCGTAGAGGTCAAAAACTATGAGTTGTTCTCCGCCATCCGGGTGAGCGATACCGGCCTGGGCATCTCCGAGGGGGAACAGGCCAAGATTTTCGGGCGTTTTTACCGTGCTCCCGGTGCTTATCAGGCCGAGGGCGTGGGCATCGGCCTCTACCTCACCAGACAGATCGCGGAGAAGCAGGGCGGTTATGTGAAGGTGGAGAGCACGCCCGGAAAGGGAAGCGCATTTTCTCTCTATATCCCCCGAGAGACATAGAAAAGCAGCACACAGGAGGAATATACTGTGAGAAATGAATATGAAAACGAAGATTTTTTCCAGCAATACGCACAGATGTCCCGCAGCCGGGAAGGGCTTTCCGCGGCGGGAGAGTGGCACCAGCTCAAGCCCCTTTTCCCGCACTTAGAGGGAAAGGACGTATTGGATCTGGGCTGCGGCTATGGGTGGCACTGCAAGTTTGCCGTGGAGCAGGGCGCCCGGCGGGTGCTGGGCATCGATCTAAGTCAGAAAATGATCGAGGAGGCCAAGCGGCGCAACGATGGGGAAGGTATTCTCTATCGCGTGTGCGGGATCGAGGAATATGAATATCCGGAGGCCGCATGGGACTGCGTGGTTTCCAACCTGGCGCTGCATTACGTTGAGGACCTGAACGCCATTTTTGAAAAAGTCCATCGGACACTGAAAAAGGATGGAATCTTTTTGTTCAACATCGAGCACCCTGTCTTTACGGCAGGTGTGGGACAGGATTGGGCCTACGGGAAAGATGGCACGCCGCTGTACTGGCCCATCGATCAGTATTTCATGCCCGGAGAGCGCATCACCCACTTCCTGGGCTGCGAGGTCCGCAAGCAGCACCATACGCTCACCCAAATCCTGATGGGACTGCTTCGCAGCGGATTTGTCTTGGAAGCGGTGGAAGAGGCGAAGCCTTCTGCGGATATGCTGGACATTCCCGGCATGCGGGACGAGCTGCGCCGTCCCATGATGCTGCTGGTGCGGGCAAAAGCGGTGCATTGACGGAGCCGGACCGGACTTCTTTCAAAACTGTCACATTCTTGAAAGGACCAGGACAGATTCTCATGTTAAAGTCTGTATTGTCAAAAGACGGTACAGACTTTTTCTTTGGAGGAACATCGTATGACGATTCTTGAGACCCGTGATCTGAAAAAATATTACGGCGCCGGGAATACCCAGGTAAAGGCCCTGGACGGCGTGGATCTGAGCGTGGAGCAGGGGGAGTTTGTGGCCATTGTGGGCACCTCCGGCTCCGGCAAGTCCACGCTGCTCCATATGCTGGGCGGGCTGGACCGGCCCACCTCCGGCACCGTCACTGTGGACGGCAAGGATATCTTCGCCCTGAAGGACGAGGCCCTGACCATTTTCCGCCGCCGCAAAGTCGGCTTTGTGTTCCAGTCCTACAACCTGGTGCCGGTGCTCAGCGTGTGGGAGAACATCGTTCTGCCCATTCAGCTGGACGGGGCCAGAGTGGACGAGGCCTATGTGCAGGAGGTCATTGCCGCTCTGGGCTTGGAGAAGAAGCTCCGGAGCCTGCCGGGCCAGCTCTCCGGCGGTCAGCAGCAGCGGGTTGCCATCGCACGGGCCCTGGCAACGAAACCCGCCATCCTCCTGGCCGACGAGCCCACCGGCAACCTGGACAGCCGGACCAGCCAGGATGTGCTGGGGCTCATGAAAGTGACGGGGCAGAAGTTTGCCCAGACCATGGTGATGATTACCCACAACGAGGAGATCGCCCAGATGGCCGACCGCATCGTCCGCATCGAGGACGGGCGGATCGTGGCGCGGTAAGGGGGCGAAGGACATGAACGTCTCCAACCGGGGCTGCATCCGCCGCCTGAGCCTGCGCACCCTTCTCGCCAGCCGCACCCGGAACATCGTGGCGGTGCTGGCCATCGCCCTGACGGCGGTGCTCTTCACCTCTCTTTTTACCATCGCCCTCTCCATCAATGAGGGCATCCAGCAGAACAACTTCCGTCAGGCCGGAGGGTGGGCCCACGGTACGTTCAAATATCTGACGGAGGAGCAGTTTGAGGAGTTGAAGGACGATCCCCTCATCGACCAGTGGGGCCTGCGCCGTTTTTTAGGTATGCCCACAGAGGTTCCCTTCAACAAATCTCATGTGGAGATCGGCTACTCCGATGCGAATGAGGCCCACTGGAGCTACTGCGATCCGGTGGAAGGCCGTCTGCCCCAGGAGGGCACCGACGAGGCGGCCACCGACACCCATGTGCTGGCGCTGCTGGGAGTGGAGCCGGTACTCGGCGCAGAATTCACCGTTACCTTTGATGTGGATGGCCATACCACCACCCAGACCTTTACCTTGAGCGGGTGGTGGGAGTACGACGAGGCCATCGTGGCCAACCACATCCTGATCCCTGAGAGCCGGGTGGATGCGGTGCTGGCCGAGGTGGGCGTCACCCCGCCAGGCAGCGACGGCATGACCGGCAGCTGGAATTTGGACGTGATGCTGAAAAACGGCGCCCGCTCCATTGCCAAGGACCTCGATCAGATTTTGGAAAACCACGGCTATCAGAGCGAGATCGCCGGGGAGTACATTGCTCTGGGTGTCAACTGGGGCTACACCGGGGCACAGCTCTCGGACAAGCTGGACCCCGCCGTGGCGGCTATCATCGTGGGAGTGCTGCTCCTCATCCTGCTCACCGGGTATCTCATCATCTACAATGTGTTCCAGATCTCAGTGGCGGGGGACATCCGCTTCTACGGCCTGCTGAAAACCATTGGCACCACGCCCCGGCAGCTCCGGCGGATCATCCGCAACCAGGCCCTGCTCCTCTCCCTCGTCGGCATCCCTGTCGGTCTGCTGTTGGGCTGGCTGCTGGGGGGTGTGCTTACGCCGGTCATTACCGCACAGCTCAACGCCGTGACCACGGTGGTCTCTGTCAGCCCGCTTCTCTTTGCGGGGGCGGCCGTCTTTGCCCTGGTGACGGTGCTCATTTCCTGCCGCCGTCCCGGCCGCCTGGCGGGCAAGGTGTCCCCGGTGGAGGCGGTGCGCTACACCGAGGGCAAGGCACTAAACCGGAAAGAGAAGCGCCGTGGCAAGGGCGTGTCCCTGCTGTCTTTGGCTGCGGCCAATCTGGGCCGCAGCCGGGGAAAGACTTTTCTCACGGTGCTGTCCCTGACCCTGGCCGTGGTGCTGCTGACTGCAACGGTGACCTTTGCGGGCGGCTTTGATATGGACAAATATGTGGCTAACTTCACCGCCAGCGACTTTATCCTGGCCGACGCGGGCCAGTTCCAGACCGGCGGAGATTCGTTTAACGACGAGATGGGAGTACCGGAGGAGGTGATCGACGCCGTAAGTGCCCAGAGCGGCATTACGGAGAGCGCCCGCATTTATGGCAAAACCGGCCCGGCGCTGGAGTTTGTCACTGAGAAATACTACCGCTCCGTGCAGAGCCGCTGGAATACCCCGGAGCAGCTGGACAGCATGGTGGCCTTCATGGACCGCAATGAGGACGGCCTGCTGGCCGATCGGGTACAGCTCTACGGCATGGAGTCCTTCGCGCTCAGTCATCTGACGGTGCTGGAAGGGGATCTTTCAAAACTGGGCGATCCTGACGGGAATTATGTCGCCGCTGTATACAGCGACGATGACTATGGAAATCCGGATATGGACAGCCATTGGGCCCGGCTGGGCGATACGGTGACCATCCGATATGTGGAGGAGAGCGAATACTACAATCCCATCACCGGGGAAGTGTTCGGCTCCTTTGAGAATGTGCCGGAAGGCGTCCCTTACACGGACCGGGCAGTCAAGTACCGGGACGTGGACTACACCGTGGCGGCCCTGGTGATGGTGCCCTACGCCTTCTCCTACCGCTACTATGGCGCCGACGAGTTCGTCATGGGAGCGGAGACCTTCCTCCGGGACACCGGGACCGATTCCGTCATGTACTACGCCTTCGACACTACGGAGGAGGCCAACGCCGCTATGGAGGCATTCCTCAAGGACTACACGGGGAATGTGGTCCCCCAGTTTGACTACGAGAGTAAGGCCACCTATGCCGGGGAATTTGAGAGCACCCGAAGCATGTTCCTCCTGCTGGGGAGCGCCCTCAGCTTCATCGTCGGGCTGGTGGGTGTGCTCAATTTCTTCAACGCCATCCTCACGGGCATAACTGCCCGCCGCCGGGAGCTGGCCGTGCTCCAGTCCATTGGCATGACGGCCCGGCAGCTACGGACCATGCTGGCTCTGGAGGGACTGCTCTATACTCTGGGCGCGGCTCTTTTGGCCCTGATGCTGATCGTGGCAACGGCCCCCTTCGTTGGTCCCGGGCTCAATGGGTTCATTTGGTTTTTCACCTACCGCTTCACCATCTGGCCCATTGCCGTGGTGCTGCCTCTGTTCGGTGCCCTGGGTGTCCTCATCCCACTGCTCACTTGCCGCGTCGCCCAGCGTTTTTCCGTGGTGGAGCGACTGCGGCAGGAATAAAGCGCAGAGCCAAAGACAACAGCCATTCGCAGGCGGAAGATGCCTGCGGATGGCTTGTTCCCGCCTCACCGCCCTCACCGGGGCGAGACAGCGGTCCGTCCGGCGGAAGGGGCTGAGCGTCCGGAAAGGCAGTGCAGTAAGGCGGATATTCCAGAGAATAGAAAGCCCGCCTGCCGGGCCTGCGAGTTCCGGCAGGCCGAGCGGCTTGCAGAGGAACAGCGGGGGCTGTTCTGCCGGGCGATTGATTCAAACGGCGAGAAGAAACATGAGATATGATAAGGGGCTTGTGCGTTTTCCCGGACGGAGGTATAATTTTTCAAACCTTCGTCCGTTGCCCGGCTGCGCGGAAAGGCCCCCCGCCTGATCACGGGCGGGACAGTGAAGGCCCCGTGAACACCGGCGCGATGAGAAATGGCTGAAAACCACATATGCATATGAAAGAGCATACGGATAAAGCGGTTCCCCCGCTGGACAGTTCAGCCTGTCCGGCACGGGATGGACGCTGCGAGGGGGTCATTATATGAAAAAGTGTAAGATCACCGTCATGCGCATTACCCGGTATGAGGATCTGATGGCCCGGTATGAAAACCCCATCTCCCACGCCTGCGATATGGAGGAGGGGCGGGTTTTCATCGCCAACGGCTGGGAAAAACCGGAGGGCTTCTGCCAGAGCGCCTGGGATACCCTCTCGCCCTTTGTGCTGGCCCTGAGCCATGGGGGAGCGGATTTCTACGACGGCTGGATGAAAGATCCCAGGTCCGCTATGCTCTCCTGCAACGACGGCTTCCGCCCGGTGAGCTTCCTGGTGGAGGCTCTGGACGAGAACGCGGAATGAGGGGGAAACGCTATGTTTGAAAACAAAGTCGCCGTGGTTACCGGCGGTGCCAGGGGCATTGGAAAGGCCATCGCGGAGGAATTCCGAAAAGCCGGAGCACAGGTCTGCGTCATCGACCTGCTCCCGAATGATTATTTTGTGGGCGACCTGGCCGACCAGTCAGTCCTGGAGAACTTTGCGGCCAGGGTCGTCGCCGACTATGGCCGCGTGGACTATCTCATCAACAACGCCCTGCCCCTGATGAAGGGGATCGACCGGTGTACCTATGAGGAATTCAACTACGCCCTGCGGGTGGGGGTCACCGCGCCCTTTTACCTTGCCAAGCTGTTTGCGCCCCACTTTGCGCCCGGGGCGGCCATTGTGAATATCTCCTCTTCCCGGGACCGGATGAGCCAGCCCCAGACTGAGAGCTACACCGCGGCCAAGGGCGGCATCTCCGCCCTGACCCATGCCCTGGCGGTGAGCCTCGCGGGAAAGGTGCGGGTCAATTCCATCTCCCCCGGCTGGATCGACACCGACTATACCGTCTACCACGGCCCCGACGCCGTCCAGCAGCCGGCCGGGCGGGTGGGCAATCCTCTGGACATTGCCCATATGGTGCTCTACCTCTGCTCGGACAAGGCGGGCTTCATTACCGGAGAGAACATTTGTATTGACGGCGGTATGACCCGGCAGATGATCTACCACAACGATTTCGGCTGGACGCTGGAGGAGAGCGGGCGATGAAAACAGCAATTTGCTATTATTCCCGCCACCACGGCAACACCCGGAAGGTGCTGGAGGCCATGGCCGGCGAGGGAGGAGCGGAGCTGATCGATGTGACTGCCCGCCGGGCCGTGCGGCTGGAAGAATACGACTGCATCGGATTTGCCTCCGGCATCTATTACGGAACATTCCAGGAAGGGGTCCTCCGGTTTGCCCGTCAGTATCTGCCGGAGGGGAAGGATGTATTTTTCGTCTGTACCTACGGCGTGTATCGTCGCGGCTATTCATCGGCCATAGGTCGGATCGCCCTGGAAAAGGGCTGCCGGGTCCTGGGGACATTCGGCTGCCGTGGTTTTGACACCTTCGGCCCCTTCCGGCTGGTGGGCGGCATTGCCAAGGGCCGCCCCAATGAGCGGGACCTGGACAAAGCCCGCAGCTTCTTCCGTCAAATACAAAACCGCCTGAGCTGACGCCCGGGCGGTTTCCTTCTTCGCTGGTCCGGAGGGCTGCGGTCCCCGCCGGGAGCGGGCATGGCCGGGCATAGCCCTCTGCAAACAGCGCATCCATCCCATGCCCTCTGGACAGCTGGCGGAGCGTCAAAGCCGGGGGAGCAAATATGGCTCTTTCAGAAGACTGGCAAATCTGGTATACTAAGGCGATAGAAACGGAGACTCATTCGCTTGTGCCGGGGCGCAGCGCCGCCTGCCTGGCCGGGAACCTCTCCGGCAGCCATATCGAGCCTTGAAGGGAGGCGCCTGTATGAAACTTGCGATTTTATCCGATACCCACGGCCTTCTGCGGCCTGAGGTGGCGGAGAAGCTGAAAACCGCCGATGTCATCCTCCACGGCGGCGATATCAACAAACAGAGCATTGTGGACGAGCTGCGGAGATACGCGCCCCTCCATATGGTCCGCGGCAACAACGATAAGGAGTGGGCGCAGGCCATTCCCCATGATCTTACGCTCACCCTGGAGGGCGTGACCTTTGCCATGGTCCATAACAAGAAGGAGCTTCCGGCAGATCTTGAAGGCGTGAATGTGGTGGTATTTGGCCATTCTCACAAGTATGTGCAGGAGGAAAAGGGCGGCATTTTGTGGCTGAATCCCGGCTCCTGCGGCCCCCGGCGGTTTCACCAGGAGATCACCATGATGATGGCCGAACTGGAGGATGGGAAGATTCAGGTGGAGAAAGTCACCATTCCCCATGCGGTGAAGTGATGGAACTGGGACTGACCTTTCCCCTGCAGCGGTTTGTAAAAGTGAAAGCGCCGCCCTGCGGCGCGGAGGCGGACCGCCGCCTGTGCTGGGATCTTCATGTGATCTGCCTGCGGGGACGCAAATGCCTGCTGGCCGTCCACTGCCGCAGCCGGTATGCCTTTGTGCGCTATGATGTGCCGCCGCTCCAGTGGGCAGATATTCCGGGGCTGTTCCGGGAGGGGCTGAGAGACAGTCTCACCGCCTCCGGATTTTCTGAAGATCAGATCAGGGGGTACCTGCGTCGGGCGGAGGATATTCATATCACCTGTACCCACGGACGCCGGGAGGTGGCCTACCTCAACCGGGCGTGGGAGGATGTGCTGGCGCTGGATCTGTGCCTGGATACCACCGGCCAGCCTCAGCCTCTGCTGGATCACGCCGTCAACACCCGCCCCAGCCGGTGCGCGGGCTTCGATGGACTGGGCCTTGCCCTGGAGCGGATGGCCGTGACGCTGGAGGAAGGAGCGATACCGTGATGAAAATACAGCAGTTTTCGATCGGCGCAGTTCCCGCAGTCCTGTACGGGGAGCCCGCAGAGCGGGGATATCTCTTCCTCCACGGGCAGATGGGCTGCAAGGAGGAGGCGGAGGCCTTTGCCCGGGCGGCTTGTCCACGGGGATACCAGGTGCTGTCCATCGACCTGCCCGGCCATGGGGAGCGCCAGGGCCGGGGAGAGGAGCTGCTCCCCTGGACGGCGGTGCCGGACATTCGGGCGGCGCTGGACTGGGCGGAGCGCCGCTGGGGGACCATCTCTCTCCGGGCCAACAGCATCGGGGCGTATTTCGCTATGCTGGCCGCCGGCAGGCCGGAGCGGGCCCTGCTGGTCTCCCCGGTCCTGGATATGGAGGGCCTGATCCTGACCATGATGGGCTGGGCCGGCGTGACGGAGGAGCAGCTGCGGGAGCGGGGGGAGATCCCCACCGCCTTCGGCCAGACCCTGTCCTGGAAGTACCTGTGCTGGGTGCGGGAGCATCCGCCCCTCCGCTGGACTTGCCCGGTGCGGATTTTGTACGGAAGCGAGGACAACATGACGCCCCGCCGGACGGCGGAGGCATACGCCCGGCAGCACGGCGCCAAACTCACCGTGCTGGAGGGCGGAGAACACTGGTTTCACACGCCGGAGCAGCTGGCCGCGCTGCGGCAATGGGAGGAGTTGGAACTTTGAGCACGGAAGAGTGTCTGATCTGTAAAGCGCCTCTGGAGTACCTGACCCGGGATGAGATCATGGAGTGCGCCATCTGTCACAAAAAAGAACCCAGCAAGACCCGCTGCGTGAAAGGTCACTATGTCTGCAACGACTGTCATACCCAGGGAATGGACAGTATCTTCGGCCTGTGCCTGTCCGAGACTTCCGCCGACCCCATTGCCATCCTCCGCCGGATGATGGACCTGCCCTTTTGCCATATGCACGGGCCGGAGCATCATGTAATGGTGGGAGCGGCCCTGCTCACTGCCTACCGGAACGCCGGCGGCCGGCTGGAACTGGGAGAGGCGCTTCGGGAGATGTACAGCCGGGGCAAGGCTGTTCCGGGCGGCGTCTGCGGGTTTTGGGGTGCCTGCGGGGCCGGAATCAGCGCGGGGCAGTACCTGGCCATTGTCACGCAGTCCACGCCTCTGGCCCGAGAGCCCTGGGGGCTGAGCAATCAGATGACCGCCCGGGCGCTGGAGAGCATCGGCAAGGCGGGCGGGCCCCGGTGCTGCAAGCGGGACTCCTTTTTGGCCATCCTGGCCGCCGTGGACTTTACCCGTGAGCATCTGGGAGTGGAAATGGAGCGGTCTGTCCCTGTCTGTCCATACAGCGGCCGGAACGACCAATGTATCGGTAAACGCTGCCCCTTTTCGGCCGCTGCGCACAAAAGGCCCAAGGTGGCCTTCGTCTGTGTCCACAACTCCTGCCGCAGTCAGATGGCGGAGGCCTTGGGCAAGCAGCTGGCCGGGGATGTATTTGAGAGCTTTTCGGCCGGAACGAGCCCCGCTGCCCGGATCAACCCCGATGCCGTGCGTCTGATGAAGCGGGTCTACGGCATCGACATGGAGCAGACCCAGCACAGTAAGGCCCTCTCTTCTTTGCCGGAGGTGGATATCGTGGTTACCATGGGCTGCCATGTCCAGTGCCCGACGCTGCCTTGTGCGTACCGTGAGGACTGGGGACTGGAGGATCCCAGCGGCAGGGAGGACGAAGAATTTCTCGCTGTCATGGAACAGATTGAGGAAAAGGTACTTGATCTGAAACAGCGCGTCCAGGCAGGCGAACTGGGATAAGGCGGGATCAACAATGCCCGGAGCTTCTGAATTTTCAGAAGCTCCGGGCATTGTTCCTCACTCTGCTGCGTGCATCAGCTCTCTTTCGATGAGGGAGACGGCAATGGTAAGGGCATTGATGCGGCGCTTGGCTAAGGTGATTTGTGATTTATAGCGGGCAGGGGAGGCTTTCCCCTCCAGGGTCCTCACGGTTTCCCGCAGTTTATGCAGCGTGGAATCGATCTGCCGCTTGGCCTCCAGCAGCTCTTCCGTGGAATAGGTCATGTACTGCCTCCTGAAAAGCGATGTTGCTTATTCTGCTGTGTTCGGAGCCCGAATCCGGCTTCGCCCCGGGAAGGGACAAGTTGTGCGCCGGGGAACAGCCAGCCGCGCTGAGTGCGCCGTTCGGCTCCTTATCCTGAGATATCCGGCTCTGCTCGGCCGGTATATGGACTGGCTCTCCTATAAGGTGCCGCCTTGGGACGAAAGGAATTCCGTCAGATCTTTCACGGCTTTCCTGATTGCCGCTGCGGTGCCTTTCCCGTTGGTGAGATCGGTTTGCACCGGCAGGCGTATCAGGTACTCTGTTCGTCCCGGATCGGCAGAAGCCTCCATGGGCGGCGGACAGGCGTTCAGCCGGTTTGCCCATTGGCGCTGGATGCTTCGGTTTGACCCGGAGAGCCAAACCTCCAGCTGAAAGGACTTATGGATGAATACAACCACCAGTTTCCAACCCTTTTCTTTCAATGCCGGACTGGTGAGGGAAAAGTAGGCGTATTCCATAGCGTTTTCACAAATGCCGCTTTGAAAGCGGAAGTCTGGCAGCTGCCGTTCCAGTTCGCTGCGCAGGTAACGAAACAGCCGGACAAATTCCTGATAGGACTGCTGCAGGGGAGTGGTATTCAAAAGCGTGCGATAAGTTTCCAGCAGAGAACTGTCAAATGTCATCAGAAATCCTCCTGCAATGGCATTTCCTCAAACAGCAGCGTTTGACGCGGGCTGCACCCGAGCTTTTTGAAATCAGAGAACAGGCAGTCGATGCGGACGGGGCGGATACGGATGAGATGCATAGGGCTGGGCAGCTTGCGCAGGATTTCCAGTGAGATCTTTTTTCGGGCGGCATGAGCGTTATAAGCCGCACTGAATGGCTCCACCAGTTCCGCCAGACCCATGACCTGCATTCCGTGGAGGCTGCCGCCGCTTTTGTAGCTGTCGTAGATCGCAAGGCACACATGGGGATTGCTCCGAAGGCCGATGAACTTCCGCCCGCCCTCGCTGAACATCCAGAAGCAGCCGTCATGCCAGCTGTATTCGATGGGGGTGCAGCGCACATAGTCTCCGGCTCCGGTGGCCAGAGCGCAGGTGTTGTTGGCCTGGATGTATGTCTCCGCCATGGCCCACAGCCTGCTCCGCTCCAGCCTGATGCTGGAAGCGTCTTTTTCATCCCAGTAGCAGGTGGCGGCCTGATACTCTCTGTCTGTCATGCAGACACCTCCCGGCTTGTTTTCTCCAGTATAGCACATCGCCCTGGAAAATGGCAGGAAAGCGGGCGAAAGTGCCTGGTTTTCCTGGTGGATTTTTTGCGGACCGGACAGTATACTTTAATGCAGAAACTGCGGATATAGGGAGGAAACCACCGTGAGTTTAGGAAGCAGTTTATATCAGGCCCGGAAAAAGAGCGGGCTTTCACAGGAAAATGTGGCCGAAAAGCTGGGGGCCAGCCGCCAGACGATTTCAAAGTGGGAGACCGGCGAGACCCTGCCCGACATCCGCCAGTCCAAGGGCTTGGCCGTGCTGTATCATGTGAGTCTGGATGAACTGATCGAGTATGACTTTGACGAGCAGCAGGCCCGGCAGATGGTGGAAAGTGTCAGCGACGAAGCCCAGGCGCGGATTGACTGGAACAAGGTGTGGAGCAAGAAATATCCGGTGCTGGCCGTATATCATCAGAACGTGCGCCTGCAGGATTATGCGCCGCAGCTGCGGGAGATGCTCACGCGGCAGCAAGTGGAGTACGGCTACAATTCAACCGACGCCGTTCTGGTGCTCAAGGACATCTTGGCCCGGGTATGGAAAGGACAGCTGTAAAAGCAGCAACGAGAACACGCGGCGTTCGCTCCGGCGTGGCAGCAAAATCGTCCGCGCATAAGACCGCTGTGGGCCGGAAGGAAGGCCGGTCCGGCCGAGCGTTCTGACGCAATCATTCCCCATACCGTGCCGGGGTGTTTTGCCGGCACGGTATGGGGGATCTTGCATATATTCGGCTGACTGGCGGACGGCAGATGCGCCGCTTGTGCGAGGGGTTATCCCAGAACGTTTCCGGAGGAGGCTCCTGCCTTTTCAAAATCGTTTCTATGGATTTTCCCTTGGCCAGTTCGTCCACCAGCTTGTCCAAATACCGGATCTCCCGCATCAGCGGATCCTGGATCTGCTCGATCCGGACACCGCAGATCGACCCGGTGATGTGGATGCGGGCAGGGTTCATGGCGGGGGCTGTGCGGAAAAAGTCCCCATAACTGATGCTGGACTGCTCCAGCCGTGCGATGTCTGCTGGCGAGTATCCGGTGAGCCAAGTGGTGATCTGGTCCACTTCTTGCCGGGCGCGGCCTTTTTTTGCGGCTTTGGCCACCAGCAGGGGATACAGTTTGGAAAAGGGCATCTCGGTCACGTCGGCGCGGGCCATGATATCGACCTCCCAAAAGGGTTTGATTAAAGAGAAGCAGGATGTGCGGGCAGGGACTCTGCGGCTTGGGGGCGCGGCGCAATACTTGCAGTGATCTTCGCCCTGCCGGTGCAGAGGAAGGGAAGCCTGGCTTTGTGAGCCGCTCCCGGGCTCTGTGAAAGCTGGAGAAGACGGAACATCTGCGCAGATCATGGATGTTGACAGTCAGGGAGACAAGCCCTCCGTGCTGGCAGGCCTTGCGCTGTCATCCTATCATAAACGGCATTTGCCGGCAATCGCAGGGACCGCGGCGGAGAAAGCGTGCCGGAAAGTTCAAAGCAAAACAGGAGGGGACGGCTGCAGATGAGTGCCTGCAGCCGCCCCCTCCCTAAAAATTGCCTATCGCTTGCAGCTTTCTCTGCAGCTGCATGATCCCAATGCGCCGGAGAGCAGCCAGCCAATGAGAGCCATGTACCCCATGGAAGTGAAAGGACTGGAAGTAATAAAACAGGTTCCGGTGGAGCAGCCTGCCAGGGCATAATAGCCCAGGCCCGCCAGCGCACCGCCCAGGGTAAACAGGACCGGCCGCAGCCATTTCCACGCGCGCTTTTTCATCTCATACACCTCCTGCCAGAAATTCCTCCGCCATATGGACGGCTGTGGCTCCGTCCGCTACCGCCGTTACCACCTGGCGCAGAGGCTTTGTCCGGATATCCCCCACAGCATAGACGCCGGGAAGGGTGGTTTTGGTCGTCTCATCCGCCACGATATAACCGTTTTTGTCCAGTTCCAGCTGACCTCGCACCAGCTCGGTAGAAGGCTTTCTGCCTACGCTGATGAACACGCCGTCGCAGGGAACCGCCGTCACAACACCGGTGTTTACATCCTTCAGCTTCACACCGGTCAGCCTGTCCTCGTGGAGCAGTTCCGTGACGACGCTGTTCCAGCGGCACTCCATGTTTGCAGCCTCCATCAGCGGCTGATGGTAGATTTTGGTGGCCCGCAGGGTATCCCGGCGGTGGACCAGAATCACCTTTTCAGCAATACGGCTGAGCAGCAGGGCATCCGCGGCCGCGGAGTTGCCGCCGCCCACGACCACCACCGTCTTGCCCTTGAAGCGCATCCCGTCGCAGGCGGCGCAGTACGCCACACCCCGGCCGGTGAGCGCCGTCTCGCCTGCAAGGCCCAGCTCTCTGGGGCTGGCGCCGGTGGCAAGCACAACGGTCCTGCCGTAAAAAGTGCCTTCGCTGGTTTTCAGGACCTTTGGATCAGCGGCAAGATCCATGTATTCCGCCTGAGCATAGGCGCTTTGCGCACCGAAGCGCTCTGCCTGCCGCTGCATCTTTTCCGCCAGGGTGAAGCCGTCGATCCCGTCCTCAAAGCCCGGGTAGTTGTCGATCTCCTCGGTCAGGGCCATCTGCCCGCCCGCTGAGAGCTTCTCCAGCACCAGGGTATCCAGTCCGGCACGGGCGGCGTAAAGAGCCGCCGTGTAGCCGCCTGGGCCGCCGCCCACCACGATCATATCATAGACATGCCGTTCCTGCATGGATATCCCCTCCTTATTTTGCCAAAGTGTCTTGAATAAATTGCTCGATGGCCGCCTTGGACCCGGGATTGACAACGGAGCCCGCGGCTTTCCCGTTTTTGTAGAGGATCAGCGTGGGGATCACCTCCACCTGCTCCGCCTGAGCAAGCTGAGCTTCTTCATCGATGTTGACCTTGGCCGCCACAAGCTGGTCGCCGTACTCCTCTGCGATTTTCTCGTAGGCTGGGCCGATTCGGCGGCAATAGCCGCACCAGGGAGCCCAGAAATCCACCAGGACGGGCCTGTCCCCGCCAATTGCCTGTTGAAACTGTTCCTTGTTCATATTAATAGCCGCCATATGGGTCAGCTCCTTTCCTTTGTTTGGCCTTAGTATACCCGGAAATCCGACCGGTTTCTGTGATAACGTCACACAGGACGGGGTGCTTTGTAAGAGTAGAGCGGGCGCTATGTCCGCAAAAAGAAGAAAGAGACTTGACAAAGGTGCTGGAATCCCTATAATGAACAATGTTCATATTGGGGGGCGGCGCGATGAATACTGCTGTTACATCCAAAGAGGAGATTTTGAAAATCAGCCGGGAGCTGATCCGGCGGGAGGGCTGGTCCGCGGTCAATATCCGCTCGGTTGCAGCCGCCTGCGGCGTATCGGTTGGTTCCGTTTATAACTATTTTGACTCCAAGGCCGCTTTGGTCGGGGCCGTTGTGGAAAGTGTCTGGGAGGAGATCTTCCATCGCCCGGAGGGGCGGGGTGTGTTCCAGGATACACAGGCCTGTATCATCTGGTTGTACGGCCGGATGGAGTATGGGTGCAAACAGTATCCGGGATTTTTCTCGCTTCACGCGCTGGCCTTTATGGGAGAGGACAAGTCCGACGGCAGGCGGAGGATGGAGCGGACCCGGCGGCATATTTTGCAGGGGCTGAGCTCCGTCCTCCAAAGGGATGCACGGGTCCGGCCGGATGCCTTTTCCGGGCAGCTTACGGCAGAGAAATTTGCGGACCTTCTGTTTTCTCTGATGCTGTCCGCATTGCTGCGGCAGGACTGTGATCCAACAGCTGTGCTGGAGATCGTGCGAAGGACCCTCTATTGAAATTCCCGCACGGTGGCGGGAATTTGCTGCCCGGGAAACTGAACGGCGTTTATTGCGGGGGCGGCCGTG
>UMKW01055893.1_pt1 | contig 17092 bp, 15 predicted proteins | sample 1966391 | NCBI WGS metagenome assembly UMKW01 (sample SAMEA4836183, study PRJEB28245) | human gut metagenome | biome: gut microbiome; material: fecal sample | place: Denmark | collected 2008
TGGAGCTCATATCCATGTCCCGAACGCTTTTGGAGGGCCGCACCATGGCACACGCCCCGATCAGCCCGAACAATTCATCGGTGGCAAATAAGATTTTCTCCATCTGTAATTCAGGCTTGACCGTCACCCAGTCCAACCGGCCATAGCCGTGGTTCACGATGGAGCGGATTATGCCCTCGTCAATGTCGTGGGAGCGTAAAAGTTCAACGCATTTTGCACAATGCTCCTCGGGATAAAGCTCAAAGTCAATGTCGTGCAGCATACCCACCGCCGCCCAATATACCTCGTTCTGGGGGTCGTACTGACGGGCAAAGCAGCCCATGATGCCAGAAACCACCTCTCCGTGCAGCAAGTGAAACTCGCCGCTATTGTACTTTTTCAGCAAATCCCGGGCCTCTTGTAGATTTGGAACCATTTTCGTTCGCTCTCCTCTTTACAAATTTGAATCAAGAATTTATAATGGTACAAAGTGGACACTATATTGCACTTGTGCGATATAATAATACATCCTGTTCGTTATACTGTCAACAGAGAGGAGCGGATTTTTTTGGACTCCATGAATCAGATTGTCGCGAAAAACATTAAGAGGCTTCGTGAAAAGAATAAAATGAGCATGGACGAGCTGTCCAAGTTAAGCGGCGTCAGCAAAAGTATGCTTGCACAAATTGAGCGAGGAGAGGGAAACCCAACCCTCTCAACGCTGTGGAAAATTTCGAATGGAATGAAGGTGCCTTTTGACGCCTTGACCGTCCGCCCGGAAAACCCGTATGAACTTGTGAAAACATCAGAGCTACAGCCGCTGCTGGAAGATGGTGGTAAGGTCAAAAATTACCCGATTTTCCCCGACGATGACAACCGCAAATTTGCGGTCTACTATCTGGAACTGGATGCGGGGAGCTATTGGGAATCGGAACCGCATCTTAAAGGAACCACCGAATTTATTACGGTCTTCACAGGGCAGCTTGAAATTGATACAGATGGTCAACGGTTTTCCGTTGGAAAGGGGGAAAACATCCGGTTTAAGGCTGACAGCGTACACTCGTATCGAAACGTCGGGAATGAGGCCGCGATCCTGCACATGATTTTGTTTAACCCCTGAGCATTCCAGGGACATAATCCTCCTTTTTATCTTACAGCAGGGAACGACGCCCCTTGTCTCCATAGAGCGGCGCTTGTCCGGTAACACGATAGCTTCTATTTTTTTCAGTTTTCCTACCAGAGCTGTTTTATCCTTTTCATCGTTAAAGCTCTTCTGGTTCATCGACACAGTAATTATTCACATAATAAAAAGCAGCGGCTGTCTTAGCCGCTGCTTTCAATGAGACACTGTGTTATTTTTTCTGATCGGAACTGCCCGCCGGTTCAACTCCCGGCAGAATGTGAATTCCTTGGACAAATGGCAAAGAAAAGAGGCTCTCAAGTATTGCTACTTAAGAGCCTCTCAGGGCGCATAAACACTGGGTTTTTACCCCCAATATCTATTTTACCCTATTGGTTTGGTCGGAGTGACAGGATTCGAACCTGCGGCATCCTGCTCCCAAAAATTTCTGGGAAGTTTTTTGCGCTTATTTGTAGCGGTTTATAGTCATTTTCGCTCAGTTTCGCTTACTCTTTGGCACTCTTAAAACCACTGTTTCCGCGTGCTCCGCACCCGGCTGTGGTAATCAATGTGGTCAAAAACGCTTCCCACCCAGAGCCGGCGCTTGTCACCGGCCCCAGGCGGGAAGCGTTTCATATTCTGGGTTGGTTGGATTGTAACTATGAGCAGACGGTTATGCAAGTGGTTTCTGCCCCAAGCGCAGTTCAAATCCTGCGCCGCAATAAACAAGGAATGAACAGATAATGATTTCATTACTCCTGCAGTTCCCCAAATAGATCTGTCAATCTGACATTCAGAGTAGTAGCAATCTTTTGGCATTTTTCTATAGTGAGGCTGTGTTCGCCGCGTTCGACTCGCCCGTAGTATGCACGGCTGAGGCCACAATATGCAGCGAATTCATCTTGAGTAAAACCACGTCCTTCGCGATATTTTCGCAGGACATTACCCAAGGCTACATTTACATTGTAAGCATACACGGCACTCACCTCAAAAATATTATACTACAAATGCAAAAAAACGCTATATATAGCGTTGAAATTTCTGAGATTTTTTGTAGAATAGACTCAGATGGTGGTTGTACCACGTATCTAATAAACTTTCTGAGTAAAGGAGTAATCACAATGACAAAGAGAACATTCAATATCCCCGTAGAATCCTTCCGCAAGATTCCTAACCCCTACAAAGAAGGGCCGAGCAGTGTATCGCAGATGTATACCGCTATTTGTGATGTCAAGGATTTGCCCGAAGATCTGATCGACTGGATGGAAACAAACCCCCGAAAACAGAATACCAACAGTGGCGTAGCGAAAAAAATCAGAGCATCTCTTGTTGAAGGCAAAGATTTTCATCTCCTGAACCGCGGTATTCTCCTTTCTGCCAATGATGTAACATTCAACAATTATGACAGCACCATGAAGTTGGTGTTTACGGACAAGGAATATCACGGCAATGTTGATGGCGGCCACACCTTGATGGTTATCCTTGAAAATCGTGATGATCTGGAACGCGGTCAGCAGTTTGTGAAACTTGAGATCTTGACGGGCGTCGAAGGCATTTTTGAGGATCTTGCTGCCGCCAGAAACACATCTACCCAGGTTCAGGACAAGTCCATTGCAAACTTGAGAGACTACTTTGACATCATCAAACAGGCTGTTTCGACCGAACCTTTCAAGGACAGAGTGTATTTCATGGAGAATGACGATGGAAATATTGACGTCGGTGATATCCTCGCAATCTTGAATATGTTTAATTTGGATACTTATCCCGGAATGGACAGCTGTCCTGTTGTTTCCTTCAGTAGTAAGAAGCGCTGCATTGATAACTACATTCATCTCTATGAACAGTATGGTGATAACCCCGAAAATCCCCATGTCAAAATGAAGCCGATTATGGTTGATATTTTTAAGCTCTACGACTATGTGGAGTCCAAAATTCCTGAATACTATCGTGTTAAGAATCCCAATGGTAAGTATGGAGCGATTTCTGGAGTTACTACTCCGAAGGAGAACCGCAAGGCACCTGTTTCTAAGTTCTATGAAAAGACTTTGTCCCATGGTTCGCCTAATGGATTTATTTACCCCATTCTTGGTTCGCTTCGGGCACTTCTCGAAGAAAAAAATGGTGTGTACAGCTGGAAGTGCAACCCCTATGAAGTGTTAGAAAAAATCGGACCTGAACTGGTATCTATTACAGTAGAAAGAAGCCGCAACTCCGGCAATGATCCTGTGAAGGTTGGCAAAGACTCAGTCAACTGGCAGACACTGTATATGCGTGTGATGCTTACCGCAATGGGCAACTAAACACTTTCGACCACCCAGTCAATGACTGGGTGGTTTTTTCTTGACTTTTTCACTACTTAAGTATATAATGCAAATATACTTAAGTAGTTTCGGAGGTGTCCATATGGACTTCTGTTACAGATTTCCTGCAGTAAAGGGATTGCAGGCCGGCAAGGAATACTATATCGCGATGATTCCCCTTAGAATCTTGAACAAAATTTTCGGAAATGATGATGAGTATATTCCGCCTGAGTATCGAGCCCAGCGGCGGCTGAATACTACCCGCATTCCTGTAATAAAAGACTATATTTTGGATAACCGTGATTCATATGTTTTCTCCGCCTTGGCTGCGGCAATTGATGGTGAGTACAACTTCGCCCCATCTATTGCCTCTGCAGATCTTGGAATTTTAGAAGTTTCCATGGACGCACGGTTCATGATTGTCGACGGTCAACATAGAAAAGCTTCAATTATCGAGGCTATCACCGAAGACGAGACGCTCAATACGGAAACCATTTCCGTCGTTTTCTACGAAGATAAGGGACTGCAACATGGGCAGCAGATGTTTACCGACCTCAATAAGCATGCTGTGAAAACATCTAACTCTATTGCCGAACTTTATGACTCTCGTGACGCTTTGGCTGTGGTGACAAGACGGGTTATCAGTGAAATTGAGTTTTTTGACCAGTATACAGACAAAGAAAAAGACATTCTTGGAAAGTTTTCATCGAACTTTTTTACGCTGAACACATTCTACAAGGCTAACAAAAAAATCTTAAAGCGTGCCAAATGTAATGATGCTGCAGAGGCTTTTTTGAAACAGTATTGGTCCGCTGTGGTAAAGCACATTCTTCCGTGGAACGAATTGACCAATAAGGAACTCAGCAAAGTGGATTTACGCGAGAAATACATCATCACACAAGCCATTATTATTCAAGCACTTGGTGTTTTAGGCAATCATTTTCTAACGAACGATGACAAAGAGCTTGAGAAAAGTATCGCTGGGTTAGAAAAAGTTGATTGGCTTAGAAGTGCTGAATGTTGGAAAGGCAGGGTTATCCGTACCAATGGTAAGATCATCAACAGTAACGATGCAGCACGGCTGGCCTGCAATGTGCTGAAGGAAACTTTAGAAATTCCTTTGGATCCCGAAGACTTAGTATACGAAGAAAAACTTACTAAAGGAAAATGAGTCCTATGTTTACAGTATTTAACGATATTATTGCGGAGATGCGACTTGTCTACCAGCACGATCAGCGCCCGTGGATGCTTGGATTTAGTGGTGGAAAAGACTCTACCCTACTCTGTCAGCTCGTTTTTGAAATGCTCCACACTTTGAAACCAGAAGAAAGGACGAAAAAAATATATGTTGTCACATCAGATACTATGGTAGAGAACCCCATTGTAAAGGACTACATGTATCGTATGAATGCGGCGATCAATACCGCCAGCGAAAGTGAGCATCTCAATGTTGAAGCACATATGCTGCATCCAGAGATTCGACAAACTTTCTGGAGTTTGGTAATCGGTCTGGGATATCCGACCCCAGAAGCGCCTGGTTTCAGATGGTGTACCGAACGGCTGAAGATTAACCCTTCAAATAAGTTCACTTACGATACCATCAAAAAAGATGGCGAGATTGTAATCCTTTTAGGTGTTCGAAAGGCAGAAAGCGCTGCTCGTTCAAAAAGCATATCTTTCCATGAGATTGAAGGGAAGATATTATCTCCCCATACCTCAATTCCCAAGGCCTATGTATATAACCCCCTGACAGAAATTGAAAACTCCATTGTGTGGGAGTATCTTCTCAAAGACGATGCTCGTAGCGCATGGGGAACTGATAACAAATATTTGTTCAGTCTTTATCAAGGCGAAACGCTGGGCGAAGAGCAAAGCGTAGTCGGTGAAGTGGATAAGGACAAGATCCCGATTACTGGTAATTCTCGTTTTGGGTGCTGGTGCTGCACTATGGTCAAAGAGGACAAGTCGCTGCAAAATTTCATTGATCACGGGGCAGAGAATCTGATTCCGCTCCGGAGATTTAGAAACTGGTTGGTAGAGTTGAGAGCCACACCCGAGGCGCGAGATTGGCGCCGTAGAAATGGAGCTGTCTACTTCAATTCCGATGGCGACTTTGGTCGGGGACCATTCAAACTGGATACGCGAAAAGAAATCCTAAAGCGTCTTTTGCAATTGGAAGATGAAACAGGATTCGAGCTCATTACAATTGAAGAATTGAAAATGATCGATAAAATGTGGGAAGACGAAGGAGATCTTTCCAGACGGGCTCTCGTAGATATCTATTATGAAGTGCGAAATAAACGACTTCCTTGGGATCAATTTAAACACGCAAAATACGATAATGATACCATTCAGCGGATTGATGCGTTGTGTCAGAAATATGAGGTTCCCTTCGAACTGGTTTCTAAACTTTTGATTGCTGTTGACAACACAAAATTCTATACCCGATCTGCTATAAGTGCTCGCGAGGTTGAAAAAATTATGAACCAGGGTTGGTTGCACTACAGCTATATCCAAGAAGGACTCGAAAATGAAGATTGAACGAATCGAATTAAATAACTTTGGATCATACGAAGATTTAAATTTCTTTGATGTCATGACCGATGATCAATCCAAACGAATTATCGTCATTGGTGGAAAAAATGGTGCGGGAAAGACTACCCTTTTTACAGCCATACAGATTTGTTTGTACGGGCATGCATCTTTTGGCTTTAAAACTTCAGGGAAACGATATCTAAAGGAAATCTATGACTTAATCAACAATCAAGCCAGGTTGGACGAGACCAAATCTGCATATGTGAAGATTTGTTTTTCTGAAAGTCGGATTGATACTGATCATTATGAGGTAACTCGGTTTTGGACTTGGAGCAACAGCATAATTACTGAAATTTTTTCGGTAAAGCAGAATGGTGTATTGCTGGACGAAGAAGCCGCAATGAATTTCCAGAATTACCTCTTGCACCTCATTCCGCCAGAATTACACAAACTGTATTTCTTCGATGGTGAAGAAATTGCTGACTATTTTTTGGATGAGCAGCACAATAACATTAAAGACGCGTTACTTATCCTAAGCGGTAATGATACATATGAATTGCTATACAACAATATTCGACGACTTTTAAACGGAGTCGAATCCGGCAATGAATCCATTGCTCAAAATTATGCAGACCAGAGAGAGTCCTTGGCAAAGTACTCTCAAGAAGAGGCGCAATTAATCGGTGAGATTGTCGAACTGCGTACAGATGTTGAGCGTCTTGAGGCTGATCTGAATCACGAAAACAAAGCATATGCCGCCAACGGAGGCGTTACACTCGAAGTTTGGAAAGATTTGCAGAACGCCCTAAAAGACGAAGAAGACCGGCGCGAGCGGATTAATTGGAAGTTAAAGAGTGCAGCGGCAGAGATCCTACCATTTATAATTGTGAAGGACTTGCTGGCAAATGTTAAAGAACAAATTTCAGCTGAAAAGGATCTTCAGGCCTATAGAATTCTACAGAGTTCTCTGAATACATCACAGTTCAAGCGATGCATCTCCAACATAATGAAGAAAACAAGTAGCCATAGCCCCGCTGAAGATACGACGCTCCTCGTAAATGCAATACAGTCTTTCTTTGAAAATCAAGACTTGGAGAACAAAACCCCAATTTTTATGCTGTCAGAGGATGACGGGCTCTCAATTCTCAACAAAATTGCGGCTGTGGAGGAATACAAGACCGCTACCTTTAGCAAAGACAGGCGGAGAATCGAGGACTCAATCCAGCGAAGCACCAAGATCAGAACACAATTGCAAAAGAGTTCCATCGAAAATTTTGAGAGCCATGTCAAATGTGTTTCCGACTTAACCAATCAGATTGAGCGACTCAAATCCGAGCTGACGGGCAAAGAGACCGCTCTACAAGAACTTCAAGATCGAACAGAAGAATTGAAAAAGGCACTGAATCACAGTCGAAAAGCATTGGAAGCTGAACTGAAAAAACAATCTGTGTCAGCACTTTCCGATCGTATGCTTCTGCTGGTAGAAGAACTTCAGGAACAGCAATACAAAAAATTGATTGCAGATGTTGAGCACGATCTTAACCGAAAGTTTAGAGAACTTATTCGAAAAGATGATTTTGTCGATCAGATCTATCTTGACAATGACTTCTCTCTGCACCTTGTCCGCAATCAGGCAGTTGAGGTCTCTGCGCTTAAGCTTACAGCCAAAAGGCATGGTGCCGCCACTCTGAAAGTGAGTCTGAAGCAGGCTGGATTCCAATCACTGATGACTCAGCTGAATACAACGGAAGAATCTCTCGGCTTTGCCTTGGCTGATTGTGATGAAGAGACGATGATCCTTCCTATAGAGCTTGACTATACTCGTTTCTCCAATGGTGAAAAGCAGGTCCTCGTAATGTCATTGTATTGGGCAATTATGAATCAAAGTCACAACAAGTTGCCATTTATCATTGATACGCCGTTTGCGCGCATCGACACTGAGCATCGCGCCAACATTACCGAAAAGTTCTTCAAAGAACTTCAGGGACAGCTCTTTGTGCTATCTACAAATGAAGAGATCCGACATGAACACATGGTCTCGCTTGACCAGCAGATCGCAAAAGTGTATATGCTCGAATACGGAGAGGACAAGCGTACTCGGATTTCCGAGGGAAGCTATTTCGAGGTGAAATAATGGTGTTTAAACTAAAAACATCCCGGAAAACGGAAGAAATCTTCAATCAAATTGAGGCAAGCGAAAAACTTCCGTGGCCTACCCTCATGAGACTTGCGTTATCTTTATCCATTCGCCAGGGACCTTTGATGGAGGTCGAGTTATATTCCGATAGTCTGGGAAAAGAACTGAATCGCTCAACAATCACTGGAGACGCAGACAGCCTCTATAAATGCCTGATTGAATTACAAGAAGGCCGACATATTCCGGACAAAGAATACTTCCCCACTTATGTGAAAGGTCACTTGGAACGCGGCGCCAGTCTATTGGAACAAGAGAAAAAGTATTCAAGAGATTTACTTGTGCATTTGACGGAAGTGGACAAAGGGTTATAATTACCTTCAGGATTCTGATGAGAAACAATCGAGATCTTAGGTTTTTAGCAATAGACAAATTGAAAATCGAAATATTCGGAAATTCGGAGTAGTTCGAATCTGAGATGTAATAACCATACACCGCACGCACAAAAGTATCTGACCAAGGCACGGACAAATTGAAATAGCCGCACCAAATCCTGCGACACATAAATCAAAGAGCCTCCAACTGCCTGCGTAACTCCTCATCGCTCAGCTCCCCACGCTCGGCCTGTGCTTTCAAGTCCTGGGCCTTGGCCACGGAGACGTTCCACTCATCCACACTGATTTTACCTCTCTGCTTCCGCATCTTCAATCGGTTATAGGCCTTCGCGTACTCTTTCTGGGCAGGAGTGGCAGAGGCACGCTCCTTTGCCTCTTTTCGATGGGCCCCTACCTTGCGGCAGGTACGTTCGGTTTCACCCGGCGCAATGTTGTTGCAGTAGCGGGTGTTATAGCCCTCGGTCAGCAGAAAATACCACCCGCAGTTGTGGCAGCGGCGGGGCGCGTTGCCCATCCTCAGACCGCGATAGAAATCCGTGTAGAGAAAGTGAGACAGATAGGTAAACTCCGCCTGTTCCGCCAAGATGACCTTGTCGTCCTCGGTTGGGTGTTTCATCGGGACGAACTTTACCTGAACGGGAAAGCTCTCTTCAAAGTCATTCGCGTCAAACAGCATGGCTCCCGCCACTCTCATGTCTGAAAAGTATTGTGCGTAGGCTGCGGCATAAGCATCTGCACCCCTGCGCTTAATCGAATCAAAGTAAAACTCCAGCATACCCTTTACCTGTCCCCGGAAGTTGCGGAGGCTCTCCGGGAAATACTCCAGGCCATTCAGAAACTTCTCAAATGCGGCATGCCCCTCAGAATTTACATCCAGCACTTCGACCCAAGCCTCATGGTCGCCGCTCATGACGGTTAAAAGCTGATAGGCAAATTCCAAATCCATAGAAAGCTCCCGATAGAACGGCAACTGAAAAATCAGATCCCAGACAGCGTTCAGCTTCTCCTGAGAGGAGGCTGCGGCGCTGTCTGTTTTTTTCCTGTATAAGAGACAGAACCGTAGATAAGAATGCGCCAATGCTCCGGTCAATTGCACTCAACTCGCGCTCGTCCAGATTCAAAAAGTCGGTGGCGAATTGTCCCAACGGATATGACCTGCCGTTCAGGAAGAGTTCCTGTTTGCCAAAGAGCACTGAAAAGCTATCAAAATAGTTTCCCACAGCCCGTCACCCCTGTACCCGATTGAAATTCGGCGTTTGTCCATTCAACGCCAGATCTGTTGAAAGCCGTATCTCGGTATGTTAGTCCCGTTGTAGCAGATGGAAAAAATAAAATCAATCGCAAGGAGGTAACGCCGTGAGAGAATCCGTCTACAAAAGCTACGACGAACTGCCGCTGTTCCTGAACGCCAGCATGGTAGCAGAGGCACTGGGGGTGTCGCCCTCCAGCGGGTACGAGCTGATGCACGAAAAAGGGTTCCCGGCGCTGAGGATCGGCAGCCGTATTGTCGTGCCCAAGGAGAAGCTCATCGCATGGGTGGAGGTAAACACGGGAGGTGCGGTTTGAAGTACAGCTACTATCCAAAACGCGACGCGATCAAAAACTATTTCCCTCTGCCCAATGAGATTTTTCTCTTGCGGCTGAAGCCCGGCGAGCTGGCGGTGTATGCTTATCTGCTCTACTGCGAGGACCGGGAGACCTACCAGTGCTGGCCCAGCTACAAGACCATCGGCAGGGCGGTGGGCATGAGCCAGAACACGGTGCGGAAATATGTGGTGGCGCTTGAGGAGAAGGCGCTGATCCGAACTGAACCGACCTCCGTCTACACCAAGTCCGGTCAAAAACGCAACGGCAGTCTGCTTTACACCATCCGCCCGATTCAGGAAGCGCTGGATTTATTCTACGAGCGGCAGATGGCGCAGGCAGAGTTGGAAGCACAGCGCCGGCGCGCTGCGGACAAGCTGGCAAAGCTCGCCACTGTTGGCCCCTGTGAGCCGCTGTGTGGGGCTTTGGAGCAGACCGAAGGGAATGACCCCCGCCCGGGGCGTTGAGACCAAAAATGAGGCGCTTTCAGAGAATTTGCGGGGGACGGCAATAGGGCTCCCACCGAAGCCCAGCGAAGCGGGTTCGGTGAGAAAAGGAGGAGCAGCGGAGTGAGCGATTTTTCGCCCATTAGGGCGGAAATGAGCAATATGGAGCTTGCGACGACGTCAAGCAGGATAAAGGGCAGGCGTCGCAAGCGCGCCCACCCGGTCACAACTGCCCGCAGTGCGGGCAGTTTCGGGGACTTCGGGCGGGGGTCTTGAAATGGAAAATACACGCCGCAATGGGTCTGAAATTCAGAGAACCCCCGTGTGGACAGCCTTTTCGTAGGGGGCTTGCGGAGAAATGGAGGAAACATGAGTGAAAGAGAAAAGCTGTCGGTTCGGTTGGAGCCGGAGCTGCGGGAGCGGCTGGATCGCTGTTATACCATGGACGGCAGTCGAAGCCGGCGGGAGTATATCGAAAACGCGATTCGGTTTTACACGGACTACCAAGAGATGCAGGGCACCCAATCCCTGCTACCGAAGGAGATCGCCACGGCCCTTGACGGTCGGCTGGGGATGCTGGAGGATCGCATGTCAAGCCTGCTGTTCAAGCAGTCGGTGGAGCTGGACATGGTGGCCGGCATCCTGGCCCGCGCCATTGAGATGGATGAGGAGGCCCTGCGTCGGCTGCGGGCGGAAAGCGTCAAAAACGTGAAGCAGACCAACGGCCGCATTTCTCTGGAGCAGAGGATGCGCCGCGAGGATGACCTGTAATGGCAAAGCTGATCGTCAAAAGTCCCTACATCAAGTGCACCGGCAGCGGCGATGCTGCCGGTGCCGGGGGCTACCTGTACTACATCGGTACCCGCGAGCATGTGCAGAAGCTAAATGACGACCGCCAGCCCACCCGCAAGCAGGAGCAGTTCATTGCAAAGCTCATGAAAGATTTTCCCAGCGTGATACAGCTGGAGGAGTACGGCGATTATGAGGAGCGCAAGACCAAGGTCACCTCCTCCGTGCTCATCACCATGGCACTGGAGGAGAACTGGCAGGCGGTCAGTCAGATGGACGGCTACGTGAATTACATCGCCACTCGTCCCCGCGCTGAGCGGCTCGGCGCCCACGGCCTGTTCGGTGACGAGGACAGCATCAACCTAAAGGAAGCGATGGCGGAGCTCAACTCCTATACCGGAAACGTCTGGACGCACATCATTTCCCTGCACCGTGAGGATGCCGCCCGTCTGGGCTATGACAGCGCCCAGGCTTGGCGCAATCTCATCCGTGCCCGCCGTAACGACATCGCGGCGGCGATGAAAATTTCACCGAAGGATTTCCGCTGGTACGCCGCATTCCACGATGAGGGCGAGCATCCCCACATCCACATGTTGGCGTGGTCGGCAAAACCGGGGCAGGCCTACCTCTCCCGTGAGGGCATTCGGCAAATCAAATCCGTGCTCATGAACGATATTTTCAAGCAGGAGTTGCTCCATGTCTACGAACAGAAGTCCTCCAGCCGGGACGAGTTAGTGCAGCAGGCGCGGCGGGAAATGCTGGAGCTGGTGCGCACTATGCAGGCAGGTCTCTGCGACCATCCCGAGGTGGAAGCGCTGATTCTTCAGCTGGCGCAGGGGCTGGAAACGGTGCGGGGTAAGAAAAGCTATGGCTACCTGCCGAAGCTCTTGAAGGCCCTCACCGACAAAATCGTTGACCAGATGGAGCGTATCCCGGCGGTAGCACAGTGCTATGAAAAGTGGCTGACGCTCCAGGGACAGGTGGACAGCTACTACGGCGGCAGCGAGCACAAGCGGCTGAAATTATCCCAGCAGAAGGAATTCCGCGCCATCAAGAACGCAGTGATTCAGGAGGCCGAGCGCATCCGCACCGGAGAAATCACCTTTGAGGACGAAGACTTATCGGCGGCGGATGAGCCGGAGAGCACCCGCTACAACGCAGAGTTCTACATCGACTTGCCAATTGTGCTTGGACAGGACGCGATCCACTTTGGCCTTAATCTCCGGCGACGGCTGTTCATCTGCCCACCAGTTCCAGCCCCTGGCGAGCCTGTAATACTTGTCAACGCTGTATGCGCCGCCGATGACAAGGCAGGCATGGCCGCAGAACTCATAAATCTCGCCATCAATGGCGAACTTGATATTGGGATACTCAGGCTGAACCCAGACCTGCCCGCCGTGGTAGCGCCGCAGCTCATAACCGAGCGCAGGACCGGGGCGCATCTCATGGTTTCCGTGAATACAGAAGAAGGTGATCGGCAATTTGGAGAGGGCTTCCTTGTTCAGCGTGTCCCGTCCGTCGCCAAAATAATTCAGACCGGCATCGCCGAGGATGATGAACATGTTTTCGTGGGTGAGCCCTTTGGATAAGCAGAAGTCTATCACACGGTCAAAGCGTCCATGGGTGTCGCCGGTCAGGTATACGGTGTTCTGTGCCTGCTCCATTTGAGCGCGCCTCCTTGTGTTAGCCGATGTGTCAAGTATAGCTTGAAAACACTGATATTGCAAGGAATGATCGTCGGGCGGTATTACCCGAACGATAGTTGGAAACAGCAAAAATTCAGTCACGAATTTGATAGCTTTCCGAGGCGGATTGTGGTATGTGTTGTGTTGCGCAATCCCGAAACGAGGTGAAACTATGGCAAAACGAAGACCGTCCGGTGACGGCATGGTACGCAAGCGGGAGGACGGCCGCTGGGAAGGCCGCATCGTCATCGGACACAAACAAAACGGCGACTCCATTTTCCGTCATGTCTACGCCAAAACGCAGAAAGAACTGCTGGACAAGCTCCATCGAAACATTGAGGACTACCATGACGTGGACCTGACCGAGGACAGCCGCATGACGCTGGGTGAATGGCTGGACCGCTGGATGGCGGAGTACAAGGCGGACACCGTCCGCCCCGGCACCCTACGCGGTTACCGGACTCTGACCGAGCAGTACATCAAGCCCCAGCTGGGCGGCAAGCAGGTCTCCCTGATCACCACGCAGGACGTTCAGCGGATGTACCGGCGGCTCAAAAAAGAGGGGCGCGTCAACGAGCACCCCGAAAAGGGAAATCAGCTTGCCGACTCCACAGTGCGCGGCGTCCACTGTGTGCTCCATCTGGCGATGAAGGACGCGGTGCAGGCGCATATTATCGCCAAGAATCCCACAGACGGGGCCACCATCCCCAAGCAGAGCGGCAGCGCCAAGCGGGTGCTGAACGACCGGGAACTGGATGCCTTCCTCGCCATCATCGAGGGGGACGAGATCTGGCACGACTTCTTCTACACCGACCTGACCACCGGCCTGCGGCGGGGCGAAATCTGCGGCCTCATGTGGCAGGACTTCGATGAAAAGAACGGCACGCTGAAGGTGAGCCGCACACTCCACAGCAAGAAACTGGGCGTGTTCTCCCTGGGCGACACCAAAACGGGAATGGGCACACGCACCATCGTTCTGCCCCGGAGTACGGCGGAACTCCTCCGAAAACGCAGGGAAAAGTCCATCAGTCAGTGGATTTTTCCTAACCCCGTCAAGCCGGAGCTGCCTGTATCACCCAATTCTGCTTACAGCCGTTTGAAAGCTCTGCTGAAACAGGCGGGGCTACCCGACATTCGTTTCCACGATCTGCGCCACACTTTTGCCACCCACGCCCTCGCCAGCGGTGCGGACGCCAAGACCCTGTCGGGCATCCTCGGCCACACCAACGCAAGCTTCACGCTGGATACCTACACCCATATCACGGATGATATGCGGCACACCGCCGCCGTCAACATTGACCGGGGCATCGGAAAGGCGGAGCCGCAGGACGATTTAGTGGCGGTCACTACCCAGCCGGAAAAGCCCAGGATGACCGACTTCCAGCCCTACCTGGGGCATAAGCGCAAGCCCGGCACAGGCTGTGTCAGCGAGATCAACGACCACCTGTTTGAGGGAAGGTATTCCCCCATATGGCCCGACGGTAAGGAACACGCCCGGAATGTCTATGCCAAGACCCGTGAGGAGTGCGAGGAAAAGCTAACGGCGCTGATTGTGCAGATGAAGGCGGAGATCGCTGAATTGAAGGTGAAATACTAAACGGCTGGCACTAAATACTTAATGCCAGCCGTTTCAAAATTAAGAGAAGTTCTGAATATCATATTCGAGCCGCTGTACTTCTTTGAACATAGTTTCTTTAAATAAATTATCAATAGTTGCTGTGTCTTTATTATCAAATATCTTTTGGTTATAGATTAAAATTTTTGCTTTCTCTTCTGACGAATATCTATCTGCATTAATTAAATAGTTTGAATTGCTGACATTTTTAGTAATCTCGTGATATGCCCGCACAAATCTTTTGATATCCGTTGGTCTTTGAAACCCATATCTACAGAACAGATGATCAATTAACCAATCTAGATGAAAAAGTATTCTTAAATCCGTCAGTTGTGAATAATAAAATAGCCATCCGTACTTTTTTGAGTCAAGAATACATCCTGTGACTCTAAGGTTTAACCGCCAAAAAAATACCTGCTGTGAAATTGTTTGTTTTTTTCGTAAGCGAAAAAGTTCCTCAATAGACGCTTCTATTTTTTCCTCTGCAGCGGTGCGGATTCCGATTTTGTTATTAAAAAACATGTATCCAAGAAAAGGAACTCCTTTTGCAATTTCACCTGACATGGTTTTCTTTTCATTTGCATCTAAGTCAAAGTCGTTTTTAAGTGCCTTAATGCAAAAACATTTAATGCTTTCCGCGCAAGATGCGTCACACAAAATTAAAATATCATCAACATAGCGGTGAAAAGAAACATCGTACTGCGCACACACCTTTTCATTAAAATCAGCCAAATAAATATCTGCTAAAATATTTGAAATAGATAAACCTTCAGGAACCCCGCGGTCGTTTTTCTTCTTTTCTGAAACTGAACCGGTTCGAGGAATTGTTTCGGTGGTTATCGCTTCCTGCAAAAGTGAAATTGCCTCAGCCTTACGAACTTTTCTTTTTACTTTTTTGAGTAAAATTTGGTGATTAATTGATGAATAAAAATGTGTAATGTCAATTTTGACATAACCGTCAAAGCGACCAGTTAAAACTTCGCGTGAAATATCGCCAACAATTGTATGTAACAACGGTTCTTCAATCACGCCTTCGAAAGAAGCCCGTAGAAATTGGTGGCAAGCAGATAGCGCTAATTTATCTCGCACGGTAGGAATAGAAATAACTCTTGGCTCTTTTCCACGCCCTTTGCTAATTAGGACCTCTCGATAACGAGTGAATTTATAGACTCCGGATAATACCTTGCGAGAGATAATTTGAATATTATTATCTAAGTTGTCCTCAAATGCTTTTGGCGTTACCCTGTCCATTCCCACATTTGCTCGATATTTAATTTTGTCATAATAAATCTGCTGAAGTCGTTTCGGTGAAAAGTAACGGTAAAAATATCGAGCAGCATTCATTTTCTCACCTCAAAACCAAATAGAGAATAGCCACTACAAGAGGCAAGAGAAATAATCCACCTCTCCACAGATGCACCCAAGCAAGCTGACAATAATAACTACATCTTTCCGTCTTGGATAGCTTCATGTTAGGATCTGAACTGCGGTCCTTCAACTGGTACATATCAATCGGCATATGGTTTTCTGATGATTTCAAAAGTTCTGCATACTTGGCACTGATACCAATAACGCTTTTTTGATCATCAGCATCTATATAAGAAAGCTGATCTAACAATAGTTGTAAATCGATATAATTTTGTTTCAGGGCGAAAGAACGCTCTCGATAACCTGTCGAATTTGCATATATTATAGAGATAGTGAGTGCAATTGAAAGAGCAAAACTTATCAAAGAGAGAATATGATCCTGCTTTGTCAGCGAAACAAGTGATAGGATAATAACAAAAACCGAGTAGTAAACATTCAGTGCTTCAATATATTTGGCATGGGATAACAATCTCTCTGACGCATTAATGCGACATTTACGCGTTATCCAAATATTCCGATCAAGTTTTTCTTTTAATGGTTGCTCCATATTAACACCTCAATAAAAAGGCCAGAGGAATTGCTTAACAAAACACAACAACGTCCGAAAATCAGACTTCCCTAAGGAACAAAAGATTAATTAGTCAGAAAATCCCCGCTAAAGCAGGAACCATGACGAAGCATAAGCAACCCTCTGGTAAACTAATTTTATCAGATATTTCATAGAAACTCAACAAATTTTACGCTGCAATAAACAAAGAATAAGAAAACCCCTCTGAAATCATTGATTTCAGAGGGGTTTTGGTCCGAGTAGTGCGACTCGAACGCACGGTCTCCTGGTCCCAAACCAGGCGCGATACCAACTTCGCTATACCCGGATATTTGATTTTCCCGTTTCCGGAAATTCTGCTGTCTGTGGTTATTGCTGTGGTCTAAGGCAATTTCGAGGTGCTTTTCGCTCTGCGGAAGAAACCCGCAAATGCCCGTGTGTCAACGGCTTCCGGCGTTTCACTTTCTCCCGCCCCGGATACCAGCACGGCACTCCCAAAGCAGGCGCGCTACCAACTGCGCTACACCCCGAAAAATGCTTGCGGCACGCGACAAAGTCGCGTGCCGCAAATGTCATCATAGCATACCGCGCGGCG
>UMKW01006749.1_pt1 | contig 16679 bp, 9 predicted proteins | sample 1966391 | NCBI WGS metagenome assembly UMKW01 (sample SAMEA4836183, study PRJEB28245) | human gut metagenome | biome: gut microbiome; material: fecal sample | place: Denmark | collected 2008
AAGGACGAAATCCCAGCGCACGGTATAAAACCCGTTTCCCTGCCTGCTGGTTCGGGCCGGAGTATCCCAAGGCCACCTATAACTCGGCATGGCAGAAGCAGAACGGGATTTTCCATCCCACCATCAAAAATATAGAGTGTCTGGCCTGGCTGATCCAGATTTCCAGCGCCCCCGGAGATTTGATTTTCGATGGCTTCATGGGAACCGGAAGCACCGCGCTGGCGGCTTTGGGGACTGGCCGGACCTTCCTGGGCGCAGAGATTTTCCCTGCTTACTGGCAGACCGCCCAGCAGCGTCTGGCTGCATGGCGCGAGGAACACACCCACATCAACGCAAAAAAGGAGGATGATTTACCATGAAACCCGCAATTATGAATAATGACCGCATGATGTTTTTTGACCGGACGATGGAGGCCCAGCGCAGCCAGCTGCTCACGGTGATGGCGGATGCCGTCAGTGAGTGCCGCACGGCGGCGGACCAGGCGGCGGAGTTGAGCGAGACCGGCCAAATCGGCTTGCTCCGTCTGGTGGAACTTTTGTGTGCAGTCAGAACCCAGCGCGGCCAGGGAGGCGGATTGGTGCTGGAAGGTACTGAGGTGCAGATCCTGGCGGATGTGACCGCCCAGTTCTATGCCTACCTGACGGAGTGCCGGTTTGCGGACCCGGTCGGATTGGCTGTTTATGCAGAGCTGGGCAGCATGATGGCCTCCCTCATGCTGGGGGAATGGTTTGAATAAGGAGCCGCGCCTGCGCTTCACCGAGGAAGAACGGGCTGATCCGGCACTGGAAAAGCCCATCCGCAAGGCGGACAAGGCCGCCGCCAAAGCAGATCAGGCGCAGGCCAAAATTCCGAAAAAGAAGGTCAAGCGGGCTGAGATTGACCCCAAGACCGGAAAAGTGACTACCAAGCTGGTGCTGGAGGATAAGAAAAAACCACCCTCCAAGCTCTCCCATACCCTGCGGGATGCCCCTGCCAATACGGTGGCGGGCAAACTCCATCAGGAGATTCGGGAGTCCGAGGACGATAACGTGGGCGTGGAGAGCGCCCACAAGTCCGAGGAAGTGGTGGAGACCGGGGCGCGTCTGGTCCGGGAGGGCTATCGCTCCCACAAGCTGAAGCCCTACCGCAAGGCCGCTCAGGCCGAGCGCAAGCTGGAAAAGGCAAATGTGAATGCCCTGTACCACAAATCGCTGCGGGAAAATCCCCAGCTTGCCAGCAATCCTTTTTCCCGCTGGCAGCAAAAGCGAGCCATCAAGAAACAGTACGCCGCCGCCAAACACGCCGGCCAGACAGCCGGGACTGCCGCCGGTGCGGCGCAAAAAGCCGGGCGGGCAGCCCAGACTGTGAAGGACAAAGCGAAACAGACGGGCGCGTATGTGATGCGCCACAAAAAGGGGGCCGGTATCGTGCTGGTTCTCTTTTTTATGGTCTGCCTGCTGATGAATACCATTTCTTCCTGTTCCATGATGGCCCAGAGCATCGGCTCCGGTGTGACCGGCTCCACGTTTCCGTCCAGAGATGAGGATATGCTGGGCGCAGAAGCCGCCTACGCCGCAAAGGAGGCGGAGCTGCAAGGCTATCTGGACAGCTATGAAAGCACCCACGATTATGACGAGTACCACTTTGACCTGGACGAGATCGGGCATGACCCCTATGTGCTGATCTCCATCCTGACCGCCTACCATGAGGGGGAATGGACGCTTTCCGAGGTCCAGGGAACCCTGGATATGCTCTTTGAGCGCCAATACATTCTCACCGAGGAAGTGGTGGTGGAGACCCGCTACCGCACCGAGAACCGGATCGGCACCCGCGAAGTTACTGACCCGGAGACCGGGGAGACCACGACCGAAGAATATGACTACGAGGTGGAAGTCCCCTATGACTACTATATCTGCTATGTGACCCTGGAAAACTTCGACCTGTCCCACCTGCCGGTCTACATCATGGATGAAGATAAGGTGTCCATGTACGCTGTGTATATCGCCACCCAGGGCAACCGGCCGGACCTGTTCCCCCAGAGCGAATATCCCAATGCCGTGGGACGTGAGGATTACCTGGACTATGATGTACCACCTGAAGCCCTGGAAGATGAACAGTTTGCCGCTATGCTGGCAGAGGCGGAAAAGTATCTGGGATTCCCCTATGTGTGGGGCGGTTCCAGCCCTTCCACCAGCTTTGACTGTTCCGGCTTTGTCAGCTGGGTCATCAATCATTCCGGCTGGGATGTGGGGCGGCTGACCGCCAACGGGCTTCTGAACATCTGTACCCCGGTGTCTTCCGCCAACGCAAGGCCCGGAGACCTGATTTTCTTCCAGGGGACCTACGACACCGCAGGGGCCTCCCATGTCGGCATCTATGTGGGTGACGGGATGATGATCCACTGCGGAGACCCCATCTCTTACGCAAACATCAACACAAGCTACTGGCAGAGCCATTTCTATACCTTTGGCAGACTGCCCTGACAGAAAGGAGTGTTTACCTATGAGCAGCAAAATCAACCGGCTGCGGGCCGAGCGCGGCAAAAACGATGAGAAGATCGCTGTCCTGCGCGCCCGCAACAATGAAATCGACAAGCAGATCACCGAACTGGAGAACCTGGATATTGTGGGCATAGTCCGCAGCATGGGCATGACGCCGGAACAGCTGGCCGCTTTCATCCAGGCGTCCAAAACCGATGCGTCTGCCCTGACCGGAAAGGAGGAAGATTCCCATGAGAACGATTAAAACCCGCATTTTCAGCTGCCTGCTGGCCGTGATGCTTGCCATCCCGGCTTTTTCTATGTCTGCGCTGGCGGCTGGCACGGACCCGGAGGCGACGGAGAGTATCCCCACCACCGGCGGCATTGAGTTTGACACGCCGGAGACGGACAGCAGCCTGTCTCCCGAAGATACCGCAGATACCGAGGACGGTGCTTCCAAAGAAGATACGGAGGAAACCGAGGCCAGCGCGGACACCGCCGCCATCCTCTCGGAGCTGCTGGGCAAGCTGAATATCACCGCCACTGAAAACGGCGTCCAGATCACTTCCGGCGATGCTGACGGCAGTGCGGCCAGCCAGACCGGCACGGTAACGACCGGCGGCAGCAACTTAAATGTCCGTACCGGCGCTGGGACCGAGAACCCGGCCATTACCCAGCTGCCCAACGGCACACAGGTTGAGGTGATCGGCACGGAGGGCGGCTGGTACAAAATCCGGCTCCCGGAGCGCGAGGGCTACGTCTGCGGCGATTACCTGACCGTCAGCGAAACTGCAGGTGGGGACGGCAGCTTCTCTCTTTCTCTTACAGAAGAAGAAACCTCTGCCTTGCTGGAACTGTTCGGCGGCTTTTCGGGCAGCGATGCCCTGACCCCGGACGGCAACCTGACGCTGATCGACGACATTGGGAGCAGCAGCCAGGCGGGCAAACAGTTCATCACAGTGGAAAGCAAAAACGGCAACGTGTTTTACTTGATTATCGACCGGGATGATGACGGCGAGGAAACAGTCCACTTTTTGAACCAGGTGGACGAGGCTGATCTGATGGCGCTGACGGAGGACGGCGAGACCCAGCCTGCGGCCTGCTCCTGCACGGAGCGGTGCCAGGCCGGGGCGGTCAACATGGACTGTGAACTGTGCGACCAGGACATGACCGCGTGTGTCGGCCCGGAACTGGAGCCGGAGGAAACGGAAACACCCGAACAGGAGGAAACCGAACCGGAGGCAGAGGAATCCTCCGGCCTGAACCCGGCAGTCCTTCTGCTGGTCCTTGTCCTGGTGGGCGGCGGCGGAGCCTTTGCCTATTTCAAGCTGGTGAAGAATAAGCCGAAAACTAAGGGCAATGACGATCTGGACGATTACGACTATGGTGAGGACAGCGAGGATGCAGATGATACCGGGGAGGATGAAATCTGGGAGACCGAAGATGGGGACCCCGATGAAGATGACCCGGACGCCGGTGGGGGCGGCGACGAGGAAAGCGAGACCCCGGTGAAATGACCCGGTTTACAGACAGCCCCTATGAATCCATGATGACACGCAGGCCGGAGGGCGGGAAGACTACTTCCCGTCCTCCCTCTTTACCCAAAAGCCACCCCTGTTATGGCTGCGGGAACTATGGGCAGCCCTGTGTAGGCTTCTGCCATCGGGAAATGACACGCTGGCTCAATGAAAGGAGAAAATCGAAATGAAGATTTTTAAGACAGCCGTTAAGGCGATTCTGGTGTTTGATGCGGCCTATCTGTGCTTTGTCTGTGCGGAAGATGTATGCTCCCGGATTCGCAGCCGCATGAAAAAGAAAAACAAGACAGAACCCGAACCCCACTTTTTGGACGATGAGGAAGAAGATACCGATTACTATCTGACCCCGGCCCTGTGCATGGATTCCCTGCGCCTGCTGCACCGGGGCGATGTGATGGATTTTATCGAGGAACGGATTGTTCCGAAGGAAAAGGCGGTCTTTCAGGCGCTGACGGAGACAGAACAGGAAATGACAAAACTTCTGCTGGCCTCCTGCATCGGCCTGTTGGTGGAAGAAGCCCCTTATGATGAGCGGAGCTTTCCGACGCTTCTGGATGTGCTGGAATACTGCACGGGTGAGGATGAGCCTGACGCAGTGGACATTCTTATGCAGGAGAACGGCAAAAAGCAGGACCCGAAGCCGGAGTATTTCTGCCGCTACCAGAAATACAAGCTGGCCTGTCAGAACAAGGCCAGGATCATTGATGTGTGCCGTGTGATTGTAAACGACATCCTGGCAGAGCTGTATCACGGCTACTACAACGTGGAGCTGGATTTCCTTTTGTATGAGCCGGTTTCCAAGAAGCTGTCCAAAACGGCGTTTGGCGATTCAGATTGGGAGGTGGATGAAGATGCGCTTAGTGATTGCTGAGAAGCCTTCAGTCGCCCAGTCGCTCTCTGCCGTGCTGGGAGCTACGACCCGCAAAGACGGTTATCTGGAAGGAAACGGCTGGCGGGTCAGCTGGTGCGTGGGCCATCTGGCCGGTCTGGCGGATGCCGACGCCTACAACCCCGACTATGCCAAGTGGCGTTACGATGACCTGCCCATCCTGCCGGAACATTGGCAGATGGTGGTGGGTGCGGATAAGAAAAAACAGTTCGACATCCTGAAAAAGCTCATGAACGCCCCGGATGTGACCGAGGTGGTGAACGCCTGCGATGCCGGGCGCGAGGGAGAACTGATTTTCCGCAGCGTCTATGATCTGGCGGGCTGCCAGAAACCCATGAAGCGGCTTTGGATTTCCAGCATGGAGGATTCCGCTATCCGGGAGGGCTTTGAGCATCTTCGCTCCGGTGCAGACTATGACGGGCTGTACCAAGCGGCCCTCTGCCGGGCCAAGGCCGACTGGCTGGTGGGCATCAACGCTACCCGGCTCTTTTCGGTGCTGTACCACCGAACGCTGAACATTGGCCGGGTCATGTCCCCGACGCTGGCGCTCATCGTCCAGCGGGAGGCCGAGATCGACGCTTTCAAGCCGGTGCCGTTTTATACGGTACAGTTGGAGCTGCCCGGCTTTTCCGTTTCCGGCGAGCGCATGAAAGAAAAAGCTGCCGCCGAACAGCTGAAAAGTGCTTGCCAGGGCGGCACGGCCACAATCAAGCGGGTGGAACGCAAAGACAAATCCGAGAAGCCGCCCGCCCTCTATGACCTGACCACCCTCCAGCGGGACGCCAACCGCCTGCTGGGGTATACGGCCCAGCAGACCCTGGACTATCTGCAAAACCTCTATGAAAAGAAACTCTGTACCTATCCCCGGACCGACAGCCGCTACCTGACTTCCGACATGGCCGAGGGACTGCCGATGCTGGTGAACCTGGTTGCCAATGCCATGCCGTTCCGTAAGGGGATAGCCATTTCCTGCGATGCGGCGGCGGTCATCAACGACAAGAAAGTGACCGACCACCATGCGGTGATTCCCACCCGAAACATCCGGGATGCGGACTTATCTGCTCTGCCTGCCGGGGAACGGGCTGTTTTGGAACTGGTGGCCCTGCGCCTGCTGTGCGCCGTAGCCCCACCCCACACCTACGCGGAAATGTCTATCGCCGTGGAGTGTGCGGGCGCAGAGTTCACCGCCAAAGGCCGCACAGTGAAGCAGTCCGGCTGGCGGTCGCTGGACGCCGCCTACTGCGCCAGCATGAAAAATGTGGAGTCGGACGACAATTCCGAGGACAAGGCCCTGCCGGAGCTGGCCGAGGGTCAGAAGCTGCCGGTCGCCGGTGCTGCCGTCAAGGAGGGCAAGACCACTCCGCCCAAGCATTTCACCGAGGACACCCTGCTCTCTGCGATGGAGACAGCCGGGAAAGAGGATATGCCGGAAGATGCTGAACGCAAGGGCCTGGGGACGCCCGCCACCCGCGCCGGGATTTTGGAAAAGCTGGTATCCACCGGCTTTCTGGAACGGAAAAAGAGCAAGAAAACTGTGCAGCTCATGCCCTCCAAGGATGCCGTGTCCCTCATCACGGTGCTGCCGGAGCAGCTGCAATCACCGCTTCTGACCGCCGAATGGGAGTATCGCCTGGGCGAGATCGAGCGCGGCGAGCTGAACCCGGAGGACTTTATGGATGGGATCGCCGCCATGCTGAAGGAGCTGGTGGAGACTTATCAGGTCATCAAGGGGACCGAGTACCTGTTTTCCCCGCCCCGTGAGGTGGTGGGAAAATGCCCCCGCTGCGGCGGCGAGGTTGCAGAACTGCAAAAAGGCTTCTTCTGCCAGGACGAATCTTGCAATTTTGCAATCTGGAAAAACAACAAGTGGTGGTCGATGAAGAAAAAACAGCCCACAAAGGCCATTGTGGCGGCGTTACTAAATAATGGCCGCACCCGCGTGACCGGGCTGTATTCCGAGAAAAGCGGCAAGACCTACGACGCCACCGTTGTCCTGGAGGATACCGGCCAGTACGTCAACTTCAAGCTGGAATTCGACCGGCAGAAAGGCGGCGGCAAATGAAACTGAGTTTGTATGAGCAGGAAACCATTATCCTCTATAACCAGGCCGAGGCTACCGCCGAGGTCTACACTCATGACCCACGCCTACTGGAAAAGCTGCGGCGGCTGGCGGAAAAATACCCGGACCAGATCGTGAAAAAGGACCGGCAGACCTTCACGGTGCCCAAACGCTGCGTGTCGGTCCGGGAGCCGTACAGCGCCGAGCGCCGCAAGGCCGCCAGTGAGCGTGCCAAAGCTGCGGGATACAGGCCGCCTGTCAAAAAGGCGGGTGTGGAGTGAGCATGGCAGAGAATGTTTTTGAGGTTGTGAAAGAATCCGTCACCACCAGAGAAGCGGCGGAAATGTACGGCATCGAGGTAAAGCGCGGCGGTATGGCCTGCTGTCCCTTCCACGATGACCGGCACCCCAGCATGAAGGTAGACCGCCGCTTTCACTGCTTTGGCTGCGGCGCAGACGGTGACGTGATCGACTTCACTGCCCGGCTTTATAACCTGACCCCAAAAGAAGCCGCTGAAAAGCTGGCCCAGGATTTTGGCCTGGCCTATGACAGCCAGGCCCCGCCCCGGCGGAACTATGTCCGGCAGAAATCCGAAGCGCAGAAGTTAAAGGAAAAGCGGGAACATGGCTGGCGTGTTCTGACCGACTACTATCATCTGCTCCGCAAATGGGAAACCGATTATTCCCCCAAAACGCCGGACGAGGACCCGCATCCCCGTTTTATGGAGGCTATCCAGAAAAAGGACTATACGGGCTACCTCCTGGACTTTCTGATCGACAGCAGCACCGAGGAACAAGACAAGTGGTTTGCGGAACACTCCGCAGAGATTGCAGCCATAGAAGGGAGAGTGAAAATCATGGCTGAGAAACCCACCAACCGGGAGCGATTGCGGGAAATTACCGAGGGCATTGAGCAAGGCATCAAGGAACTGTTCGAGAGTGAAAAGTATATGCGCTACCTCTCCGTGATGTCCCGGTTCCACCGCTACTCCGTCAACAACACCATGCTCATCTATATGCAGCGACCGGACGCCACTCTGGTAGCCGGATACAACAAGTGGAAAAATCAGTTTGAGCGCCATGTAAAGCGGGGCGAACACGGCATTACCATCATCGCGCCCACGCCTTATAAAAAGAAGATCGAGGAACAGAAGCTGGACCCGGACACCAAAGCCCCCATGCTGGATAAGGATGGCAAGGTCATCATGGAGGAAAAGGAAATTGAGATTCCCTTGTTCCGCCCGGTGAAGGTGTTCGATGTAAGCCAGACGGATGGAAAGCCCTTGCCGGAACTGGCATCCTCTCTTTCTGGGAATGTCCAGAACTATGAGGTTTTCATGGAGGCGCTGCGCCGGTCCGCACCGGTTCCCATTGAGTTTGAGCCGATGGCGGCTAACATGGACGGCTACTTTTCCTCCGACCAGCAGCGGATTGCGCTTCGCCCTGGCATGAGTGAGGTCCAGACGGTCTCTGCTGCGATCCATGAGATCGCCCACAGCAAGCTCCATGACCCGAAGCGGGCGGAACCCGAACCCGCCTGGAAGGTGGTCATGGTCAGCGATGGGGGGACCAGGAAGAACTACTCCCAGGGCTTTGCCACCGAAGTAGAGGCGGAACAATTCGCCGCTGATGCAGACTGGCGCTATGTGGACGAGAATCAGTTCGAGTGGCGGTTGGAGGTGGAGGAAGATCACTCCGCCGAGATTCAGGCGGCCAAGGACCGGCGCACCGAAGAAGTGCAGGCCGAGAGCATTTCCTATGCGGTCTGCCAGTATTACGGTATCGAAACTGGTGACAACAGCTTTGGTTATATCGCCAGCTGGAGCCAGGGCAAGGAACTGAAGGAACTGCGGGCCAGCTTGGAGGTTATCAATAAGACCGCCAGTGAGCTGATTACCGACATTGACCGGCACTACAAGGAAATCTGTAAGGAGCGCGGCATTGACCCCGCTGCCAGACGGGAACCGGAACAGAAACCAGGTCCCATTGAACAACTGGCCGCTGACATCGACCAGTTTGCTTTTGACTATGACCCGTATGAATATCGGGATACGGTGGATGACCGTGAGACCGCACTCCGGGAACTGACAGCTTCCCTGCAGAACGGTGACGCACAGGACGTGAGAAAATGGCTTCAGGATATTGCCGAGGATGAGCCGGGAGAATGGACTGCCGAGGCAGCCGCACTTCTGGACCGTCTGGATCAGCTGGTGCCGGAAAAAGAGGCTATCCTGGCGGATGAGCCGGACCCGAATCTTGTGAAGATGGCGGATGAAGCAATGGCGATGGGCATAGATACCGCATGGAACTCAGGCGAGGAATTTCCGCTGTCATTCTCTGATGACAGTACAGTTCAGGAAAGCTCGCAGCCCAGCGCCGAGTTCCGTGAGGCGCTTTTGGTGCTGGACGATGCCGCGTATCTGCACATCCAGCCCTGTGATACCGGGTGGGACTACACGCTCTACGACAAAGAAACCATGCGGGAGTTGGACGGCGGCCAGTTGGATGCCCCCGACCTGCGCCGTTCCGAAGCTGCTCTCCGTATCTGCGAGGACCTGAACATGGGAAATGCGTCCATTAAGTATGCGCCCCTCTCCATGATCGAGACCTTGCAGGAGACCGCCTATCAACAGATGCAGGAGCAGGTCAGCCAGCAGGCAGAGGAAACTGCCGCTGTTCCCACCCAGCTGCCCGATACACCAGAGCAAGCGCTGGACGAATACCCCATGCCGGACCCGGCGCTGACCCAGGACGATCTGGAAAAGTGCGGTTACATGGACAGCGACCTTCTGCCCCTCTCCAAAGAGCGGGCCTATGAATTGATGGAGCGCGATCTGACCGTGTACATCATCCAGGAGGGCGAAAACCCGGAGATGGCTTTTGACAGCTCCGATCTGGACGCCCATGATGGTATCTTTGCCGTGGCCCGCGACGAATGGGAGGAAAGCTCCCAGTTCCATGAGAAAGTGCTGGAGCGGCAGGACCGGCAGCTGGAACGGGAGCAGGCGTTTCTCTCCCATGAGGGAGACTGTTTCGCTATCTACCAGGTGAGCCGGGATGACCCGCAGAATATCCGCTTCATGAATATGGACTGGCTGCAAAGCCATGACATTTCTGTGGAGCGCGGCAGCTATGATCTGGTCTATACCGCGCCTCTGACCGCTACCGGCAGCACTGACGCAAAGCTGGAACAGATCTTCCAGCAGTTCAATCTGGAAAAACCGGTGGACTTCCATAGTCCTTCTATGAGCGTCAGCGACATTGTTGCCCTCAAGCAAAACGGCGTGGTATCCTGCCACTATGTTGACAGTGTTGGTTTTCAGCAGATTCCCGGATTCCTCCCGGAAAATCACCTGAAAAATGCGGAGATGACCGTGGAGGATGATTACGGCATGATTGACGGCGTGATCAACAACGGCTCCAAGGAGCCGACCGTGGCCCAGCTGGAACAGCAGGCCAGAAGCGGCCAGCCCATCTCCCTCATGGATTTGGCAGCCGCCGCCCATCGGGAGGAACGGGAAAAAAGAAAATCTGTCGTGGAACAGCTGAGAAGCCAACCGAAAACCGAACATAAAAAGACAGCGCCCAAAAAGAGCGCGGAAAGGGAGATTTGATATGGGAAACTTCACCTTTGAGGAAATAAACCTGCTGTGCATCTACAACCCCGGCACCCGTGAGGGCGCCATTGAGGCACTGTCCGAGATGCGCGGCTATTTGGAGCCGGACGAGACCGAGCTGCTGGCCCTGACGGACAGCACCCTCGCCAAGCTCCGGGCCATGACCGACACCGACTTTGATGCGTTGGAGCTGTACCCGGATTTTGATGAGTAACTATATCCCGTAAACGGCGGGGCGGCTGCTGTGCCGCCCTGTTTTCCTATCCAAAACAGAAGGGAGGACAGACAACCATGCCAACCAAAGCTGAACAATATGCGCAGATGGCGGAGAAGGTAGCGGTCCAGCTCACCGGCAGCTGGCAGGAGTGGGCGGGATTTCTCACTACCGCCGCCCGCCTCTACAAGTATCCGTTTCATGAGCAGCTGATGATCTACGCCCAGCGCCCAGACGCCACTGCCTGCGCCGAGTACGACCTGTGGAATAACCGCATGGACCGCTACGTCCGGCGCGGCTCCAAGGGCATCGCCCTGGTGGACGATTCCGGGGACCGGCCCCGATTGCGCTATGTGTTCGATATTTCCGATACCGGCACAAGGGAACATTCCCGCACCCCCTGGCTGTGGACGCTGGAAGAAGCCCATACCGCTCCGGTCACAGCCATGCTGGAAAACCGTTATGAAGTGACCGGGAGCGACCTGGCCGAACAGCTGACCCGTGTGGCCGGAAAACTGGCGGAGGAATACTGGACGGAGTATCAGCAGGACATTCGCCACATCGTTGACGGTTCGTTTCTGGAGGAATATGATGAAATTGACATCGGAGTACAGTTCCAATCAGCCGCCACTGTCAGCATCGCCTATGCCCTGATGTCCCGCTGCGGGCTGGAGCCGGAACGGCACTTTGATTACGAAGATTTCATGCCGATCTTTGACTTCAACACCCCGGCCACTGTCAGGGCACTGGGAACAGCCGTCAGCCAGGCAAGTCAGCAGGTGCTGCGGCAGATCGGCGTCACCATCCAAAACTATGAACGCGCACAGATCGCGGAAAGGAGCGTCACACATGGAGAACAAACTGACCTACATCCAGAACGGGGACTACCTGATTCCCGACCTGAAGCTGACCGAGCAGCCGCCGAAGCCCCTGGGCAAATACGGCAGGATGCGGAAAACCTACCTGAAGGAGCATCGGCCCATCCTGTACAACCAGCTACTGATGACCGAGAAGCTGTACCCGCACCTCGCGGAGATCGACGAAACGGCGAACCGGCGGCTGGAGCAGATGATGCCGCAGCTGGCCGAGGCAGCGGGCGCGACGGAGCAGCTGAAAGCCCGCGACCCGATGCAGTGGGTGGGCCTGATGAATACCTGCAAGGCCCAGGCGGAGGAAATCCTGCTGGCAGAACTTATCAACAGCTGACCTTAAACCTGTTCCTCTCCGAAGCGGAACAAATAAAAGCCATCGACGAAGGATCGAGCGTACAAACGCCCGGTCCTTTTTCTATGCCGGAACACCATACCGCACCGGAGCGCCCGGCAGCGCCCCAGCGCCGGACATTGACCCAAGACGAGATCGACACGGCTATCCAGGAATGGAACGGCAATATTGAGAGCAAGCGCGCGGTCGTGCGCTACATGAAGGATCATGCTCGTGAAAAGGATACCGCTGCCTGGCTGCGGCAGGAGTTTGGCGATGATCTGCCTGCCTTCCCTGTGACGGCGGACGGTGCGGCGGGTGATGTGTCCTGGCCCAAGGTGCAGCGCCGGATTGCGCAGCTTATCAAAGAGGACCGCTTCTACACCCAGGAGGAACAGGACCGCTTTGACAACATCGACCCCATCGTCATCCGGGAGGCTCTGGCCGAGCGCGGGATCGTGAACGGTCAGGTTGCAGAGCCGGAAAAGCTGGACAGTGACCCGTTCATCCAGCAGGTAATGCGGGATGTGGAACAGATTGCCGCAGAGGCACCGTCTGTACAGCCCACGCCGCCCGATTTATCCGGCCAGCCCATCACCCGTGAGGGAGACACCATCACCATCGGGAACGGAGAACCGACCCATGAGATCGACATTGCCGTGTCGGATGAAGAATACGAGGCCATCCAGAAGGCTATCCCGGAGGAAAAGGTCTACGACCCCATAGCGCCGGTCTACCATGAAGGCGATACGGTCTATCTGGACAATCAGGAATACCAGATCACGGAGCTGCGGGAGGATACGGTACAGCTTCTGCCCTCCGGCATGACTTATCCCATCTTCCGGGCCGAAAGCCGGGAACGGTTTGAGCAGCTTTTGAAAAACGACCTGCGAAACGGGGCCATTACCGAGTTCCTTTCCGATGACCCGGAAAAGGTGGACCAGGACCTGCGGGAAGTGCTGACCTCCGGCCTGTTTACCTGGCAGGACAAAGAGTATATTTCCCGCTGGCTGCGGGATGGCGAGGGCAACACCAGAATCGCCCAGCGTCTTTCCGAATTGTATTCCGGTCGTGTGGAGACGATGGATCTTGCAACCGGCGATATAGCGGACTACCGCACTTTCACTACCAGCATTGAGATTGAGGTTCTGGACCATGACGAAAGAAAGCTGGCAACCCTGGCATATCGCTGGGGTGAACTCACACCGCTTCTGCGGGGACTGTATGTAAAGGAGCAGGACGGCTTCTTTCAGGCCCCGGAAGGCTTCGCGGACCGGCACACCCCGCCCTTAGAAGGAACTCTGTCTTACCAGGTGGGCGATCAGGTGACGCTCCCCGCACCTGACCACCCTATCACCGGCACGATTGATGCCATTGAAGATAACTCCGTCCGCATTTACACCGGGCCTTATGCCTGGAGTTACGATGTGGTCAGCCGGGAACAGTTTGAAATCTGGCTGCGCCAGGATGAGCGCAATGCCGGACTGTTCACGCCGGACACAAGAGAAACCTCTGCGCCGAAAATCACCTCCGAGCCAGTGACGGTCTATCCCGGCGACAAGAACGGCCTGCCCTATGATGTGGTGGTGGAGCGGCTGCGCGTGGATGAACCGGAACCCACGCCGCCCCAGTCGCATCCGCCTGAAAACTTCCGCATCCTGGACGACGATCTGGGAATCGGCGGACCGAAAGAAAAGTTCTGGCGCAACATCAAGGCGATTGCCACGCTGAAGCAGATTGAGCAGGAGAACCGTTATGCTACCCCGGAAGAACAGCATTTGCTCTCACAGTATGTTGGCTGGGGCGGTCTGGCGGATGCCTTTGACGCGGATAAACCTGCATGGAGTGCGGAGTATTCCGAACTGAAGGAGCTGCTGACCCCGGAGGAATACGCTGCGGCCAGGGCCTCCACCCTCAACGCCCACTACACCAGCCCCACCGTGATCCGCGCCATCTATGAGGCCGTAGAGCGCATGGGCTTCCGTACCGGCAACATTTTGGAGCCGTCTATGGGTGTGGGCAACTTCTTCGGGATGCTCCCGGAGAGCATGGCAGAAAGCAGGCTGTACGGCGTGGAGCTGGACAGCATTTCTGGACGCATTGCCCGGCAGCTCTACCCCAAGGCCGACATCACGGTGGCGGGCTTTGAGACTACCGACCAGCGGGATTTTTACGACCTTGCCATCGGCAACGTGCCATTCGGCCAGTATCAGGTCAACGATAAAGCCTACAACAAGCTGGGCTTCAACATCCACAACTATTTCTTTGCCAAGGCGCTGGACCAGGTGCGTCCTGGCGGCGTGGTGGCTTTTGTAACCTCCCGCTACACAATGGATGCCAAGGATTCCACCGTGCGCCGGTATCTGGCCCAGCGGGCCGAGTTGCTGGGGGCCATCCGGCTGCCCAACAATGCCTTCAAGGCCAATGCCGGAACCGAAGTGGTCTCCGACATCCTCTTCCTGCAAAAGCGGGACCGGCCCATTGACATCGCGCCGGACTGGACCCAGACCAGCCAGACCGAGGACGGCTTTATCATCAACCAGTATTTCATCGACCACCCGGAGATGGTGCTGGGGCGGCCCACTGCTGAAAGCACTCAGTACGGCAGGCAGGACTACACGGTGGCTCCCATTGAGGGACTGCTGCTTTCCGATCAGCTCCACGATGCCGTCAAGTACATCCGAGGGACCTACCAGGAGGCTGAACTGCCGGAACTGAGCGAGGGCGAGGACATCGACACTTCCATTCCCGCTGACCCCAACGTGAAAAACTACTCCTTCACGGTGGTGGACGGCACGGTGTACTTCCGGGAAAACAGCCGCATGGTGCGGCCTGACCTGAACGCCACCGCCGAGGCCCGCGTCAAGGGACTGGTGGAGCTGCGGGACTGTGTGCAGCAACTCATTGACCTGGAAATGGACGCCGGTGCATCCGATGCCAACATTCAGGCGCAGATGACGGAGCTGAACCGGCTCTATGACAGCTTTTCTGAAAAATATGGCCTTATCAATGATCGGGGCAACCGGCTGGCTTTTGCCGACGATTCCAGCTACTACCTGCTCTGCGCCCTGGAGGTGCTGGACGAGGAAGGAAAACTGGAACGAAAGGCGGATATGTTCACGAAACGGACCATCAAGCCCCATGAGGCCGTCGCCGCCGTGGACACCGCCGCCGAAGCTCTGGCGGTTTCCATCTCGGAAAAAGCCCGTGTGGATATGGCCTACATGGAGCAGCTGACCGGCAAACCTGGCGAAGAACTGGCCGCTGAACTGCGAGGGGTCATCTTCCGTGTCCCCGGTCAGAACGAACCGGACGGGCGGCCCCACTATGTCACCGCCGATGAGTACCTCTCCGGCAACGTGCGCCGGAAGCTGCGCCAGGCCCAGCGGGCGGCTGAGCAGGACCCTTCCTTTGCCATCAACGTGGAGGCTTTGCTGGCGGCCCAGCCCAAAGACCTGGACGCTTCTGAAATCGAGGTGCGGTTGGGTGCCACCTGGATTGACAAAGAGTACATCCAGCAGTTTATGTATGAGACCTTCGACACGCCCTTTTATCTCCAGCGCAGCATTGAGGTCCACTATTCGCCTTTCACCGCCGAGTGGCAGGTCTCCGGCAAGAACGCTGTTTCCTACAACGACGTGGCGGCCTATACCACCTACGGCACGGACCGGGCCAATGCCTATCGCATTTTGGAGGACAGCCTGAACCTGCGGGATGTGCGTATCTATGACACTGTGGAGGACCCGGACGGCAAAGAGCGGCGCGTTCTGAACGCCAAAGCGACCACCCTGGCCGCACAAAAGCAGCAGGCCATCCGGGAGGCATTTAAGGACTGGATTTGGAAAGACCCGGAGCGCCGCCAGGCTCTGGTGCGTCAGTACAACGAGGAAATGAACTCTACCCGTCCCCGCGAATATGATGGCAGTCACATCACCTTCGGCGGCATGAACCCCTCCATCACCTTGCGGGAGCATCAGCTGGGTGCCATTGCCCATGTCCTTTATGGCGGCAACACCTTGTTGGCCCATGAGGTGGGCGCAGGCAAAACCTTTGAGATGGTGGCAGCTGCTATGGAGAGCAAGCGCCTTGGACTTTGTCAGAAATCCCTCTTTGTGGTGCCGAATCACCTGACTGAGCAATGGGCGTCGGAGTTTCTAAGGCTTTATCCATCTGCGAACATTTTGGTGACAACCAAAAAGGACTTTGAGACCCACCGGCGCAAGAAGTTCTGCGCCCGGATTGCCACCGGCGACTACGACGCTATCATCATGGGACACTCGCAGTTTGAGCGCATCCCCATCAGCCGGGAGCGGCAGGAGCGGCTTCTTCGGGAGCAGATTCAGGAAATCACCGATGGTATTGCCGAGGTGGAATCCAGCGGCGGAGAACGGTTTACCGTCAAGCAGCTGGAACGAACCCGAAAATCTCTGGAGGCCCGCCTAGAAAAACTGCAAGCTGAAGGCCGCAAAGATGATGTAGTAACTTTTGAGCAACTGGGCGTGGATCGGCTCTTTGTCGATGAAGCGCACAATTATAAAAATCTGTTTCTGTACACAAAAATGCGCAATGTGGCGGGCCTCTCCACCACTGACGCGCAGAAATCCAGCGATATGTTCGCCAAGTGCCGTTACATGGACGAGATCACCGGCAGCCGGGGTGTTATCTTTGCCACCGGCACACCGGTTTCCAACTCTATGACGG
>UMKW01052813.1_pt1 | contig 16547 bp, 13 predicted proteins | sample 1966391 | NCBI WGS metagenome assembly UMKW01 (sample SAMEA4836183, study PRJEB28245) | human gut metagenome | biome: gut microbiome; material: fecal sample | place: Denmark | collected 2008
AATGGAATTGCTTTTAGCAAATATGGGATTGACCAATACTGGCTATTCAGAGCTTGGCACATCACAGCTTCCTGGCGAGGCATTTGGAATTGTGGTGATGTGTGTGGGTGTAGGAACATTGACAGGCATTATCATCAATATTTTCTTTAATAAAAAGTATTCGACCGGTGTGCAGGTCATGCGGCAAAGAGATGCCAAGAAAACAGAAATATTCAGCAATGCACTGTTTGGCGGCGTGACAGCTTCTTTGGGTGCAATGAATCTCGTTGCGTCCAAAATCAATGCTGCTGAGTATTTTTCGTCAATTGCTGTTATGGTACTCATCACACTTCTCATAAAGAAAACCGGCGCTAAAAAATTAAAGGAGTACGCATTTGCTCTGGCTATTGTCGTCTGCATGGCAATTGCTATTTTCTGGGCTAATCTTTTGGGATAAGGAGAAAAATATATGAATTCTCATGATAAAACACAGCTGTCACCTTTTATGAATAAAATCCACACAGTCGGTCGTATTTCTTCTGCGCTGGCTGGACTATCCTTCGTTTTGGTTGGTGTTGCCGCCTGTATTCGATTTGGAATTTTTCCCTCGTTTGGACAATTTCTGGGGGCTATTATTCCCATTTTTGTATTCATGATTCCGGCCAGTGGTGTGGAGTTCCTGTCTTATTTACCGCTTTTGGGGGCAGGCGCATGCTATATCAGCTTTATTACCGGAAATATTTCCAATATGAAAATTCCATCCTTGACTGCGGCTCTCCAATCCATTGAAGTAGAGCAGGGATCTGAAAAATTTGAAGTGCTGTCTATATTGGCATCCGCGGTGGCATCATTGGAAGTAATTGTGTTGGTTACGTTGCTTACACTATTTACGGGAGCGCTCACCCCTGTCTTGGAATGGGCTCCTATTCAGCCTGCGTTTACATACATTATGCCGGCAATTTTTGGCCTGCTTATTGCAGGGCCGCTGCTGAGCTTTGCAAAAGCTACAATACCAGCTTTGATCATGGGTATTCTGGGAGCGGTGTTCATTGGCGACCAAGTTGTTGTGATGCTTATGTGTATTGGCACAGCGTTGTTGGTCTGCTTCTTTGAAATCAGGAAAAGAAAGACGACTGTGTCATGAGACAAAGGCATCTGCATTATGGGTGGGTTGTCGTATGTGCCTGTATCCTAATTGAAGGTGCCGGTCAAGGCATTTTATTGAATACTTTCAATGTTTTCATCAAGCCGGTAACCGATTCGCTTGGCTTTAGTAGAGGGCTGTTTGCAGCTTATTCCACTATTTGTACCGGTGTGTCTGTGGTGCTCCTGCCGTGGTATGGAAAAGTGCTGCAAGGTCCCTCTGCGAAAAGAGTGATCCAGCTCTGTGCCTTTGTTACGGTATTGGTTCCCTTGGGATACTCTGTCAGTAGCCGCTTGATTCATTTCTATTTGCTGGCGGTTGTTTCCGGGATATTTATCAATGGTGTAGGAATGGCTATGGCGGGAACAGTAGTTGGCTATTGGTTTCAGGAAAAAAGAGGACTTGCTACTGGAATCGCATTTGCTGGTTCGGGTATTATGGGATCCATTGCGGTTCCTTTGATCACTGCCGTTATTTCTGCGTATGGCTGGCGTGTGGGGTATCGTGTAGTTTCTCTGGCGGCGTTTTTGCTGTACTTGCCTGCTTTGATGTGGCTATTGAAGATTCGACCGGAGGAGTGTGGTATGCGGCCCTATGGAGTGGAGTGGCAAGAATCCTCTCCAGCAACATGCCAGGGAGTTTCACGAAAAGAAGCAATGAGCACGCCTGCTATGTGGTTGTTTTTGCCTGCCATGTTTTTGGCGACCATCAGTACACAGGCAATGTATGGCAATAGCTTGGCTTATTTTTCGGACTTGGGTTACACAACTGCTGTGATCGGAATAGCGGGATCGCTCATGTATGCTGTCCTGGCAATAGGACGAGTGGGATCAGGCTGGATTTTTGACCGTATGGGAGCGTTAGCATCAGTGATGATGGTTTCTTTCCTGCTGCTGGTCACAGGTGTGCTTTTCCTGTGTGCGGGAGTGTCTGTTGGATTTGTGGTTGCAGCGGTTCTCGTGCTGGGGAGTGTTTCCGGTGGGGTTGCGCTGATCCCCAGTCATTGGGTACGCAGCTGTTACGGAGAAAAGGAGTTTTCCTCAATTTATGCAATCGCAATGGTTCCCATTCAGCTGGCGCTGGCAACGGGACCACTGGCTGGAGCATCTATTTATGATTGCTTTGGTAGTTATTCTCCGGCATGGATTATGGGAATAGTCGCTGCTGCGGTTGCTTGGATTTTGTTTGTAATCAGTTATCAATTTCAAAAAAAGGAGAAAAGAAATGAAACAGGCAATTATTTGCGGAAAGCTGCTCAACACAATCGATAAAAAAGTGGAACAGGATAAAGTGATCCTGGTGGATGGAGAGCGTATTCTCGCAGTGGAGGATCGTTCTGCGATTGAGATTCCGGAGGATTATAAAGTATTGGATTATTCTTCACAATTTGTAATGCCCGGAATGGTGGATGCTCACCTGCACACTGCATTTAATCCGATGACGTATATGAAGGATTTTAGCGGTGATTGTGTCATCAAGGGACTGGAGAACGCTAAGAAGGACCTCCTGGCAGGGTTCACTGCGCTGCGTGATCTGGGGTGTGCTTTTTATGCAGATGTTTCTATCCGCAATGCCATCAATAAAGGAACCGTTTGGGGGCCGCGAATGAAGGTGGCCGGATGGGCGATCAGTTCCACTGGGGGACATGGTGACTTGAGCCTTGCGCCTCATTTAACTGGAGAAAACCTGTCTCTCTGCCGAATGGTGAATTCACCGGATGAAATGCGCCGTGTAACCCGGGAGATTGCGCGAAACCATGTGGACTGTATCAAACTCTGTGCCAGTGGTGGTATCATGTCGGAAGGAGATCTGCCTGGTGTACAGAAATTCACAGAAGCTGAAATGCGTGCCGCAATTGAGATTGCTGAGATGGAGGATCTTCCTACAGCGGCTCATGCACATGGCGCATCTGGTATTCGAGCAGCCGTAAAAGCGGGCATTACTTCTATTGAGCATGGAACCATGGCGGACGATGAGGGAATTCGCCTTATGGCGGAGCATGGTACATATTTGGTACCTACCATTATTGCATCCCGCAGTATTCTAGACGATCCGGCAGTAGCTGTTCCGGAGTTTATGCTTCACAAAGCACGCATTGCCTCAAAACGTCATAAGGAAGTAATCGCCACGGCCCGCCGGGAAGGTGTCAAATTTGCCTTTGGTACAGATGCCGGCAGCATCTGCAACGATCATGGCGACCAGGCCAGGGAGTTCGCCTACCTGCTGGAATATGGCATGACGACCATGGAGGCTCTGTGCAGCGCAACGATCAATGGCGCGGAGCTTCTGCGGATGAAAGATGACATTGGCTCGATTGATGTCGGAAAATATGCCGATATTATTGCTTTCGATGGAGATCCGTTTGCGGATATTACCGTCATGACTTGCCCGACTCTGGTAATGAAAGGCGGATTTGTGTATAAAGATTGTGGAGTGCCGACATTTAATTGTATTCTGTAAAATAATGAAATAGATACGGCCCCGACTTTCAAATTGGTTTTTCGAAAGTCGGGGCCGCCGTTTTGCCTGCTGATACTGGTGATGCTGGAGGTGTGCAAAAGGTTTCGGATAGACAAAGGAGCTGATTCAAAACAAGAACAAACCGAGATGTGTTTCACCACATCTCGGTTTGTTTATGTGAATCATTGTGTGTAATAGGGCGTAAGCTTTTGTCGGATAGCCTGGATAGCCTCTCTCGGCGCAAGGTCACCCTTGATGCATTGGTGAATATAGTCTCCGGCAATCTTTTCAAACACCCATTGCTTCAGCGGACCGTGGGAAACCATAGGGACACTGCTTCTAGCCGAATGTAAGGCCGTCAGCAGCCACGGGTGGGAATGCAGAAAATCTGCTGACTCAAAAGCGCTTTTGCAGGGAAGAGAGCCACCCAACACATTGTAGGGTATGGCGTTTTTGTTGGAGCAAAGCCATGTAATAAACTGCATTGCGCGCTCTTTCTGACAGCTGTCTGCTGATATTCCCAGAGACCAACCGCCTCGAATGGAGTGAAATATAGGCGCATAGCCAATATTTTTATTGATTTCGAAAGAGTAGTGCTGCCGGTGATCTGAAAGATGGGCCTGATAGAGAATCATCATGGCTGCTTTTCCTGAAGAGAAGGCTGCTGCCTGTTCAGAAAATTGCCATCCACCTGCCGCAGGATCTGCGTAATGGAACGAGTTTACATACTCCTCCAGAGCCGCTGCTGCGATCTCTGGATCTATATTCTCTGCACCAAGGGTTCCGCCCTTTTCAAAGTATCGCGGCATCCATTCATAGATGGAGTAGAGGGGAGCGCCGCCTGCCGTCACCCCATAGGGGACGGGGCTTTCCTTGTTATATGCCTGCGTGAAAAATGCGCCGATCCGATCCATTTCCTGAAATGTCCGCGGAACATGAAGATGCAGGTGCGTTGTTTCATAGAAGAGACGTTTTAGCTGATTATCTTCAAAAAGATCCTTTCGATAAAACAAAATCTGGGCATCAAACATATAGGGAATCGCATACACTGTTCCGCTGCATTTGGCGTAGGAAGCTATGATGGTATCGGAAAAATTCTCGGACAAGAAACGCTGGGTCTCTGGTGAATTCATAGGAAAAAGAATTCCTTTTTCCACGTGCGTTTCTAAAGACGAGACATTTATCTGAAGAATATCGTAGTTCTCCTCCATCTTTTCCTGCTGGCGGCAAATGGCTTCATAGGGGAGAATATCGATATCTAGCGGGACTCCCATAAGCTGACTGTATTTTACTGCCAGCAATCGGGCGGCATAGCTTGCTGCCCCCTCCATAAGCATAACGCGAAGAGGCTTTTCCTTGCCAGCAGATACCGCTTTTCTCTCTTCCTGAGGCTGGCTGATATACGGGTCCGTATCTATGACAGTGTTTCGCAACTCACTGTCAAGCTCAGTATTTTCCAACAAACGGGCCACCCGTTCTGAACACTTCCGGCCAAGAGAAAACAGATCGACCTGTATCAGCGTTTGATCCGTAAAATTGATCTGGTTGATCCATCCCTGGGGGCACAGCTGAAAAATTCGCGGCTTTTTCCAGCTGCAAAAGAACCGAACAGCAGCATTGACGCCTTTTGCAAACGTGTCGCTGCTGCAAAAAATGATGTCTGGAATTTCGCCGCCTTGTATCCATAGTGTGGTGATCTTATAGGCACTTTCCGCATTCTCATCCAGATATGCCACATGCTTGAGCTCATGCTGGTATGCCTGGGAAAAACCCATGTAAATTTCCTGCTCGCTGGAAAATTCCTCTTTCCCCAAAATTAAAGCAACTGAGTTGGAGCCATTGGCAAGATCGGCAGATTTTGCTCCGATCTTCTTATAATCAAACGATATGAAATAGCTACCAGAGAGGTGTTCCGGCTTTCTCCCCACAAAAAGCAGCGGGATATTTTGTTTCAAAAGGGGCTGAAAGCATTGAGCCTCATTGGGAATACAGGTAATAATAATGGCCGCGGCAAACCGCTCCCTATTGATTTCTGACAAGATCCATTTTTCCTGGTCCGCCTGTCCACCGGAGATATATAACCGCACGGACATTCCGGCTTCATTCATATACGAGCATATACCAGAATACAGGGCACGGTATTGCTCGCTTTCAATAGAAGGGCAAATAAACGCTACTGTCTGCCTCTTATTGTTGGAGCGGAGTCCGTGGGCATTGGCATCCGGTTGATAGCCAAGGGTTTCCATAGCCTCGCGTACTTTTTTAACCGTCTCGCTTTTTACATTTGATTTCCCGTTGATAATATTGGAAACCGTTCCATGGGATACACCGGCCAACTTAGCAACGTCTTTAATCGTAGCTATGGTACATTCCCTCCTCCGCTCTGGCAATAAAATGCTATGAAAAATAATAACATACCAAATATTAAGTTGCAATAAACACTCTCCAGGAAATGGCTGCTAGTGGTTGCTTATTATATGATTTTGCCAACAAAACCAGTATATTTTTGTTTATTTGAACGTTCTAATTTGCGTTGACTTATAAAAAGATAAGGCATATACTGAAAACATCCAAAAAATGGAACGTTCCAATTACGCTTAAATGTGTGGGAGGACATCATGAATTCAAAAGAACGCATATATGCAAGGCTGGCTGGACAACCAGTAGATAGAATTCCTAATTTAAATATTGTCATGTTGTTTGCTGCACAGCATGCCGGGATCCCTTACAAGAAATTCTGCACAGACTACCGGTATTTGGTGGAAGCGCAGACCCGCACAGCAGAGGACTTCGGTTTAGACATTCTCTCAACTATGTCCGATTCTTACCGCGAAGTCTCAGATTTCGGTGGCAGAATACGTTTTCCAGAAGACGACTTGCCTATTTGTGAGGCGGCTCTTTTGCAGTCGGAAGAAGATCTGCCACTTTTGAAAGATTTTGATCCTGTTTCAGGCGGGCGAATGGCTGACAGAATTAATGCAATTCGCCTGTTCAAAGAGCAGAACGGTGAGCGGTATCCCATTCTTGGATGGATAGAGGGACCATGGGCCGAATTTACAGATTTGGCCTCTTTATCCGAAGGAATGTTGATGATGTTTGACGCTCCGGAGTTTGTAGAAGAAGCTACCAACATCATCACTGAAAAAGAGATAGAGTGTGCCATTGCTCAAATCCAGGCAGGAGCTGATATCATCGGCATCGGAGATGCGGCTGCTTCTCTGCTCAGCCCGGAATCTTACCGCCGCTGGGTTTTTCCTCTGGAAAAGAAGATGGTCGACGCAATCCACCAGCATGGCGGAAAGGTCAAGCTGCATATATGCGGAAACATCACGCATCTGCTGCCGGACCTGATACTTACCGGTGCTGATATCGTCGATATCGACTACATGGTAGACTATGAAAAAAGTATCGCTTTGGCTGGTGAAAAATGCTGCATCTGCGGCAACTTAAATCCCACAGAACTGATTCTTCAAAATAAGCCAGAAGCAATTATTCACGAAACAAACCGGCTGCAGCGGCTTGCCGGGGCAAGAGGGATTATCAGCAGCGGCTGCGAAATTCCCAGACTTACTCCGGAAGAGAATGTCAAAGCGATTGCGGATGCTTTACATAATTGAGAAGAATAGCAGTAAGGCATCCATAAGGAAGTAATTTGATTGTCGCATGGCGGCATAGCTAAAAGGCTATGCCGCCATGTTTTTTTGCCGCCCCACGGCCTAATCGTCACCAGGCAGGCTGTCTTTCTTGAATAAAGTTACCGATCAGTTCAATATCCAGAATGGCTACTCAACTGGCAATGACCAGCTTTTTCACAACGGCTGCTGCTTTTGGTAAAAAATACACTGAGTTTCAAAGTATAAGCTGAGTAACAACCCAATATTACTGCGAGAGTATTCCGTCTTTCAAAGTCAGTATTCTGCTTCCAACTCTAGCCACATTACTATCGTGGGTAATTTGGATGATGGTGTTGCCTTGTCGATTCAGATCACGGAACAAGGCAAGGATTTCTTGCCCAGTTTTGGAATCTAATGCGCCGGTAGGTTCATCGGCCAATAGAACTGCCGGACGGGTGATCAGCGCCCTTGCGATGGCAACCCGCTGCTGCTGCCCGCCGGAAAGTTCGCTGGGCTTGTGGACTTTCCGCTGCTCCAGACCCACCATCTCCAAGATTTCCTCCGCCTTTTCTTGTGCGCTTTTTCGGTCCATCCCCCGGATCAGCAGCGGCATCATCACATTTAGCAGTACTGAGTATTTTGGAATCAGATGATACTTTTGAAAAATGAAGCCAATCTTTTCGTTACGGATCGCGGCCAGTACATCCGGTTCACTTTGTTCCACGGAGATGCCGTCGATGGTATAGCGCCCTGTGTCCAGGGTGTCCATGCAGCCGATAATGTTCATCAGTGTAGATTTTCCACTGCCCGATGCACCGAGAATGGACACGAACTCTCCGCGCTCTACCTGCAGACACACATCTTTCAGTACATGGAGAGAATTTTCACCCATCTGATAGGATTTATTGACATTCTTCAGACAGATCATGTCACATCACCATCAGGTGCTCCACTACGCCGGTGGTCTCGTTTACGATCAGCTGTACCAGGCTGCCCTTTGTCACATTGTCAAAGCTGACCTCCTTGCCCATGGCGTTGGTAATCTTTGCCCCGGCAGGAATGGTAAACTCACGCACTTCTCCGGTAAATTCGATGGGAAGCTGCTCAGCAGGAGCGCTGGAACCACTGCTTTCTGTATCTTCACCGGCAGCATCATCCGGCATGGGTACAAAAATGGTCACAGCGCTGCCGGCATCAAAATCACTGCCATCTGACGGATGGGTTTCTCCGTTTTCGTCCACATAGTAGGTTTCACCAGAGCCATCATCACCATCCAGGATAATTTCGCCCAGGCTCACAGTAATATCGTTGCCCACCTTATCTGATACTTGCCCCATATAACTTTGCACAGCAGCCTTCTCACCCTCGGGATCAGAAGAAGTTTCACTTTGTACAGGGACAGAGTTTCCGGTTTTATCGGGTGTCTCGGACTGTCCGCCGGAGCAGGCGGAAAGGGCAAATGCCAGGGTGAGAGAAATTACGATGATAATGAGTTTTTTCATGGGGTAGATCTCCTTATACTAATTTTTACTATTCTTCGGCCAACGCCTGGACCGGCATTAGCAGGGAAGCCTTGTATGCTGGGTAAAACCCAAACAGCGTGCTGGTGGCAACAGCAAATAGGCATGCCACAACTTTTCCCTCCCAAGAGAGATAGACGGGAATATCGGTAAAGCCCATCAACGCGATAGCGGGAAAACTCAACACCACACCCACAACACCGGAAAATACGCCGATACAAAAGGACTCCAACAGAAATTGAAACAGAATGTCGTTTTCTTTTGCACCTAGTGCTTTCAAAATGCCGATTTCCTTGGTGCGCTCTTTCACCGTCACAAACATGACATTCATGATCCCGATCCCGCCGACAACAAAAACGATCACAGCAACCGATACCAGAAGCAGCTTCATAGTAGTAGCTGACGCGGTGGCGGCTTCGATCCGTGTGCCCGCATCGGATACGCTATAGGCGCTGGCCTCGGTCATGTAATAGTTCAGAGTGCTCATGATCTCCTTTTTGGCCTTTTCGATCTCCTGGATACCGGAGGCTTTGCCCACCGCCTGGGTTGTGGCATAAGGGTCCAGAAGGTCATCCTTTTCCATAGCCGAATAGGGGATAAAAATACTGCTGTCGGTATCCACTCCTTGCAGACCGTCCTCGCTGCGTTTCAAAAGGCCAATGATCTGGTATCTGGCATCGCCGATTTTGATGTAATTACCTACCGCTTCGCCGGTTCCAAACAGTTTTTCTGCGATCTTGCTGCCGATGACGGCGACCCGCTGGCCATCTTCGAAATCTGCCTCTCCAAAATCTGATCCCTGCTCAAAGGAAATGTGGGAGATTTCGGCATAGCCGGAGGTGACCCCCACCAGACTGACCGATTGCCGCTTGGTGTTGCATGTCACCTCCTGAAACCCACTGGAACGCAGATATATTCCCTGTAGGGTGGTGCTCTCTTCCATGATTATTTCCAGCAGCTCCGGTGTCAGCTTTTCTACAGTGGTGACATCTTTTCCGGCTCCCAATGCGGTATAGTCCAAATTTACATAGATGGTGTCAGCGGAAAGGTTTGAAAATTGCTTGGCGGCTTCCCGCTCGCCGCCTTTGCCAATGGCGATGACCAGAATGATGGTAATGGTGCCGACGATGATCCCCAAGGTTGTCAGAAGGAGACGAAATTTATTTTCAATCATATTGATTGTGACAATATGAAAGGTTTCACGTAATCTCATACCTTACTCCTGCACGACCACCACTTCGTTTTCCATAAGACCGTCCAAAATTTCGCTGACACGCCCATCGGAAAAACCTGTCACCACTTGTTTCTGGACAAGCTCGCCGTTTTCGTTTCGTACCAACACATATTGCTGGCCATTTTCCAGCGCAATGGCTTTGTTGGATAAGGTCAGTACGTCAGTTTTTTCTTTCAGAATGATGGTGGCATAGGCTTTCATACCCGGCAGGAGCAGATGCTCCCCGGGGTCAATGGAGATGGTGACTGGATAGTCTCCGTTGTCATTTGCCATCAAAAGCCGCTCCTTCACCGTGCCGGTGAATTTTTGCTCGGCATAGGCATCCACATAGATGTTGACCTTTTGCCCCACCGATACGTTGCCAATGTCAGATGCGCTGATTGGTACGGTCATGGTGATCTCGTCAAGTTCGCCCACAATACATAGGGGCTTGCCTTCTGCAACGGTATCTCCCACCTTGTAATTCAGTGCGGTTACAATGCCATCCAGCTGAGCATAGATGGTGGGATTTTGGGAAAGAGCCTGCAAGCGGTCCACTTTTTCTTGGGTTGCCTGCACATTCCGGCTTGCCTTTGCAATGTTCTCGTTGATCGATTTCAGTTCTTCACTGGTTTTGTAGTCAGAAAAAGTGTTGTCCCCTTCCTGCTCCTCCAGTGCCTGCTGATGCTGCTTTTCGGCGCGTTCCATCTCCTCCAGCTTTAAAGAGAGAGCCTCATAGTTGCTTTTTAAGGAGCTTTCGCAACTCTCTTGTTCTCCTTTGAGCCGCTCCAATTCCGCAAAGGCGGGATTCGCCAGATAGGTGTCGATCTCCTGCTGCATAGCGGTATTCTCATTTTGCAGCTTTGTAATTTTTTGCTGAATGGCATTTCTCTCCTCTGAACCATCGGAAAGGGAGTTCAGCTTCTTCTGAACGCTTCTGAGCTTAGACTCTTTTTCTGCGATCCTGCTGTTTAGATCGTCAATGTCGTCGGCATAGGAGTGCTGCCTGATCTGCTGCTGCATCTCAGCTATCTGCGCCTGCAGAGCTTGTATTTCCTGCGCAGCGCTTTCGTCGCCCTGCTGCTGCAGATGGGTAATCTCATTGTTGAACTCCTGTATTTTTCCCTCCAAAACCTGAATCTGGGGAGCATTGTTTGCGGCCAGGGATTGCTTTTCGCTGAGCTGCCCATCTAGCTTCTGAATGTCATCCTGGAGATCCGCTATCTGATTGTTGAGATCCTTCCGTTCCTCGGAGCCGTCATCTACTTTCAGAAGTTCCTCGTTCAGTCGCCCAATCTCCAGAATGTTTTGGTTAATGTCTGTCTTGCGCCGTTCAGCCTGTTCCTCCAATTCTCCTGCCAGTGCTGAACAGTCAGTGATTTGCTGACGGAGTTGGGTGAGCAGAGCTTCCTGTTCTGCAATGGATGTTTCAATACGCTTTTTGTCACTGACCAGGATATCCAACTGGTCGGCGTATTCCTGCTGTACACCATCGAGGCCATCCTGCTTGTTCTTGTTGTTTTGGGCAATGAGAACGTCTCTGGCACTGGATGCCTGCAGCAGCGCAGCTTTTGCCTCTGATAGTTCATCCTGAGCCGCTTTCAGTTGCTCTTGCAGATGTTCCATTGATATGGAGGCGAGGGGATCACCTTTTTTCACCTCGCTGCCTACCTTCACCAGTAGTTCCTCAACCACAGTACCATCTTCCAGACTGTGGGCGTTGGGGCCAGTATCCACCAGACCGCTGGACTCCACGCCCACTGTGATGGTATCCCGTGCAACCGTATACTCCCGCTCCCGTACTGTGTCCTCCACCGTTTTTCCAGGTATCAGCAATGGAATGCTGATAGCTGCTGCTACGCCCAGGACAAGTACGGCAGTCAGTTTTTTCTTGTGCTTCTGTATGCTTACTTTCACTGTGTGCCTCCTTACGCTTCCGAGTGACAGCAGTATACGCAGCCCACCTTTAAAGAACCTATAATGGACGACAGAAAAAACAAAAAGCCTTCGGAATATTCCGAAGGCTTTTTGTTTCTGAATTTTTCTCAAATGCACTCCCAGCGGATGGTAAAAGTGGTTTCTTGCTGTGGCACGCTGCGTACAGATAAAGTTCCGCCCATCTGCTCCACCAGAGATTTGGCAATGGGAAGCCCCAGACCGTAGCTGCCGGTATGCTTCCGGGAGTCATCCACACGATAAAAACGGTCGAAGATTTTATCAATATGTTCCGGGGAGATCCCTTCTCCTGTATTGGAAATGGTGAGAAGAGCGTATTTTTTCTGCCGCTGCAGGCGGACTGCAACACTCCCGCCGGGGTCCGTATATTTGCAGGCATTATCCAGCAGGATTGCGATTACCTGCTCGGCTTTGTCGCAGTTACCGCCTACAGAAATGTCTGCCTCAATTTTCTGCTGAAGAGAAATTCCCTTTTCATAAAGCACCGGCTCCGCAGAGAGAAGTGAGCGTTCCAGCAGCTTGCTCAGGCAGATCGGTTCCCGCTTCAACACCAGCTCCGTTTGGTCGGCACGGGCAAGCTCCAGCAGCTCTGTCACCAGCTTACCCATGCGCTTGGTTTCATAGGAGATATGGTCCAGCCACTTTTCCTGGCTCTGGATGGTTTCCTGCTTGTTTGCCTGCAGTGCCTCCAAATTCACCCGGATAGAGGCCAAGGGGGTTTTGAGCTCATGAGATGCATCCTGGATGAACTGCTTCTGCTTGCGATAAGACTGCTCTATCGGGGCAACTGCCTTCTTAGCAAACAGAATGCTGATCCCCAGCACAGCCAGCAGGGTAAGGACGCCTACCCCCGCAAAGGCTGCCAGCAGTTCCAGCAAGCTACGGTTGGAGGCGCTGATATCCAAAAATGCAATCTGGCTGAACTGCTCTATATCGGTATTCTCCTCGGCGGAATTCACCTTCACGTAGGAAGGTCGCTTCGAGAACAGAAATGGCCGACCCTCCAGCACAATTTGTCCCGCTTCCTGTCCGTGAGTTTTTGCGATGGCCGCATCGATCCACTCTTTCGACAGCATGCCGTACGAGCTATCAAAGATAGGCTGACTTTGTTCATCCACAATTACACCAAAGGCATCAGTATTCGCCTCTGCGGTTACTATCATCTGAAAAAGCTCATTTCCCTCGCAGTAGTCCTGATAGCGCAAGGTGTCGGTATGAATATTTTCCAGCTTCAGAAAATTTTGATTTTGTATTTGATAAGCGGTGATCAGATAAATTGCCGTGAAGGAAAGCAGCAGTACCGCCGACAGCATTGCCATATTGGTGAGAATAAAGCGATGCTTTAGCTTTTTAAACATGGCGTTTACGACCTCCCGGCTCTCAATGCATAGCCCATTCCTCTGACTGTCTCAATAGAGGTATCTGCGTCCAGTGCCTTCAATTTTTTTCGCAGGAAGGAGATGTAGACCTCCACATGGCGGTCCTCTGCGTCACTGTCAAAGCCCCAGACCTTTTCAATAATCCGGCTCTTGGAAATCACGCCGCCCCGTGCGTCTATCAGCATTTCCAAAAGCTGGCTTTCTTTCAAAGTCAGCTTAAAGGACTGATTTCCACAGTGCAGAGACAGCGCGTGGGGATCGAGAATAATATCCCCGAACGTGCAGTTGTTCTGGAAAGAGATTTCCTGTTTCCTCCTGACCAGAACCCGAAGCCGGGCCAATAGTTCCGGCATATCAAAGGGCTTTGTCAGGTAATCGTCGGCTCCTAAGTCCAGGCCGATCACTTTGTCCTCTGTTTCACTCTTGGCTGTCAGCAGCAGAATGGGAACTGCGATCTTTTCCTGGCGAAGGGTGTTTAAAATGTCCAAGCCGCTGCGTCCCGGCAGCATGATATCCAGGATGATTATGTCGTAGATACCGGAAAGGGCGCAGTCCAGTCCATATTCTCCGTCATGTGCCAGATCGACGGTATAGTTGTTTTTCTCCAGGACCTGAGCCACAGCCTGGGCCATATATATCTCATCTTCCACCAGCAAAATCCGCATATTCCACTGCCTCCCTCCTGGAATCAATTCATTATAGCGATCAAACCTTTAAGAAACCTCAAATTTGAACGCAGCCCGCTTTATAATCATTTTATCGAATTGATGAGAAGCACATGATGCCACCAGGAACAATGTCGTTAGGGCTAATTCTTGACTGATTTTTACGGATATGATAGCATGTAAACTGGTAAAATGGTATGGTAAAATAAGTTTCACAAATTGGAAAAATAAAAATCCGCCCTTATGGCGGAGAGGGCGTGGTGAAAAGCCGGAAATGTGTACGACGATTTCCTTTCGGACATCTGACAACAGATACTTTTTTGGGAGAACTTTTGATTTCCCGTTGCTGCCGAATTGCGGGCTTCTATATGTGCCAGCGGGAGCGGTCCTGGAGATGCTAGATGGCCATAGGGCAGCGACAAGGTACACCTATATGGGGATGGGATGTTCACAGGCCCATACGGTAATGGCGGACGGTGTCAACGAGCACGGATTGTGCGGTGCAACCCAATACATCCAGGACGGTGCTGTGTACCAGAAAGCGGATGGGGAGGAGGGACAGGAAGCCGTTGCGGCGGTGGAATTGCTCTCCTATCTGCTGAGCAGCTGCAGGAATGTAGCGGAGGTGACAGAGCGACTGCGGCAGATTCGCGTTGTGGGACAAGTCGACCCCGTGTTTGATTCGGTGTCTCCGCTCCACCACATGTTTGTCGACAGAGATGGAAACTGCATTGTCGTGGAGTATACGGACAGGGGACCGGACATTATGGAAAATCCGGTGGGCGTCATGACCAACAATCCGGAGTTCCGCTGGCACCTCACCAACCTGAAAATGCAGTCCGGCACGGTGCCGTATTCCCTGTATGAAACGAAGGACCCCAAAAAAATGACCATTCGCTCTCGGAGTTTGACTGCACAACCCATTCCGCAGCCAGGCGATTTCAGTTCGCCGTCCCGCTTTATCCGAGGGGCGTCGCTTACCAGCATGATCGACGGGAAATTTTCCGGTTTGGAAGCAGTGATTACTGGCATTCGTGTCCTGGAGGCCATGTCTGTGCCGCGGGGAACCTATTTCCTGGGGGGCCGGGAGCAGTATACCCGCTATTTGGCTCTCCTTTCGCCGGATGAGCCTGGGTACTATTTCAAGACCTACCATGACGGGGATCTGAAGCGGATTTGCCTGGAGAATATAAAATGTGCCTCTGTCCGCGAGCTCTACCGCATCACGCAGACGGTACGCATTCAGGAAATGCTTTTCCGGGAGAGGTAGCACTATTTTGCTGCTTTTTCCAACATGTCAATATATTCTTTTGTAATGTCGGATATGTGGCTGTCGGTGGGCACCACATATCCGACACCTACTTCCAGGGAACAGTCCTTGATAAAAAGATTGCGCACCCCCTGAAAAAAGTTCCCGCTTTTGTAAAAGGCAGGGTTGTACATGGAGATGGCAAAGGCATTGGTGCTGGCCAGAAGCTGAAAGAGAATGATCTGGTTGCTGACCAGGATCCGGTTGGTGTGGTCCTTTAACCCCAGATACTCCCACTCCGACGCAAAGCCGTACTGCAGATCGGAGAAGAGGACAAAGGGATAGTGCATCAATTCCTCTACCGACACATAATCACTCTCTTGGGAATATAGGGGGCTGCCCTGCCCAACAATGACTGTCAGCGGCTGGGCATACAGCTCGTGATAGGAGAGGTGGTAACTCTTATACAACTTTTTCATCATTGCCTGCTGTAGTTTGCACTCTGTCAGGATCCCAATGTCGGCTTCATTCTGGGATACCTTCTCCAGGACATCCATAAAGGAACAGTCGTCAAACTGGAAGATGATGTTTTCATTGGCATGCCGAACATACAGATCCCCGAAAAGCGTCTGGGGGAAGCGGAAGAACTGGCTGACCACCCGGAAGGAGAGGGCTGGCTTGACAGGGTCCTCAATATTGGATAGTGCATTGATCTGGGCACAGACCACTTTGGCGTACTGAAGAAATTCTTTTCCGAAGGGCGTCAGGGTCAAGGTATGGCGGGACCGGTCAAAAATATTGTTCCTCAGCTCCGTTTCCAAATTTTTAATGGAAACGGACAAACTGGACTGCGACATGTAAAGAGACTGTGCGGCTGCGGTCATGGATCCCGTGGCTACAATTTCAAGGACCTGCTGTAATTGTTCAACTTTCATTACGAGCCATTCACCTGCTCTCCATCTGTTTTTCTGATCGACTTTAATCGTGTAATTGAATTTTTCATTTATTAATGAATATATTATAATAATAAACACGAACGGAGTCAATATTCTGTGCGTAACGACGAATATGCTGCGGAAAGGAGGCACAGCGACCTAAAGCCAAGAGAAGTCGACGGGGATATTACAAAGAAGAATGTGGAGAAGGAGAGTACGTGACATGGAAGAATTGAGAAAGAAAAAGAAAGAATTTCCTGATTGTTTTATTATTCTGACCCTCCTTATTGTTGTTGTATGGCTGGCGAGCTTTATTATTCCATCTGGCGAATACACCCGTACATATGATGAAGCTACCGGTCGGGAGATTGTAGATGCGACCTCGTTTCATTTTGGAGCTGTTGACAAAATCCCTGGTTAGGGGGGCGAGGAG
>UMKW01030264.1_pt1 | contig 16350 bp, 13 predicted proteins | sample 1966391 | NCBI WGS metagenome assembly UMKW01 (sample SAMEA4836183, study PRJEB28245) | human gut metagenome | biome: gut microbiome; material: fecal sample | place: Denmark | collected 2008
CGACGAGATAAGCAAGGCCTGGTCGGGCATGACCACGCGGCAGTACAAGGGCTACAAGGGGCTGAAAAAGGAGAACCTGCGCGACAACATGAGCGACCTGGAGCTGGTGCTCAACATGCTCGCCGAGGCCAGCACGACCGGCATCTCCCAGGCCGAAAAGCCCGAGGGTATGGCCGAGAACCTGAGCGTAGCCCAGCGCGGCGGCCGCGTCGCCGGCAACGCGAGAAAGGAGCTCGAGCAGGAGATGGGCCGCCCGGTCATCAGCGCAGAGAACGCCAAAACGATGAAGCTGGTGACTGACATGATAGAGGGCGTTGCGGAGCTGACGGAGAACCGGTGATTTGCAATGTCTAATGTTGCTCACATGATCAAACATAAATTGAGTGAAGAGTGGTTAGCTTTATTGGGCAGTTTATATATGGTTATGATTTGAAGCGGAAGGTGATTGATGTGAAAGTAAAAAAACTACTAGCATTGATTATAGTAATTAGTATTATTTTATGTTTGGCATCATGCACAAGTTCACCGTATGACGAGGGCTACGAAGCAGGCTACCACGACGGAGAAAATGAGGGCTATCAAGAAGGTTTTGATGATGGGGAGGAAGCTGGTTATGAGTATTACGTTGAAAGAGCAGAAGAGAGTTTTGATGCAAACGAGATAATCGAGTGGGTATTGTCTCATTACACCATTGCTGATTTGATGGAATGGCAATACGGCAGTGTTTACGATTACTATTTCGAAATTGGCGCTCCTAATATATCGCTTTTTGTTGATGAGAGCATTGCACAAGGTCACCCGGAATATATCGAGTATATGCTTAGTTTTTGTAATTCACTGGGGTACTCGCCGGAACTTCTACTAGGAAATTACTGCGCCGATGGCAATTTGTGTATACATACAACCAATGGCCCTTGCTTTAACAGTATAAATCTACACGAGTTGATCGTGATAGGACCCTATGGAAACATAAGCGAGGTACGCAGACGCTTTGAAAACACTAAGTATACTATTTGCGAAATCTGCTGTAAGTAACGATGCTTTCTTGTTTATGACCATATTCATTTGACTGCCGGGGATGTTTTTATCTGGGAATGTGATAGACAAAAAACAAAAGGTCGCAAAACGCGGCCTTTTGTTTTTTGAAGGTATCGTGAAACGCAGCACCATTAATAAGTGCTTTCGAGGTTTTGTTTCACGTTGCCGATCAAGCGCTCAATGTGTTCTGCCAGCGTGTACTCATCCTTGTTTCTCCAGTCGCAGATGTATCCGCCGGGATACTTGAAATGTTCTTTAGCGAGTGCTTGACCAAAGGCGAACTGCCGCGTATACCTGCCGTAGAAGCAGACCAACGCGCGTATTTCACCTTCCATCTGCGTGAATACGCAGAAATGCGCGTCTTTCGGGAGCCCGTATGCTAGTTTGCTCCTTTCGGCAGAGACGCTTGGCAGGTAGTTGAACTCCTCGTCGTTTTCCCCGCTCACGATCCACCGCCTGATTCCGTCAAAGGCCGGATGTGCGGCGTATTCGACTCCTCGCAGATGCGCGAGCACATTCATGCCGGTTTTGGCGTACATTCTGGCTATGCTGCCGTTCTCGGTGAGGACGTGCTTTTGGCGTATGTGCTGGCTGTCACGTTTTAGCTCTCCACTCTGGAAGCCGCCAAGTATTTTCCCGATCGCGTCATAGACCCTGTCGCTGCTTGGACGCTCGCCGCTGCAGGAGACAAACACCTTGCCGTCGTGCGCTCCTATGATCATATCCTCCGCCGCAATGTCGGGACAGGGCAGGAAAACGAATTTGCTCTGCGCATCGAATTTGCCCAGCGCCTTGTTGATGCGCTCCATGATGCGCCCGGCGTCCGAACCGTCGTCCCGGGCGGATACGACTGCATTATCAGCGTGTAAATACACCTGATCGATCAAATGCGGCTTACCCATCGACAGGTAAGACAGCGTGATCTTCCCGTCATCCTGTACGCCCACAGTGACGTTTGACATGGAGTCCTTGCCCCGCCGGTCCCCGGGGCCGAAGAAATATCTGTCGAGGGCCAGCAGTGAGTCGTGCATCAGCTTGTCCTCCATCGAGGAGAAGAGCTTGTTTGCCTGATCGGATACCCACCCTTGCGGCAGCGTAACGGTCCCGCCCAGCCCCGCCGGGAAAATGTGTTCGCGCTTTTTGTATGTAAGATCCGGCGCGTTTCCAAAGTATATGCACATGCTCGATCAACTTCTCCAGAATTCGTCAGTGTTATGGAGCTTGCCGAGTTGCACGAGCCTTGACGCTATCGCGCCGGGCGTGCGCTTGAAGCGCCCGCAGAGCTCCTTCCTTGTTGCGCCGGTGTCGAACATTTTGCAGAGCGCGGCTTCGTCTTCCCGGGCCCAGGGCTTTCCGGCGTTTTCGGGCAGGTTTTTGTTCTTTTTCTTCGGGAGTTTGTCCAGTTCGCGCAGTACGGTGTGCAGGGCGCGGACGATCTCAACCTGGTTGCAGCTGTCGTACTTGCCAAGTACCTCGCCGGTAATCGGGTCTATTCCGTCAGCGAGGGTGGAAAGCAGCTCTTTCGCGCGTTCAATGTCCATGGTCTCGCTCCTTTATCTTTTTCAGTATCGCCTCGTCCGCCGGGCAGAAAGCGTAGCTGCCGATCTCGTCCGGGGTTATCCAGCGCAGGTCCCGGTGCTCGAGCAGCTGAGGCTCGCCCTCGGCTATGCGGGCGCTGTACAGCGTGAGGTGGACGGCGAGGTCGGGGTAGACGTGCGTGACTTCGGTGAACGCCGCCCCGACGGCGACGGTGATGCCCAGCTCCTCGCGGCACTCGCGCACGAGGGCCTGCTCCTTCGTCTCGCCCGGTTCGACCTTGCCGCCCACGAACTCCCACAGCAGCCCCCGCGCCTTGTGCGCCGGGCGCTGGCATATCATGAACCTCCCGCCCTCCCAAATGAGGGCCGCGACTACTTCTATCATGCGTTTTGCCTCGATTCGATGAGAGTAAAAAGGCAGCAGCCAGATCTGCCGGCTGCCGCTTTTTTGCGCAAGAACATACAAACATTTCAATCCACGTGCCCATACCAGCACGACAAGCACTCTGTGAGTACATTTTATATTATCATTTTATAGTCATTATGGCAATAATGCAAAAGCCACATTTGTATTTCCAGATTTAACTTGACACTGCCTCATTCTGGATATATAATTGCAATAACATTAAAACAAATAGAGGTGATGCGGACTGCTTATCGCACACTGGATCGAGCGCTGCGGCACTGAGCAGCCTCTGGACGAGCACGGCCGCAATGTTGCTCGGCTCTGCTCTGAGGCCTGCGCAGCGGTGGGGTTGGAGAAGCTGGGGTATCTCACAGGGCTCACGCACGACATGGGCAAAGCGGCGCGGGACTTTCAGAGCCGCGTCTGCGGCGAAACCGACAGGCGGGTAAACCACTCCTCCGCAGGCATGCGCTGGCTGCTGGAAAAAGGGAGAGCTGGGAAGAGCAGCAAATATCTGGCTGCCCAGATGGCTGCGCTAGCCGTTGGCTGCCATCACGGCTGCAGGTGCGACATGATCTCGCCCCTCGGCCACGAGAGTTGGCGCGACCACATAAGCTCGGAAGGCGCGAAGAAGCATTACGAGGAGAGCGTCCGGCGCTTTTTCGCCGAGGTGCTGCCCGAGGCCGAGGCCCTGGAGCTGCTCGACGAGGCGGCTGAGGAGACGAAGGCCCTCCATCAGTCGCTTAAGCGCTTTGACGCCGACCCGGCACAGCGCGAGTTTGCCCGTGGATTTGTCCAGCGTCTACTCTTTGGCGCACTGGTGGACGCCGACTGGACGGACACGGCCTGCTTCATGGACGGGCAGCCGCTTCCGGAGCGTGAGAGCGACACGGCGAGGGCAGCGCTCTGGACGGAGCTCGCAGCAAGGGCTGAGGCATACATAGGTGCTCTGCCGGAGCGGCATCCCATCGATGCCCTGCGGCGAGAGCTCTCCGGGCGCTGCCGCGACGCGGGCAAGGGCGCGAAACCGGGCGTCTACCGGCTCTGCCTGCCTACGGGCGCGGGCAAGACCTATGCGGGCCTGCGCTTCTGCCTGCAGGCGGCGCGAAGCGTGAATGCGCGGCACATATTCTACTTTGCGCCCTATAAATCCATAACGAGCCAGAACGCCGGGCGCATCCGCGAGACGCTTGGCAGCGAGTATGTGCTTGAGCACCACTCGGACTTCATAGCCGACACCGGCGCCGAAGAACAGCTCTACCTCGCCCGGAGCAGCCGATGGGAGGGCGCGCCTGTCGTTTGCACCACCATGGCCCAGCTGCTGGACACGCTCTTTGCCGCACCGCGCCAGAATGTGCGCAGGCTGGCGGCGCTGCCCGGCTCCGTGCTGCTGTTTGACGAGATACAGGCCCTGCCGCTCAGGCACACATATCTCTTTAACCTCGCCGTCAACACCCTTGCGGAGCTGTTCGGCTGCGTCGTGGTGCTGTGCACGGCCACTCAGCCAGCCCTGGGCGGACTCAAGCACCCGCTCAGGCTTTCAGATGGCTGCGACATAATCCCGGACTATCCTCTGCTGTTTGAAAAGCTCAAGCGCGTCCGCTGCGACGCCAGCCGCTGCAGGGGCGGCGCGGTGAGCATACCCGAGCTGGCAGAGCTGGTAAGCGGCCTGTCCGACGAACACCGCAGCGTTTTGACCGTGATGAACACGAAATCCGGAGCGGTCAGGCTGTACGATGAGCTGAAGGAGCGGCTCGGCGGCGATGTGCGCATCTTCTGCCTCACGACCCGGCTCTGCCCGAGGCACAGGAGCGAGCTGCTTTGCGAAATTCAGGCGCTGCTTGACGATGGACGCTCGCGAGTCGTCTGCGTCAGCACACAGCTCATCGAGGCAGGCGTAGACATGGATTTCGACTGTGCGCTGCGCTCTCTGGCGGGGATAGTCAACGCCGTACAGACCGCCGGGCGCTGCCACAGGCACGGCGGCGGCGGGAATGGCGTCCTGTATCTGGTGAAAGCGGACGAGGATCTCTCGTACCTGCCGGAGATCGACGAGGCCCGCATAGCTACGGACGACCTGCTGTGCATGCTGCCGCAGGACACGGACTGGTTGGGCATATCGGCGGCAGACAAGTATTACGAGCTGTTTTACAACCGGAGCTTCTGCAAAAGCGAGATGGAGTATCCGGCGAGGGGCGCGGAGGGCTGCCGCGTCAGGCTCGCAGATCTGCTCTCGGAAAACGAGCAGGGAGTAAAAGCGCTGGCCGCCAACGGCAACGTACCGCCGGGATATTTACTGCGTCAGGCTTTCGGCACGGCAGAGGGCATTTTTGAGTCCGTACCGGACAACGGTATAAGCGTGCTCGTGCCATACGGAGAGGGCCGGGAGCTCATCACGCGGCTGCTTTCGGGTGAGACTGCGCCGCAGCTTTTTCACACTCTCCAGGCTTATACGGTGCAGCTCGGCCACGGCGAGCTGAAGCGGCTTGGCGGTGCCGTGTACACCACGCTGGACGGCGCAGTGAACGTGCTGCGGGAGAACTATTATGACGGTAACGGCACCGGGGTGGTCTTTGACCCGTTGCCGCTTGAGGATATGTTTCAGTGAAGAAAGGAGGAGAGAATTTGCGGTTTTCTAATTCTGTAGAGCTGCGCATATGGGGCCGTTACGCCCTCTTCAGCGAACCGATAACCAGGGTCGGCGGCGAAAAGTGCAGTTACCCGGTGCCTACTTACCAGGCGCTCAAGGGCATACTCGAGAGCTGCTACTGGAAGCCCACCTTCATCTGGTGTCCGGACGAGCTGCGCGTGATGCGAGCCATAGAGACCGAGAGCAAGGGTATACGCCCCATACGATACAGCGACGGCAAGAACGACCTGTCGTTCTACACCTACCTTGTCAATGTGGAGTACAGGCTCAGGGCGCACTTCGAGTGGAACGAGCATAGGCCCGACCTCACCGGGGACAGGGACGAGAACAAGCACTATTTCATCGCGAGGCGTATGCTTGAGCGCGGCGGGCGGCGCGATATCTATCTCGGCGCGCGTGAATGCCAGGGATACGTCGAACCCTGCGCTTTTTCCGAGGGCGAGGGTTTCTATGACAATGCGCCGGACATGCCGCTCGGGCTCATGGTACACGGCTTCACCTACCCGGACGAGAGCGGCGACGGCATGCTCTATGAGCGGCTATGGCGGCCAGTTATGAAACAGGGCGTTATAACCTTCTGCCGCCCGGAGGACTGCCCTGTTGTGGACCCGATCAAGCGATCCAGGATCAAGACGTTTAATTCGGGGCGAAACTTTGAACCGGCCGCAGAGCTTGCGAAGGAGGTGGAGCGCGATGGGCTGGCTTGAGCGCTGCTATGAGACCTATGAGAAAAACCAGAGCGAAGTCGGCGCGCCTGCCATGCGCGGCGACAGAGAGGCGCCGATGCTGCTTCCGGTGGCGCACACCACGCAGAAGGCCCAGGTGGAGATAAGCCTCTCAGGCTCGGGCGAGTTCCTCTCAGCCCGCGTGCTGAGACCGGACGAGGCCACGACGGTCATACCCTGCACGGAGGAGTCCTCCGCCCGCACCTCCGGCCTTGTGCCGCATCCGCTGGCGGACAAGCTGCAATACTGCGCGGGCGACTACGCGGACTTCGGCGGTCAGAAGAAAAGCGATTTTGACAAATACATAGCCCAGCTGCGCGAGTGGTGCGCCTCTCCCTATGGCTGCAAGAAGGTCCGCGCTGTGCTCGCCTATGTGGAACGGGGCAGTGTGGCGGCTGATCTGGTCGGCCAGCGCGTGCTGGTGACCGGCGATGACGGGAAACTCGTCACTGACTGGAAGAATTACGCCGGCGAAGCGCCGCAGGTCTCAAAGCAACTTGCCGACGAAACGGAGTGCTTCGTGCGCTGGCGCGTGGACGGGGCACCGCTGCATGAGGACGAGGAGACGCGGCGCAGCTGGACGGGCTTTTACACGTCTAAGTTCACCGAGTGCGGCGTCTGCTATGTGACCGGACGGGAGATGCCGCTCTCACAGCTGAGCCCCTACAAGATACGGAACTCGGGCGACCGGGCTAAGCTCATATCCAGCAACGACAGCGCAAACTTTACTTTCCGGGGAGAGCGCTTTTCGGATGCCGGGCAGGCGCTGCGCATCGGCTATGAGACGACGCAGAAGGCCCACAGTGCGCTGCGCTGGCTCATCGGCAGACAGGGGATCTCAAACGGAGGACAGACCATACTCGTCTGGGGCACGGAAAATGAGCCGATCCCAGAGGTCACGGGCGACTCTGTCAGCTTTGCCGGCGAGGACGATCTGGCAGACGACCTTCCGGACGACGGCAAGATCAGTGTTGACACGGCTCGCACGGCTTTTGCCGAGTGCTTCAACAGAGCTGCCCGGGGCTATGCTGCAAAGCTCGGCGAACACTCAAAGATAAGCGTGATGGTGCTCGACGCCGCGACTCCCGGACGTATGTCGGTGAAATATTACCGGGAACTGTCCGGCTCGCGCCTTATGAAGAATATACTCGACTGGCACTCGACTTTTTCTTGGCAGCATAATTATCGCAGGCTCAAGTTGGAGAAGGACGGCAAGCGCAGGGAGCTGAACATCAGCTTTTACGGCGCACCTTCACCTGCCGACATTGCAAAGGCTGCCTACGGCGAGAGGGCGGACGAAAAACTGATCAACGCAACCGTCGAACGCCTGCTGCCCTGTATAACAGAGGGCAAACCCCTGCCGCGGGATATCATGCTCTCCGCTGTTCACCGGGCATCCAACGCCGCTTCCATGGACTATTGGGAAGCCGGCAAGACCAGAAGCATAGCCTGCGCACTCGTGCGAGGCTGCCATGACCGCAACCTGAAGGAGGAGTACACAATGGCAGTAAAAGAGGGATATCAAAGCCGCAGCTATACGTTCGGGCGGATACTGGCCTGTGCGGACTACATAGAGTTCTGCGCCCAGAACGCAGGCGATGTCAAGGCCGCCGAGCGCCGTCCGACTAACGCGCAGCGTATGGAGGTCGTGTTCACGCAGCATCCGGCAAAGACCTGCGCGCTCCTTGAAAAGCAGCTCTCGCCATATGTCGCCAGACTCATAAAGAACGGCCAAAGCACCTGGGTCCACAGCAAAATGCTGGATCTTTTGGCCGAAATACCGATGGAGGACTTCAACGACAAACCTCTCGATGAGCTGTACCTGCTCGGCTACGCGAGCCAGCGTCAGGAGTTTTTCACATCCAGAAAGAACAAGACCGCCGGCGACGGCGAAGAAACCGACTGATTTAAGGAGGAGAAGAAAATGACTCTGCAGAACAAGATCGACTTTGCCCTGGTGATCGCCGTCAGCCACGCTAACCCTAATGGGGACCCACTCAACGGCAACCGTCCGCGTGAGACCTACGAGGGCCTCGGCGAGATCTCCGACGTCTGCCTCAAGCGCAAGATACGCAACCGCATGATGGACATGGGAGAGAGCGTTTTTGTCCAGTCCGATGACCGCTGCACCGACGGCTTCGGCTCTCTGAAAGAACGCGCTGAGGCGGTCAAGGAGCTGAAGACCAAGGATAAAGACGAGTTTGCCCGTGTAGCCTGCGAGACCTGGCTGGACGTGCGCAGCTTTGGGCAGGTGTTTGCCTTCAAGTCCGGCAGCAAGGACGACGGCGTCTCCGTCGGAGTGCGCGGGCCTGTCTCAATACACCCGGCCTTCAGTGCGGATCCGGTCATAATTGACAGTGTTCAGATAACAAAAAGCGTTAACAGCGAGCCCGCGGCTAAAAAATCCAGCGATACTATGGGAATGAAGCACCGCATCGGTTTCGGGCTGTACACGACTTACGGCAGCATCAACTGCCAGCTGGCCGAGAAGACCGGCTTTACCGACGCGGATGCGGAGGTCATGAAGGAGGCCCTGCGCACGCTCTTTGAAAACGACGTATCTTCAGCAAGACCCGAGGGCAGCATGGAGGTGCTGCGCCTTTACTGGTGGAAACACAACTGCAAGAACGGCCAGTATTCTTCTGCAAAGGTCCACCGCCTCCTCAAGGTGGAGAAAAAGGTCGAGGACCCGCGCCGCATCGAGGACTACGACATAAGCTGCGCCGAACTGCCCGGCCTGGCGGTTGAAGTGTATGACGGCGAGTGACGATTACCTACAAATGTCCGGAATCCAGCACTTTAGTTTCTGCCGGAGGCAATGGGCGCTTGCGTACATGGAGCAGCAGTGGAACGAGAACCTACGTACTGCCGAGGGGCGATTGCAGCACGTGCGGGCACATGATGAAACGCTGAACGAGAAGCGGGGAGATCTCATCACAATAAGGGGAATGCGCGTAGTTTCTCACAGGCTGCGGCTCAGCGGCGAATGTGATGTCGTTGAATTTCGCGCAAGCGCACAGGGTGTCAAGCTGCAGGGCCGGGATGGCCTGTGGCTGCCGATGCCCGTGGAATACAAGCATGGCAGAAGCAAGGAAAACGACGCTGACAGGCTCCAATTGTGTGCTCAGGCGATGGCCTTGGAGGAAATGCTCTTATGCGACGTGCCGTCCGGCGCTATATTCTACGCTGAGACGCGCCGCCGGGAAACTGTAGAAATGACTCCGCAACTGCGGGAAAAGGCAATGTCCATGGCAATAGAAATGAATGATCTGTTTCGTCGGGGCCATACTCCAAAAGTAAGGCCCGGGAAGCATTGCAATGCCTGTTCGCTTAAGGAAATATGCCTTCCGGTTCTGTGCCGGCGCCGGGACGCGTCCGGATATGTAAAGGAGCGCATAAACGATGCGCTGGGAGGTGAGGCATGAGGACTCTGCTCAACACTCTTTTTGTACTGTCTGAGGACAGTTATCTGAGTCTGGACGGAGAGAATGTCGTAGTCAACCGAAATAAAGAGGAATCTGCCCGTTTTCCCCTGCACACACTTGAGGGCATTTTGTCCTTTGCTTATGCGGGGGCATCCCCGGCGCTTATGGGAGCCTGTGCACAGCGCGGGGTAGACTTGGCGTTCTTTACTCCGCGCGGCAGATTTCTTGCCCGAACCGTTGGCGAAACACGGGGCAACGTACTGCTCAGGCAGGCGCAGTACAGGGCTTCGGACTCGCCGTCTGAGAGCATCAGGATGGCAAAAGGCTTTATTCTGGGGAAGATCTACAATGCGCGTTGGGTGCTTGAGCGGGCGACACGCGACCATCCTATGCGGGTGCCGGTGGAGGATATAAAACGATTGTCATCACAGCTGGCAACGTCGCTTGCAAGCGTTGAGACCTGTGAGACATATGGCGAATTGCTTGGGCTTGAGGGTGAAGCGGCACAAAAGTATTTCGCCGGGTTTGACAGTCTGATTTTACAGCAGCGTGAGACATTTGCCTTTACAGGCCGCAGCCGGCGTCCTCCGCTCGATCCTGTCAATGCCATGCTGGGCTTTGCCTATTCTCTCCTTGCGAGGGAGTGCGCTTCTGCGCTTGAGGGTGTGGGGCTTGATCCATATGTAGGCTTTCTGCACCGCCCTCGCCCTGGTCGAAGCAGTCTGGCGCTGGATATTATGGAGGAGCTGAGATGTGTTTGTGCTGATCGCTTTGTGCTGTCGTGCATAAATCAAAGAATACTCACAGCTGAACATTGCAGGCGCCAGGAAAGCGGAGCTGTGCTGCTGACAGACGAAGGGCGACGAGCTTTCCTGAGTGCGTGGCAAAAGCGCCGCCAAGAAACGCTCACACATCCTTTCCTCGGAGAAAAGATTGCATGGGGACTTGTGCCTTATGTGCAGGCTCTGCTGCTGGCGCGAACTCTCCGCGGGGATCTTGAGCGGTATCCTCCGTTTTTCTGGAAGTGAGGACATAATGCTCGTTCTGGTGACTTATGATGTAAATACCGAAACCGCCGCAGGGAAACGCAGACTGAGAAGAATTGCAAAAGTTTGCGTCAACAGTGGGCAGCGCGTGCAGAACTCGGTGTTCGAATGCCTGCTGGATGCGGCGCAATATGTTGCATTCAAGGCTAGATTGGCCGCGATTATTGACCCTGAGCACGATAGCCTACGCCTATATCAGCTTGGCAACAGTTACAAGAACAAGGTCGAGCACATAGGCCGTGCCCCAGAGTGGGGTCAGGATGACATACTAATACTCTAGTGCGAATGTCAAGCTCTCACGAAACCCCAAACACCTTCGCACCGGATTTGTCGGCATAATATGCCATTTCAAGGGAAATATTGAGAAGCACTTGCCAGGCGCTTCAATAGTTTTAGGCAAGTATACAAAACAGATTGTTTGATTTGTCACACTTTGCTGTCGTACCCCGCACGGGGTACGTGGATAGAAATATCAAGCTGCCTTGCCCATGTTCTCAAATGGTCAGCGGTCGTACCCCGCACGGGGTACGTGGATAGAAATATGTCGCTGAAGCTGCCGCCATCAAATACGGAGAGTCGTACCCCGCACGGGGTACGTGGATAGAAATATGGCTGAGTCTGAATCCGCCATGACAGAGGGCGGTCGTACCCCGCACGGGGTACGTGGATAGAAATAAGCATTTCCTTGACAGCGACGCAGACATATACGTCGTACCCCGCACGGGGTACGTGGATAGAAATGTTCCAGGGGCGGCGGGACACGACGGCGACGAGCGGGTCGTACCCCGCACGGGGTACGTGGATAGAAATGCACATGGTTCGGAGTGGACGCCAAAGGCAAGTGTCGTACCCCGCACGGGGTACGTGGATAGAAATGAAGAACTTGCAAAAGCCTATCCCGGCATTGAAACGTCGTACCCCGCACGGGGTACGTGGATAGAAATAGCCATGACATACGAAGAGCCCAGGGAGGATTAAAGTCGTACCCCGCACGGGGTACGTGGATAGAAATGTTTTGTTTGCAAACAACTGTTGACAAACAGGGTGTCGTACCCCGCACGGGGTACGTGGATAGAAATGTAAAAGTCCCCTGGTTTTTGCCCCACCATGCAGGGTCGTACCCCGCACGGGGTACGTGGATAGAAATGCGCACGTCTCCAGGCTCTAATGAGCCCACCGCGAGTCGTACCCCGCACGGGGTACGTGGATAGAAATAACGTGTCAATCGACTATCTTGTGGGACGTAGCAGTCGTACCCCGCACGGGGTACGTGGATAGAAATACCCTGGCTCACGCCGGAGGAAGTGGAGAAGGTGCGTCGTACCCCGCACGGGGTACGTGGATAGAAATTTCATCAGCGGTACATAGCTCCCGCCGGTGAAGAGTCGTACCCCGCACGGGGTACGTGGATAGAAATGGCGCTCAGAAGGAGGGTGATTAATTGCGAGTTAAGTCGTACCCCGCACGGGGTACGTGGATAGAAATAGCTATCGGTATCATGCACTGCCTCCTCAACCGGGGTCGTACCCCGCACGGGGTACGTGGATAGAAATGATTTTTCTGGGTTGCTGAAGGGCTTAGCAGAAGTCGTACCCCGCACGGGGTACGTGGATAGAAATGTAGAGGAGGTCACGGCACTTGCCGCTGCTAAGACGTCGTACCCCGCACGGGGTACGTGGATAGAAATGTTCTCTTCCCGGAAGGTACGTTGGGTAACACGGTCGTACCCCGCACGGGGTACGTGGATAGAAATGCAGCGCTGGACGGTGCCGCAGTCAATGCTGTTAAGTCGTACCCCGCACGGGGTACGTGGATAGAAATTTTTCCACTCGCAAAACTGACACGCGCACTGGAGTCGTACCCCGCACGGGGTACGTGGATAGAAATATCAAGAGACCGGCTGGTATCTGACCCTCTCCGGAGTCGTACCCCGCACGGGGTACGTGGATAGAAATATCTGTAGGCAGCCTCTCCTCCACGCTCACCCACGTCGTACCCCGCACGGGGTACGTGGATAGAAATGTCGCGCCCCTGGACACGGAGAACAGCATCCGCGTGTCGTACCCCGCACGGGGTACGTGGATAGAAATATCTGGCCCTTTTCGTCCAGCTCGATGCTGTCAAGTCGTACCCCGCACGGGGTACGTGGATAGAAATGCTGCAAAAGCTGACGCCGCAGGGGCAGCTCTACGGTCGTACCCCGCACGGGGTACGTGGATAGAAATACGACGCCTCGCTCAAGGCGCAGCAGGCGGCGCTGTCGTACCCCGCACGGGGTACGTGGATAGAAATTGAGCAGCGACATCATCAAGGCCACATCCCGAGCGGTCGTACCCCGCACGGGGTACGTGGATAGAAATATTATGCTGCTGCCCATATTGATGTTGCCGTTCAGTCGTACCCCGCACGGGGTACGTGGATAGAAATTCCGTTGACGGGCAGCTCCAGTTTTACGGCTGGGGTCGTACCCCGCACGGGGTACGTGGATAGAAATAGCGCCGATATAGATTTTGTTCCCGAGCAAATATGTCGTACCCCGCACGGGGTACGTGGATAGAAATATTATTGTCGCGCCCGAAGTGTATAAGCTCTCAAGTCGTACCCCGCACGGGGTACGTGGATAGAAATATACAGCTTGGCCCAATCGCGCAGGGCCATTATCGTCGTACCCCGCACGGGGTACGTGGATAGAAATTCCCAGTCTATGGTTTTCTGCCATTCTGAAACGTCGTCGTACCCCGCACGGGGTACGTGGATAGAAATACCGTCCGTGACCAGCCGCAGACGGCTCTGCTCAGTCGTACCCCGCACGGGGTACGTGGATAGAAATACAAGGTCGAGAAGCCTCGCCTCGATGCCATCCAGGTCGTACCCCGCACGGGGTACGTGGATAGAAATGAGATCGCGTGGAAGAAGCTCGAGGGGCTGGCGGTCGTACCCCGCACGGGGTACGTGGATAGAAATACCTCCGTTGTGCTCTGCACGTCTCCGTACACCGTGTCGTACCCCGCACGGGGTACGTGGATAGAAATGGTTAGGCTGCCAGTTCGTCGGCAGGTCGGCGGGGTCGTACCCCGCACGGGGTACGTGGATAGAAATGGCAAGGAATCACAAACGCGGCGGGCTGGCTGACCGTCGTACCCCGCACGGGGTACGTGGATAGAAATATTATTGTCGCGCCCGAAGTGTATAAGCTCTCAACGTCGTACCCCGCACGGGGTACGTGGATAGAAATACTGAAAAAGGCCCTGCTTAACGGCGCGGCGGACTGGTCGTACCCCGCACGGGGTACGTGGATAGAAATGTCACCAGCGTTCAGACCGTGGCGCAGAATGTTGTCGTACCCCGCACGGGGTACGTGGATAGAAATTTCTGCTGCCCCCCCTCCCCCCTTTGTCTGAAAAGTCGTACCCCGCACGGGGTACGTGGATAGAAATGCCCTTGATCACTGGCGGCGTCCCTATTTCCGAGTCGTACCCCGCACGGGGTACGTGGATAGAAATGCCCTTGATCACTGGCGGCGTCCCTATTTCCGAGTCGTACCCCGCACGGGGTACGTGGATAGAAATAAGTGCATAGGCTGTGGAGCCGTTCTTGACGAGCATGTCGTACCCCGCACGGGGTACGTGGATAGAAATACAGGATGGAAGGAGGTGAGAAGGATGATTAACTGGTCGTACCCCGCACGGGGTACGTGGATAGAAATGCAGATCATATGAGAAAGGGGGTGGAGAGCGGGTGTCGTACCCCGCACGGGGTACGTGGATAGAAATGCCTCAAGCCGTGCCCGCACTTCGTCGCGGATAGCGTCGTACCCCGCACGGGGTACGTGGATAGAAATTGAGTTATACCATAAGTGGGAACGTGAAACAAAAGGTCGTACCCCGCACGGGGTACGTGGATAGAAATATGTCTGTCTTGCCTTTCAGCCGTCCCGCTGCGAGTCGTACCCCGCACGGGGTACGTGGATAGAAATGCCGTCACCCAGCTCGATATACCGCTCAGATTCGGTCGTACCCCGCACGGGGTACGTGGATAGAAATGTCCTGCAGGCTGCGGCTGTACCCGTCGGCTGCGGGTCGTACCCCGCACGGGGTACGTGGATAGAAATGTGAGGACATATACTTTATTTTAATACGCGCGCGGTCGTACCCCGCACGGGGTACGTGGATAGAAATGTATGTAGCCGCCGTGGTATCATCCTCCTTGTCGGTCGTACCCCGCACGGGGTACGTGGATAGAAATGCTCATAGGTTTTGTTCCTCCTTCTGCCGCAGTGTGTCGTACCCCGCACGGGGTACGTGGATAGAAATTCTGCTGCTTACGGAACAGTCGAGACGTTAGGAAGTCGTACCCCGCACGGGGTACGTGGATAGAAATGCCCTTGATCACTGGGGCCGGGACTTCTTCCGAGTCGTACCCCGCACGGGGTGCGTGGATAGAAACGCTAATGAAATATCGTGCAAGCAATGTGAGTGTCCGGACACTCACCCAACATGCTCAGCGTGGGAGCATGGCGGCACGGTGTTTTCTGCGGGAGTTGATGCTCCGTGTGCGTGCAAATATAAAACAAAAAGGTCGCATATAGCGACCTTTTTACATTTACCGATGGGGTCGCGTTTCTCGACCCCATCGGTGCGTTCCAATTCGGAACGCACCTAATTTCACATATTCTCCAGCAGCTTCAAAACAGCCTCACGCTGCTTCGGTGTCAGCGCCGACCAGTGATCCAGCATTTCGCGCTGGTCATCAGTTAGCGATACAGCCTCGCCGCCTTCGTCAAAAAACTGTGACAGCGTAATGCCGAAGCCCTTGCACACCTTGTCAAGCGTCTTTATAGTCGGCGTCTGATTCTTTCGATACCAAGTAGAAATCGTCGATTGTGTCAGCCCGCTGTTCTTTGCGAGGTCGTATTCCGACCAGCCTCGCTGAAGCCGGAGCCTTGTGATCTCTGCAAGAATGTCTTTCATAAGCCCACCCGCTGCTGTGTTATTGCGTTTATTATACTTCGGCGTGAGCTTGCAAATTAGTTGTTTATAAAGTATAATAATTAACGTTATAACGTAGCAGCGAGGAGGAATGCCTGTGCCAAGTTCAAATAACCATGACCACAACGTCACAGAGATCACTGCGACGGTAATGGTTCAAACCGAAACGGCATTAAAGCGGTTGATGGAGAGCACACAGCTGACGATTGGTGAAGTCATAGACCGGCTTGCCCTGCAGATGACGCCGCGTGACAAGGAGGCTGCGGCTGCCCTTGCCAGCGAGCGGGTCGCCATGTGCTTCTCTCAGCTGCCGAAGGCCCAGTCCATGGCGGCATACCTTGAGTTCTTGACCATGCTTGCATCCATCCTCTCACCCAAGGAGCTGGATGAGCTGTGCTCGGGTGCCGAACAGCGTCGCATCGAGCTTATGCAAGAGCTTGAAGGCTGACGACCCTCACAATCGTATCATCCGTTTTCCCTGCCTCTCGGCCAACGCGGCGAACTTGGCTGCGCCGCCCCAGCTGTGATGCACAT
>UMKW01020808.1_pt1 | contig 16338 bp, 17 predicted proteins | sample 1966391 | NCBI WGS metagenome assembly UMKW01 (sample SAMEA4836183, study PRJEB28245) | human gut metagenome | biome: gut microbiome; material: fecal sample | place: Denmark | collected 2008
AAGGGGCAGCGCGAGCGGCACCGCCCCAATAAGCGTAAGCGCGTATATAAGCACGCTTGTCAGCATCCCTTGCCCAAGTTGGGCTATCATATCCTGTATACTCATTCGCCCAGTATGCAAACGTCGTAGCCGAACCAGTTTTCGCTTATTTTGGCAAACGTGCCGTCCGCCGCCATCTTATCAAGCTCGGCTTGGACCTTGTCCCTCAGTTCGGTATTGCCAAGATAGAAACCTATCGCGTACTGTTCGGACTGTATGGCTTCGTCAAGTATGGTATACTCGCTTTCCTTGCCCCGGATTTGATATTTGGCAACGCCTATGTCCATCGCTATCGCGTCCGCCGCGCCGCTTTCCAGCTCCATAAACGCCGTGTTGTAATCCTGAAGCTGCACAAGCTGCTTAAACGATGCAAGCAGCTCTGCGTTTTCTTCGCCCTCAAGCGCCTTCAGCGCGCTGCTTTCCTTTTGCACAGCAACGGTTTTGCCCGCAAGGCCCGCCTTATCGGTTATGCCGCTGTCGCTCTTCACAATAAATACCTGCGAATTATCCATATACGCATCGGACCATGTATAAAGCTCCTCGCGCCCGTTCATGGTGAAGCCGTTCCATATGCAGTCTATCGCGCCGCTTTCAAGTTCAAAACCCTTCGAATCCCAGTTTATGGGAATAAGCTGCAATCCCCAGCCGAGCCGCGAGCAAAGTTCCTTGGCTATGTCTATATCAAAGCCGGCATATTCGCCGTTTTCATCAAGATAGCCGTAAGGCGGGAACTCCGCGTCAAAGCCAAGCTTCAGCGTAAAATCAGCTTCGGTATTCGCCGTCTCCGCGGGTGCCGTGGCATCGGCGCCGGCAGTTGGCACGGGCACGGATGCATCATTCGCGCAGCCGAAAAGCAGCACGAGCATCGCCGCCGCAAGCACGGCGCAAAGCGTTCTTTCAATGGTAGTCATGTTGTTTATCCTCCACAAAAATGTAATACTGTTTCAGGCGCCTTGCTTGGCGCTTCTGTATGGTAACACATCAGCGCGATAAAGTAAAGAAGTTTTTGAAATAATTTTTGCCCCGCTCATCGGCGGGGCACTCGGTCAATTTTTCTGGTAAGAATGGGCTATATATTTGTTATTCCATGTATCATCGCGGCAATCGTTATATAAATCGTCCGCTATTTCAAATATAACATCCTTCAGTTCAAGCTTATCCGTATATTTTTGCGGTATTTTGCCAAGGCCGAGATACGCGCCCAGTATGTTCCCGGTGATCGCTCCGGTAGAGTCGCTGTCGCCTTTGTGATTTACGGCGGCAATTATCGCTCGGTCAAAATCGTGCGAATGCTTCAGCGCGCAGTAAAGCGCAATGGCAAGCACCTCATCACCTACCCAGCCTTCGCCCAAGGCGTGTATAGCCTCATTGTCATCCACATCCGCCTGTGACAACTCGATGGCCCTGTCTATCAGTTCCAGCAACTCTCCTATATGCTCCGCATTCGCAAACTGCCTGCTTACGGTCTTCCGCATATCAAGCACAGCGTCAAGCAAAGCCATCCCGTCGTTATGCGCAGCAAGACTTATAACATGCACCAGCGCCGCAGCCGGAATATAGCCCAGCTCATGCCCGTGCGTCAGCGCGGCAGCTTCCGCGCCAATGCGGTCTATATCGTCCAAAGGCATGCTGCCCTCTTCAAAATAAAGCCCTATCGGCGCCACGCGCATCACGCCGCCGCATACAGCAAGCCATTCGCAGTAAAAAGGGTCATCTGCGTATCGTCCGATATCTGTGCAACGCCATTCGTAAGCTCATATTCCGTAATGCCGCTTTCGCCGTAGCGGCTGAATATCATTCCTTCGGAAAGGAATTCAACTGCGTACCCCAGCGCATCGCCTGCCGCGCCGCCTATAAGGCACCCCCTGTATTTATCAATATTCTTCATACTTTATATAAACCGTTGCATAAAGGCTTCGAAAGTATCGTCGTTTTCCTCCGCCCAATAGCGGCTGCAATCCGTGCTGCGGAAAAGCAGACGCTTGTTTATAAGCTCACGCCTGAGCGTAGCCTGATCGCCAAACGTGTGCAGCGAGTTTATAAGCGAATTTATCTCCGGCTCGCTGTATTCGCGGTCCATATCTATCTTATCCGCCAGATACCACAGCGCCATAAGCTTTTTCTTATACTTTGCCGGATAGCTCGTAAGCTGCCCTTTATCATTTATAAATGGTTTCAGCTCCCTTAGCTGTGTATTCATCATGTTTTCGTCAATGTGCTGCATTGTGCGCTCCTTTCTATATTCCGTATTCGATAAGCCAGCGCGCGGTTTCTTCATTTACGCCCTCATATGCCAGCGCGTTATGCTTATAATATCCGTTAGTTATTTTCTTTAGCTGTATTTATAGATGCTATAAGCATTCGGCGAATCGAGCCGCAATCATTATATATGTCAGTTGCCTCTTCGCGGCCAATAATATCAGCTTTTACAAAAAGCTCAAGCCAATACTCTGTTTCATAACATTCTTTTAACGCTATTTGCAGTTTCGCTATAAAATCCGCTTTGCCATGGGCGTAGTTTGCCTCTCTTATGTTCGCTCCAATACTTGTCGCGGCTCTCTCCATTTGGTTTACAAGAGAATAATGCCCTTTTATGCTCTCACACAGTTTCATAATCCTGACCGCAAAATCAGTAGAGCGTATTCTAAGTTTTGAAGCTGCTATAAAATACCCCTTTCTCCTATATACTTTATAACATAATGAACAGCATATTAAAAGTGAAATATTCTTCGAATGTGAAATAATGCCCTACCGGGCATTGTGAAATTTGATGTTTCCCATCAAGTGAAATGAAATAAATCCCCACGCGCCGCAGCGCATTTCACATGGCGAAGCCATATTTCACATGCTTCAGCATATTTCACAAATCCGCAAGGATTTATTTCACTGAAAAAGCAGTCCAAAGGACTGCTTTTTCTGGAGCGGGTAAAGGGACTCGAACCCTCTATCTCAGCTTGGAAGGCTAATGTGTTACCATTACACTATACCCGCATGATATTCTGTTTTTGGTGCGGGCGAAGAGATTTGAACTCATACGCCTGTGCGGCACTGGAACCTAAATCCAGCGCGTCTGCCAATTCCGCCACGCCCGCAATTTGCGCCGCAAATGCAAAAATGGTGACCCGTCGGAGATTCGAACTCCGGACACCTTGATTAAAAGTCAAGTGCTCTACCGACTGAGCTAACGGGTCATACTTGGCTGGGGTGGCAGGATTCGAACCTGCGTATACCGGAATCAAAATCCGGGGCCTTAGCCGCTTGGCGACACCCCAATCCTGCGCAAAAAACGCCTTGGGGAAGTAAATGGGGTGGGTAGTGGGACTCGAACCCACGACCTCCAGAGCCACAATCTGGCATTCTAACCAACTGAACTATACCCACCATATACTTGGCGCGCCCGCAGGGATTCGAACCCTGGACCTACGGCTTAGAAGGCCGTTGCTCTATCCAGCTGAGCTACAGGCGCTCACGCACCCCTTAGGCGCTGTATCGTATCGGCGTCGCCGGAAACGGCTTTCCGCTCTCTGCCGACATTTATGCATTTTATCAGAAAGCTCGCTTCCTGTCAATGCCGTATTTGCCATATCATACAGATTGTTCAAAAATAATTTTGCTCAATCGCTTATATTTACGTCCAGCCCAAACTCCTCCGGCAAAAATCTCGGGCACACGTTTTCTGATGTGCAAATAACGCTTGCCGCAAGGCGCGTACCTATTTCGCAGGCTTCCGCTATGTTCTTCCCGTATGTAAGCCCTATTACCGTGCCGGAGAAGAACGCATCGCCCGCGCCGGTAGTATCCTTAACGTCAACATGCTTCGCCGGGCAAACGCCGCTTTCGCCATCCATCGTGGCGTATACAGCGCCCTGCTCGCCCATCGTTACCACCATGCGCGGTATCTGCGCCGCCTTTATGCGGCGGGATAGTATATCCGCCATTTCAGCCGGAGTCTTATCATCATAATCGTCGCTGAAAAGAATGCCCGCCTCCTGCTGATTGCATACGAAGCACTGCGTGGAGCGCAAAAAGTCGCGCCGTTCAAACGCTATGCGCATATTGGACACAACGGCGTAAACGGGCTTATTGTGCTTTTCCGCCAGGGCGAAAACCAGCTTAACGATATCCTTATCTATATCTATTTCTATTGCTATACTGTCCGCCTTTTCAAATATTTCATCGCCATGCTGCGCCAATATGTCGTATATCGGGTGCAGATCGGGCCGTTTTGATATTGCCGCCACCACGTCGCCGTTGTTGCCGAAAACGGCCAGCCATGTGCCCATTCCGTCCGGCGTAACGCGTATGTAATCCGTGTTCACCTTGTGCGCATTCAGCTTTTTTATAACGTCCGCGCCAACGCCCGTGTCGTCCACAAGGCTTATAAACGTCGGTCTCAGTTCAACGTTTGCAATGTCCTCGGCTATGTTTCGGCTCACGCCGCCATGCACCTGCTCCACCCTGCCCGCGTTCCTGCCGCCGGGAATATACACCTCCGAAGGATAGCCCTTTATATCAACAAATATTGCGCCTATAACAACAACGCCCAATCCTATTCCCTCCGTTTTCACCAAAAGCTGAGGTTATTATATCATATATCGTAAAAACATGAAAGTTCTTGCCTGCGCGGCGCAACGCTGATATAATACCGCGTTGGCGGCATGCCGCACATATGCAGCGTTACAGGGAGCGTATCCTATGAAAAAGCTTAGTACCACGCAGTTGGCAATGTCTTACACCGGCATATTTCTTGGCGCCGGTTTCGTATCCGGTCAGGAGCTTTGGCAGTTTTTCGCCTGCTTCGGCCCCGTCGGGCTTATTGGCTTCATAGGCACGGCTGCGCTGTTTTTCTATGTAAACTATGCTAACCTGAGGCTTATACAATTGACCGGTCAGGAGGACATGGGCCGCCTTATGACATGTGGCGATCATCCGAAGCTGCGCGCCGCCGTAAGCACCATGCAAAACCTGCTGCTGGTCGGCGTATGCATAATCATGATAGCCGGCGCATCTACGCTTATCCATCAGCTTTTGCCCATACCCGCATGGTTGGGCGGGCTTATTTTCACGGTTATAGTCGCAGCGGTGGCCCTGCTCGGCATGCAGGGGTTGGTTGCTGTGTTTTCGCTGCTTGTTCCCGTTACCACGGTAATGGCCGTGCTGCTTGCCGCATGGGTGCTTATAAAAAACGGCTTCAGCTTTGCGCCCGCAAACGGCAGCGTATCCGCATTGATGCCGAACTGGATAATAGGCTTCGTTACCTATGCGGCATATAATCTTTTCGGGACAATATCCATACTTGTGCCCACGGCAAAGCTTATGGATGGCAAAAAAACCGTCCGCCGCGGCCTTAGCATGGGCAGCGTGCTTCTTATAGTACTTGCATGGAGCATGATAGCCGCAATTTCTGTTCTCCCCTCCTCCGGGCAAAACGAGCTGCCTATGTCCGCCCTTGCAAGCGGACTTCACCCCACGCTCAGCGTGGCATACAGTTTATTGATGGGCTTTGGCATGTTCGGTGCGTGCCTTTCGTCCATATGCGCCGTTGTCAGCCAAACCGAGCTGCATTTTGCCGGCATAAACAAACACGGAAAGCTTTTCACTACCGCGCTGCTGCTTGTGTCCTTCGCGCTCAGTCTGCTTGGTTTCGGCAATCTTATAGGCATAATTTATCCTGTTTTCGGCTATGCAAGCATACCGTTCCTCATTTGCCTTGTGCTCAATTACCATAAAGTAAAAAAGACCGGCACGCTGTGATTCAGCGTACCGGCACCGCCCCTTTCCGGGGCTTTTTTAATACTGTTTTAGTTTATCCACCGTTGTGGATATAACATAGCGCTCTTTTATGCTTTTAAGCTGCTGCATATGCTCCCGCGCAAGGTGCGCCTGCTGCAATGCTTCGCTTGCCCAGCGCTCTATCAATATCAGCTCATCCTCATCCGTTGCGCTCATTGCGTATTTATACGCCATGCAGCCTTCTTCCTGCAATATTTTATCCAGTATGCCCTGCGCCGCCACGTCGCGCACAAAGCTGCCGCGCTTGCCGTCCTTGCAGCGGTAGGTTACTATCAGCGTGATTTCGTCCATGTTAGGCCGCTCCTTCCTGTTTTATGGTGCTATTTTACACCATTTGCTCCATTTCCGCAGCCCTTTTCTTCTGCTCGGCATAATATTGCGCCTGTGCATACCAAAGTTCGTGGTATTTGCCGCCTTCGTCGGCAAGCAATTCTTCATGCGTGCCGAACTGTATCATCCTCCCGCCGTCGAATACGGCTATATCGTCGCAGAATTTGCAGCTGGACAGCCTGTGGCTTATGTATATCGCCGTTTTATCGCCGGCAATATCGTTGAACTTTTCGTATATCTCCGCCTCCGCTACCGGATCAAGCGCAGCCGTGGGCTCATCCAGCACTATGAACGGCGCGTCCTTATATAATGCCCTCGCTATGGCTATTTTCTGCTCCTCCCCGCCGGACATTTCCACGCCGTCATTATCAAGCTGCTTATACAAATATGTATCAAGCCCCTTTTCAAGCGTTTTCAGCCTTTCCCCGAAGCCCGCCTTTATAAGGCAGTCTGTAACGCGCTTTTCGTCATATGTGCTGCTTGTTGCAACGTTTTGGCCAAGCGGCAGGGCAAAAAGCTTAAAGTCCTGGAACACTACCGAGAATATGTTCATGTATTCATCGTAGCGGTATTTGCGAATATCTATGCCGTTGAGCAGTATTTCGCCCTCCGTTGGGTCGTATAGGCGGCACAGCAGCTTTATGAACGTTGTTTTGCCGCTGCCGTTCATTCCCACCACTGCAAGGCGGCTGCCCACGCGGAACTTTATGTTCATATTTTTGAGCGCATAGGCATCGCTGCCCGGATATTTGAAGGACACGTTGCGGAATTCCACGCTGTATTTCCTGTCGCTGCGCTTCTCCGTAGTAAGGCTGCCCTTATACATTGTATTGGGCATATCCAGCAATTCGCCTACCTTTTCAAGGAAGGCCGCGTTCACCTTAAGCTTGCCGAGCTGCTCTATGAACTGGTTTAGCCCGCCGAACAGCGCCGTTATTGCGCCGATGTACTGCGTAACCTCGCCAAGGCCGAATGCCCCGCCGTAGGCTTTAAGGCACACGAACAGATATACCGCGCCGTTGAGCAGCACCGCAATGCAGGCGGAAAGCACATAGAACGCGCCCATTTTGCCCTTTGCATCCTTTGCAATGCCGGACCTTACGCCGAACATGTTTGTATTCTTCAAATACGGGCCGCACACATTTTGCTGCTGAGCATACATGCGCATATCCGCCCGCCTGTTCGGCAGCCTTGCAATAAAGCCGAAAAAGCTGAAAATACGGTTGCCGAGCGTTGCCGTCGGCGCATAATCGCTAAAGAACCTATCGGCCCTATTGTAGCACGCAGGCGCAGCTATTGCCGCGCCTATCAGCAGCGCAAGCATTATTGCCGCGGCAATGGGACTGTTAAGGAACATTATTCCCTTTGAATCGTCAGGGATTTTGCTTGCGAACAGGCTTACCGTAAGCGCAACGCCGCCGATTATTCTGAAGCCGGCTTCAACGGACACCTGAAATATCTTAAACACCCGCGACAAACCGAGCCCAGAATAGTTTTCGTTCTGCTCTATTCCCGATCTAAGGTCGAACACATGCTGGCTGTCCGCATCCACAAAGTCCATGCTCAGCATCTTTTTTATTAGTATGTTCCGCATGCTGAAGTGTTTTGTTTCATCCTCCGCTTCCACCCGGCGCGCTGCCATGGCCTTCAGCAGCATAAGCAGCGCGGTGCTTGCCAATATCAAAATAACATAGCGCGTCAGCACGTTTACGTCCCGCCCTCCGCAAAGCTCGGCAATCAGCCGTGCGGAGAACCATATTGCGGCGTACGGCGCGGCGGCCGTGAGCAGCCCGTTAAGTATCGTTGCCGTAAACCAGCCCGGCATTTCGCCATGCAGCAGCTTCAATGCCCGCATGTTCAGCTTCCATGCCCGTATAAATGATTTATTCTCGGTTTTCGTTTTCATATTCGCGCCCTCCTTCCCGATAATACTTGCTTTGCACGGCAAACAGCTTTGCGTATTCCCCGCCGCGGCGCATAAGCTCATCATGCGTGCCTTCCTCGCTTATGCAGCCATCCTTCAGCATTATTATCCTGTCGCAGAATCTTGTTGATGCAAGGCGGTGCGATATGAAAAGCGACGTTCTGCCCTGCGTCATGCTGCTGTATTTTTGATATATATCGTTTTCGGCAATTGGGTCAAGCGCCGCCGTGGGCTCATCAAGCGCTATTATAGGCCCGTCCTTATACAGCGCCCGCGCAAGCATCAGCCGCTGCGTTTCGCCGCCGGAAAGCTCCGCCCCGTCCTCATATACGCTGCGGCCAAAGTGGGTATACATGCCCTTCGGCAATGACTTTATCTTTTCCGTAAGGCCGGCCTTTTCGGCGCAGTCCCACGCGCGCTGCCCGTCTATGCCGTCTATCCTTTGGGCAATGTTTTCTATTATGTTTGTATCAAGCAGCGAAAACTGCTGGAACACCGCCGAAAACAGCGCGTAATAATCCCGCCTGTTCAGCGTTTTAACGTCCTTGCCGTTGAACAGCACCCTGCCCTCCGTCGGGTCAAGGAAGCCGCATATAAGCTTTACAAGCGTTGTTTTGCCCGCGCCGTTAAGGCCGACTATTGCAAGCTTTTCGCCCGCGTGAATGGTCAAATCAAGACCCTTTATGGTATCCTTCTCTGCCCCTGTGTAGCGATAGCGCACGTTTTCAAGCCGTATTTCGCAGGGCATATCGCTGCGCTTTTCAATGCGCTCCCCGCCTTCAAGGTCAAAGGGCTCCTCCCATTCAAGGTAATCGCGCAGTTCGCTTATATCAAGGCTTTGCCTATGCAGCGTGCCGAATTTATCCAGTATGCCCGTTACCCATTGGGCAAAGCCGCTAACCGCGCCGAAATAGAGCAGGAACTGCGCCGCGCCAAGGCCGTGCTCAAGCGTGTACCATATAAGGTAGGCATAGGCCGCGCCGTTGCGCAAAAACGTAAGCGCAATGTCTATCACGTTGCCCCATATCTGCACCCTTCCCTGCCTTACGGCAAACGCACGGTACAGCCCCAGCGTTTTAACGTACAGCTCCTCTATCCAGTTGGCAAGGCCGAACATGCGAATATCCTTGGCGTAGCTCCGCTCTATGGCAACGCTGTTTATATATTCAAGCTTTTCGTTGTATTCCATGCGCTCCTTGCGGTGGCGGTAGCCCCATTCGTTTATGTGCTTTGATGCAAGGTAGCTCACCGCCGCCGTTGCAGCGACAAGCAGCACAAGCCATGCGTCAAGCTCAAGCAGCAATATTATATATACCGCAAAGCCTATAACATTGGTCAGTATATCCGTCCATGTTTTCCATATGGCCTCCGTCGCCTGGCTGTTGCTTGAAACAACACGGTAGGCATTGTTCATATGCTCAATAAAGCGGGTATCAAGCATATTGGAATACGATGTTGCCGCCGACTTTAGCGCAATGCGGTTCAATATAGCGGTTCGCGTTTCTATGCGGCCGAAAAGCGTGTTTATATCCACATAGGTTCTACCCGCGCGCAGCACAAGCAGCACGCCTATGCAGGCGGCTATTGCGGCAATCAGCTCTCCCACCGCCGCGGCGGATTCTATTTTGCCGAGTATTATTGGCGTTATAAGCATTTCCGCCGCGGCATACGCCGCGCCCAACACCGCAAGCGCAATGCACATTGGCACCACCGGCTTATACGCTGCCCACGCCGTCTGTACCATATACCATGTGTTCTGCCACATATTGTATTTGGGTTTGGTTTTCTTTTTTTCTGTCGCTTCCATTGCAGCTGCAGCACCCCTTCCGTTTTCATCTTGATTGTATGATAGCATAAATGCGCCATGTGCGGCGCATTTTGGGGACGAATCGTTAAAATCGGGTGACGAATTGCATTTTTCACTCCTGCGGGATGAGTATTTCGGTTGTAAAGGCGCCGTCCTCGCTGTTCCGGCTCAGATACCCGCCAAGGCGTTCAACAATCGTATCCACCCTTACAAGGCCGAAGCCGTGGCCCTCGCCCTTTGTTGTGGCAAAGCGCGCGCCTATCTTTTTCTGCTTGCCTACGGCCGTAAAGTTGGTGAAGGATATATAAAGCTGAGTATTCTTCATGTCCATATATACGCGGATAAGCCTGTCCTTTTCGTCAAGCGGAAGGCTTGCCTCTATTGCATTGTCAAACAGGTTCCCTATTATGCAGCAAAGATCAAGCTCGCTCATTTTAAGCTTAACGGGAATATGCGCGTCTATTTCCACCTTTATGCCCTTGGCCTTGGCAAGGGATACCTTGCTGTTTATTATCGCATCCGCCATCGGGTTACCCGTTTTTATTGCCAGATCAACCGTGTTCAAATCGGTATCCAGCATATTCAGATAATCGTTTATGCCGTTCATGTCGCCCTTTGCCGCAAGCGCCTTCAGCATTTGTATATGGTTGCGGTAATCGTGCCGCCAGCCGCGCATTTGGCGATACATATTGTCCACCTCTTTATAATGCGTGTCTATCAGTTCCCGCTGATACGCGGCTATGCGCTTATCTATTTGCCTTGATATGAACTTCATGCCGTTCACCTCATGTATTCTGGATTATTGCGCGATTCAGCGGCTCATATGCGCCGCGTGGCAGCGGCAGCGCCGTGCCGTCGTTGAGCATCACCTCCGCCTTGGTAACGCGGCGTATGCGGTTAAGATTGACTATCATGCTGCGCCCAACGCGAGTAAAGCCGCTGTCAAGCTCCTTTTCAAATTCATTGAGCGTGCGCTTAACGGTATACTCATGCTCCGCATGCACGGTAACGTAATTCTGCCTAACGTCGATATAGCGTATTTCATAAAGCGGTATGCGCACCATCTCCCCACCCATGTCCAAATTCAGGCAGCGCTGGCTTATTTTCAGCCGCTCTACCGCGCGGTCGAGCACGCCGAACAGCTTTTCCCTGTTCACGGGCTTCATAAGGTAATGCAGCGCCGCAACGTCGTACCCTTCGGCAATATAGTCGCTGTATCCCGTTATGAATATTATCTGCACGGTTTTGTTCCCCGTACGCACGCGCCGCGCCATGCTCACGCCGTCCATGCCGCCCATCTCAATATCCAGCAGCAGCATGTCGTAAGCCTTGTTTTCGTCATACGCAAACAAAAAGCTTTCGGCGGACGGATATATTTCCGCATTCACCTCCGCCCCGCGCTCATCTGCCCAGGCTTTCAGTATTTCGCTCACAAATTGCGCATCCGCTGCGCAGTCGTCGCATATGGCGGCGCGGTATGCCATGGCTCACCCTCCAATTATAATTCCGGCTTTGGATTTATTATAGCATATGCAGCGGCGCATAAAAAGAGCAGCTCTCCACCAATACGCCACCTGCCCCGATGGCATTTTAAGCAAAGAGCCGCAAAATCTATTGTGTCCGTTCAGTTTATTCAGGAGGATCTGAGTACGGACGCCTATTGTTCTCCTTAGCCTCCGAACAGGCCGAGGAAACCTTTTTTCTTATATTCTTCGGAATTGAGTGACTTCAGTTCGTATCCCGTGCCGGCTATTGCCGCGCGCAGGGCGGTTTCGTCCAAAGCCTCTTCGGACAGTATTACGCATTCGCCCTTGGCATGGGACGATGTTACCTTTTTCACGTTGAAGTGGGCGCGGATGGCGTCGTTCACATGCGCTTCGCACATGCCGCACATCATTCCGCCTATTCTGAGCGTGGTCTTTATCATAATGAATACATCTCCTTCATTGGGTATGCAGTATTTTCCGTGTTAAGGCTTTCGGCAAGCTCGTCTATTCTTTCATAGGACTGCGAAAGCACGTTCAGCGCAACGCTGCGGCAAAGCTCCTCGTCAAGCGCCAGCGCCGCATGCATCCGCTCGTACAGCGGTGCGTAGCACGCTTCGCACAGCTTGGCCTGCGCTTCGCCTTCCGGCGTAAGGCGCACTATGCCATAGCGCTTTTTGGTGGCAAGACCAAGCGAGCAAAGATTCTGTATCATTGCGTGTGCGCTGGGCTTTGATACGTTCAGCCGCGCCGCCACGTCCACGCAGCGGGCGCCTTCACCGGCGCTGCAAAGCTGAGCCGTTGCCATAAGATATTTGATTGCGGAGGGCGTAAGCTGCTTTGCCTGTTCGTTTATGCATTTTTCCATGTGGCCCTATGTCCTCCTTCAGCCTGTTTTGTTTTATAGAGCGCGAGGGAGACGCCGCGAATCGCATCTCCCCCGCATTTTGGTTTTACTGCCGGGAATGGCACTTGCCGTGCATGGCGCAATTTGCGCAATTACAGCCGCAGGAGGACTTCCCTTTCTTCCTTTGGCCTATCAGGTAGGCGCATATCAGCGCGACCACACCCGCAAGCACAAGAGTAATGATTATTGTTCCAAGGTTTTCTGCAAACCAGTTCATCATGAGGATCCCTCCTTCTTTTAGAATAATGATCGTGGTGATTTATATCGTTTGGGCCTATCAGACCTTTACGTTGGTGGTCAGCTTGGTAGCTTCCTTATAGGGCTTCACAAGCATGTAGATCATGCCGGCCAGCAGCGCAAGAGCGAATACAAGGCCGATAACATTGGTGTTGCCGGTTATGGCATTGCCAAACTGGTTTATCATAAGGGCGATGACATAGGCGAAGCCGCACTGATAACCGATGGCGAACCAGGTCCACTTGGCGCTGTTCATCTCGCGTTTGATGGCGCCGATGGCGGCGAAGCAAGGCGCGCAGAGCAGGTTGAATACCAGGAAGGAATAGGCGCTGATGCCGGTGAAGGCAGCCGCTATGTTCTGATAGGTGGTGCCGTCGCCGCCGCCGTACAGTATGCCCATGGTACCAACTATGTTTTCCTTAGCAACAAGGCCGGTGATGGAAGCGACGGTAGCCTGCCAGTTGCCCCATCCGAGCGGGGTGAATATCCAGGCGATGGTGTTGCCGATGGCAGCCAGTATGGAGTAGTCTATCTCGTCCTCAGCAAGCATCCTGAACGTGCCGTCCACTACTCCGAAGTAAGTGGTGAACCAAACCAGTATGGTGGAGAGCAGTATTATCGTGCCGGCCTTCTTTATGAAGCTCCAGCCGCGCTCCCACATGCTCCTGAGCACGTTAGCAAGGGTGGGCCAATGGTAAGCAGGCAGCTCCATAACGAAGGGAGCGGGTTCGCCTGCGAACATCCTGGTCTTTTTGAGCATTATGCCGGATACGACTATCGCGGCCATGCCGATGAAGTAAGCGCTGGTGGATACCAGGGCGGAGCCGCCGAACATGGCGCCGGCTATCATGGCGATGAAGGGCACCTTAGCACCGCAGGGGATAAAGGTGGTAGTCATTATGGTCATGCGCCTGTCGCGCTCGTTCTCTATGGTTCTGCTGGCCATTACGCCGGGAACGCCGCAGCCAACGCCGATGAGCATAGGAATGAAGGATTTGCCGGAAAGGCCGAACTTGCGGAACACCCTATCCAGTACGAATGCGATACGGGCCATGTAGCCGCAGGCCTCAAGGAAGGCGAGCAGCAGGAACAGCACCAGCATTTGAGGCACGAAGCCAAGCACCGCGCCAACGCCGGCGATGATACCGTCAAGTATCAGGCCCTGCAGCCACTCGGCGGCGTTTGCGCTTTCAAGCGCGTTGCCTACCAGCACGGGTACGCCGGGTACCCACACGCCGTAGTTGGCGGGATCGGGCTCTTCAAAGCCGTTTTTTTCAATGTAAGCAGCCGCGTCAACATAGGTCACGGGAACAACGTTATCGTACTTTTCCTCGCCGGCGGGGATCGCATCGTAGTAAGCGGTCAGCTCGTTAACGGCAAGGGTTTCCTCATCCTCAACCTCAACGGTGCCGGTGGCGGATTTGGGAACGAAGTTCTTTATCTCTTCAAGGGCAGCAGCTTCGTCGAAGTCATCAGCCTCGGTATCGATCTCAACGAAGGCGTTGATGGCGTTCATGGCGTTGGTGTATTCTTCGCTCACTTCTTCATACTGAGCGCTGCCAATGCCGAACAGATGGAAGCCATCGCCGAACAGGCCGTCGTTTGCCCAGTCCGTAGCCGCAGCACCTACGGTGACCATGGAGATGTAGTAAACAAGGAACATTACCAGCGCGAATATGGGCAGGCCCAGCCAGCGGTTGGTCACAATCTTGTCTATCTTATCGGAGGTGGAAAGGCTGCCGGCATTCTTTTTCTTGTAGCAGCTCTTTATTATCTCCGCAATGTAGACGTAACGCTCGTTGGTGATTATGGATTCGGCGTCGTCGTCCAGCTCTTTTTCAGCCGCCGCTATGTCCTGCTCGATATGGTTCATGGTATCGGCGGGAATGTTCAGCTTCTCAAGCACCTTGTCGTCGCGCTCGAAAATCTTTATGGCGTACCAGCGCTGCTGTTCGGCGCTCATGTTATGCACAGCCGCTTCTTCAATATGCGCAATGGCATGCTCCACGGGGCCGGAGAAGGTGTGCATCGGCACGGTCTTGGTGGACTTGGCGGCCTTTACCGCAGCCTCCGCCGCTTCCATAACGCCGGTGCCCTTCAGGGCGGATATTTCAACTATCTCGCAGCCAAGCTGGCGGGAAAGCTCGCTCACGTTTATCTTGTCGCCGTTCTTCTTTACAACGTCCATCATGTTGATGGCTATCACCACGGGGATACCAAGCTCCGTAAGCTGTGTGGTGAGGTAAAGGTTACGCTCAAGGTTGGTGCCGTCGATAATGTTCAGTATCGCGTCCGGCCTTTCGGTTATCAAATAGTTACGCGCAACAACTTCCTCAAGGGTGTAAGGGGAAAGGGAGTAAATACCGGGCAGGTCCATTATGATAACGTCGTCGTGCTTCTTCAGCCTGCCTTCCTTCTTTTCAACCGTTACGCCCGGCCAGTTACCCACGAACTGGTTGGAGCCGGTGAGCGCGTTGAACAGCGTCGTTTTGCCGCAGTTCGGGTTGCCCGCAAGGGCTATCTTTATTGCCATGTTCTGCTCCTTTCGGTTAAGTCAATCTAACCTTGTAACAAAAAATTATTCCTGTACTTCTATCATTTCGGTGTCCGCCTTGCGCAGGCTCAGTTCGTAACCGCGCACGGTAACCTCCATCGGGTCACCCAGCGGCGCCACCTTGCGCACGAAAACTTCCGTGCCTTTGGTGATGCCCATGTCCATGATACGGCGCTTCACGGGGCCTTCGCCGTGCAGCTTCACTACCTTCGCAGTCTCGCCGATCTTAACGTCTCTAAGCGTTTTCATTGCTGTCCTCTCCTTTTGTCAGTTTGGTTTGGTTGATTTATTTAAATTTAATCAAATCATTATTTTGCGCGCCATCTCTTCACTTATGGCTACGCGGGCTTCCTTTACCTTAACTATTACGTTGCCGCCCAATGCGGACACCACCGTAACGTTCCCGCCGGGGACAAAGCCCATATCCTCAAGGTGCTTCTTCACCTCCGGGCTTCCGCCCACCTTACGGATTATCTGTTCTTCGCCCATGTTTGCAAGCGTAAGCGGCATCATGTTCTCTCCTCCTCATCCCAAGGTTAGTGTACGCTAACCATTGATGAAAAAATAATGGTTAACTTTGTTTAACTAATGTTAATTTCATTAGGTTAAACTTCTTTAACCGTGGCATAGTTTAACATCTCTAACCTTATATGTCAACCCCCTTTTGAACATTTTTTGCTTTATTGCCTGAACGCTTGCTTTTTCGCCGAGTGTGTGTTAACTTAATAAGTAATTTATTGAGAGGACGGCGCAAAGCTGCATGAAAATACTTAGGGCATCAGAGGACTACCTTGAGGCTATGCTTATAATGAAAAACAGGCGCGGTTACATTCGCTCCATAGACATTGCCGAATATTTGGGCGTGACCAAGCCGAGCGTTACCTATACCACCAAGCGTTTGAGGGAAAACGGCTACATCACAATGGATGTAGACGGGCTTATAACGCTGACAGACAGCGGCATGGAGATAGCATCAAAAATGCTGGACAGGCACCATACTTTGACCAAGTTCCTTGTGAGCCTGGGCATAGACGAAATAACTGCGGAAAAGGACGCATGCAAAATAGAGCACGACATAAGTCAGGAAACCTACGAGGCCATCTGCGCCCACGCCATGAAACACGGCGCGGGAAACAACTGATCAAAAAGCGTTTAATGCACGCAAAAGGAGCGGGGACATTGCCCCCGCTCTTTGTATATTCCGCGCGTATGCCGCGCAGGGATATGCTTAGTTGCAGCCGCAGCCGCAGCCGGAATTATTGT
>UMKW01028233.1_pt1 | contig 15869 bp, 16 predicted proteins | sample 1966391 | NCBI WGS metagenome assembly UMKW01 (sample SAMEA4836183, study PRJEB28245) | human gut metagenome | biome: gut microbiome; material: fecal sample | place: Denmark | collected 2008
GAACGCCGTCACCCCCGACGATCCCGGCGTGGTGTATGAGAGTGTCATGTCCTACTGCGAGAAGGCCCAGCATGGCAAGTTTCCTCTGAACATGACCCACCCCATCGTCCGGTATTTCGACGGCCGCAACGATGGCCTGGTGGCGGTGGACTCTGCCAAGTGGGGCAGCCGCTTCACGCTGCTGGAGCCCTCGGGGAAGCGGGGCATCTCCCACGGGGACGTGGTGGATCTGAACCGGGAGAACATCCCCGACTTCGATGTGCGGGAATTTTATGTCAATCTCGTGGCCGATCTGAAGCGGCGCGGGTTCTGAGAAAGACCGGGCAGATGGTAAAGCGGCGTCCCCAACAGGGGACGCCGCTTTTCTGCGCGCCGGAAGGCGCGCTTCGCCGCCCGGACAGGAGAGGACCGGGGAGACGGCAGAGATCTCACCGGCCCTGTGCCTGGATGGTTTCCATAATATTAAAGCGGCGTCCCGTTTTGGGACGCCGCTTCGGCTGCATCGGTTTCCGCGCTCTCCGCGCAGTAGGTCTTGTACAGTTCCGCGTGGTCGTAGATGGCCCGCCAGGAGCTGTACGCGTCGGCGGTGACGCAGAGGTACTGGTGGCCGTCCGGAGCCTGGGCCCAGCTGGCGGCGCAGTTGCCGGACTGGACCACATAGCCGGTCTTGGCGCCCATGACGGTCAGTCCGCCGGTGTCCTTGTCCTCGATCCGCCGCAGGAACCAGTTGGAGAGGACCTGTCCCTCCGGATGGTCCGTGGTGGGGGCGGTCTCGTAGGTATGGGCGCCCAGCACCTCCCGGCACAGATCGTTGCCCATGGCGGCCTCCAGAATGGCGGCCATGTCGGAGACGGTGCAGGCGTGGGCCTCATCAAACAGCCCCACGCAGTTGGTGAAGTGGGCGGTGTCGGAGAGGCCCAGCTCCTCCAGCTTGTCGTTCATCATTTCCACAAAGGCCTTGTGAGATCCGGCCACATAGGTGGCAAGGCCCACGGCCGCGTCGGCTCCGGAGGGGAGGATGGTGCCATAGAACAGCTCCCGGACAGTGACGGTCTCGTCCACCATCAGCCCAACCACGCTGCACCCGTTGACGTAGCAGTAGTCGGTGATCTCCCGGGTCATGGTGAAGGTGTCGTCCAGATCGGCTTCCTCGATGGCCTCGGCGGCCACCAGGACGGTCAGGATCTTGGTCATGGAGGCGGGATAGATCACCGTGTCCGCGCCCTTTTCCGCTAGAATCTCATGGCTGTCCAGGTCGATCAGCACCGCGTAGACGCTGGGCAGCTCCTCGCCCAGCTGAACGGTGCCATCGGTGGCGGTATAGCCGGAGGGGATCTGCGGTTCCTCTGCCACAGGCGGCTCGGCGGAAAAACTCTCTTCGGCCGCTAGATCAATACCGGCCACTTCCTCTTCCTCCGGGGTGTGGCCGGCCTTGCTGCCCAGCAGCAGGCTCACAGCCAGCACCGCCACCAGGGCACAGGGTAGGAAGATCTGCAGCTGTCGCCGCCGCCGGGCCCGCAGCTTGGCCTTTCGGGCTTCCTGCCGCGCCCGTCGGCGGGCGGCCCGCTCTTCTTCAGTGAATACAGAGGTATATTGCTCATCCATGGCAAGGCTCCTGTCCTGGGATATGATCGTTTCCATTATAGCAGAAACTGTCGAAAAATACAGAGGCAATTTCCTTCCGGCGGGCTTTTTTTGCGGCTTTCCGGAAATTCCCAACATTCCGCTGTCGGGTCAAGTCCTTTTCGCATAGCCTGAGGTAAGATCAGACTTGGAGGGGAGCGTATGGCTCTGGTAACGAATTTCTTTCTGGGCGCCAACAGCGGCGAGGGCTTTCAGAATCTTTTTTCCCAGATCACGGATCTGGAGGATACCTATGACCTGATGGTGCTCAAGGGCGGCCCCGGTGTGGGGAAGAACACCTTCATGCGGGAGATTGGCCGCGCCATGGAGGCGGCAGGGACGCCGGTGGAGTACCTGTGGTGCTCTGGGGACCCGGACTCTCTGGACGGCGTTGTGCTGCCGGATCTGCGGTGCGCCGTGGTGGACGGCACCAGCCCCCATGGCACAGCACCATTAGGACACCCTGCGAAAAAAGTCAGTATTTGCAAGGGTTTGCAGGATCGGCTTTTGGACGGCACCAGCACCGGGCGTGTTTACTTGGGACACTTTTATTGGACAAGCATTCAAAAATAGGCGTAGCTGCTCAAAAAAATCAACCCGCTACTGATCGTAACGAGTTGATCATCAAACCACGCCGCGGTTATAGGCACCTTGCATCGGCGGCGGAATTTTCCGATAATTTCAAATTATCCAAAAGTATTTTAAGTCATTGCAAGTCGGGAGTACCACAGCGTTCACCTGAAGTCATCAAAGCATATCGACTTATTGAGGAGGAGCTATCATGCGGGATAACAGAGTTATTTCTGTTTCAAATCAGAAAGGCGGCGTAGGGAAAACCACGACGGTTCTCAACCTGGGAGCGGCTCTCAAATTTTCCGGTAAAAAAACACTACTTATCGATAATGACCCGCAGGGCAACCTTACCGCCGCTCTTGGCTATACGCCAGCTGAACAAAAGCATACACTGGCAAATCTCCTTCTGGCAGCTATCGACTACCCGGAGGATCTGGAGTTTCATATTGGGCGAGTAGTGCTGCATACCGAGTCTGGCATTGACTTGATTCCGGCCAATCGCAGACTTGCCGATGCGGCCGCAAGACTTCAAGTCATGCAGTTGTCCCAATACAATGCCGTTGGAGATGCAGAGAGGAACTGCGAGAAAGTTATGGACGAAGTCGTGTCCATATTGCGGGGTATGTATGACTACATTATCATAGATTGCGGTCTGAAGCATGAGTTATTGACGGTGAATGCACTGGCGGCGTCGGACTACTGCATTATTCCAGTCCAATCACATTTTTTGGCCAGCGAGGGAATCCCCGATGTATTAGATATCATACACTCGGTGCAGGTAAAATTCAATCCTGGGTTGAAGATAGCAGGGATTCTCCTGACCATGTACCAGTCAAGGCCCCAGCTTTGTCAGAGCGTGCGCTCTGGTGTTCAAGAAATCTATGGGGACAGAATTCACGTATTTGAACGGCCGATTGAGTATTCCATCAAGGTGGCGGAGTGTCCGGCGGCCGGCCAGAGCATCTTTACATATGCTCCCAAAAACGCGGCTGCTGAATCCTATCGCAGCTTGGCTCAGGAGGTGCTGACACTTGCCTAAAGCGAGTATGGAATCCGTTCTCAAGCGCCGGATGACCGCAACACAACAGGCATCTGAATTGGAAATCGGTAATGAAGCATATGAGAAATTGTTTCATCCGAAAGTACCAGCAAAACAACCGATGATCCGGGATATTCCGATGGACAAGTTGGTGTCCTTTTTCACGGCTGACATCGGCTTTCATCCATATTCTCCAGAGCGACTGAACGCCTTTGCTGCGCAGCTTGCCGAGGAAGGTCTATTTGAGCGGATTATCGTGCGGCCTATCGCTAACAGTGACCGTTATGAGATCATTGCAGGGGAAAACCGCACAAGGGCCGGCCGACTGAATGGGTGGCCGGCCATGCCTGCAGAGATCATTGAGGCGGATGATGGGCGGGCGACTTCCATTGCCATAGCAACCAATCTTCTCCGCCGTCAGGAGCTAACAATCATTGAGAGGGGCAAAGCATATAAGGCGCTGCTGGATGCCAAAAATCGCAACGGTCAGAGAAATGCGGCCGAAGAAACCTTTGGCGAAACTCGCCAAAGGTATAACGCACGGAAAATTGTTGCTGAATTTTTTGGCGTTACCGAGTATGAAATCCGAAAAGCAATCAAATTGACCAGGCTTATTCCTAAATTGCAAGCTATTTTGGAAGACACCCCTAAGCACCTTAACCTTGCCTGTGCTGATTTGATTGCAGACTACGACGCTGATTCCCAGACAGCCTTCGTGGAGATGTGCAGCATAGAGGGATATCAGATCAACAAGGCAACGGTGCAGTACATCGTCCGGAAGTGCCCCCCTCCAACAGCAGCAAAGCAGGATGTGTATGCGGCATGGAGAGAGGCGAAAGCTCTGGCTGAGAAGAGGTCCATGATCCCCCCGAAGAAAATCACTTTTGACCGTAAGAAATTTGCACCCTATCTGGACAAGCTGGGCAATGACAGCAGATTGGAAGAGCTTTTCCTGGAGTTCTTGCGGGAACGCGTGGAATGAGCAATCATGCAGGCAGAAAAAGGAAAGGGTCCTAGAGTCATGAATGATAAGAATAAAAAGATGCCGCACAACGCAATGACGTGGTATCTGGGATCATTGATGCTGCGGCTGATAGTACACTGAATCAGAATGAAGACACATGACGCACTGATTGGATGTGGCTTGGCACCGCTTTTTGCGGTGCCAAGCTTTTTTACACCATTGGGAGGTGAGAAATTTGATTGAAAATGGCTACTTTGGCATGCGGTCCCACAGCCCATTCGATGACTCGGCGCCGGAACGCCTCCGACGCATGGGACTTTTGAATGCAGATGGAAAGCCGGATCGAAACGCATTGGAAACGGCCGCGCACATTTATGCAGGGGCTCTATATGATGCCCTCTGCGATTATCACAATGACATGGATCAGGTGAACAGGGCGTGTCAAAACCTAATTGAGCACAGCGAATCAGAAGATCCAAAGGCTGCCTTTCTTGCCATCTGCTCGGCGTATGATGCCATTTATCTGGATTTGCCGGAGCCGGTGTGGTGGACAGCTGGGAACTTGGAGGTGGTCACTTTGTTCTCAAAACAGTTTGCCAGTTGCCTCAAAAAAATCATGCTGGAAAGTGGGGTGGTATGACTATGCGTGCAATCAAGATTTATGAGTCACTGGATGGAACGGTACCCATGCGAGAATTTCTGGCATCGTTAGACAAGAAACTTCGGCGCAAGCTCCTAATGCAAATTGTCAGACTCTCTCAAGTACCTCTGTGTGAGCTGAAAGAGCCACATTTTAAGCACTTTGTACTGGAAAAATACAGTCAGCTGTACGAATTGCGCGAAAAGAACAAAGTCCTCGTCCGAGTCATTTTTACGATTCAGGACGGGGATATCATTTTGTTGGCGCCATTTTTCAAGCGCCAGCCCAGGGACACCATGAGGGCCCTGGAGCAATCGCTCGGAATACTTGCGGACATTCGGGATCATCCGGAGTGCGCGGTAAATATTGAAGTATTGAAGGAGGAAGCAACATGAAAAAGGGAACAGCATTCGCGTTGATGACTGCGGCGGTATTTATTGCGGCTGGAGCCATGGTATCGTTCAAAGGGAGGGTGGAGGCATGAAAAGATATGTGATTCTTATGGCCCTCGCCTTGTCGCTGGCCATGCCTACCAGTGCCTTCGCGCTGGAGGTTCCATCGGAAACCATTGTACAAAACCTCAACGGGAGTCAGCAGGTTATCAAGACCTACACAATCTCACCGGAGGCTGATCCGCAGGAACTCATCGAGGAGCCCTTTACGTTAGAGGGATATCGTTATACCTTCGCAGACATCGTCAAGGTTGAGAACCATGTGCAGGATAGCCACCAACAAACAGAAACTGTGACCGTAGAAACATCCAAGAATGACCTCGGGCTGATCCTTGAGAAACTTGCCCCAACCCTCGACTATGATGATGGGCAGTACTGCGGAAAGTTGGCACTGGACCACACCAGTATCTATACAGAAGCGGCCGGCTACACAACAAGGAGTTACAACGTCACAGAAACGAAGACCATTGGCCAGCTGGACCGCAACGACATGTCTTATGTTCCTGCTACGACAGTAAAAGATGGTCGGACGCTCAAACTATCCAATGTGGAATGGCAGGTTACTGGAACAGATCTGGTAGGAGAGGCATTGATGCCATCTTCTTATCAGGCAGTGGCTACCTACAGCGGAAAAGTCTATTATAGCGCTGCCACCGGCTATATCACTACTGCGGACTATGTTGGGGAAGTGACCAGAGAAGGCGTTGAGAGCGTTACTTATCAGGTTACCTACCAAATTGACAATGCTGGACCGGAATACGTGGTGCTGCCCAGCAACGGCAGCAATTCCGTTACCATCACTTTCACGGATACCCCGGTCATCACCGGCTCCGGCAGCATCCGAAAGGTGGATGCAGACGATCCCACGATTGGGCTTTCTGGGGCCGTCATCAGAATCGATGGCGTGGACAATAATTTCACAGGAACCTATACCAGCAGTGCAGGCGGCTATTTTACAGAGATTCCTTGGGATACTATGCCCATCGGTAGCTTTGTTGCAACTGAGGTCGCACCGCCCTTGAATTATACGCTTAGCTCCGATCCCAGCAAGGTGCGGCAGGAATTCTACTGGGATGGCAAAAACGACGTATCTCTCGTTTTTGAAAATGACGCCAAAGTGAAGCTTCGTCTGGAGAAGAAAGATGACTCCGGGAATCCGCTTCCCGATGTCATCTTTAATATCCTCCGAGATGGTCAGGTGATCGGCACAGAGGCCACGGACGCTGCAGGAACCATCACAGTTCCCAATATCACAGAGGGCCTATATGCCTTTGTAGAATCCCAGCCGTTGCCGGGCTATGCCAAGCTCCGGGAGCCTGTCATTGTTCACGTGGATCAGGCAGATGTTCAATCTGGTGGAACGATTACCGTTACGGCGGCAAATTTGAAGCTTCCGAATCTGACCATCAGAAAGTTGGATGCGCAGACAAAAGAGCCAGTCCCGGACACGGTCTTTGAAATCAAAGGCATTCACACCGGCTATCATCAGGATGTTACGGTTGACAAAACGGGAACTGCTGTACTCACGGGCGTACCCGTTGACAGCTATGAGGTCATTGAAAAGTCTGTTCCCCTTCCTTACGTAACGGGCGAGGACAATATTCAGACCATTTTTCTTGGGCCCGGAGAGAACCGGGAACTGATTTTTGAAAACCTGAAGCAGCCTGAACTGACCATTTCCAAAAAGGAAGCGGGCACAGACAATGTGATCCCGGGCACCGTGTTTACCGTGGAGGCTATTGACGGGGACTACCAGGAGGACTGGACGACCGGGACCGACGGAACCGTTACCAAGCGGGTTCCGCCGGGCGTGTATCGGGTTTCCGAAAAATCTGTTCCGCTGCCGTTCTATCTGCCCGACGAGGACGCAGACCGTACGCAGGAAATTTCCCTGAATCCCGGAGATGTCAAAACACTGGAATTCGAGAATTTACGTATGCCGGAATTGACCATTTATAAGGAGGATAAGGACGCAGGAATGCGGTACAGGAACAGCGAACCCGAGGGGGTCGAGTGCGTGATAGGCCGGGAGTCCAAGTAAGCATCTATGGTTAGGACCCGCCGTGTTACAGCATGGCGGAGGCGTATTCTCGATTGTACGGGTCTAAATAGGGTATTGGTCTAACCGGCCAATCTCACCATCGTGTGAGGTCTGTGGGGATGAGTAAGACTCGCCCTTTATGAAAGTCCCTGCGCTGTTACAGGCGGCGGCAAGCAGACAGGCTTATAGAGAAGACCTACGGATGCTGAAATCAGGATAGGACAATCGGAACGTGGTAAGCCAGCGACGCAGAGAGCTTGACCTCTGTGAAGCGGCGGCAGGGAAAAATCTATAGATACAACCTGCCTCGCGCTGGTGAAAGTGGCGGCAGGGAGAATCCATGGATACAGCCTGCCTCACGCTGGTGAATGTGGCGGCACAGTACCCGTGAAGCGGAGCTAAGTGCGACTACTTCATCAAGAGCGGCAGCAATAGCCCTGCCGTCATGGAACGCTGGGTGCTGAAGGTGCAGGCACTGGAACAGCGCAAGCGGCACTATGAGGAGGTGCTTCGCCAGGAATTGAATGGACTGGATGATGAATTCACTACGCTCAAATTCCTGGCCCAGGAACTCCAAATCAGAGCCGACAAACTCCGGAGCCAAAAGGAACTGTAGAAAAGCAAATTTTTTCCGGGTGGTCATACAGCAGGAAAAGCGGCATAATAGATAAGCAAATGCGGGGAGGAATTGATCCTCCCCGCATTTTGTCGTCTTATTTTTCGAGCCTGAACTTGAGCAGCAGATAGGGTTCTACCTCAAGTACGGTTGCGATTTTGAACAGGAGCTCCAGTGACAGACCATGGCTCATGCCAGGCGCCTCTACAGAGGCCAGGTGCTGGCGGCTGATTCCTAGGATCTCCGCCAGCTGCTCCTGCGAATAGCCTTTCTTTTTTCGATAATACCCAATGGCGTAGGACAAGTTTTCCATGCGCTCAGAAAAGTCAAAATTCCATTCCAAAGAATTTCACCGCCTTATGGATTTAGTTTATCCTAAGGCTGCGTAAGCTAAAATAATCTCACAAGCAATGTTGACGTTTGTAAAGCGTCAAAATATAATTAAAAAAGATTTTGACGTGATGAGGGGGATTTATATGGAAACAATGTCCTGTACCATTACAGGCCACCGCCCAACCCGATTCAAATGGAAGTATAATGAACGCGACGAAGGCTGCCAAAGATTAAAACGAAGATTACGGGACCAACTTATATGCGCATATGAACAAGGGGTTCACAGGTTCTACACCGGTGGAGCCTTGGGCGTGGATCTTTGGGCCGGAGAGATCCTGGTGCGACTAAAAGAGCAGCCTGAATTTGCAGAAATAGAATTGATGATTGCGCTACCATTTGAGGGGTACAATGTGGAATGGGACAAGCATAGTCGCTCCCGTATGGACTTTCTCATTAAACATAGTCAAGAAACTGTGGTGGTGGGAGAAAGAGGACAACCTCCAACAGCATGTTACAGAAAGCGTAATGAATACATGGTGAATCGGAGTCAGTATTTGATAGCTGTTTTTGATCAAGAGAAAAATCGGAGATCCGGTACCCAGCAGACAGTCAATTTTGCAAAAAAGAAGCTTTTGAGGATCATCTATATCCATCCAGACACAGCAGCTGTAACTGGTTTTCAGTTAAGCGGGGAATCTCCCATGCTCGGCATGGAATAAAAAGGTCATCTTTTCTAGTCAAGAGGACCTTTTGTCGAAATAACTCGAAAATTTCCACGATGATGCCCCTCTGCCGCCCTCTTTTCGCCCCTTTTCGCGCTTAAAATCCAGAATATGGCAGCATAAGCCAATATGCGGCATATTCGAGGGCCATGAACGGAGGGGACGTAACATGATCGAAGCTAATTTGCTATATAATAGTTCTCTCCCGCAAGTATTTCCGGTGCATACTCTCTTTTAATGAAAGAGGGTGTGCACTTTATTTTTTCGACTTTTTTCAACAATCAAATATAGGATTTATCGGCAAGGCGGCGAATTTATGCTGCCAGTCCGCCAATCAGAGATAAAGAGGCGAATCCCGCCGCCTGTGTGCCGGCCGTGTAAGCGAAAGAGGCTCCTGCGATGGACATTAGGTTCCACCGCATTGAGAGAATCTGCCGTTTGCGTGTGCCACGACACACCGCTTTCTCTGAGAAGGGCATGTTTGCCTGTTACAGCTTCCATCTAATACAGGTATGTGAAAATGGAACGGAAATATTTCCATCTATTACAACATGTACCTTCTCAAGATCTCTCAATGCAGACCAGGCTGCGAAAAGGCTGCGGTCCAGGTGCAGATCACCACCAGTCAATGCAATGCGAATGTGAGAGGGATGCTCTTCAATATTTGACTGGGGAGGAAACTGCATATGAACGCCAATATGAAAGAATACGTGATGAATCTGCTGGACGGCTATCACAGACGCGCCCGGGAGATTGCTTTGTTGCGCTACGAACTGGCCCATCCAGTACGGGTAACGGACCAAGAAATGATAGGCGCTATGAACTTTGCCCGCCAAACGGGGATGGGCCATCCGGAGGGGCACATATCAGATAAGACCTTCTACATCGCTTTGAATTACCAAGAGCAGGCCAGCCGCCTGAATGACGAAACAACCGGTGAGCTTTCTGCCCGGCTGATTGCCCTGGAACGGGAACAGGCCAGGTTGGAATACTATATGTCCTTGCTTGAGCCTCGGCAGGCGCAGATACTTCGAGGAATCTATATCGAAAAGAAACCACGCGAAACAGTGGCAGAAGAACAGGGGCTGTCCGTACGGCGTCTACAGGAAGTCAAGGCCCTGGCTGTCGATAATCTTACGGAGATGTATGATTTTACTTCGATGCTGCATTAGGATCACTGCATACTAATATCTCTTTTTCCGCCGAATAGTCGCACGTAATCCGCGCAAGCGGGTGGCTTGTAACCGCATGTAGGAATGTGGTATCATTAGGCTGTCAAAAAGGAAATGCTCTTCGGTTTGTTGACCGGAGAGCATTTCCATCTTGATAGGCACATTGACACCCTTATTTGCATTTTCGCAAATCCAAGGCATGGAATCCCTTTTCCCAAGAACTATATGTGTATTTATATAGTAGCGATATTATGAGTTTAAGCGTAATTGACGAAACAATGTTGATCTGCAAAAGCGTATCTGTGTCAAATAAACACGAAAAAGCGTCTGGTCAATTCAGACGCTTTTTCATATTTGCCGGTAGATTGCATAGGGTCTTACTTGGAGGTGACTATCATGAAAGATCCGACCATTATCTTAACTGAACAACACCCACCCAGTGATCCAATCATTACCAACACTCTTATCCAACAAACAATAATAGCCTGGCTTACAAAAGAACTCACAAAATGATCCTTGCGCTTCGTTTTGGCGGCGCAGGGAATTTAAATAATTTCTTGCCGCATAACTGCTCTCAGTGTTAAGATGAAACCGAGCAGTTACGCCTTTTTAGGAGGTGTGACATATTCTTTGTGCAATCTATACACGACTGAGTAAGGAGGACGAAGACAAGCAGCAAAAGGAATCCGAGAGCATTCAGAACCAGAAGTCTTTGCTGATTCACTACGCCGTAGAGCGGGGGTGGGACATCTACCATATCTACTGTGACGAGGACTACTCTGGAGCAGACAGCCTGCGGCCGGACTTCAATCGGATGATCCAAGCGGCCCAGGAGAAGAAGTTTCAAATCATCCTCTGCAAAAGTCAGTCCCGGTTTACCCGGGACATGGAGCTGGTGGAAAAGTACATCCACGGCCTGTTCCCCATCTGGGGGATTCGCTTCATCGCTGTGGCTGACAACGCCGACACGGAGATCAAAGGCAACAAAAAGGCCCGCCAGATCAACGGACTTATCAATGAGTGGTATCTGGAGGACCTGTCGGAAAACATCCGTATGGTCTTTGACATGAAGCGGCAGCAGGGGCAATACATCGGCGGATTTCCTATCTACGGCTACCGGAAGGACCCTGACAAAAAGGGCCATCTCTTGGTGGATCCAGAAGCGGCAGAGGTGGTGCGGCAGATCTTTAACTGGTCACTTGAGGGCCACGGAAAGCAGAGTATTGCCCATATGCTCAATGACCTTGGGGTGGTCAATCCCACACGATATAAGGCGGAGCGGGGCTGGGACAGCAACCACTTCTGCAAATATGATTTCGGCTTATGGAACAAGAATACCGTATGGCGAATTCTCCGCAATGAGATCTACACCGGCGTTATGGTGCAGGGGCGGACCAAAAAAGCTAGCTACAAGTCCAAGGCCATGATCGTTATGCCTCGGGATCGCTGGTTCCGGGTGGAGGGCACTCATGAGGCCATCATCGACCGGGAAACCTTTGAAACTGTCCAGCGAAATCTGGACATCCGCTCTCGGGAGGACGGTACCGGCATGGTACACCCCCTGGCAGGCATTGTAAAATGTATGGACTGCGGCAGCACCATGAGTAAGACTTCCAATGGAAAAAAGGGAAAAGCACGGGTGTATTATCTGCGCTGCAAACTCTACGCTGACAGCGGGACAAAGAAGCTGTGTACCCGCCACTCCATCCGGCTGGACCGGCTGATCGAACTGGTTTCTCAACGCATCCGGGACTACATTGGGGCGTACTTCCATTTGGAGGAGTTGGAACTTCCACCACCAAAGGACGATCACCGAGAGGCTCTCTTGATGGAACAGCGCACGCTGAGTGCCCAACTCGCAAAGCGGAGTGCGGCACTTAAAAATCTGTATCTGGATAAGGTGTCCGGTGTGCTCAGTGAAGGACAGTTTGTGGATCTGAATCAGGACTTTTTGGCCGAAAAAAGCCGCTTGGAGCTTCGGCTGGCCCAGATTGATCAGGAGCTCTCCAACCAGGAGAAGCCGCGCAATCAGGAAGAGATCATGGCTAAGGCGCGGGAGTTGCTGGAGCTGAAGACCCTCCCTCGGGAGCTTGTGGTGATGCTGATCGAGAAAATCGAGATTGGTGAGCAAGACCCGGAAACCGGCCAGCAAGAGGTCAAAATACACTGGAAATTCTAAAATCAGGTGGTCAATAGTTCCTTTTTCTGCAATCTGAAGCAAAAAGTAGTAGGTGTCCTAAAGGGACAATACCCATGTGGTGGAGCCCCGGTATCCGGCAGCAGTGGACCGGTATGTGGACCTGGGCAGGTTTTACGATCTGACCGCCGCCAAGGCCGCGGCCGGAGAGGTGAAGACCCATACCCACGCTTATCAGGCGGCCTATGTCCGGGCCTACCGGAACCTGAAAGCCGCCCGGCAGGTGGAGCTGGACGCCTTTGCTGCGGTGCGCCGCGGCTTTGACGCCGACCGTGCCCGCCGTCGGGTGGAGGGGATTCTCTCCCGGGAGCTGCGGCAGAAGGGGGACCAGAGCGGCCGCACGGTCCGCCGCTTTTTGGGCAGCGTCACCTGGCAGGGCTATGTCTGGCGCTTTGACAACGTGGACGCCCTGTGCCCCAGGGTCTATGAGTTTGCCGACAGCGCGGAGCTGGCGGGTGAGCTCTTTGCGCAGATCCGCGCCCGGGCGGCGGAGCGGGGGTGGGACACCATCGCCTGCTGCGCCCCGGAGGAGCCGGAGCGGATCGAGCACCTGCTGATCCCGGGGCTGGGCCTGGGCTTTATCACCTCCCGGCCGGGCATGGAGTACGGGCGGCGCCCCTACCGCCGGGTGCGGCTGGACGCCATGGCGGAGCAGCGGGAGGGCCGCGCCCGGCTGCGCTTCCAGACCCGCATGGCGGCACTGCTGCGGGAGGAAGGCATCGCTGCCCTCCGGGAGGCCAAGGCCTCCCACGATGCCCTGGAGGCTGTCTACAACCCCTATGTGGACTTTGACGGGGTGCGGACCCTGGCGGCCCTGGAGGCGGGGCGCCTGCTGAGCTGGCTGTGAGGGGTTTCCCTCCGGCTCCGGCTGTGGTATAATCCCTGCAAAGGGAGGTAGGCCCATGGCGTGGAAATTTGTGGATATGGAGCGGGACCCCCGCCGGGAGCAGTTTGCGTACTTCCGGGATTTTGCCAACCCGTACCTGGGTGTCACGGCGGAGGTGGATGTGACGGAGGTGCTGGACTGGACCCGGCGGACGGGGACCAGCTTTTTCCTGGCGGTGCTGTATGCCTCCGTCCGGGCGGCCAACGCCGTGCCGGAGCTGCGGCGCCGCCTCCGGGGCGGGGAAGTGGTGGAGTACGACCAGTGTCCCTCCTCCCACACGGTGGCCCTGCCGGACGGCAGCTACTGCTACTGCCGCCTGACGGCGGACCGGCCGCTGATGGAATTTTTGCCCTATGCGGCGGCGGAACAGGTCCGGGCCGCCGCGCAGCCCACGCTGGAGGACGGAGCGGAGAGCGAGAGCCTGCTGTTCGTTTCCTGCCTTCCCTGGCTGCGCTACACGGCCCTGACTCAGCCCACGCCCGCCCCGGCGGACAGCAATCCCCGAATCACCTGGGGGCGGTACGGTCTCCGGGAGGGGCGGACGGTGCTGCCGGTGACGCTGCTGGTCCACCACGCCCTGGCGGACGGGCGTCATGTGGCCCGGTTCTACGAGGAGTTGGAAAGAGAGCTGGCCCGGATCCCACGGCAATAAGAAAACAGCGGCACGCGTCATACGCGTGCCGCTGTTGGTTTGCAGTTGGATCAGACGTGGATACCGCCCACGAAGTATGTATTGTAATAACCGCTGGTCAGGTCGCTGATGATCACGCCGCCGCTGGAAGAAGAGGAGGAGTGGATGAACTGACCGTTACCGATGTAGATGCCGGCGTGAGAGCAGGCCTTGCCGGCGTTGCGGGCGGGATCGTTGAAGAACACCAGGTCGCCGGGCTGCAGGGCGCTGATGCCCCAGATCCGGGTACCCAGACCGCTCTGCCACTGGCCAGTGGCGGTGTGGGGCAGGGAGTAGCCGTACTGCTTGTAGATGTACATGGTGAAGCCGGAGCAGTCAAAGCCGCTGGGGGAGGCGCCGCCGTAGACATAGCGCACGCCCAGATACTGCTTAGCGGTGGCCACGATATCGCTGTTGTCAGAAGCAGACTCCGTCAGGTCCAGGAAATCGCTGCGGATGTAGCCTTCGGTGCCGTATTCGCAGGTGACGTCGTACCAGCCGTCCACCAGGGCATTAACGGTGACAATGGTGCCCTCGTCCACGGTGGCGAGAGAACTGCTCTCAGTAGAGGGATCAGAGCGGACATTGACGCCGCTGGCGTTGACCCGGCCGTAGGTGGTGAAGATATTGTCCTGATCCACAGTCAGGTAGTCACCGGAGACATAGCCGGTATTGCCGTTATAGCTGATCTTGTACCAGCCGTCGATGCTGTCGTCCAGAATGGCAACCGCCACACTCTTGTCCAGAGCGGTGACGATGGAGGAATCCGTAGAGGCCTCTGCCCGCATTCTCAGGGAAGAACCGGTGGTGCAGCCCGCTCCGATGGCGATTTCACCTTCCGCTGCCAGGGCGGTGGCGCCCAGCAGAAATACGGATAAACCGGAGATCAGAGCAACTTTGACTGCCTTACCTGCAAAATGTGTCATGGGGGTGTACGCTTCCTTTCGTCGTTCTTTTGTATCGCGTGGGGAAGTGGGGCCGCTTACTTACCGGCCAGAGCACGGTCCAGCCAGACGGCGGCCACGTCCATGGCGGCATACAGGCTGTCTTTTTCGCTTTTTTTGACCACCCGGTCCCGGGACTTCAAGTCCGGATCCGTCAGCTGCAGCTGAACGGAGACCTTGGTGGCCACCTCCAGGTCCTGCTCTTTTTTGGTGTCCAGAATCTGCATCATGATGATATATTTCTCAGCCATCGTCCCGTAGTAGATCAGGTTTTCGACCCGGCGGAGAGGATGGCCCTTGTACATCAGACCTTCCGCTTTCGCGGACTTGGTTTCTGCCATGGAAACACTCCTTCAAAAAGTTTGTAACCGAATTGTAACAGAATTTTTCCGTTTTGTCAACAATAGGTAACAGGCGATGACGAAAAAACTTCCGCTCCACCGAAAAACCTTGAAATTTCAGTGGGTTGTATCAATGAAAAGGTTACGAAAAAGGAAAAAAGCGGCATAGCGGCAGTTTGAAAATAACCTGAATCGGGAAAGGTGAGAGAAAAGCCTCCGGGCCGGTCCCGGGGAGAGGAGGAGCCGATGAAACGATCACAGGAGATGGGATGCAGCTGCCTTTCCTGGGCAGCGGAGGAGGGCGGACCCCTGTGGGGGCGGAACTTCGATCTGAACTGTCTGCCTCCGGATACCCAGGTGACCTTTCTGCCGCCGGGGACGGTCTATGGCGGCGCCCTGACGGCCCGCTGGGGCGCCGTGGGCGTGGGGACCCTGGCGGTGCCGGGGATGCCCATGCTGTACGAGGGGGTCAACCAGATGGGCCTCATGGGCGGCCAGCTGAACTACCGGGGCTTTGCCCACTATCCGGAGACGGTCCGGCCCGGTACCATCCCCCTGCCGCCGGGGGGAGCGGTGTATCACCTCCTGGCCCGCTGCGCAAGCGTGGCGGAGGTGGTGGAGGTACTGGAGCGGGAGGTGACCGTCGCCGCCCTGCC
>UMKW01002759.1_pt1 | contig 15402 bp, 23 predicted proteins | sample 1966391 | NCBI WGS metagenome assembly UMKW01 (sample SAMEA4836183, study PRJEB28245) | human gut metagenome | biome: gut microbiome; material: fecal sample | place: Denmark | collected 2008
TATGACATTAAAGTAAATTGTTAACAGGTTGTTCATGATTTATTAATCTCTAGTTCACAATTTTAGTGTATACTATAGACAGTGAAAGGAACACACCTCAAGAGAAAGGACAACACCATGAAGAACACCATGAAAGGTTACGACGATTTAACCGGACTGTTTAAAACACGCTACTACGCCAAAAAATATGCAAAAGGTGATGAAGTAGTTGTAAAAGTAGAAGGTGGTTATACAGTAATGACTGCCGATTATTACAACACATGGAAGAAACAAAAGTGAAAGGAGAAGTCAAAATGAAAAGCTATAACGTGCACGTTTACAACACCCGTGATAATTGCCATGACGATTATATGGTTAGAGCCGATGACCCGGTAGACGCCCGGGGCGTGGCGGTTCAGCGGCTGATTGATGAAACCGGGGACGGTTTGGACGTTTGGGAAATTATAGATGTATCTGAAATTCCCGACTGGGTTTCTAGGTGCGCTGATGCTATCCGTGAAAACGCGGTTGAGTGGTAAGAAAGGAGTTAACAAATGATTAAATACATCAGCACTTCCAATTTTGATAAGATTGAAAACTGGGTGCTATCGCACCCCGATAAACCATACGAAACGAACGATTATATTTATTGGTTAGAGTATTGTTATGGCGGTTGCGGACGGCTCAAGCGAAAGGCAAAAGACAACAGTTCCGGTCACACAAAAGATAAGATTGAAATAGTTGCATACTACAATAAGGGGGACTTGGAATAATGAGAATGTTACATTTATACGAACTGGACGGGACAGACCACAAGAGAACTAAAGTCATTGCCGCAACGAAACAGGCATACAGCAACGCGGGTATTCGCAACCTGTATAATTACTTGAGGGCAAACGGGAACAACCCATACATGACCGAACTGCCGGGCGGTGATATTCGTATTCAGTATTTCAGCAAAAAGGGGGTGTGATAACATGAAAGTGTATATTTATGAATACAAAACCTGTTCGCCGTTAAGGGCACATCATACGAATATGTTTAAAGATGGGTTTGCATGGTGTAGAACGGCAGGCATTAAGCAAATGAACAAACTCGAATTTGACAAGTATATTAAATACATTAAAGCAACAAAGCAAAGTGCAAAATTTTCACGGCTTCAAGACGGGTCTTTCCGTGTAAGATATTTTGATATGAGAGGTGCAAAATGCAGAAACTGAAAACGCAGACCGGGCTTGTCCGGGAAGAACCAGCGGGAAAAGAATCCCGTATGATACAGAAGCCCCCAAAGGTCAGCAATAAGAAAGCCGCCAAACAGCGGAAAGCCGCTAAACTTAAAGATAAGAAAGAAACCAAAGCAAAGCGTAAACAGGGCGGTAAAGGCCGTCCTTTTCGTGCTAAACCTTGGGCAGACTATGCTAAAGGCGAAAAGCCCACAAAGGCATACACAACGGACGAATTGCGCAATATTGTTACGCGCGCCGCTAAAGCGGCTAATAATCGCCTTAGAGCGCTTGAAAAAGCTGGATATACAAAATCCGCATATCAGCGTGCGGCGCGTCAGACGGGCAGAGATATCCCGCGTTATCGTGAAAAAGTTGCGAGTGCATCCCGACAGGAGCTAGAAAAAGAATTTGCTCAACTCCGAGATTTTATCACTGCACCCACGTCAACCGTCGGCGGTATGCACGAATATCAAGAGCGATTGACCAAAGCCGCGCAATCGGCGGGATTTAAGGGCGATTTTGCAAACCTGTCCGCGTTGTTTGAAAAATATATGGCGGCAGAATGGGAAAATTTGCTTGGGTCAGATATTATCTATGAAGAAATTATGTCAGGCCGCGCCGCTGATGGGTCACTCGAGGATATCCGGCAACAGCGAACGCAACAGCAGAAAATTGGTCAGATGGTAGAAAGTGACAGAAAAGAGGGCGCGGCGCTTTTACAGTCATTGCGAAAACATGGTAAAAAGAGGAATCTATAATGCGATACAGTCAAGATATACCAATCGCCGAAACCATGGCTGAATTTTTGCCAATGCTCAAGCGCCCTAAAACCGTAACGAAAGGGCGTAAAAAGCTTAACAGCGGCGAACGCAAGTATTTTGGTAAAAAATATCTTGATATAACTTGCACGTTTGATATCGAGACGACCAACAGCGACGCGGACGGGTTTGCATACAGCTTTCAGACCTGTATCGGCGGCGCGGTGGCAGTCCCGCGTTATTTTGAGGACTGGGTGCAAATTATGGAAAAACTTGTTGATAAATGGCACATAAGCGAAAAGAACCGTCTTGTTGTGTATGTGCATAATTTGGGTTACGAATATACTTATCTGATTCAGGTGTTATGTGACCGTTGGGGTGATTGTAAAGCCTTATACACGAAAAGCCGCAAGCCCTTATATCTTGAATTTGATAATGGTATAGAATTTCGGGACAGCCTGAAATTGTTTCAAAAATCCCTTGCCCGCGCAACTGAGGGGTGCACGCACGCAAAGCTAAAAGGTGACTTAGATTATACTGTTTATCGCACCCCGGATACCGTGTTAGATGATACCGAATTTTCGTATTGCGTGAATGACGTACTAGGACTGTGGGAAGCGATTGAACGTCTGAAAACTGAACGCGGATATAATGCGGCATCAATCCCCCTTACTAATACAGGTATGGTAATTCAAGCTGTCAATTCTGAAATATCCCACGACCAAAATTGCAGACGGCGCATGGATGCGCTCAAGCTTGACGCGCGGCAGATGCGTCTGTGTTATAAGGCAATGGCAGGCGGTGACACGCACGGCACGCGTTGGCGTGCTGGGCGTACCTATACAGATTGTAATAGCTATGACTTTAAAAGTGCGCACCCATCGCAACAGCTACTATGGAAATTTCCGGCAGGGCATCCAATTGATTTGCCAGATGAAACAGCCTTAGAGGATATGGAAAATCTGATAAATAACGGCTTTGGATGGGTTGCAAAAATCTTGCTTGTAAATCCAGAAATAAAACCTGAATGCCCCGACCCCGTTATTAGTGTCAGCAAGTGCGCCGCAATTGAAGGTGAACGCGGGGTAGATAACGGGCGGCTGTTGGGCGCGGATGGTATATATTTATACTGTGATTCGAACGATTGGCAACGTATAAGAGAAGCATATACTTTTGACAATATGGTTGCAATGGAAAGTGTTTGTTTTCGTCTTGCATATTTGCCTAGTTCTTTTCGGAAAGCTATTTTTGAAAAATTCCGCATTAAAGAAACCATGAAGGGGACGCCCGATTATATGTTTAGTAAAATTTGTGTCAACACTATTTTCGGCGCGTGTGCTCAAAAAACGATTCGTGACGAGTACGCCGCAGAAATTGGGGACGATATCGAATTTACCCGCACGGATTGGGAAACAAATTTGGACAGCAAAACCCCGGACGACGTTGCAAAAAGTCAAGATAACAAATTTTCGTTTTTGTGGGGGCTGTGGACGGCATCTCTTACCCGTCTCAAGCTGTGGCAACTATTAAAAATAGTTGGATGGGAAAATGTCATTTACTGGGATACTGACAGCTGTAAATTTCAGGGTGCAAAGTGTCCCGGTGTGGAACTTTACAACAATGAAGTAATACGCCAATGTGTAGAACGTGAATGTGTAGTCGAACGTAAAGACGGAAAGAAAATTTATATCGGCATTGCAGAGGACGAACACCCGCAATCAGAATATGGTTACAAAGAATTTAGATTTTTACACGCCAAATGCTATGCCGCGCGTACCTGTGATAACGTGCTGGAAAGTACGATTGCAGGCGTCGGCAAAAAAGAAGGGGTAACCGCATTAAAAGACGATATAAATAATCTGAACGACTTTCTAGTTATTGATGACGCGGGCGGGCAAATGTTAACATACCACAACAGTCCGATAAAGCATCGAACGGACTTTGCAAAGCCTACGGTTTCCGCGTCGTGGGTCGTCATGACCCCGCGCCGCTATGAGGTCAACGGCAAACTTCCAGATTTTGAGGAAACAAGAATTGGATAATGTGTACATTATCGACGTGATAAATAGTAACTATTACTATTTGTTCCACATGGAACATAAAGAAAAGCGCCCCGCAATCGCGGGGCACTTTTGTTGACGGTATTACTCGATAACAACAAACGCGGAAGTCGAATATACCAGATAGGGGGTGTTTGCGGCAATGGTTGCATGAAGCTGGAACCCAACGTTTACATGATAAGGCGTGGGAGAATCGCCCGTTGCAAAGACGGTAATACTACCGTTATCTACGGATTGCACCGAACCGTCACGGAGGTTAACAACATTGAACCCTGACCCACCGACCAGACGCGCCGTCAAATTGTGGGTCTGACTGTGGAGCCATGGGAGGTCGATATAAGCTACGGCAAACGAGGTACCTACACTGGAGTAAATAGCACTCGAAATGCTGATTCTGTCGAACGAATACGGCAGAATGTCAGGTGTAACGGCTTTCAGAGCCGCAATTTTGGCATCCTGTGCGGCCTGCCCTGCGTCGTATATCTTTTTAGTAACCAAAGCCGACACATCAGGAATAGCGCTCTTGTTGGCTTTATCGTTTTCCAGTTTCTGCTCTGCGGCCTTGGCGCGGTTGGCTTCAGCGGTTGCAAGCGCCCGCGCTTCTGCGTCCACTCCAGCAGGGTTCAGTTCCACAATAGAGCCGTCATCCTGTTTGTATTTCAAAGTACCGTTAGTGGGCATATATAAGCTCCTTTCTTAAGTGTCAGACCTGTTAAATCAGGTCGCAGACGTATCAAACCACCAGTCACGCGCTTTGAGCGCCGCCGGTTCGGTGGCAGAGACGTACAGCTGGGGCGGGTTATGTGCGCCGCTTTCCAGAGTTTTCACGCGGGTATCCAGTGCGGTATCAGCGGCTTTACGGTCGGAAACTTCCTTGGTGATGGCGCCGGTGTTCGCGGTGATGGCGCTGGTGTTCGCGGCGATATCCTTTTTGGCCTGTGCCACGTCCCCGGTAAGCGTGGTGATGGTGGTATCCGTAGAACCGCCCTTTGCTTCCAGAGCATCCAGCCGCGTGCCGTGGTCGGAAATGTCATGGGTGTTCTGGGTCACGTTGGCGTCGATAGTGTCAACACGACCGGACACGGCGGCGACACTTGCGGCAGTAGCCGCGCCCTCAACATTTGCAACCTTGGTTTTCGGGTAAAGCACGGCAATATCGCCGTTCTCCTGCTTGTACTTCAAAGTACCGTCATAGTTGTTAGTCATATTAGTGCTCCTTTCTTTGTTAGGAAATATCAAACCACAAGTCTTTACCATGGAAGGTTTCGGGCTCTGTGGCGGCGACGTAAATAGTGGACTTTGTGGCGATAAGCCGACTGTTTGCCAGCTCTGCGGCTTTGGCACGGTCGGCTTCAGCAGTCAGCGCTGTATTGGTGGCATCCGTCTTGGTGTCCAGCCCATCCAGCCGTCCGTCTTGCTCCACATCCTTTTCCCGAATGTGGGCGATTGCATCCCGGTTGGATTCTATTTTGGCTTCATCCTCGGTAAGGTCGGAACGCAGAGAGGAAATATCGCTGCGGTTTGCCGTAATCTCCTTGTGCTGGGAAGTTAACCGGGCTTCATGGTCTTTCAGCTGTTCGGCATGGTTTGCCAGTTCCCGGGCATTGACTGCGATGTTTGCGGCATTGTCCTGAATGTTCTTGACGGTCTTAGCGATATCTGCCGTGTTCTGAGCGATGCTTGCATCATGGCTTTTAAGTTTGATATCAAAGCCATCCAGACGGGCATCCTGTGCAGTGTCCTTTGCCTGAAGGGCGGCAATATCGCCGTCATTGCTGGTAATCTGCCGTTGCAAGTCCTCGTTCTTGGCATGAAGGTTTGCAAGTTCGGTGGTATGCTGGGCGGTGGTGGCCTGCACCTCGTCGATTTCCGTTTCGGCAGTGGAGACACGCTCTGCAAGATTATCAACCCGCGCGTCGTTTTTGGCGACGGTGTTTTTCATCTCGGCGTTGTCCTTGTCGTACTGGGTAATTTTTTCCCGAAACTCGGCGTTGTCGGACGCAAAGCCCGTGACCTGAGAAGAAAGGTCTTTTACCTCGTTGCGGTACTGTTCGACCTGTGCATTGTATGCACCGGTCTTTGCCCAATACCGCCCGTTTGTGATATCAACACCGGGGGCGACGTTGCACCTGCTGGTATAGCTCTCGTTGGCATGGGTGACGACAGTCAACGATTCGTAGCTTTTGTTAATATCCCATTCCAGCGGGTCGGCAAAAATCGGCACATACCGACTACCAATATACTGAGATGGGGGGCACTCCGGCCTAAAAGGCGGGCGCGGCGGTCTGGGCGGGCAAGGCGGGTGCGGGTCACAACTGCCGGGTGCAAAGGGTGCGGGTTCGATGGGGTAAGGGTGACAATGCTTGTCTTTACAACCCATAGTGTATATCTCCTTTCTAATAAGTGATGATAAGGTGACCATATTCAGGCTCTGTGATATCAGTGCCGGTATTGAAGGTCAACCAGCCCCAATTAGCGGGGACGTATGCGCAGAAATGCCCGTCAGGCGTCAGACCGAACCAGACAAAATGCACCATCTCGTTAACCATGGCAGGCAGATTTTTGTCTGCCCAATCCAGAAACTTCTCGTTTTCAAAGTCTCCGGCATCCAGCCTACGGTTGATACACTCTTGTGCCTTGTTAAGGTCGGATAGTGCAGTGTTGAGGGCAGTAACATTGCCGCCCTGCGCTTCTTGTCCTTTTGCCAGTCCCTGAACAAGGGCTGTCAGGCTCTGCACCTGAGATACCAACCACCGCAAATCATACATTGCAGGGTCGCCGGGTGTGTACCCCGGATTTGCGCAGAATGGATAGTCCATATTGTGCACCTCACTTTCTGCGGGTCAGGTTGTTCAGGTACTCGTCGGCCTGCAATGCGTTCTGTGTAAAGCTGTTGTTCTCCCACCACGCCCAAAGCGCGGCGGCAGTCGTGATACCTGCGGTCACAAACTGCTCCAACGTCTCGCTGTTGATGGGGAGCGGGGACTTGCCTGCCGCGCTCAAGCACTGGTTAACAAGTGCCAGCACCAAAACAAAGGTTCTTGCAACGGTTTCCGGTTTGATGTGCAGTTTCATTTTTATTTGCTCCTTTCTTCTAAATCGTCAATTCGGTGATTTGTCACGTTAATTTTTTCTTCCAGCACGGGGACGCGCTGGGCAAAATGATTATGTTCACGGACTTCCCGGGTCAACTCGTCTAGCCGCGTTTCCGTCACCGCTTGAGATTTGCTATTCGCAATCAGCACTCCTACCAGTGTAATCGCGCCCGATATGACCGCACACAAAATCTCTGTATACATAATATACCACCACCTTTAATAAACGTCAAGACAAAAATTCCGGTGGAAAGAATCTGCAATGACCTGATAGATATTAAACAGCACGCTTTCGCGTTCTGCTTCAATCATCTGTTGGGTGGTCGTAACGCCGATATTACCGCCCTTGGTGTATTCATGGGTCATAACTACTGTTTCCGTTTCCTTGCCCGTGGTCATACCGTGCGCGTGTTCATCATGCGCGTTAACGGCGGTTTCCTGAGCGGTTCCCCGGTCTGCGTTCTGCCGCTCTGTGTGCCCGTGCCCGTCTGTACTGCCAGCATCCCCGTATGTTCCGTGCGCCCTGCCAACAGTGTCAGAGGTGGTAGCCTGCTTGTCGGTCATATCCTCGGTGGTTCCGTCTGTCTGGGTTCCGGTCGTATCTTCCTTTTCCGTCCAGTCGGTTTTTCGGGTCTCGTCGCTTGTGCCCTCTTCATGGGTCGTTGTGTTGGTCTGGTCGTAGGGCTGATACTCTGCTTCATTTTCGGCAGAAACATCATTGATAACTTTGCTTGTGCCGTCCTTTGTGGTCTTGACTTTATCTGTCATGGTTTCATCGTGTACCGTGTTCCGGTTTCCGGTGGTCAGGCGGTTCAGGCTTCCAACGGTATTGCGGGTCTCGTCTGCGGTCGTTTCACCGTGTCCAGCTGTGTTATCGGTGGTGTATCCTTTATCTTTGGTATTTTCGTGGTACAGATTACCGGTGGTCTCCATAATATGCCGGTCGTCTGCGTGCTGTTTCTGGTCATGCGCACCGCCTTGTGAATGCTGGGTAGTCTGTTCGGACGTGTCCCGGGTCGTTTCGGTGGTATCCCGGGTGCGTTCGCTCATGTCAGTATTCCAAATAGGATTATACTCAAGCTGTGTCGTTGCAAACAACTTTTTCCAAATGGGCAAATTTTCCCGGCTCCACCAATACAGTTCCTGTTTCATCCAAAACGGGTCTGGATGATAAAGCGGCGCAAGGCCGTGTGCCCTGCGGATAGCGGCAATAACACCCGACTTCTCCACGCCGTCAGGCACTACCATATTAGCAAATAAATCCGGGTCAACCATTAGCATTGCTTCCAGATTGCAACCGCCTACCAACTCATTCACCAGCATCTTTTTGCACCTCGCTTTCCTGTGTATCATTTTGCAGTTCCGACAAGTCAGGTTCAACAAGCCGGAAATTAATATTTGTACCGTACATCGTATTTACGATATCTAACGACTTTTCAAGCGTGATTCGCCACACTTCCCGGCGGTTGAAAGTCTCCGCGTCAGCCGCTTTACTCTCCTGTACAACCATCCTTTCTTTTTTGTTCGGCTGAACCGAAACACCTAATTCCCGGTAAAAATCACAAAGAATATTTCGCCGATACTCCATCAATTCGGGCAGTATGAAATTTTTGGACAAATCACGGTCAATCTGCATGATAGGCAGTTCATAGGATTCATCTTTGCTTCCGGCACTGAGGGACTTTTTCAAATCCGCGTTTACAATAATAGCGGGTTCGCCGTTTGCTAATTTGTTAAACAGCATTTCAAGTGAACGTTTTTGTTTATCGTCCTTAGCAAACGCGCCGTATGCAAACCGGGAATTTAGTGCAGATTGTCTGATAGCAACCTCTGCTAGTTGCATTTCCCGCGCGTATTTCAGAATAATATCCCACGCGCCACGATAATCAGGCGTTAACTTGATAACGCCGCATTCCCTGTCAATTTCCAGCGGACGGGGGAAGTTAAAAAACGGTGTGGAAATTTGCATACCGCGCGGCTGAAACTGTAAGCCGTATCCGGTCGGTACTCCCGGCTGAACCACAACGCCGTATGTTTTGGAATGAAAAACAACCGCGTAACCCATCCGAAACAGCTGATACAAAAAGGCGTCATAGTCCCACGCAATTTGTCCCGCGCTTGCTTCCGGCAACCCGCTGAACTCGAACATCCCGCGCATACGCTGGAAAAATGAACGCTCCCAATACGTCAACGCGTCCGTAGAAAACGTGCGGTCAAACGTGCCGCACGGCATCGGCGTGCAATCGTAATGCCCGTCGTAACATTGATACATTAAATCATCTCCTTTATTCAATAAATACCCCGGAATCCATCGCCGCGTTGATGTATGCAATTTCATCCGGTTTCGCTCCTTTGGGTTGACAGCTAAATCCGCGTGTCTTACAATATCCATTTGCCGGGGTCGATACACGCATAACAGGATACCCATATAAGCCCTGATAGCCTGCGTCATCAATGGGCGGGTAATATAATAATGTCAGCTGTGCTTCTGTCGGTAACAGGGTTTGGCTTGCTCCGGTGGTCATGCCTACGCACTGATTGATTGGCTGAATACTCTGTTTGATACCTTCTGCGCCTGATGCAAGTCCCGCAACAGCTCCGAACGGGCTTATTGTCGCACCAACACCACCGCCAAACTGCAATGCAGAACCGACGGCAGAAACAGAACCGGCAACGGCTTTTACAGGGTCAATGTTGGATGTGCCAATACCGTATACGCTGGAAACATTAGTTGAACCTACATAACAACAATAGTTTCCGGCGGTTACTTTAATCGACACACTGCCGTCCAAATAGGTCATGCACCAGTCAACACCAACCGTTGCGGCGTTGTTACACTGGTCAACCGGAATACCTACAACGCCAACCATGGGAATATATAGTTGCATTTGACAGTTCAGCCGTTTCCAATCCTCGGCAGGCCATGGTATGACAATATCTGTATGAACAGAAAGATTGTCGTCTTTTGTAACAACTCGACCAAACACCCCCGTGTTGAACTGTCCTAACGTTATTTCCTTACCGCGTCCGGCTCCACCCGGTGCAATGGGTAACCAGATGCAAGAGCGAATGCAACTTGTTGCGGTATCACCAAACACAAGCTTGTTCATAAATTCCGGGAGAGCCACTTCCCACTTGACAAACGCCTTGGTTGCTACTTCCCACGTCGTAGAAACGGCAGTCAATAAAGTTTCTAATTGTGTCTGGTCTATCTTGTAAGATAACAGGCCACTTTTACCAACGGCAGACAAAATATAAATACCGGCAGTATCGCCCAATTTACCGTCCGTGATATCTGCCGTAACAGACAAAACCGTAGGCTTCATTGCAACCGCCTGCCGTGCATCCTGTAACCGATACTGTGCGCCGCTTGCGTCGCTGTTAAAACCGTATTCAATAAACGCCTTAGTTTTTAAAATCTCGCTCCGATAAGTTGCCAGCGGGTCAAGTTCAAGCGTGAACTGCCAGATGTTTGCACTGCCGCGCCCATACACGCCAACAGAAATATCACGCACCCAATAATAACTTTCTGTCTCCTCGCAGTGGCAATAATTCCACTGCGGGGAGATGTTAAGGCTGTTCAGGTTTACAAAAATAACCGGGTTTTCCATGCTGGTTACTTTCTTAAAATCACACCGTTCTTCATCCTTTAATACCGTATAATCAAAAATTTTGGTGCTGTTCGTTCGTTTCTGAACGTTTCCAAAATGGAAATGATATCCATGCTTTACAGTAGGTTCAGGAACTGCCCCCCTAAATTCGCCGCGTGCCATTAAATACACCTACCTTTCTATAAAGAAAAGGCCGGCCTTTTACGGTCGGCCTTTATCGGCGTGTTACGGCTGAACGACCCCGTCGGCCATGTAAAAAAGCACGGCGTTTTCGGTCGGGTCTTGCATATAGTTCATCTTCCAGTGATGTTCCGTGTTGTAATACTCGCCGCTGATGTTAAACGGGGTAGTGTAAACACTATCCTGCCGGTAAGCGGTAGCCAGTGCACGGCGGTCGTACAACAAGCCTACAACATAATCAAGTTTAACGGCCTTGCCCACAACCTGCTTTGCGGTGTTCACATCAAACTGTGCGGGAGTAACAGAAATCGCGGAACGGTCGTTGATGTTCTGCCAGAACTGCACACCCTCATAGTTGCCAAACGACAGATAGCCCGGCCCGAAAATAGCAGGGTAAACCCACGCCTTAGCGTCGTTGATAAGGGGCTGATACAAAAGCAACTTCTGCTCTCCCTTGGGCGTGTGCCGGAACAGGTGCAGGGTGTTACCGTTGTCGTCGGTACACATCGGGGTCAGGTGGTAAAGTTCGCTGGATTCTTCCATCAGCCCGGTCAGGGTTTCCAGATAAGAAACAAAAAAGGACAAAAATTCCTGAAGGTGAACGGTCAACAGTTCACGGGTGGTATAGTTGGTATCACGCGCCGCGTTGAACTGCTCCGTGAGGTTGACTTTCTGCCCGGGCTTGCCGGTGTTGTACAGACTGCCGATAAAGTTCATCACAGAAGCACGGTTTTCGGCGGTTTTCCATCGAGCAACGTCGTTGCCGATTTCCACCATCATGCCGTTGAGAAATGCCGAAAATTCGCTCTCGCTCTGAAAGGCCGTTTTCAGCTGTTCCCGGAACGTGGTATAACGCTGGTTCAGGGTGCTTTCGCCGGTATAGTACATCTCGAGCGGGTAACGCTTCTTGATTTTATACATATCGACGCTGTTACCATCCCGCAAGGTGTTCGGGTTCTGGGCAGTGTTGATAAACTTGGTCTCGTCAAATTCACCGCTGAAAAAAGCAATCTTGCGGATAAACAAGCCCCATTCCTGAGAACTTACCTCGATACTGGTAAAACGACCCGAATAGGGACGCACCGCAATAATGGTGCGGGCAACCATGTTGGAAAGCGCTTGCAACGTACCCTCTTTGCTCTGGTCAAGACACATCTGCCCGACGTTGATAAAAGAGGACGTATCAACGGCAGTGATTGCCGGGGTCTGTCCGGTCACTTCCTTCACCAGTGCATTAGCAATGGTATAAATATCCTGCGGACGGAAAACCGTCATACCCGCTTTAGCGGGAATGTTAGGGTTTGCCATTACTTATTCACTCCTTTCATAAAATCCGGCGCGGGCGCGTCGGCCTGATTGGGCTGGTAGGCTCCCAAAATGATATCTTCAACGCTGGTAACGGGGGCGGGATTGCCCACGAAACCAGCGGACGGAACGTTCAGGGCGTCAACCTTTTTACTAAGGTCGGCGAGACTTGCCACCAGTTGGCCAAGGTCGGGAGAACCGGGGGGTTGCTGGTAAGGCGCTGGGGTCTGCTGGTCAGTGCCAAGGGGGTCGGTCATGTGCGTGTTCGGTACGGTCTGCACCGCCGGGGCGGTTGCACCCGGAACCTGTGCGGGGGTAGTCTGCACGGGAGTGCTGGGCTGTGCGCCCATCAGTGCGGCAATATCAGTTTTGGTAAAACCCATCTTGCCCAAAGTAATAACGTCATTGATAGTAAGTGCCATAATTAGTATGCTCCTTTCCAGCGTGCGCAACCCTTGCGCACGTCAACGTGTGTAAAAGTCGAATAGATACCGATACCGCCGGAATTGCCCAAAAACCATTCTGCAATCTGGGCAACCTTGCGGGGGGCAACACCAACAATTCTTATATCTGCGGCCTTACCCTGAACGTGCTGAGAATTGGATACCGCGTTCTTGACAGTGGCATTGTATGCCGCACTCCGGTACCCGCTGTTGATAATAACCGGCTTACCAGTACACTTTCGGATATTTTCCAGCAGTTCCACAAGCCGTTCATCTACCAATACAAGGTCTGCGCGGTCATTCTTGCTGTGGAACTCCTTAACCTGAAAATGTGCAGAAATATATTTTTCTTTATCTGCACTATATGAAAATGTGAGCATCTGTTCACCTCATTTCTTAAAATGCGGGGGTATGCAAGCAAAGAATGCAACCCCACACCCTTCCGGGGCGCTTTGCTTTTGGGGTCCCCCGCTACTTATTATAATAACGTATTCAATCCTGAATGTCAAGATATTGTTTTATCTTTATCAAAGATGGAACATCAGAAACCCATACTTGATTTAATACAAGCATGGTTTGGAAATAAGGATGCGCAAGCCTGAAAGCTTGTTTACCCGCGCTGGTATCGGGGTAAATTTCACGGGACTGATGCGGGGATTGACACAAGTAATAATGGTTGCCGTCGTACTGATAGCAATACAGCCCCGCAACCTGAAATTCCGGTTTCATCCCGCGTAAATTCATAGGCCGAACCTGCTCAAGATTGTTATAGGCAAATTTGTTTTCCATTGCCATCTGATAAAATTTACTGTCAGGGTTTTTCATCATGTGACGCATAAACGCGGTATTTGCACGTTTGCCGGATACCACAGTACTTTTTGGCATCCCGATGAATACGCCAGAACTTGTAACCGTCCATTCCTTGCCCGTTCTTGCAAGCTTTGCAATTTCATCCACTACACCCAATTCAACAAGTATAGGAGATGCAATATCAAAGGCATTGGCTAAAAGCCAAATTCTAAGAGGGGGACGCCCTTCCAATTCTCTGTTGCCATTGATAGTGACATACGCATTCAATAGGGCGTCGCCCTCTGCCTTACGTTTCATCACAATCCGTTCGGGGATAAATTCATCAAATACTACATCCTCAAACTGCGAACCGTTAAAGCCCCGAATGTTTGCAATGCTGGGCAGGGTCATACCAATGCCGTATTTTTCAATACACTGCTGGGGCTTACCGTCCTCGTCGTATTCAAATTTTCCGATTGTGTAAGTTACCTTACCGCTTTTCACAACGTCCGCGTCAAACCCTTCACTTTTCAGCGGCAAAAATGGGTTTAAATCGGGGTCAGACGTGATAGCGTCAAACTCCGTCGTTGTACGTCTGAGATACAGAAAATGCCGATTGTTCTCAAGCATGAATTTAAGTGTGCCGTATGTTTTGCCAACTTGACGTTTACCTATCAGGATATTACACCAACAACCCAAATGGGCGACGGCTGGTATATTTATCCAGCCGCCGCCCTCGTAAAGGTCAAGCGGCGTCTCGCTCCGCTTGCTCATATTCGTTATACCTCGTAACGGGTCTTGAAGTCCCGCTTTTCGTTCGTGCCTGCAAAGTGGTCAAGCACCGTTTTGATAACGCGCTGTTCATCCGTAGCAGACAGGTACACAATGAACCGGTCATGATACTGTCCATCCTTGCCCTTAGCCTGCGGAACGCTGATGAAATACCCGCCTGCTTTCTTCTCAATCAGGCGCATATCACGCAACGAAACGCCCGGAATGTTCAGTGTGAACACAATACAAGTGTCACTCAACTGATACGCCGCCTGAATGGTTGCGCCAGTCAGGTTCAGCGTGGGGCGGTCGTTAACCTCGGGTGCGGGAACAGCGGTGTTTTTCTTGATAGCCATAATATATATCTCCTTTTGCTACTTATTGCATACGCTCAAAAAATCCAGCGTAACAGAAACTGCTTTGCGGTAGAATCGCCGTTTGTCGGAAAAAGCGCGGTTGGGGACTGGTTGGTGAAAATTGTGGCAATGTGATGCCGCTGTGCTTCCAGTTCGGCAACAATCTGCTCCATGGTCTTACCACCATGATTGCAGGGGTTCCACTGCGGGGAGTACGGAAAACCACGCCGCGCCGCTTCTTCAAACGCACGGATGGGAAGGGGGTCAAGCTTGCCAACTCCGGTAACCACGTTGAGCACGTTGCCGTCCTTGTCGTACACAATACCAAAGATGTTCTGTGCGGCATCCTCATACAGCATGACGTGCGAAACGTTGGTAGGAGTGGTACAGGTACAAGGGTCAGTCATTGCTATCACCCGCACCTTCTGCCGGGATGTCAACGAACGCTCCCGCGATATCGTCCCACGCCATATTTGCGCCAGACTGCTTGCAAACCTCGGTGAAAATGACCTCGGAAACAGCATCTGTGTAATCGAGGTCAAGTTCACACCGTTTGACGGCAGTGTTGAGAACGCGGACGCCATTTGCCTTAATGTTATCAGCGCAAGTTTTCCGGCTTGCTGTGTCGATAAAAACCACGGCGTTAACTTCTCGGCCTTTAATGGCAGTAACAACCACATACGGAATCTTGATTTTCATGTGTACTACTCCTTTACAATTAGTGTTGCATTCAGTTTGTTTGCAAGGGGCTTTCCCTTGCAAAATTATAATACCATACCGGACGAATAAAATCATGAACAACCTGTTAACAATTTACTTTAATGTCATA
>UMKW01027521.1_pt1 | contig 15374 bp, 10 predicted proteins | sample 1966391 | NCBI WGS metagenome assembly UMKW01 (sample SAMEA4836183, study PRJEB28245) | human gut metagenome | biome: gut microbiome; material: fecal sample | place: Denmark | collected 2008
GCTGCTTCGGAATATATATTATTCACAAGATAGTACTAGATAATTTCCTATGCGGGACTTTCGGCATTTCTATGGACTCCGCATTCATGCGTCTAGCCTGTCCTTGGATTCTGTTCGCCCTCTGCTTCTGTTTCGTTTGGATAGCCAAACGAATCCCAGGCGTAAGACGGCTCGTCCCTTGATTCAATCGTGGAAAGAGACATCATGTTATTTTCTGAGCGCCTTAAGCACTCTTTAAAATTGAAAGCAGCTCTGTACTCGAGTTTATTCTCAATTCCTGTCGCTATTCTGCTCACGCTGGGTTACAACTACATATCGAGAGGTTCATCGCAAATTGTATCGAGCGAGACGTGGGTTCTTTGCCTTCTGATTTTCACTCCATTGTTCATATGCGCAACAATACTGTTGTCGCTAATGTCATCAAAAACAGCACTACAAGAACTCAAGGACAGTGGTGCCTTTGGGTTCGCTGATGAAGGCCGATGGGCCTCGAAAAAGTCTCATCTAGCCGTTTTTTTAACGTTATGCATAGCATGGCTGCCATATTTTCTAGCCTGCTTTCCAGGTCTATATGTATATGACGCCCTAACGCAAACTCACTATGCAATTGGAATGCAAGAGATTAACTCATTCCATCCCCTCATTCACACTTACTGGCTATCTAGTTGCATGATTATTGGCCGAGATCTATTTGGGAGCTTGTCGAACGGATTCGCTATCTACACTATATCCCAATACGTTCTATATGCATTGATGCTATCTGCAATCGTTAAGAACCTTGGCAGGCTAGGTTCTCCCGTATTTCTTAGGCTAGCTGCAGTGGCCTTTTTTGCCCTATTCCCAGTCTTTCCGATAATGGCAATTAGCGCTACAAAAGACACTATTTTCTCTGGAGCGCTAGTGCTTCTGTTTATACATTCATGGCGCTTACTCAAGGATCCCCAAAGCTACCTGCAGCGGCGCTCCAATATGGCAGCGCTGGTATTTTACTCCCTCCTAGTTTCAGCCTTTAGAAATAATGGAATATACGTCGTGGCTGCCCTATTCCTCATCATGCTTCTTTGTCTATCCCAGGAAAGAAAGATTCTCGCAAAGACCCTAATTCCATCATTAGTGCTAGCCGTGCTGATCAGCAACGTTTTCCCTGCAGCCATTAGTGTAGGAAGAAGTACCGTTGTTGAAATGCTCGGAGTGCCGATTCAGCAAATGGCTCGCGTCGCCAATCAATTTGAAGGCAGCCTCGATGATGAAGACGCGGAAGCGATCTCAATTTACATCCCCAGTTGGAAAAACTATAGACAGGGCATCGCAGATCCTGTTAAATTCTCCGACCAAACTATAAACAATATTTCAGAAGATGTAAGCGGTTTTATTACCGCCTGGCTAAGAATAGGGATGAAACATCCACAGGTATATCTTGATGCTTTTATCGCAATGACGATTGATTATTGGTATCCTTTTATTCATTATAGTACCGCTGAGAAAACAAAACCATATCTCGAATACTATGCATGGGAGCTTACGGACTCTACTACAATTTCTCGCCAGCTAGGCAATGGTTTATTTGAGGAGTATGCAATCGACCCGAATGAAGGTTGGTTGTTTGTAGAACGTCACAGCCTACTTCCTGAATTTGAAACTGTAGTAGAGCACTTCTGCTATGACGCTCCCTGGACTTCAAACTGGTTAACTAATTGTATTTTTTCCACAGGAACTATTTCGATACTTCTATATTTCATTTTTATCGCGACAATGTATCTTGGCAAAAAGCTGCAGTCGATTAGCCTGCTTGTGCCTGGGGTCTACCTCGCAACATGCTTATTGGGCCCTGTTTTTCTTATTCGTTATGCTCTCCCCCTTCTTCTTTCTTATCCGGTCCTCCTCTCAATGTTTTGGAGCTTGCTCCCATTCGACGTTCGCACCAAATCTAAGTTCGTCGCATGGAAAGAGTCGACACATTCGTACCGAACTCTTTCGGGTGGAAGTTCACCATCACGTCCGGCCAGACGGCGAAAAAACGATGCGCAGGTCTAAGCTCAAGGGGATGCGGTTTACCGTGGAGAATAGCAAGCGATGCGGCGTCGGAAAACCTAGCTTGAGAAGGCGATAATCGAAATGAACCTAACCAGATTATCCACCAGCATAATAGAGGATACGATTAAAACCCTATGAAGCCCGAGTGATCACCGCTGGCCCCAAGTTGAACAAGAAGGTTTGCGCGATGCTCGAAAAATGGCGTAACAGCCCGCTCTAAATAGCTCATCCCTACTTATACATCGACAGGTTTAACTTACTGATATCATGGAGGCGACGTTTTGAGAACGTCACCATGACGATCGCAATCGTCGCTGGCTATGGTTTTCATAGGACTAAGGCTCATCTGCGGATTTCACAGCCGAAGGAGTTCTGGCATGAATTCTTCTCCCTGGTCACATTTCGCATCCCATAAAGCGTGCGAATGATCACCAGCGACATGATCATCAGCAAACACAGCTTGGCTGCGAAGGCCTTCTTCGAGGCGGCTGGTGCTAAAGCCGCCGTCGACAGCCTAAAGCACATGTCTTTGTATAATCCACCGAAATCGTGCTCTAGCGCCAGCCGAGACCATGACCTACACAAAGTACTCACTCACGCTGAAGGATGACTAGCACCAACGCTATCGAGCGACCGAACTGCGAGATAAACAATCGAACAAGGGAGATTGGCACTATCTCCAACGAGAAGCACCAGCCTCTTACTCGTTACCGCAGGGCTGAAGTACGTGGCAGCGAACTGGTGAAGATCACGCCGCTACCTGTCTGCAACCTGCTTGACGAGTATTCGCACCGGCCGAGGGCGAATGGGGCGATTGATAAGTACGCAAGATTTCTAGTGGTGCACATTTAAAAATGCCGTTGCGCTTTTCGAAAGCTATCGCAGGGTTAACTCACTTCAATGCAAGATATCCTTTTACCAATCGCAGCGTTGCGCAATGAGCCTCTCTTTCCGCTACCTCTCCGGAGATAATAACAGTCGATCTCGTGTTCTTTGTTGAAAATCGAAACCAGCGGAAAAGATGTGACATACGATTCCGGATTTCTAGCATAAGAAATGCACGTAAACCCAATAAGTCACAGCGATATCGATATTTCCATATTATGGAAGTGAATTTTGGGGAAACGTCATTGTTGTATAAAGCTTCAAACCATTTTTGTAGCGGGCTATTATTAAGCATGGATGAGCACTTTTCTTTAGATAAACGCCGTTGTAGCATTTGACTCATCTTATCCACCAAGCGAATCCGCAGCTCGATATCTGATATTTTATATAGATCTGGAATAATGAAATCGGTACAGAATTCAAGCATTTTTCGCCCGCCATCACCGTCCATTCTATTCAACAGAGTCCAATCATCAATAATTAACCCAAGCATCTCGATGTGAGCATCTATTTTTTTCGATATATCACAACTAGAATGTGACATCGCAGAATCAGACCTTGCGACCCTATATCGATACATTGGCATTGAGCTGAAAACTACCCTATTAGTGCGAGCAAGTGTAGCGAATGAAAAGACCTGATCCTCACCAAGTTTTATCGCTTCCGGAAAGAGCACATCCGAGAGCTTTAGAAACGAGGCTCTATAAGCGCCGTTCCAAATAAAAGGGCGTGAGTGACGATCGAATACTAAATCATCAGCATCTGGTGCATCTATTTCGAATCGATTTGGAACAGTGAGGACGTCGGTAATCCAAGGCTCTGCAGCACCTTCGGGAAAAGGTGTTGCAGAAAATTTCATAATATCCCATTTGTTAGAAGAATAAGAGCGGGCAACAAGCTCACAAGCAAAAGGTTCAAGAACATCATCGGCATCAACGAACATGATAACTTGTCCGGTAGCCATTTGGATACCCAGATTTCGTGCAGAAGATACCCCATTATTATCAGTGTGATATATCTTTATGCGCGAGTCGAGGCAGGCGAACATCTTCAATAATTCTGAAGACCCATCAGTTGAACCATCATCAACGCATATTATTTCTATCTCAGGCCATGATTGACGAGATAACGATTCTATACACTCAGCAACATATCTTTCCACATTATAGACTGGAACGATTAGTGAGATTAAGATTTTTTGCATAATACAATCAGCCTCAAGGATATTGCATCGACCTAAAAACGAAACATTAGCGCATGATAATGCCTGCTAACATTCAGCTTCAGGGTTTTCCGCGTTTACTATTATTGAGCCGGATAAGTCTAGTCCGAATAATTAAAGCTCTCCTATACAAATGGTCTTAGCACGCCACGAATATTCGGACTACTATAGACGCTCGAAATGCGAACCCGGCCTGCAGGAGAAGACGCTTCGACAATCTGGTCGTTACCAAGGTAAATGGCAACATGACCCTTATACGCGATGATGTCACCAGGTTGACGCTGGCTGAAGCTCAGTTTTTGGAAACGTCCGTTCTCCCACATGTAGTTTGCATATTGGTCATGTCCTGGTGTGTAGTAATGATCCCACGGGTTCATCGGTGATAAATCCATACCGGTAGCATACAGTGCCTGCATCACGAGCCCCGAGCAGTCAACACCGACACCGGGAGCGCAGGAGTAATCCCAAACATAACGCGTACCAGAATACTCCAGCGCACGCGTGACCATTGCGTTGATACAATCCTGCCTCGTAGCATCAATCGAGATTCGAGATTCGGTTCTATAGCCGAACTGCCCCTGTCCCAAATGAGGAATAGAAACCGAGACATTAGAAACCTGGTAATACTGGGAAGGGTTCTGGAAACCTCGATACACCGGCACGTAACTAGTTGATGCGAACGTAAAACGTTGAGCATCGTGAGAGTCCGAGGACGTCGCTATCGCCACGTTTGCGCCGTTTTCTGTTCGTCCGGAATCAACATTTAACACAAGTTTTGAATTCAATGCCGATGTGATAACAAAGCCTCCGTCACGATACGAAATGTACCATTTCTGAGCCTTTGATCCATTTTTCTCATATTGCTGGACATTCGCGCCAGATACAGCAGACCCGTTTGCGACATCAAGAGCCTTACCGCTCACCGCGCTACAGATGGTATACGTACCGTCTGCGTTCCGAGTGAGATCCCATTTTTGGGCGGTCGAATCGTTGTTTGAATAGACTTGGACATTCGCTCCATTTGCTTTTGATCCGGAGTCCACATCAAGGACAAAGCCAGAATTCTTCGCCATGCGAATGAAATATGTGCCGTTGGGCACCACATCGGAACTGGAATTGAGCGTGAAGAGCTGCGGGGAGCCAACGCTCTGCGAACTCAGCCCGACTTTCTTCCCACTCGCAATTGAGGACATGGTAAGAATTGAATCTTGGTATTTGAGATTCACAAACGAAATGCCGCCAACCTCAATGTTGGGAATCCAAAGTTGAGCGGAATCATTGGAATCCGGGAGCCGTTGACCGACCGAAGATGAGCTCGTTGCGGATAAGCGCTTCCCAGAATTAAGAGACTCGATTGAATAGGCGTTGGTAGACTCGTCGACAAGAGTAACGAGCCATTTTTGCGAGAAGGTATCGTTAGCAGCGTACATCTGAATGGCAGCACTATCACTTGTCGAAGCGCTGCTTACTTCGAGGGCAAGACCTGAATTGAAGCTTGAGTTAATGGTATAGACGCCGCCGGAGATCGTATAGGTATATTCCTGCACCCTGAACCTCTGCGAGGCCGACCCGTCGGGCGCGGCGCCGACGAGGTCGGACCCCGATGCGGAGAGCGCGAGGCCGGTTGCCTTGTTGACCAGGGTCCACGTGCCGTCCCCGTTGTCGGAGGCGGAGAAGAGCTGGTTGGCGTTCGAGGAGTCCGCCGTCCACTGCTGCACGTTCGCGCCGGGGACGACGTCGCCATCCGCGACGTCGAGGGCCTTGCCCGAGGAGGCGTTGACGACGAGGTAGTAGCCGTCCGCGTACCGGAACTCGAACAGCTGCGCCAGAGTTCCGTTGGGCACGTAGAGCCGGGCGTCCGCGCCGTCGGCGGACGACGCGGAGGCGATGTCCGCGACCGAGTCCGGGGAGGAGGCCGGCGACAGGGTGAACCAGCCGTCGGGGAGGACGTCCTCGCAAGGAGCCACGTCGGGAGAGGCGGAGACGAAGGAGAAGCGCTGGGCGGCCGACCCGTTCCCGGTGTAGACCTGGACGTTGGCGCCGTCGGCGGACGACGCGGAGGCGACATCCAGGACGATCCGCGGGTCGAGCGCCGAGACCAGCCTGAACCCGCCGCCGTCCGGGACGGCGACCCACTTCTGCGACCACGTCCCGTTCGACGCGTACTGCTGGACGTTCGTCCCCGGGGCGGTGCGGCCCGCGCTGACGTCGAGCGCCTTGCCGGATCCGACGTTGACGAGCGTCACGTAGCCGTCCCCGTCGTGCGAGACGCGCCAGCGCTGGGCCGAGGTGGCGTTCGAAGCGTAGATCTGCACGTTCGCTCCGTCGGACTTGGAGCCGGAAGCGACGTCCAGGGCCTTGCGGGAGCCCACGCCGGCGACGACGGCGTAGGTGCCGTCGGCGAGCGCGCCGCGGTTCTCCTCAGCCAGGGCGTCGAGCTCGGCGCGCTGAGCCTCCTCGGTGAACGACGGGTCACTGAGCCAGTAGTTCACATCCACGGGGCCGCTGATGCCGGGGACGGAACCCGAGCTCGTGTACTGCCACATGTCGGGGTCGCTCGGGGCCTCGCAGACGCTGTAGTACTGCGCGCTCCACTTGCTCCAGCTGTCGAACACGGGGCTCGTCAGGTAGTTCTTCCACCAGCTCGCGCTCGCGTAGACGCCGGGCTCGTACCCCGCAGCAGCAATCTTGCTATTGAAGGTGCTCGAGATGGTCGCGAGCTTCGCCGCGTCACGCGGCACCTCGGCATCCTCGAGGTCGAGGTACACGGGCAGATCGGGGGTGTACCCCTTCGCCTTCATCTGGTTCATGAGGTCGATCGCGTGGTTCGCCTCACTCGCCGCGTCCTCGGCATCCATCGAGTAGGAGTACAGGTACGCGCCCCACGGGATCCCCAGGCGCTCGCATTCGGCGACGTTGCGCTCGAAGTACTTGTCCACGCCGTTGTTCCACCACCCGATACGGATGATGGCGAAATCGACGCCCGACGCCTTCACCGCGTCCCAGTTGATCTGATACTGGAACTCGCTGACATCGATACCCTGCGCCGTCGCACCCTCGGGCAGCACGTTCATCGCGCGCGCCCTGAAGTTGCCGCTCCGCGCGCTCTCGTCGTCCAAGCCCCCGATCAGCTGGCCGTTCTCGAAACGCCAGGAATTACCCCGGAACTCGTCGGCGGAGATGTCGCGCTCGCCATCCTCCGCAGCAGCATCGGCAGCCTCGTCGGCAGGCTGCTGTTGCGCCTCGTTTGCCGAAGCGCTCGCTGCGGAATCGTCCGACGACTCGGATGCGGAACCGTCACCCGCGGGCTGTGCAGGCTCGGTGGAGGCTGGCTCGTCCTGGGTGGCCTCCGTATCGGCACCCGCTTCCTCCCCTGCCGAGCCCTCGCTCGCGGAACCATCGCCCTCAGGCGCAACGGCAGCGGAATCCCCGCTATCTGCGGACGCAGATCCCTCAGATACCCCGTACAGCTGCCGATCCGCCGCCACTGTCTCGGCATAGACGGTATACGGCTGGAGCACGGGCATCGCGCACAGGACCGCGGTCATGAAAACGGCAACGGCATGCTGGAATCGACGCATAGACATCCCCCGACTATCTCGCTCGCTCCGACAAACCGGATGCCCGGCGCGCCGGAGGAGACGCAGTCCAACTCAAGACAGTGTATCGCAACCCGTCCCGACGGTCGAAGTCGTAGAAAGATGCGGAGCGGCGCGCGAGCAGCGACGGTCACGCGTCAGCGCGCATTGCTCGCGTACGGCCACGTGCGACGCCGGCGGCTATAGGGACCGTGCCTCTTACGGGGCAGGCTTTTCCTTCACATACACGAACTGGGCGTGCGCCGATCGAATGAACTCAAACACGTCGACATGGTGGATTCCGAAGTGATTGCAGACGTCAAACAATGAGACCTTCTTACCCCTACTCTTGTGGGTCTCCTGCGTGACGACGGTTGCGCCGTAGGCAAGAGCATGCGCGACAATCCATGGATCGGCAGCACCCGGCTTGAGAAAATCGTGTACCACCTGAGGCTTGCTGTAAGCGGTTTGAACATACGATGCGACGCGTTGGTATTCCGCCACGACCTGCGGGTCGGCGATGCAGTCGTAGAAGCTGACCTTATTCAGCGAACCCTTCATCCAGGTACTCAGATTGTCTCCTCCGGCAAGGATCTCATCTCTCACCGGCATAATGCTCCCGGCATTTCCGCTGGCAAAAATATCGATGATGAAATCCCAGAACCCCGGACAGATATCGAACGCGTAAAACCGGTTCTTAGGCTCGATGAAGGCATTGGCATCGAGAATGATCGAGGGAAGCTGCGGCATTAAACGTACATCCCCTCTCTTTGGAAGAACTCCTTGAAGCTCTTGGCGCGCATGCCAGTGAGACGGTACGCGTCGGAATACAAAAGGTATTCGGACTTCAGGGCACGATAGACGGTCTCGGGGAACAACGCGCCCAGATGATTCTTTTGCATGGTATAGAAGCCGGGGCCGCCCCTCCCCTCACCGGAGGCTTTGCGCCCAAGCGCCTCTGCAAGGTCTGCTGCATAGCTCCGGTAGCGCTCATTGAACTCAGTACGGCCTATCCAGCCGAGGTCTCGCGCACGCCTGAGGCACACGATGTCAGAGGTCTTGGTCGCTTTCCCAAGCTCCTCCAAAGCCGCGTCCACGTCCATCTGACCGAATATCTCATGCACCATCGCGGCTGGAACAAGAAACTCCGCTGCGAGGTCATCACATTTCGACTCAACGCTCCTGTCTGCCACACAGGCAAGGGCATCGTCTACACCCGTCTCACCGAACAGGAGATGCGCGAACTCATGAGCTAAGGTGAAGAGCTGCGCGGAGTACGCATCGCGCGTATTGAGAAAGATCACCGGGGCGTATCTATCGGAGAGCACGAAGCCGCGAAACTCCTGGACGTCAAAGAGCCGCTTCGTGGAATTACCGTAGTAGCTTCCGGCGTAAACGTACACTCCTGTGCGCTCGAGCGTACCCCTCAACGTCCTCACCGCAGCATCGCGGCTCATCCCGCGAGCCCACCCCGGCTGCAAACCGAGCAGATCGCGCATCGTTGCGGCGCAGGCAGCCACATCCGTGCTGTCCGCGCATGCACCAACGAAACCCAGCGGCTCGGAGCCGCTGTCCTCGAGATACCCGCTCAGCCAATCCTGTCTACTGAGCATCTGGTTGATGACATCGTAGAGCTCGGGGCTGGGATCAGTCGGAGAGGAGGAATCGGTCGTTCGATAATCGGGTATCTGCAACGATAGCTTTGGAATCTCATCTTCGTAGAAGTACGGCATCAGGACGTGCGTCGCCTTCGCAAGTTTCTCAACCTGCTTCGCAGTGGGAGGCTTGCCGATTCCCTCGATCCACTGCCGAACCCTCGGAGAGACGCTACTCTTGAGGTCTTCGGGCGTCTTATGGCAGCGATCGATTGCCCATGCTATCACCCGGGGGTTGGGCGTTTCCCTCATAGTGTCCTCCCCTCTCACGGTTATACGCGGCCTACGAGACGGCGCGAAAGTCAGCTCCCCTGCGTATTATTTCGTATTACCCTGATTGCGACAACAATGCCGGCGCGGCTGAAACATCGCGCCGGCAACAACTCGATTCTCAAAGAGGCATATCGCAGTCACTCGGTATGGCACGGCTTACCAGCCGAGCCCCATCCCCTACAGCCAGCACTGGTCTACAGCCAGCACTGGTCCTCGGCAAGCTCCTCGAAGAAGATGCGTCCCCGGTCCTCCTCGTTGCGCGCCTCGTGGTACTTGAACGCCGCGCGCCCGTCGTCGGTGAACCCGAGCATCGAGATCTTGCCGGTCGCATGGCCCATGATGTAGCGGAAGCTCTTCGCCATGCCGCTCATCTTCGCCTTCGCGTCGTCCACCATGCGGATGCCCTTCGCCAACGGCACCTGGAACCCGTCGGCCATGATCGTCGCGGGGCGGCACTGGTACAGGTAGTACGGCTCCACCCCGATCGCCACCAGGCCGTTCATGAGGTCGAGGAGCGTGTCCGCGTCATCGTTCACACCGGCGAGCAGGACCGCCTCGTTGCGGACGGTGCACCCCGCCTCGCGCAGCATGCGCACCGCGGCGGCCGCCTCGTCGGTCAGCTCGCGCGGATGGTTGAACTGGGTCACCACCACGATCGCCTTTGCCTTGGCGTAGCGCGAGAGCATGGTGAGCAGCTCATCGTCCTCGGTGATGCGCTGCGGGAACGTGGCTGGGACGCTCGTGGTGAAGCGGATGTACCCGATGGTGGGGAGGAACGCGAACGCCTTGAGGTACTGGGCGAGCAGGTCGTTGGGGTTCAGGAACGCGTCCCCGCCGCCGATCGAGATGTTGTCGATCTCCGGATGGTCGCCGATGTACTCGGCGAGCTTCGGGATGCGCATCGACGCCTCGTCCGACTCCAGCCGGGCGAAATCGCGCCGGTAGCAGTTGCGGCTGTAGGTGAGCGTGCTGTTGTTGGAGACGATCAGCACCGACTGCAGGTACTTGTGCTGCCCGCCCTGGATCGCGGTGTCATCGGACGTGGCCTCGCCGCCCTCGGGCGCGGCCACATCGGGCAGGCACATCCTGCGGATGGGGTCGGCGGGGTCGAGCCGGTTCATGAGACGGAGGTAATACGGGGTGACCAGGATGGGATAGCGCTCCTCGAACGGCTTGAGCTCGGCTATGCGCTCGTCGCTCAGCCCGAGCGGCTCCTGAAGGTCCTCGAGTGAGCGGTAGCTCTCGTCCAACAGCTGCTGCCAACGTTTCATCATGACCTCGCTTCGACATTCCGAGCGCCGGCGGGGAGTCTCCCCCGGCGCCGCGTGGTACCGGGCACCGCGCCCTCCCCGCGCAGCCGGTGAGGGGTTGGTATTGGTATATTGATACCAGTTTTCCCACGAAACCGGCGCAGTCCGCCGCCGATTGGTTGCTCTGGCGTCGCAACTGGGCGAACGGTCGAAAGACGGGTGCGAGCAGCACCGACCTGTGGAGAACGTCTGCGCCGGAGAGGCCTTGGGGTGCCGGACGGCCATCTGAGGGCGATCGGCGAAGATGGCAAAGTTTTTCGAATTCCTTCTTGCGTCCTCCGCGGTAATGCGTATACTAATCTTTGTTGCTTAGCCGCAACCGAGATTCCTCGATAGCTCAATGGTAGAGCCCGCGGCTGTTAACCGCGTTGTTGTAGGTTCGAGTCCTACTCGAGGAGCCAGATCGCTACACCCCGTCAGATTCTCTGGCGGGGTTTTTACTTTCTATCCACGTCTGGCAGATTCCGGGTTATAGGACAAAAAGTGTGTATGGAATCCCTGTATTACTGCAGGTAGATACCTGTAAATCACGGGTTATAGGACAAAAAGTGTGTATGGAATCCCTGTATTACTGCAGGTAGATACCTGTAAATCACCTCTTTGAGTTGCATCGCCCCAACTTTTCGCCTGGACAAAAGGTGTGTATAGATTCTCATATCCTCGCAGGTAGACCATGTTGTTTTTAGCAATGAGGTCGGTCTGTCTGCGAGGTCGCCATGGGAAATCCCCGCTGCCCAGTCTGTGGCTCCAATATGGTCAGGAACGGGAAGACGAAAGCCGGCAGGACTCGCTTCAGATGCAGGTGCTGCGGCTCGAGCTCGGTGAGGAAGATCGACACCTCTGCCAAGGACCTTAAAACCTTCCTAGCGTGGCTTTTGTCCCGCAAACGCCAATCAGATATGCCGGGAGCCGGCAGGACCTTCAGAAGGAAGTGCGCGCCCTTCTGGGATATATGGCCCATGCCGCCCAAGATAGAGGAGCCGCGAAGCGTCATCTACGTCGACGGCATACACCTCGGGAGAAAGGCCGTCGTGCTCATCGCCTCGGATGAGCGGCATGTGCTGGGATGGCATCTATGCCGTGCGGAGAACAGCCGCGGCTGGTCAGCCCTGATGCAGCGCATTGCCGCCCCCGAGGTGGTCGTCTCGGACGGGGGCGACGGCTTTCCGAAGGCGCTCGGAAAGACATGGCCCCATGCGCGCCACCAGCGCTGCGTCTTCCATGCGTTCTCCCAGGTCAAGCGCTACACCACCTCGAAACCCCGCACGCAGGCGGGTGTGGAGCTGTACGGCCTCGCCAAAGCGCTGCTCGGCATCACCACCCTTAAAGAGGCGCAGGGGTGGGTGGAGGCGTTCCTTGGGTGGTCCGAGAGGTGGGACGGCTTCCTGTCGGAGAGAACGAAGACGGAAGAGGGAGGGTACGCCCTCGCGCATGAGCGCCTCGTCAAGGCGCGGAGGTCTCTCGCCCGGCTCATCAACGCCGGGACTCTGTTCACCTACCTTGATCCCCGCCTAGATCACCTCGCTCCTCTCCCGGCCACCAACAACCGTATCGAAGGCGGCACCAACGCGCAGCTCAGAGCCATGCTCAGGGACCATAGGGGGCTTTCCATCGAGCGCAGGCTCAAGGCGATCTTCTGGTGGTGCTATATGCACAGCCCGAGTCCCCTGCCTGCAGCGGAGATTCTGCGCGCCATGCCGACGGACAGCTCTATCAGAGCTGTATACGAAAGGCTCAGTCAGCAAGACAAGCTACAGGGAACCATTCCTCAGTGGGGAGACGCCATCGTGTGGTCGGAGCTGCATCACTCCGAGCCATACCGTATGGACTGGGATTAGCCCATACACACTTTTTGTCCTATAAGCCCAGATTCCCCTACTGGGTACACGGTTTTATGTGAACATTATGGGATTGATTTCGGGTTAGGCAAGCGACAATCAACGAAAGGGGATTCTATGATTGAAAACCGAACACCGGTTGACATCCCTGTTATATAAAAGATAATTATTGCAGATACGGCCCTTGGCGATAGGCCCCGCAACGATAAGCGGTGTGCGTAAGCCTAGGGCCTTTCTTTTTCCTTGGGGCAAATATGACGAAGACCGCAATACTCATCGATGGTGGCTTCTATCGCAAACGCGCCCACAAGCTCTGGGGCAAGAAAAGCGCTGAAGAACGCGCAGATGAACTGTACCGATATGCGTTTCGGCATCTGGATAAGAAAGATGGCCCGCTGTGGCGCAACCTGTATCGTATTTTTTACTACGATTGCCCGCCCGCACAGAGCACCGTGTACCACCCTCTTCTTAAGAAGAACATCGACTTCGGCAAGGAGGAGACATATGCGTGGACGTTGGATTTCTTCAATGCGCTGAAGAGCAAACGAAAAGTAGCGCTTCGCATGGGCAAACTCTCCAACGTTCATCCCCATTACATCCTCTCTCCCGAGAAGGTGAAGAAGCTCTGCGCAGGAACGATTGCTGTAACCGATTTGACTGAACAGGACTTTCGAATCTCTTTCTCTCAAAAGGGAGTCGATATGAGAATGGGCATCGATATATCGTCCCTCGCATATGAGGGTATCGTCGAGCAAATAATACTCATTTCAGGCGACAGCGACTTCGTACCCGCAGCAAAGGCTGCGAGGAGAAAAGGTATTGACTTCATCCTTGACCCCATGGGCACTTCGATCAGCAGCGACCTGTTTGAGCACATTGACGGCAAAGAATCATTCACCGACCACGACCCTCAAAGACAGCGGGATACACAGTACGCACTGAAGCAGGAAGATCGGAATTGATATAAGTAAAAACAGGGCCCCGAAGGGCCCTATTCGTCACGTTCGACCAACCTAGTTCTCGATGTAGTCCTTGAGCTTGCTCGAGCGGCTCGGGTGGCGCAGCTTGGCGAGCGTCTTGGACTCGATCTGGCGGATGCGCTCACGGGTGACCCCGAACTCGCGCCCGACCTCCTCGAGGGTGCGCGGGTGGCCGTCCACCAGGCCGAAGCGGAGCTCGATCACCTTGCGCTCGCGGTCGGCGAGGGAATCGAGCACCTGGGCGAGCTGCTCCTGCAGCATCGAGAAGCTCGCCGCATCGGGCGGGACCTCCGCGTTGGAGTCCTCGATGAAGTCTCCGAGCTGGGAGTCCTCCTCCTCGCCGATGGGCGTCTCGAGCGAGACCGGCTCCTGGGAGATCTTCTGGATCTCGCGCACGCGGTCAGCGCTCATGTCCATCTCCGCGCCGATCTCCTCCGGGGTCGGGTCGCGGCCGAGGTCCTGCAGCAGCTGGCGCTGGACGCGCACGAGCTTGTTGATGGTCTCGACCATGTGGACCGGGATGCGGATGGTGCGCGCCTGGTCGGCGATGGCGCGGGTGATGGCCTGGCGGATCCACCACGTGGCGTACGTGGAGAACTTGAAGCCCTTCTCGTAGTCGAACTTCTCGACCGCGCGGATGAGGCCCAGGTTGCCCTCCTGGATGAGGTCCAAAAACAGCATGCCGCGGCCGACGTAGCGCTTGGCGATGGACACCACGAGGCGCAGGTTGGCGGAGATGAGCGCCTGCTTGGCCTCGAGGCCCACCTGCTCCACGCGGGACAGGCGGCGCTTCTCCGCGCGGGTGAGCTCGATCTCCCCCGCCTCGGCGGCCTCCAGCTTGTTGCCCGCCTCGAGACCGGCCTCGATCTTCATGGCGAGGTCGACCTCGTCGGCGGCGGTCAGCAGGTCGACCTTGCCGATCTCCTTCAGGTACATGCGGACCGGGTCCCCGGTGAGCATGACGGTGGAGGCGTCGATACCGCGTGCGCGGGCGCGCGAGCGCGAGGTGCGCACGCGGGACTTCTTCTTGCTCTTCGCCGAGGCCATCTCCGCGTCGGCGTTCTTGGCGACCTTGATCTCGTGGTCCTCGATGCTCTCGTCGGACAGGTCGTCGTCATCCAGGACGTCGTCGGTGCCGTCCACGTCAAGGCCGGCGTCATCGTCCTCGTTGGCGGAGACGATCTCTACCCCGCGGTCGCGCAGGCCGCGGTAGACGGAGTTCAGCTGTGCATCGGAAACGTCGACGTCCTTGAGGGCGACCTGGATGTCGTCCTCGGTGACGGTGCCGGTACGCGAACCCTGCTCCACGAGCTTCTCGATGTACGGATCGAGCCCGGTACCCGTGCTTTCGGTCTTCTTTGGCACAGATTCTCCCTTCTTGACACGTAGACCCATTACTTTAGCACATCGTTCTATACCCTACCAGCGCAAGTTTCATGCCCGTACCCGAAAGACGGCACGGACGGCGCGCGGGCTACCCCTGCTCCTCCTCCGCGATCCGGAAGGGGTCGGCCACGCCCTCCACCGCACGCTCGAGCTCGCGGGCGCGCGCCGAGTCCCGGGTCGCCTGGATGGCCATCTCCCGGCGCTGCTCGGCGG
>UMKW01041901.1_pt1 | contig 15233 bp, 13 predicted proteins | sample 1966391 | NCBI WGS metagenome assembly UMKW01 (sample SAMEA4836183, study PRJEB28245) | human gut metagenome | biome: gut microbiome; material: fecal sample | place: Denmark | collected 2008
CTGCCCGCGCTCGCGCGCGTGGGCGGGGGCCCCGCCTACTGCGCCGCGAAGCGCGCCTTCGACGTGGTCTCCTGCTCGTGCGCCCTCGTGCTGCTCGCCGTCCCCATGGCGGCCATCGCCTTCAAGATCAAGCGCGAGTCCCCCGGGCCCGCCATCTACGCTCAGACGCGCGTGGGCAAGGGCGGCAGGCTCTTCAAGGTCTACAAGTTCAGGAGCATGTACGTCGACGCGGAGGCACGCGGCGCGCAGTGGGCGCAGGGGGAGGACCCGCGCGTGACGCCCTTCGGGCGTAGGCTGCGCAACTCCCGCCTCGACGAGATCCCGCAGTTCTGGAACGTGGTCAGGGGCGACATGTCCCTCATCGGCCCCAGGCCCGAGCGCCCCGTCTTTCACGAGGCGTTCAAGGAGAGGATCCACGGCTGGGAGCAGCGCCTCGCCGTGCGCCCCGGCATTACCGGCCTGGCGCAGGTGGAGGGCGGCTACGAGCTGCTGCCGAAGGAGAAGGCGCTTCTGGACATCGAGTACATCGAGAACCGGGGGTTCGCCCTGGACTTCTCGCTCATATGGCGCACGCTGCGCACCATGGTTACCGGGGAGGGGGCGCGATGAGTTTCCCCGACCACGGCAGGGTGCTGTTTTCCGCCACGCTCGTGCGCGGGCACATCGCAAAGTTCCATATCCCCTACCTCAAGTGGTTCAAGGAGCAGGGGTGGGAGACGTGGGTTGCAGCTAAGAATGACTACCCAGACGGCGTTTGCGAGATCCCCTACTGCGACTATTTCGTCGACATCGACTTCGCGCGCAGCCCGTTCTCCAAGCAGACGATGGTGGCGTACCGACAGCTGCGCGACCTGTTCGCGCGCGAGCGCTTCGACATCGTGCACACCCACACGCCCGTGGGATCGGTGCTCACGCGCCTCGCCGCGCGCGATGCCCGCAAGGAGGGGACGAGGGTTATCTACACCGCCCACGGATTCCACTTCTACAAGGGAGCGCCCTTGATGAACTGGTTGCTGTGGTACCCGGTAGAGCGCGTGATGTCGCGGTTCACGGACGTGCTAATCACGATTAACGAAGAGGACTACGAACGAGCCAAACGTTTTGCGCGCTGCAGAGTGGAATATGTTCCCGGTGTCGGGGTGGACCTCTCTCGGTTTGTTGGCATTGCGTGTGGGAACGCTAAACGTGCCGAGCTCGGAATCGGAGTTGATGATTTTGTTGTACTTGCTATAGGTGATTTAAATGGCAACAAGAATCATCAAGTGCTCATAGAGGCGATGACGCAGCTGCCCGATAGAACGAAACTCATTATTGCAGGCGATGGCCCCCTGCGCAGGAAGCTAAAGGCGCTTGCTGAACGTTTGGGCGTCTCCGATCGCGTGGACTTGCTCGGTTTTCGTGGCGACATAGCAGAGCTCTTAAACACATGCGATCTGTTTTGTCTGCCTTCAAAAAGAGAGGGTCTACCCGTGTCGCTCATCGAGGCGCTAGCGACGGGAACTCCCGTGCTTGCGTCAGAGGCTCGTGGTTGCTCCGACGTACTTGGTGAACTTGCTGACAGATTCATTATTCGCAAGGGGAATAGCCGTATATGGGCAGAACACATTGCTCAAATTGCCAGTGATGGGTGCCCGGTAAGGGAATCTGAGCTTACGGGAAGGGCGGAAGCTTTCGGAGTCATTCCCGCTGTTGCTTCTGTTGGGCGAATTTACCAAGAAGCGCTTTCAAGAAAGGTGGATGCATAAATGGCGGAGCCTCTTCGTGTGTTGCAAATTGTGACACAGATGGATCGTGGGGGCTTGGAGTCGTTCGTCATGAACATGTACCGCAACATCGATCGCTCGCGGGTGCAGTTCGATTTTCTGTATCACAGGAACGGACGATTTGCGTTTGATGATGAAATCGAAGCTTTAGGGGGTCATATTTATCATGTCCCCCGCTGTAACCCCCTGGACCTTCGATACCTTTTGGCAATCGATAGGTTTTTTAACAGTCATCGATATAAGGTTGTCCATTCGCATATCGATTGTATGAGCGCGCTTCCTCTTGCAGCAGCCAGAAGGCACGGTGCTGTGATGAGAATCGCTCATTCACACAGTAGCTCTCAGGATCATGATTTAAAATATCCAATTAAGCTCGCCTGTAAACGCCTCATTCGGGGTGAGGCAACTGACCTGTTCTCATGTGGCGTTGAGGCTGGTAAATGGATGTTTAATGCGGATGACTTTACTGTCATCCATAATTCAATTGATGTCGACTCATTCGCTTTTGACTCTTGCCGCCGAAAAGATGTGAGATCCGCACTAAATATCGCGCCTGACGTTCCTGTCATTGGGCACGTCGGGCGCTTTGTTCCCACTAAGAACCATATGTTTGTCATAGAGGTTTTTGCAAGACTTTTAATTGCGCATCCCGGCGCTATTTTGTTGCTCGTGGGTGATGGTGGGCTTCGGCCGGACGTAGAGAGCTATGCTTCAAGGCTTGGAATCTCCAGTTCGGTCAAGTTTTTGGGTGTGCGCTCCGATGTCTCAGATTTAATGCAGGCGATGGATGTCTTTATCTTGCCTTCCCTTTATGAAGGCTTGCCCCTTGTTCTTGTGGAGGCTCAAGCGTCTGGTCTGCCATGCGTTATATCGGATTCAATTCCGGACGACTGCGATTTAGTAAGGTCCGGTATTGTCCGGGTTTTGCTCTCTGAGCCAGCGGTGCAGTGGGCAAAGGCTGTATCTCGTGCGTTGAGGGGAACGCAGCGCTTGAATGGTGCGTCCATTGTCAGGGGGGCGGGTTTCGATGCGAATGAGACCGCCAGTTGGCTCGAGTCTTTCTATCTCAGATGTTTGGAGATAACTCGATGACTACAAAATCGCTCATTAGTATAGTTATTCCGGCTCTTAATGCAGCTGCAGTCATCCAAGAAAGCGTTGCATCAGCGATGCAGCAGACTTATGCCAACACGGAGATTATCGTTGTGGACAACGGATCATCCGATGAGACGCGTGCCATCGTGCACGGTCTGTCGCAAGCGGATGGCCGTGTACGGCTTATCGAATCTGGTCGAACTGGCGTCAGCCATGCTCGAAACGTCGGTATCGAAGAAGCAAGGGGTGATTACATAGCGTTCTGTGACGCTGATGACAAGTTGGAGCGGAAGGCTCTTTCCTCTCTCCTCGAAAACATTCAGGCAGCGGATATTGTTGCAGGAGGCATGTCTTTTGATGTTGTCGATTCGAGGAGGAGTGTAATTTCGTCTTCGGCTCGACAGGTTGCCAGCCCTTTCTGCGTTCCTAAAGGCGAGCTTGGCGTATCATTCGAGGATCTTTGGAGTAAAAACTATCTACAAAGCTGTTGTTCCAAGTTATTTTCTACAGCTTTTTTGCGGAAAAACTGCATGCGATTCGACGAAGGCCTCAGCTCCTACGAGGACTTGTCCTTTATTTTGGATTGTCTGGCTAACGATGCCCGTTTTACGGCAATACCCAGTATTTGCTATCACTATATTCGTACAAACGATGAAACCAATTCCACGAAATACAAGTTCGATATGACTGTTCAAATGCAGTGTGTTGCAGAGCGGATAGTTTCGTTCTACGAAACCGTGCTTAAAAAACCAGACGACATTGCTTGTATTGAGCATGTCGTGCAGTTACTTGTGGCTGCAATTAATAACGCACAGAAAGCGCCTGGTGGCCATAGAGCGGCGATTGACGCCGTTGCTGATACATTCGAGCGCCAAGTCTTCGCGGATTCGATTTCCAAAGCGATAGCATATCCCAATAGCTACTCAATGTTGTTATGCCATTTGGGCATACGTCATCAATATTGGGCTGTGGTGTTACTGGCGACTATTCGCAACTGGATTAGGAGTGTGCGAATTGCTCAATAGAGACAATGCCGGCGGTATCTTCGTAAGGGCGAGTTGCCCATCCATTCAGAGAGTCCTCGCATTTCTTCTCGGACTTTCGGTTTCCACCGGTGTGGTTTATGGCTTTATTATCGGAAACACGCCAGTGTATATCGGCTACTGTATGGCGATGCTTATATTCGTTGGCCTACTCATCCTTTGTCCCCATGGGCTCAATGATGCAATCGCTGTAATTGACGAGAGCGTCCTTGGATTTGGAGGGGTTGCTGCGCTTTCGCTTCTCCCTTCTCTTTTTTATGCTCTAGTTGGCGATTTGGAAATTGAAGCCCCTGTGACGGTAATCAAAGGACTTATTGTCCTTTTTGCAGGAATTGTCATCTACGTTGTGGCGGTCTACCTTCGCAAGGAGAGAAAGGCAGTAATCGCTGGATTAACTGTCGGAATCATAATTAATATTTTATTTTCTTTGCTTGCACAGGCCGCTTTCGAGGCGGGATCTGTCTTTTCTCTCATTTCATTCTTTCCACAGGATGCGTTTGTTGTCTCCCTGCAGTGGGGTGTGCCCGAGCCAGCGGGTAGCCATGCGATTTACACTTTCAGGGCACAGGGCCTCTTTCTAGAACCGTCCCACCTTATGGTGTTTTTAGTTGCCTGGGGGCTGCTGTGCGTGGTAACGGCAAAGCGTATAATTCTTAAGGCGGCTTTGATTATAGGCGTAGCTTATGTGTCAGTGCAGGCTTTTTCACCTAATGTTGCAGTTCTTATTCTTGAAGCCATGTTGTTTTTTTTAGTCGGACGGCTCCCGAGGTCACAGCTACCTCGTAGCGCTCGAAAAAGAAAAGTTTCCCATACGGCAGTTTTGGCAACTATTGTCGTGATATTCGCGCTCATTATTTGCATTATGCTGTTTACAGATTCGATTGTTGGCGCTTTCGGAAGCATCGCTGCTTCTATAGCAGATCTAAACATAGCATCTTCCGCTGATACGGGGACACTAGAACGATTTGAATCAATGTTGACAACCTTGTCGATATTGCCCAACTACCCGTTGGGTTCTGGTTGGAATACCGAGAGCGTTGTGCTCACCACTCACTTCGGTAGCTCTTCTTTTGCGTCGCACAGCTTTGCATTGCGGCTGCTTCTCGAAAGCGGTTTACTAGGGCTAGGCGCATACTGTTGGATTATTTGGCGCCATGCTAACGGAGTGTATCACGTCTCCGAGCAGGGGCGTTTTATGGCGACAGCGATTATTTGCATGGCAATCGCTCAATTTATCAACGGAACCACCTTATTGCCGTATGTGTGGTTGCTCCTTGGGCTTGCTAGGGGCATTACCGAAGAGCGTGCGGAGGAGAAGGGTATTCGGAGAGTTTCAGATTGCGCTAGTGTACCGCCTATGAAGAAAGGTCATGGCGATGAGTGAACAAATGGGGAGTCCGTGCAAACGGCGAATAGGGATTCTTACCTTCTTGCACACATTGAATTACGGGGCAGTATTCCAAGCATATGCGCTCGAAAAGGTTTTGCTCGACTCAGGATTCGATGCTGTGCAGATCGACTACAGGAATCCGACGGTCGAATCGTTTGAATATAAACGAAGGGTCTCGCTGAAGGGGCACGTCGCCAATATTGTTCGCAAGCCAATTATTAATCGGAAAGAGAGAGTTTTCGAAGAGTTTCGCCGCGCCCATATCGAGTCAACTGCGCCTCTGACTTACAATGAGCTGGCCGCGTCATGCGAATCTTTTGATTACATTGTTGTTGGAAGCGATCAGGTGTGGAATGGCAATGTTACGGGGTTTGATGACGCCTACTTCCTTGCATTTTCTGATCAGCTAGAAAAGAAGAGAACTTATGCGGTAAGTATCGGACAGGATGAGCTTCCGATGAAGCCTGGGATAGATTATGCACGTTTAATCAGATCATTTCCGTGCGTGCTTGTGCGGGAGCAAACAGCCGCACAGGCGCTTAGGCGCGTCTGTCCTGAATGCACAATTGACGTTGTTCTTGATCCAACGTTATTGCTTAGCGGAGATGAATGGCGATTGCTCGCTGGAGAGCGTTCGCCTAGGACGAAAGGGGGTTACGTATTTGTTTACGCCGTTGGAGAGACGAGAAAAGCCGTTGCTGCCGCAAAATTGATAGCAAAAAAGAGGGGACTAGAAGTTGTAGTTCTACAACAAAATGGCTTCCTTCCGATCATGGGGGTAAAAAACTTATTTTCGGTTTCTCCGTCAGCGTTTCTTTCCTATATCGCAAATTCAGATTTTTTCGTTACCTCATCGTTTCATGGAACGTGTCTGGCTATCCTTCTCGAGCGAGATTTCCTTGTCTCCTATTCAACGGGCGGTACCAAGCGCAATTCTCGAATGAGCGATCTACTAAGGATGCTAAATCTATCCAGTAGGGTTTTGTCGGACGATGTCTTAGACACTCCAATTTCCGATTGGCAGGACATTCGGAACAAAATCGACAAATCGAGAAAAGAGTCCCTTGACTTGTTGTTCGGCTCTCTAAAAAAAGCCAGTACGGTACATTATGAATAAGATATGTGGAACGAAGCGAGTGCAAGGACGTTCTTCTGCATTCATTAGCAATGCTCTTAGTTCGTTATTATTGCAAGGCGTTAATTTAATCGTTGGATTCATCGTTCCGCATGCTCTCATTGGCGCTTATGGTTCGAGCGTCAATGGTCTTATCACCTCTCTTACTCAGTTCGTGAGTTATATTCAGCTGGTCGAGGCGGGGATATCGTCGGCGGCTGTGTTTCAACTATATGCTCCACTTGTGAGGGATGATGCCGAAGGGGCGAGCCGCGTGGTGTCCGCCGCACGTACCTTCTACTACAAATCGGGTGCGGTGTTCACGGCGCTCATGCTTGCCCTCGCGTGCCTCTATCCCGTTCTGATAAGGGTGGACGGGGTGTCTTCGTTTGGCGTCTTCGTTTTAGTGCTCGCGCTCGGGGCTACCGGTTTCCTCGATTTCTTTACTCTCGCCAAGTATCGCGTGTTACTTACAGCTACGCAGCGCAATTGGGTAATCCAGCTTGCATCGATTGCCTACAAGACGCTCTACACGGCGGTCGTATTAGCGGGTACTTTCGGTGGTGTCTCGGTTGTGGCGCTGTTCATGCTAGCCATTCTGCCTATTCTTGTGAGAACCGCCATTTTGGTCTCCTATACAAAACGGAAATATCCTGAGATTGACTTCTCAGCGGATTCCAAGGATTTCAAACTCGATCAGCGCTGGGATGCATTTTTCCTACAGGTTCTTGGTGCGGTTCAGTCCGGCGCGCCGACTATTATCGCCACTTTCGTGCTGGGAGACCTCTCGCTCGTTAGTGTGTTCTCGGTGTATATGCTTGTGGCTAATGGTTTGCAGAACGCGATCAATTCCTTCAGTCAGGGGACACAGGCCTCATTCGGAGATGTCATCGCGCGTGGTCAACTGGATACGCTCAAGCGCTCTTTCAGGGAGTTTCAGGTGCTAGCGTACGGGCTGTCCGGCGTCTGTTGCGGAGTGGGCATCGCGCTCATCGTGCCGTTCGTTCGCCTTTACACTGCAGACATTGCCGATATCAATTACGTTTACCCTATCACGGGCGTTCTTTGCATGGTAAATGTTCTGCTCTACCATCTCAAGACCCCGCAGGGCCTTCTTGTCATTTCGGCCGGAAAGTACCGTGAAACTCGAATACAAACGGCCATTCAAACTTTCATCCTACTTAGTGGGTCAATTGTGTTCGGGGCGGCCTTTGGTATGCCTGGCATCCTTGTTGGTATGCTTCTCTCGAATCTCTACCGCGATGTCGACCTCATGTTCTACATTCCGCGAGAGGTAACTGGGACCGAGCCGACGGAGTCTCTTAAGTTCATGCTGCTTGCGGTAGCAGTTTGCGTGTTCGTTGCGGTTCCGTATTTCGCGATTCAGCCACCCTGCGCGAATTGGGCTGAGTGGGCACTCTCGGCGCTCGTTCTCGCGTTCTGGGGAGGCTTACTTTCTCTGACTCTGCATCGTGCGTTTGCCCGCGAGCAGCTGTCGGGAGCGCTCTCCCGAGTCAAGCGCCTCGCAGACGGAAGATAGGAGGTCATTCCTTGCTGTACACCTGCGATCTCATCTGTTGGGGCGTCGCTTCGCCCGCCGCCTTCCAGTCCTTCCTCGCCATGCTGGAGCGTCGGTCTGGAAGACACGTCACTTCTTACGCGCATCGAGGTTCTGGGATGCGTTTCGACGGTGATGAAATCGCAGTCTACTCCGATGGTTCATCCGAGTCGGGCGCTACGATTACCCGTGCATGGCGTCGTATCCGGTACGACCGTCTCTGCCGCGAGTCGTGCTACCGCTGCGGTCACCACTCGACGGAGCGCCCCGGTGACATTACCATAGGCGACTGGTGGGGTCTGAAGAGGTTCATGCCTAATCTTGAGGACCCCTGGGGTGTTTCATGTGCTGTTGCCAGTACGCCGCGCGGCCTGGCACTGCTGCGCGAATCGTCCGGCTCGCTCGAGCTCACGGCCACGCCCTTGGCCGATGTCGCCAACTCCTCCCAACCGATGCTTCTCCATCCACCCGTGCGCAAGGGGCGCGACGCGCTCTGGCCGGAGCTGTACGCCCGCGGCTTCAAGGCCGCCTGCCGCTCGGTTGGCGCGCTTGGTGCGGAGCGGAGCGTGAAGGATCTCGTTAAAAGGGCGGTAACGGTGATCAAGGGAGTCTCTGCAAAGGATCCCGAGGCCGCCACAGTGGACCGTGCTTGGAAGGAGGCCCCGAAAGTGGACTTCGATGAACTTGAGTCGCGCGGCGAGTACCCTGTCGCGTTCGCCGCGAGGAACAGGGATGACGGGATCCGTCGTCGAAGCTCCTCGGGTGGCATGTACCATGCGCTCGCCTCGCACGTGATCAACGACCTGGACGGCGTGGTCTACGGCTGCGCCTTCGACGGGGACCTGAGAGCGATACACGTCCGCTGCGAGATTATGGCGGAGGCCGAGCGCTGCATGGGCTCGAAGTACTCCCAGAGCGACATGGGAGACTCGATTAGGCGAGTGCGCGAGGATCTGAGGTCCGGTCGAACTGTGCTCTTCACCGGCACGCCCTGCCAGGTGGCGGCCGTGCGCGCCGCTTGTGCTGATGTGTGTGTGGGGGGGTACCTCATGACCGCTGACATCATATGCCATGGCGTCCCCTCGTCCGGGCTGTTTCAAGGGTGGCTCTCGGAATTGGAGCGTGCCCGAGGAGAGCGAGTCATCAATTACGAGCATCGGCCCAAGTCCATGGGCTGGGGCCACTTCGAACGTGTCTCGTGGGCCAACGGTCACGTCGAGCAAGGTACGCGTCTGTCCGAGACGTGGAAGCGCCTGTTCTACGGCAACAGGATGCTCCGTCCGTCGTGCTACCGGTGCCCCTACACCGTGGCGGGGGGTCGCCCCGGCGACCTCACCATCGCCGACTTCTGGGGCGTGGAGTCAACGCCGCATGCGCGGAAAGACGACGGCGCTCTCGGCGTTTCTCTGGTCCTGGCCAACAGTGCGGCAGGGCTGCGCGTCCTGCCGCAGCTTGATGCCGACCTCGAGCTCGCGGCTCTCTCCGAGGCGCTGCCGAGGAACCCGATGCTCGAGCGTCCCTCGACCTACGAAGGCGACCGAGGCGCCTCCTGGCGCAGGATGTACGAAGAGGGGTTTCTCGCCATGGCCGAGAGCGAGCGCTATCTCGTTTCCCCGGCCCGCTCCCTCGCGTCGCGCGCCAAGCGCGCCCTGAAGCGCATCCTAGGAAGGTGACCTTATGAGCAAGAACGCATTCACTCCTCGGAAGGGGTTCGTCCCTCCCGACAACGCCCCGTATCGCTACCGCGACGGGTCACGGGTGGACGCCTCGCCCGGCTATCATCCGCATGTCTCCACGAGGTTCCGCAACTGGAGCGTGGGGGTGTCCGCTGCGAAAGCCGGGCGCGAACTGCCCGAGCTCTATCGCGACCGCTCCGAATGCTGCGGCTGCACCGCCTGCGCCGCCGTCTGCCCGCGCAACGCCATAGCCATGGAGCCCGACGAGGAAGGGTTCGCCTATCCCGTGGTGAACGCCGCCCTCTGCATCCGCTGCATGAGATGCGAAGACGCCTGCGTCTTCAAAGCGGTCATTGTTGATCGGTTCAGTTCGGGCAATTCTGTCAAGAGGTAAAGGACGGAACAGATTCATTAAAATCGATGGAAGTCATGAGGCGGATGCCCAGATGACATTCTTGTGTCTGCCCGTGCTCGTGTGCGAGCCGACACTCGACGCTCCCGAGTTCTTCGGCTCCGAGGTCACGCGCGACCTGGAGGCCTTCAAGTCCCGCTTCGACCTCATCGTCGCCAACCGCTGGAGCGACGAGCTGGCCGACGTGGCGGGCAAGGTCTACACCCGCGACCTGTTCCGGAGGGACTGACGCGTTTGGCGGAATGTGATCGCAGCGGGCACGAGGAGCTACTCGTCTAACCCTTCTCGTTGAGCTTTTCCCTGAATTGACTTCTTTCTGTCGCTTCTCCAGATGAGCTCATATTAGAACGGCGGTGGAGCGCGATTATAGCCAAGCGCAGCACGCCACATTCTGCGGGTGCGTTCGGGCAATAGAACAGATCCAGTATCTTTAGCAAGGGGCCACGTCCATCAGAATGGACGTGGCCCCTTGCTGTTATCTGTCTGTTTATGTATCTGACCACGCTTCGGACCTTGAGGTGCGGGCACCCTGATGTTACCATCAAACCAGATTTCTGGTTTGATGGTAACATCAGGGTGCCTATAGGAGAGGTCGGTCGTCATGCTGCTGGAGTACTCCGTCGACAACTTCCGCTCGTTCAAAGACGAGGCCTTCCTTGAATTGCGTCCCACCAAGACCAAAGCCATCAATCGCTTCCCGAACAGCTATGTCACGCTCGGAACCGGCGAGAAGGTCCTTAAGGACCTGGTGATCGTCGGGGAAAACGCAGGTGGTAAGTCGAATTTCGTCGAGAGTCTCGGGTTTCTGCGCGATCTGTTCGTGTGCATGGATGTCGAGTGTCACAGCTATACCAATACGATCAATTCCTCGAATCTCGTGCTCGCGGATAACGGCTCGAAGACCGTGTCGCTCGAGAAATCGAACACGACGCAGGCGTTCTCGATCGAGGTCGCGCTCGACGATGCGACCTATTCCTATTTCCTCAAGATCGATGGACTTGGGGTGCTCGAAGAAAAGCTCTCATACCGTAAGAAGCGCACCGGGCGGAGCAACGCGATATTCACAAAGCACCGCACAGGAAAAAACTCCTGTGATTCATGCGAGGACGCGTCAGATTGTGGTAAAGGTACGGGCTCTTCGAAATCGGGCTGCCTCTACTTTACGGTCGATGTTGCCGAGAACGATGGACCATTTTCGGAAGAGAACATTCAACGCCTGTATGATGCTCAGGATGCCGGCCGCCGCCCCATGCTCTCCTGGCTTGCTGCCATAGGCGAGCCTCATTGTCGCTGCGTCGTCGATTGGATTGTGAACGACCTTGTGGTGGCATACGGACCATCCGGGCGTCTTGCGGACATGCGGGTCGAGCCAGACGATCTGTTCTCGCTGATGGCTTCAGATGAGTATCTTTCCATCGTCCAGCTGATCGACGGGAGCATCGTGGAGATCATTCCGGATCGGGAGCGCCCGTTTATGGAGTCCGTTGTCGTTCGGGAAAATGCCTCCGGAAAGCGCTTCAATCGTCAGGTGAAGGACGACTCAGCGGGCGTTCGTCAGTTCCTGGCTTGGTCTGTCTACATCTATCAGGTGGTGTACCAGGGCAAGACCGTGGTAGCCGATGAGGTGGATAGTCTTATCAACCCGATGCTCTCCGACAAGGTGATCGCTTTCATCAACGGTTCCGACCATCACGGGCAGTTCATCTTCACGACGCACAACATCTTCAACCTGACGCTTCGCACGTATATGAAGGAGCAGATCTACATCGTCTCGAAGGATTCCGAGACGTTGGAATCCTCGCTGTACTCGGTGGCGGACTTCGACGAGATTCGCTACGACGTGAAAGAGGAGCTGTACGAGTTCTACCTCAAGGGTATGCTGGGAGGGACCGTCAATGCCTAGGAAGCGCGCCAAATCGATGCGTTTTCAAGACCGCGTGTTGTCGAGGCGATTTTCGCATGCGGCGTCCTCATCCGCCAGCCGATCGCCTACTCGAGGCGGCGAACAGCGTTCTTGCGGACCAGAGAGGCAAGTTCCGAGCTCGTGATGTTACCTGACACCAATTCCTGGATCCAGCGGTAGGCGTCGTTTTCTTCGGGATTCGGTGCGTCGACGAGCGTTACATCGTAGCCGCAAAGCCAAACCATGCCAAGGAGCATAAGCAGCGCGGTGCGTTTGTTGCCATCGTGAAAGATATGGTCTTTTGCAAGATGCTCGCAGAAGCACGCCGCTTGATCGAACGCGTCCGAGAAGCGCTCGGTTGGAGGGATTCCGAAGTGCGTGCAGTATGCCGCGCCGATAACAGATTCCAGCCGTCCGATTGCATCGCTCTCTTGAAGTGCGGTCGGATTGAACATCGCGAATTTCTCCGCAAGCTTGTCGTGAGTCTCCCAAATGAGGTTGGCGAGTTCACGGATCAGCTCTTCATTGTCCAATACAAGGGGGATGGGCTCTTTGGGCCCATCCCCGCTCACGAGTTCTCCAGCAGTTTTAGGGCGTTGGGCATGGATTCCCAAGCCTTCTCGATGCCTCGCTCAAGCGTCTCGGACATGCCGGGAAAGCCGTTGATGTCAGCAGACCGAACAATCGCTTCACGGGTTATGGGCGCATTCGCATCGGCTTTGTACACCGATGCCCACGCTCCGTCGTTCCGGTGCGATAGCCTCACCAAATCAAACGCGGAGAGTCTTCCGTAGGTGTCCGAGACATACTGGATGATGCCAACAGCGGTCCCGTTCGCTACGCACGCCGAGGGGTCGGGGGTCACGATGCCGCGGCCGTACTTCTTGAAAGCGTGGTAGACCAGCGGTTCAACGGGTCCGTACTGCCAGGCCTCGATGGCATCGTCGAAAAGCAGGTTGCCGGTGCGTCGAATAGATTCAACCTGCGCGTAGTAGACGAGCTTGTTCAGCTTGAGGTTCGTAAGATCGAGGGTCGATCCGAATCTGTTTACGAACGTGTGTGCAATCTCTATCGACTTCATGGCACCTCCTTCATTGGGATGAGTATACCCTCGTTGAGCTTCGAGCGCTCGCAGTCGAACGTTGCAGTCATGCTTCTTATCGATACGCGCTTGGTCTGACCGGCGCGATTGAGTGGCGCCTCGCGATCGATAGCAAAACTGAAAAGATAGTGTTCTCGGCACGGGTGTCGCCGGGGGAGTGAAGCTGGCGAGCGTGTTCGGCGGCCCTGGTCAGCTGGCGTGTTTGGGCGGCGGTCGGATGCGGTGCGGCGTGCGGTCGGCATCCTGTTCGGACCTGCGGGATTTCCGGCAAGGCGGCTCCGATATACCTGGTGATGCGCGCGTCGCGCGCGATGAGCCAGGAGGGAGCGGCGTATGGACGGACGGGATGACAAGCGCGGTATCCGGCTTCCGGCCGATGTGCATCGAGGCCTGCTTGCCGGACTCAGCGAAGAGGAACGGCGGTTGGCGGTCGAGGCGCACGAGGAAGAAAAGGAAGGGAAGCCCTATAGGGAGACCTATCCGCGTATCGGGGATCCGTGGCGCCGGCTCCCTTATGGCGTCAGGAGCGTGCAGGCGGTGCCCGAGGCGCGCCTCGAGGACTGCCTGAGCCGCGCGAGCAAACAGGTCTCGGTCGGCCTGCTGCGGGCCATGGGTGTCCGCGGTGCCGGCAACCTGCGCAAGCAGCAGGTCGTCGACCGTGTCGTGGCGGAGATGGATCGGCTTCCCGCCGCCCTCGAGTCGATACTGACGAGCTGCTGTGCGCCGGACCTCACCGCCTTCATGAGGCTGCTGGACAGGCCGGGCGCCGCCTTCCGATTCACCGAGGAGGACGGCGTCGCCGAGAGCGACCTGGCCCCGTTCGAGCCGCTCATCTGGGTGTTCGCCTGCGACAAGGCCTATCACGCGCTCATACCCCGGGAGGTCGCGGAGGCGGCGCGAAAGATCGATGTTGAGAAGATCGAGAGGGCGCGCGCCCGCGTCTGGCAGGTTCCTGCCGCCGTGAACGCTCTCAGGGAGCTCTACGGCGTCGCCCCCGTGTCGGAGGTCGCGGCGTGCTGCAACGAGCTGTTCGGCTTCGAGCCGGAGCTCCGAGAGGTCCTCGATGCCCTGGATGGCCGTCCGCGCGAGTATCGCATGTGGGGGTGCTACACGATAAGTTACGATTGCTGGCCAGATGACCGCCCATCCCCGGAGGGCTTCGTGGTCCACGGGCAGATTTCCGATGCGCGCGCGGACGAGCTCGCCGAGAGGCGGGCGTCGCATCAGGGGATGATCGCACCGTGCGCGGAACGGGCGCCGTGGACGGCCGACGGATCGGAGGTGCTCGATTACGACACCTGTCGCCGTGCGGAGCGCCGGGCGCGCGATTCCTATATCAATCGGCTGATTGCCAAGCGGGCGAACGGGCTCCGGCGCAGGCCGCTCAGCCCGGAGATGGGCGAGGGCGGCCTCTTGGGATGGATGTACAGCCTTCCCGAGGCGGTCGCCCTGCGGGATTGGCTGGACGAGCACATCCCCGACGGCCAGGACGACTTCGAATACGCGGACAACGCGCTGGGATCCCTCATCCGGATGCGGCATGGTTTTCCCGAAGGACGCCAGCTTCTGCGGGCCGCTGAGGAGAAGCGCCTGTTCGACCATACCTTCGACAAGCGCGAGCTCATCGAGCTGCTGGCGGATCTGGAAGATGCCCTGCCCAGCTGGGCGCTCAACGGCTGGTCTCCCCGCGAGATGCGGAGGCGTATGGAGGACGAGGCCGACGCGGCGCCGGAGCGGGAGGGGGAGCCCGAGGCGGCGTAGCGTGCGCCGAGGGGATGCCGGCTGCAGTCCGGGGGGAGGCTGCGGCCGGCATTGCATTGCGCGACGAGGGTTTCGGCTTCGGCTGTCGAGCCGGTTACGGCCGGCGCTGGGCTGCGGTGGCTATGGTGCCAGCTTCAGTTGCCGGGGCGATTTCGGCCGGCACCGGGCCTCCGGCGGCGCCGGTGCCGGATGGGAGGGTCTGTGACGTCGGCGCGGGAAGCGGGGGCGGCGTCGGTCGGCGATGACTTCTGAGGCGGGGTGACGGGACGGCGCCACGAAGCGCGGGGAAGGCGTATCGTATCGGAGGGGGCGCTCGGTTTCCGGCGTCGCATCGTCAGGCTCGTTTCCGCGAGGGGGTTCCCATGTCCGAGGCCTTCGAGCCCAGGAGCATCATCGTCACCGGCGGCTGCGGCTTC